>Ga0208039_1000018_pt1 | contig 178150 bp, 175 predicted proteins | sample June2015DPH_20_1_2_FD_184722 | JGI IMG/M metagenome (GOLD analysis project Ga0208039, IMG submission 184722) | Peatland microbial communities from SPRUCE experiment site at the Marcell Experimental Forest, Minnesota, USA - June2015DPH_20_150... | ecosystem: Environmental > Terrestrial > Soil >... | reverse complement strand
TTATGAGGTCTATTTCAAGCAGCCGATCCCCCTAAACCTAGGGCAGGCTTGTCAGACTATGCACCAAATGTACCCCCATTTTTTGTCTTGACAATGGGGAGGGGGTCAAATAAAAGCATTGAGACCGTAAAGGAGTACTCTGTAAAAAGCAAGGACTATATCAAATTTATTATAGGGCTTTCAACTGGGACTTTGGTTTTTAGTGGAACATTGTTCAAACAATTTATTCAATTCCCTCAGTATAAATTTATTTTAATTATTGGTTGGGCTTACTTATTTATTTCTATAATTTTAGGAGTATGGATATTGCCAGGGGGGGATAGACTCCAGAGTTTAGTGGAAGGTTTTAAAAGGTTACTTGCTGAGTCTCCAGAAATGAAGAAATCACTTGCTGAAAAGAAATTACAAGAGTTTTTTGTAAGAGACTTGGTCAAAAAGACTCTTCTACCTGAGCTTGAGAGTGATGAGAGAATGAAGGATTTTTATAAATCATTGGAAACTGCTCCATTAGAAAACCTGAAAAAAGCATTTGAAAAAGTATCTGTACTGGGAGTTAAGGAACCTGACAAAATCCGTTTTCTCAAGGAGCTTGTAAAAGAAGTATTGAACTATTCTTCTATTGTAAAAATAGATGAACAAATGATGTACCCTCCTACTCTCTTAAAAAATATTAGGAGGACAATATGGCAACTTATTTATCTTGAAAAGGGAATGAGATATTCATTCTTTATAGGAATGTTAGCAATCCTTATCTTTTCGATTATTAATCTTCTTCGTTAAAGCCTAAAAGAACAAGGGGACGTTGGTTCTAAAAAAACTTGCTTAAATTACCATAAATGATAATGAATTTATCCCAACCCAATCAGCCTTTTTGGATTTTTAGAAAGTATCCTTCCTTTTTCTCATCGCCGATCGGGAAAGAAAGAACAGGGAAGCGAAATTATTTTTTCATCACCACCCAGAGGCCGCCCTCGGTGGTGATCTCACACTTTCCTTCCAGGTGGCTTGACCGCAATTGATCCTGCACGCTTTCGACCGTTACCCTCACTCTGCCCATTGCGGTGTTGAGCTGCTCCGAACGTTTCCCAATTTGGCTAATGACTTCGGACGGTGTATGCTTCCCGAACCCTCCCCCAACGAAGGCGATTCCTGCTGTCCTTAGGGTCCTGTAAATGGCCCCAAAGTCAACCCGAAAGAGGGTGGGGAAAAAGAGGGCACCCCGGAAGATCGCCAGATCAACACTCTCGTCCGCAATACCAATTAAAGAGCTATCGCTTTCGATGATCCTGACCCGGTCTTCCAATCCGTGCTTTCGAGCCTCCTGCCGGTACAGAGGAACTGCTGCTTGCGGAAAGGCAGCGATCAAGAAACTCTGGCCAACCTTCTTCTGAGCGAGAGAAAATATGAGGCCTGAAAAGGGGCCGATTTCCAGAACGTGCCCGTCTCGGCGTCCATAGAGTTCTTCGACCTGCCGTGCCAGGTAGGGCCGGATTGGCTCCCAGAGGAGATTGAGTTCTTCGATCAGAATATCCATCTTCGTTTCTCTCCTTCCGATTTCTTCCTTATCCCATTCTACCGATGTTTCATGGAAAACGAAAGCACCACATTGAATTTTAAAAACAGATACCATTTTTTGAGGTGCTTTCGATTTACAAAAGGGAAGGTGCGACCAGATGGGCTGCCCCGTTTATCTTTTTCTGGAGCCCATGGGCGGATTGGAACCGCCATTCAAGTGTAACCTTTCCTGTCTGACTTCCGTCTTATAGTCAAAAGGATTCATAGTACTTAAAAAACAATAAGGAGGAAAAGGACAATGGATAAAAAGGGAAAATTTGAGAAAATGGCTGAAATGATGAGAAATTGTTGCAAAGGTGAAGGGGATATGGCTGACTGCTGCTCCATGATGAAGAAGATGATGCAACATGGTGAGGAAGAGGAGTCGAAGAAGAAGAAGGGAGAATAAGGGACGTAGGTTCTAAAACAACTTGTTAAGGGCCCAATAAATGGTATTGTTTTTTATAGAGAAAGGAGACGCTTCTATTTATTGCAAGAAGTTTTAAAGAAGATAGAAAATTAGGGCTTGCAAACATGTATTTGTTATTCTCCACACCTTCGTGAAGAATAATCTATAGAACCGTTTCGTAAAAATACTGTTTCCTCAAATCAATGCAAGGCGATCGGCTATTGCAAGGCCGGTTTGCGTAGGATAGAGGTAGCCATCCTCGATGGAGATGAATCCTTCTTCCTTTAGTTTTGCCAATGTCTTCTTTTTTTCGGTGAAGAGATCGTAGTCATACTGGTTCTTAAAATCCTGGAGGCAAACTCCTTTTTTCGTCCGGAGACCGAGGTAAAGCGCTTCCAGTCTTAGTTGCTCCATCGTCAGGATTTCTGTCTCCTCAATCGGAAGATTCCCCGCGTTGATCGCAGCGAGGTATTGATCAAGGGAAGGATGGTTCCACCAGCGCCGATTGGGTTGGAAGGAGTGGGCAGTAGGACCAAGGCCAAGGTAAGGGGAGTGGTCCCAGTATTTTTGATTGTGCCGGGAGGTGTACTCTGTTCCTCTTGTAAAGTTCGATACCTCATAATGGATGTAACCGGTCTCTTCAAGGAATTCGGACGTCTTCATAAAGAATTCATACTGTAATTCTTCTCCGGGAAGGGAAAACTCTCCTGCCTGGCACCTCATTCCTAAATGGGTTTTCGCCTCGAGAGTTAATTGATAACAGGAGATATGTTCCGGCGAAAAGGCGACAGCCTGCTTCAAAGTATCCAGCCATGAGTTTATATCCTGCTCCGGGACACCGTAAATCAAATCCAGTCCTATGTTATGAAACCCCGCCTTCCTTGAAGCCTCAACGGCTGAAATGGCTTGTTTTACGGAATGCCTTCTTCCCAGAAAGTTCAGTATTTTCTCATCAAAAGATTGGACTCCGATATTGATTCGATTGATTCCAATCTCACGAATCGATTCAAGGAAAGATTGATCGAGATCAGCCGGGTTGGTCTCGATAGTTATTTCTGGGTCCGATATCAGATCGAAGTTTTTCCGTACCCTTTTCAGGATGCTTTCCAATTGTTGAGGGCTGAGAAGAGAAGGGGTTCCGCCTCCAATGTAGACCGTGTCAAAAGGATTGAATCGGTTATGGTACATCTCCATCTCTTTGAAGAGGGTATCGAGAAAATCAGGAATGGCAGAGATGGACGTTAACGAATAAAAATCGCAATAAAGGCATTTGCTGATGCAAAAGGGAATGTGAATATAGAGGCCGGGAATTTTCTCTGAGTTCATAGTGAACCAATTTAGGGTTCGAGGATTCAAGGGTTCTAGGGTTCGAATTTTTTAAAAAATTAAGGTTAAATTGAGTATTCCCCTTGGCCCCTAGTGTAGCGAATCTAATACTTCTTTAAATTAACTCCGAAACCGTCATTCCCGTGAAAGCGGGAATCCAGTTCAGAAATACTGGATTCCGGGTCAAGCCCGGAATGACAATCAAAGTAAAGGGACTTTTGACACAGTACCCTGGACCCCTTGAACCCTCTAGCTATCCGTGTCCGATTTTAAAACGGCGAGAAAGGCACTCTGAGGGATGGACACCGACCCGATTATCTTCATCCTCTTTTTGCCTTTCTTCTGCTTCTCCAGAAGCTTTCGCTTACGGGTAATATCACCCCCGTAGCATTTGGCTGTTACATCCTTACGGAAGGGAGAGATCGTGGTGCGGGCGATGATCTCACCTCCGATAGCCCCCTGAATCGCTATCTTAAACATCTGCCGGGGAATCTCTTCCTTTAATCTTTCGCAGGCCCGCAGGGCACGGGGACGGGCTTGATCGCGATGGACTATTTGCGACAAGGCATCCACTTTCTCGCCGTTGACCAGGATGTCCACCAGGACCAGGGTGCTTTCTCTGTAGTCAATGACTTCGTAATCAAAGGACCCGTATCCCTGAGTGATGGATTTGAAACGATCGTAAAAATCATAGATCACCTCGGCGAGAGGCATCTCATAAATCAACTCCACACGGCCCGGACCCAGGTAGTTAAGCTTTGAGTTCTCACCTCGCTTCTCCATACAGAGTTTGATCACGGCGCCCAGGTATCTTTCCGGCATCAGCAGTGAGGCACGAATATAGGGCTCTTCTCCTTTTTCAATGGAAAGAGGATTCGGGTAGTGAGCAGGATTGTCAACGAACACGATGCTTCCGTCTTTCAACGTAAACCGGTAACGAACACTGGGAACAGACAGGATAATGGAAAGATCATATTCCCGTTCCACCCTTTCCTGGACGATTTCAAGATGAAGGAGACCCAGAAATCCGCACCGAAAGCCCTGTCCTAAGGCAACCGAGGAATCTTTCTGATAGACGAAGGCCGCATCATTCAACATATATTTTTCAAGGGCAACGGCCAGGTCTTCATAGTCTTCCGGAGCGATTGGATAGATGGAAGAGAATACCACCGGTTTGAATTCTTTAAAGCCAGTGAGGGGCTTGTCACAGGGCCGGTCGTCGAGTGTAATGGTATCGCCGATGTGGACGTCCGAAACGGTTTTGACCCCTGCAAAAATGTAACCCACCTCTCCCGCGGAGATCTTGTCACGTTTTTCTCTGGTGAGCAGGAATCGTCCTACCTCTTCGACCTTATAAGTCGCTTGATTGAACATAAGGCGGATGATATCCCCATTCTTTACAGTTCCATCAAAGACCCGGCAGTGGATGACCGTTCCACGAAAAGAATCGTACTGGGCATCGAAGATCAAGGCAGCCAGCGGTCCTGCCGGATCCCCTTTCGGAGGAGGGATTCTCTTTACAATGGCCTCCAGAATCTCTTCGATACCTATTCCTTCTTTGGCCGAGCATTTTAGATAACTAAAAGGATCCAACCCCAGCTCCGAGTCGATCTGCTCGATCACCCGTTCCACGTCTGCTGTGGGAAGATCGATCTTATTGATGACCGGGATGATCTCCAGGTTATTCTCCATGGCCAGATAAAGATTGGCAATCGTCTGAGCCTGCACGCCCTGAGCCGCATCAATTAGAAGAAGGACCCCTTCGCAAGATGCCAGGGAGCGAGAAACCTCATAAGAGAAGTCGACATGACCTGGGGTGTCGATCAGATTGAGAACATACTCCTCTCCGTCTCCGGCATGATAGGGAAGGGCAATGGCCTGACTCTTGATGGTAATCCCCCGCTCGCGCTCGATGTCCATATTATCCAGGATCTGATCCTTGAAGTTTCGTTCATCGACCATACCGGTAATTTGAATGAGGCGGTCTGCAAGGGTCGATTTTCCGTGATCAATGTGTGCGATGATGCTAAAGTTACGTATGTTTTTCATGGATGATTGTCTTAGAAATGTTGGTTCTTTCTCAAAGCGGTCTTGAAGAATTTGAAGAATCTCTCGGAGAAATTAAACTAATTATAAATTATTTTTTTTCAAAAATCCCCTCCTCATTTCCCGTCTCTGTAAATCAACCCTATCACCGATCTCTCCGTCACCTGATTACCCAATCAATGCACAAAACATTTGCGCAACGAAGGGACACATCTTTAATCATCAACACTTTTGTTACCTGCCTTATTTGTCATTCTTTTAAACATCTGATTCAATTTCCCTCACAAATCAAGACAGAAATTTTGTCAAGAATCATTGACAACATGTCACTTCCTATGAGGACATATTCAACTTAAATCTTTTTTATAATTCAATTTCAGCCTTAAACTCCAGCCAGTTACGAAACTAAAGCGGTTAACCTCCTTCTGGCATAATTTTTGCTGTTAATTACAGCGAAATCAAATCAGATGGGAGCAATCCGATGGAGTTAATGGAAAAAAACCTTGCTACAGAAAAAAGAAAATATCCCAGAATCAATGTCGATTTACCAGTTAAGTATAGTAGAACCAACTTATTCTTCAAATACGGTCAAGCTATCAATGCCAGTGAAGGGGGATTGCTTGTTTCTTTTGCAGAGAAAATTGAGATTGGTCAACATCTGGCGTTGAAATTATTTTTCCCTTCTCGTTCTGAATTAAATATCATTGAGGCGATCGTCCAGGTAGTTTGGATGGATATTCATCTGAGGAAGGATTGGACATGGGATTATCGGACTGGAGTGAGATTTGAAGACATCTCTCCAGAGAATATGAGTATTTTTAAAAATTTCTTAATGAGCAATGCACAAAAACCACCATGCAATGCCTAACCTTAGGGTTGACCGAAACGAGACAGCAAGATTGTAATCGCAGCGTCTATCTCCCCATCACCCTACCACCCCATCCATAACGAAGAAGGGGGCGTGGTTAGAGGTAAATACAGGAGGATCTCTTCTCAAAATCGGCGCCATGGCAGGATGTCTCTTGAATTCCTTGTCCAAGAATTGCCTGATCAATGGCCTGCTCCACCCTTTCGGGTGATCGAAACTCGTGTAAAGGGAAAGGTCCCCTTCATAGAATGTTTTTGTTTTCATCTGTCGTGTCTCCGGTCCGTAGATCGGCATATTGAAGATGGCAAGATTCAAGAAACCAATGCAATCATGATGCTTCACAACAAACTCAAGGGTCCTTCGCGCCCCTATCAGGCTTTCTGGGGGAGTTCCAAAAAGAAGATAGACATAAGTGGCAATCCCTGCCTCTTTTAGATTCTTTAAAGCTGATGATGCCTCTGCAAGATCGATCCCCTTTTGTAAATTGTCGAGCACACTCTGGTCTCCTGATTCCAGACCAAGTTTTAACATCACACATCCTGATTGCTTCAGGGCCAAACAGAAATTCAGGTCGGTAAGATGGCGGGTAATCCTGGCAAAGCCATACCATGGCACACCAGGAGGATGTTCAGAAATTGCCTTCATCAGTGACGGACTGATCGCATTGTCCAGCAAATGGATGAGAACCGGTTTCTGTTTATCAACCAGGTGAAGAAGATCAAGGATCACCTCCTCAGTCGGAATGACAATATAAGGATTTCCCTCGGCCCTTTCCGGACAAAATGAACACCTATTCCAGTAGCATCCACTTGAAGAACTGTAGGGAAGAATTGGCCCGGGGGCAAAGTAATCTCTTATGGGTAGAGAATTATAATTCGGCTTATACAGAATATCTGTAGATTGCGTAACACCCATGAGTGAAAGCAAAGGGGCTTCTCCTGGTCCGGCTACAAGATGATCCACCAGACCCTTAAAAGGATTTTGCCAATGAGGCCTTCTCATCCATGAAGTCACGAGCCCTCCACCCAAAACCAATTTTATCCCGGTCCACTCCCGTTTAAGAAAACCGATCATTGCGAACGTACACAGGGCCTGGCTTAAATAATTGAGCGAAAATCCAATCAGGGAAGGTTGTTCTTTTTTTAAAAGCTCCGTGAGCCGTTTTTTAAAATAAGGATAGAAAGGATTATCTTCCGGATTTTCTGCGGCTCTGACAAGATCTGTGCTCCTTGCTGGAGAGAGTTCTTCATGTTCATAATTCGCCAGACCCAGGCGTACGCGACTGGAACGTGCCGCCATATCAAGAAGCCGGTTCAGATCCTTGATTGCCCGGCGATAACGGCCATCATCCTGGTGGAGCCCCACGGGCAAAGGTCGTAGTTCCTGATCAACGTCTCTGTGGAGCGACATCCCCCGCTTACGTCGGGACAGGCCGGCCAAACGATGGGCACATTCATCCTCCCGGCTAGAGCCGGGGAACTTTCTGCTGCCGGGGTAAGCGTTCCAACCGTTCAACGAGGCGAGATGTCTGGAAAGATGACGGGATGCCCGGCAGGTCCAGGTATCCAATGACACAGGTGGAGCCTCCAGAAGGCTGAGAAGACCTTCTAAATTCGCGTCCAGAACCCTGTATTTTATTCCGTGGTAATTCAGGGCACCGCAGAGTTTTGCTATACCCGCTGGAGGTTCACTTGGTTTGGCAACAGGAGGATAGATGAGGATCATGTGATAAAGGGGATGCTTCTATTTATTTTAAGAGGTGTCATCACCTGCTTAATAGAAAATCCCTACCTTGACCGAAAACATGGATAAAAGAATGAATTCTATTTGCCATGACCTGTCAATCGGAAAAAAATCAGGCTTTATTTCAACCGTCAATCCGTCGCTATTCATCAACCGTTTGGCCAAGCCTTGAATCTTCGGAAGTTCATACTCAAAGAAATAACGGAAGGCAAAAAACTTACCGGTATAAAAATTTGCTTCTGCGCCGTCCGGGCGATTTTCCAGAGCCTTCACTATAGCCGTGGCTTGGATAAGCCATTGCCAGGCCACAGATACAATTCCAAAGAACTCCAGGTAGAGGGTTGCGTCAGCCAAAAAGAGTTCAGGACTTTCTTTTTTCCCCACCTCCATCAGATGGGCGGTAACTTTTTGAAGCATTTCCAACGATTCCTTGAGTTTCTGCGCATAGGGTTCAAGCTCCTCAAATTTTTCCGCTCCACGAATGGTCCCTTGCACTTCTTCCAGGTAGAGTTTGTAAGCTTTCCCATTACTCATCATAACTTTTCGACCGAGAAGGTCTAATCCATGGATACCCGTGGTGCCCTCATGGATCGGATGAATCCGTGCGTCCCGATAATATTGTTCCAAAGGGTAGTCATCACAGTAACCTGATCCACCCAGGCATTGTAAACCCAGGCTAATCGAAAGCAAACCCATTTCCGATGGATAGCTTTTGGCAACCGGAGTTAAGAGGTCTAACAGAAGCTCGTTCTTTTCCTTCTCTTCTCCGGTGAGAACGATGGCGAGGTCGGCATATTTCCCGCATTGTGTCAGTAAAGCGAGAGATCCTTCCGTAATGGAACGTTGGAAAAGCAACATGCGCTTCACATCCGGGTGTTCGATGATAGGAACTTGGGGCAGCGTGGGATCCTTGGTTGACAATCTTCTACCCTGAAGTCGCTTTTTTGTATACTCCAAGGCCGCGTAATAGGCGGCCGAAGCAATGGCCGTGGCTCCTACTCCTACTTCAATTCGTGCCTCGTTCATCATCTGAAACATATGGAGAAGTCCTTTATTGGGTTCACCCACCAGGTCGCCGCGACAGTCGTCGTTGTCTCCGATACTGAGCTGGGCAATGGGACATCCTCTATAACCTAACTTGTGAAAAATTCCGGATGTGACTACATCGTTGAAAACCAATTGGCCTTTCTCGTCCACCCGCTTTTTGGGTACAACGAAAAGAGAAATTCCTTTTACACCGGCAGGGGCGCCTTGGATCTTTGCCAGCATGAGATGGACCACATTTTCAACCGCGTCGTGGTCTCCAGCCGATATAAATATTTTTTGACCTCTCATTTTATAGTAGCCTTGATCCGTAGGTTCGGCGATCGTCGTAATGTCGGAGAGTGAACTTCCTGCTTCGGGTTCAGTTAAGGCCATAGTCCCCTGCCACTTTCCGGCAAGCATCTTGGGAAGATAGATTTTTTTCATCTCCTCTTTTCCAAAGTTAAGAATGAGACGAGCGGCTCCCGAAGTCAAACCAGGATAGACCGAAGCGGAATAATTGGCTGTGGCAAAAATGAATGTGCACGCTTGTGTAATCATTTGAGGAAGCTGCTGTCCCCCCCACTCAAAAGGGATGTTGGTACCAATCCAACCCCCTTCACCGCATTCCTCTAAAACCTTTCTAACCGAGGGATGAACCTTAATCTGATCATCAACCCATTCCGGTGGATTCTTGTCCATCTCTTGGAAGATAGGCCAAAGAAGACCCTCGGCCAGTTCAATGGCTGCTTTGAGGACCATATCGAGGGTTTTGCCATCGTATTCTTTATAGGTATCGTATCGGGTAAGCGAGCCGACATCAAAGACCTCATAAAGCAAAAACCTCAAATTTCTTTCACTGAAAAATTTGGATGCCATCTTCGTGTCCCCCTATCTCCTTGAAAGAGGATAATTCTTTTTTTTACTTTTAACCTTGTCACCACAGGTTGGGAATAAAGCGGACGCTTCTATTTATTGCAATAAGTTTTGACGAACTCATCCCAATCCGATCAGCCTTTTCAGATTTTTGGAAAGGATCCATTCCTTTTTGTCATCTCCGATCGGCAAAGAGAGAACTTTTTCCAATTCCCATTTCATCGTTCCAAAAGGAATATCAGAACCGAAGAGAATCCTCCCGTGCCCTATTTTCTCTAAAAAGCTCATCATCGTGTTTGGACTAGCCAGGGCTGTATCGAAGTAGACATTCTCTCTCGCTTTGAAGGTATGTAGGAAGTCCATGGGATTTCCCCCAAGCATTCCCAGATGAGGGATGATGAACTTCAAATTCTTTGTCTTTCTTACAAAAGCCTCTGTGAAAGCGAGTTCCTCCTCAAAGACAATGGGAAGGTCAATCCTTTCTGATGTTTCAATAAATTCTTCCAATTTAGGATCTTCCAAAGCCTGATAGTTGGATGAAGAATCCTGGACCCCCCGCATCCAATGCCACTTCCCACCGTAAAATTCCTTTTTATCAGGAATAGGTTTCATCGTTTCTGGAATATAATAGTAAGGAATAAATCTTTTTACCCCGTTAGAAATAATGCCCCGCCGCTCTGCAGCGGGGTTAGATTTTAGAATAATTCCGGCGGGGTTTAATGCCCCGCTGGAATTTCTAACGGGGTTTACCCTGTTGGCTTCGTTAAGAAGTCTCTCATTGATTCCTTCATCTGCCAATGCCATGGAGGGAAATGGAAAGATAACGATCCGACTCACATTGCTTTGCTCTGCCTGCCTCAGAAGTTCTTCGGTTGTTACCTCTGTGCCCATGCTCACCGAGGGTCCCCAGTGGGTATGAGAATCGATAATTTCCATATCTATTGCTTAAAAATTTGAACACCCTTTCTTTAGGATTTGAATCGTGTCATTCCCGTGTAAACGGGAATCCAGAAATGGGTATTAAAAATATCTGGATTCCTGCTTTTGCAGGAATGACAAAATGGAAAAGGAAGAGAATTACTCAACGAGACTCCGGATCACCTCCATGTTTTTCAGGTCTTCCACAGTATCTTTTCTTGGAGTCTCCATGATCCCAGGGAGGTGCCTTAATAAAGGATGGTTGACCAGAGTTCTGAATCCTTCCAGTCCGATATATCCCCCACCGATGTGCCAATGCCTATCTTTTCTTGATCCCAAAGGAGTCTTTGAATCATTGAGATGAAGGAGATAGAGTCGTTTCAAGCCGATTGTTTGATCAAAGTTTTCAAGAGTCCTCTCAATTCCATCTTTATTAGAGAGATCATAGCCTGCCTCAAAAGAGTGGGCGGTGTCGAGGCAGACGCCCATTCTTTGATGGTCATGAACCCCTTCGATGATGTTTTTGATCTGATTAAAGTTATATCCGATCTCTGTCCCCTGCCCTGCTGTGTTCTCCGTGAGGAGCATGACGCCATTTTTCACCTTTTCAAAGGCCTGATCGATCCCTTGTGAAACAGCCTCAATGGCTTGATCTTCCGAGGACTCCATCCGATGACCGATATGGATGATCAGGTACTGGGCTCCCAATTGCTCTGCCCTTTGAAGATCTGTGGCGATCGAATGGATTGACCGCTTGTAAAATTTTGACTTGAAGGAAGCGATATTGGGGAGATAGGGCATGTGAAGAGAGACAGGGAAAAGAGTAGAGGATTGAATGGATGATCGGAATTCTTCCACCTCCTTCTTATTCAGGGGGGAATATTTCCATCCCCTTGGGTTTCTGGAGAAGAATTGGATGGTCTCGCAGCCCCTGGCATTGGCTCTTTCAACCACCTTTGAAAAGCCTCCAGCAATGGAAATATGGAATCCAAACCGCATCGGCACCCCTTGAAGAAAGATTGACTTGAAGTTACAATTAATTATGTAAATCTTTTATCTATTGTCAATAAGAAATTGATGTGAAAAGTGCGATTTTTCGCTTGACAAAAGAAAGCGTTTGGTTTAGGAATGAGGCGTTCAAATTAAAAAATTCACAAGTTCTTTAACACCCTTTCCTTTTCAACCGAGTCAAGGGATATAAGTTTATGTTCCTCAAGGTTTCCTTATACATTTCCCTGGTCATTTTCCTGATCGCTTTGATTTATAAAGTATCGACCTGGTTCCGATACAAGATCGGGATAGGAGCAGAAGAGATTTCAACCTCCACACGGTTTTTTTCTGCCATCAAGGGAATCCTCTCGACACTTTTCAGTGTCAAGATTCTTACTCTGCTGAAAGTCTTTGTTCTCGATGTACTGCTCCAATTCAGGATATTGAGGGAGGATTTTCTCAGGTGGGTCATGCATATTTTTATCTACGGCGGTTTCATGCTTCTTCTCCTGATGCATGCTCTGGACAAAACCATCACCATAGCCATATGGAAGAACTATTATTCTACGATCAATCCTTTTATGTTTTTAAGAGACCTCTTCGGCGCTCTCGTCATCGTTGGAGTGATCATTGCGATTTATCGCCGATTCATTTTGAAGGTCCCCCGCATGTTCACCAATGCCATGGATATTTATACCATCCTCATTGTGGCAGTCATCATGCTCTCCGGTATCTTTTTGGAAGCCACCAAAATGGTCGCCTACTCCGATTATAAGAGGATGGTGGATGAATATTCTGGATTGAGTGATTCCCAAGAACTAAAGTCTTTGGAAGCCTATTGGGTGAAAGAATTTGGTGTGGTTTCCCCAAATTTAAAAGGGTCTTTTGACGAAGCAATCTTACAGAAAGGTAAGGAGTTACATCAATCGAGTTGTGAGGGATGCCATGCCCGGCCCCAATGGGCATTTACCGGTTATGGAGCAGCCAAGATCATCAGCCCCATCGGCCTCGGAATTGACAGGGCTCGTTTACCCAGCGTGCTTTGGTACATTCATATCTTAGCTTGTTTCGTAGGACTCGCCTATCTTCCCTTCAGTAAAATGTTCCATATCTTTGCCAGTTCAATAAGCCTCCTTGCCAACGGAGTCATCGGAAAAGACAAATTGGCTCCGGCGAACAGAGCCACTCTCCAGGCCATGGAACTGGATGCCTGCACTCATTGTGGAACCTGCAGTTTGAGATGCTCGGTGATCATGGCCTTTGAAGAAATTACGAATATGAATATTTTTCCTTCTGAAAAGATCGCCTCCCTCAAGGCCCTTGCCTCTGGCAAAGCATTGAGCCCGCAAGAACTGAGGCATATTCAAGAAGGGGTCTATCTCTGTTCCAATTGCTATCGTTGTACGGTGGTCTGTCCAGTGGGGATCAACCTGCAGGATTTGTGGTTTAACGTAAGAGAAACTCTCCTTAAGAAGGGATACCCGGAATTCCTCGTTCTCTCTCCTCTTTCTTTTTACCGTGGATTGATGAAGGAAGAAACGATTCTGAGAGATTACGAGAAGCCCTTGATCCAGGCGAGAGAGGCGATTGCAGCTCAATGTGATTTAATGAAGAAGAAAGATAAGGTTCTACCTCTGACTCCCACGAACAGAAAATTACAGAGCGGGCTGAACCTTTCTGCTCAGGCAAAAACCTTTTCGGTTTGCTTTGGCTGTCAGACCTGTACAACCGTCTGTCCTGTGGTGGGTAACTTTGAAAATCCTCAGGAAGCCCTGGGGCTCCTGCCCCATCAAATCATGCATGCCGCTGGTTTAGGGTTGAGGGATCTTGCCTTTGGTTCAAATATGCTGTGGGATTGTCTGACCTGTTATCAGTGTCAGGAACAATGTCCACAGGGGGTCCACGTCACGGATGTGCTTTACGAACTTAAAAATTTAGCGATCAAACAAGTAAGAGAAAAGACCCTGCATCCTATGGAAAGAAAATGATGGAATTTGCATTATTTCTCGGTTGTACCATTCCAGCCCGTCTCAACCAGTACGAATCTTCCTCCAGAGCTGTTCTTGAGAAGCTCGGTGTGGAATTGGTCGATATCAGAGAATTTAACTGCTGTGGATATCCCCTGAGGAATATGGGCTTTAAAATTTTCCTCCTCTCTGCAGCAAGAAATCTGGCCCTGGCTGAAAAGAAGAATCTGAATGTGATGACGTTGTGCAAATGTTGCTATGGCAGCCTCAAGAAAGCAGACTACCTCATGAAAGAGAATGCTTCTTTGAAGAAGGAAGTGAATACGACCCTCGAGAAAGAAGGCCTGAAGTATGAGGGAAGGATCGAGATCAAACATCTTCTTTCCGTTCTTCATAAAGATATAGGCATCGAAGCGATCAAAGGGAAGATAGCCACGACCTTTAAGGGGCTTAAGATCGCTACCCATTATGGATGCCATGCCTTACGGCCCAGCCAGGTTGTGGGATTTGATAATCCGGTGGCACCCACCTTGTTTGATCAACTGGTTGAAGTGACCGGTGCGGAGAGCATCGAATGGACAATGAAACTTGATTGTTGCGGCGCCCCTTTATGGGGAATCAATGATAAGCTGTCCATGGATTTGACTTTAAAAAAACTGACCGACGGGAAAAAATCGGGTGCGAATTATGTCTGTGCCGCCTGTCCATACTGCCACATTCAGTTCGACAAGGTCCAAAAAATGATTCTTTCTCAAAGGAATATGAACCATCCTCTTCCCTCCATTCTCTATACACAGCTTCTTGGATTGAGCATGGGCATCGGTCAAAAGGCACTTGGATTGGAGTTGAACGAGATTCCGATCAGCGGGATTGAAGAATTGTTAAAAAAGGAAACAGAGTTAGCAGAGGAGAAAGAATTAGCCGAGCGGAAAGAAACCAAAAAGGAGACAGAATCAACAAAACCATAGCTTTTTCGTTTGGTGAAGGGTGGAGTAAAGATGACACAGAATAGAATCGGTTCAGTGATGGTGGTCGGTGGAGGCATTGCCGGGATGCAGGCCGCATTGGATCTGGCCAATTCCGGCTATTATGTCTATCTCGTGGAGAGGTCCTCCTCCATCGGTGGCGTCATGGCCCAATTGGACAAGACCTTCCCCACCAATGACTGTTCCATGTGAATCCTCTCGCCCAAACTGGTCGAGGTCGGCCGGCATCTCAACATTGAGCTACTGACCCTCTCCGAGGTGAAAAGCATTTCCGGGGAGGAGGGGAATTTTGAAGTGAAGGTGGTTCAATACCCGCGCTATGTGGACCCGGCTAAATGTATTGCCTGTGGTCTCTGTGCTGAGAAATGCCCAACTAAAATTGATAGTGAATATGATGCAGGGCTTGCCAAGAGAAAGTCCATCCATGTGAAGTATGCCCAGGCCGTTCCTCTGAAGTATGCCATTGATCCTGTCCATTGTATCTTTCTTACAAAAGGGAGATGTAAGGTCTGTGAAAAACTCTGTCCTGCAAAGGCCATCAATTTTGAGGACAAGGAAAAAGAATTGACCATTCAAGCCGGAGCGATCATCATTTCCCCTGGATGTGAGGTCTTTGATCCAAAGGTTTATGATGTCTATGGTTACCAGCGCTCTCCCAATATCGTCACCAGCCTGGAATTCGAAAGAATGCTTTCTGCCTCGGGGCCCTTGGGCGGGCATCTGATCAGGCCTTCCGATAAAAAGGAGCCGAAAAAAATCGCCTGGATTCAGTGCGTGGGTTCGAGGGATGTGCACGAAGGGGCGAAGGCTTACTGCTCTGCAGTTTGCTGTACCTATGCTATCAAAGAAGCCGTTGTTGCTAAAGAGCATGCGAAGGGAGGGCTCGATACAGCCATCTTTTATATTGATATGCGAACCTTCGGCAAAGATTTTGAGAGATACTATAACCGGGCCAGGGAAGAGGCGGGAGTGCGTTTTATCAAATCAAGAATCACCCAGATTTTTCCGATGAGTGATACAGGCGATCTTCTCATTCGCTATACAGACGAGGCTCAGAAAAGGATTGAAGAGACATTTGATTTAGTGGTCTTATCTGTGGGAATTGGCGTCTCAAAGGAAGCGGTGGAATTAGCCAGAAGATTGGATATTCAACTTAACCACCATCAGTTTGTGTCCACCAGCAGCTTTGAACCTGTTTCCACCTCAAAGCCCGGCATCTTTACTTCCGGAGCTTTCGAAGCCCCCAAGGATATTCCTTCCTCGGTGATTGAATCAAGTGCCTCTGCTGCCATGGCCGAGAGTTTTTTGGCTGATTCCCGCTGGTCCATGACGAAGACCAAGGAAGTTCCAGAGGAAATTGATGTCCGGGGAGAATTTCCACGGATTGGTGTATTTGTTTGTAAATGCGGGACGAATATCGCAGGCGTGTTAGATGTTCCAGCCATTGCTGAATATGCCCGAACCCTGCCGGATGTGGTTCATGTGGAGGAGAATCTCTTCAGCTGCTCTCAGGACACCCAAGATAAGATGGCCCAGGTGATCAAAGAACAGAAGCTGAACCGGGTGGTCGTGGCTGCCTGCAGCCCTTTAACCCATGAAGTTCTCTTTCAGGAGACCGTGATCAATGCAGGCATCAACAAATATCTCTTTGAAATGGCAAATATTCGAAATCAGTGTTCCTGGGTGCACAGCGGTGATTCAAAGGCGGGTACAGAGAAAGCCAAGGATCTTGTGCGCATGGCCGTGGCGAAAGTCGCCTTATTTGAACCCATGTCTGCCCCTCGAATCAAGATCAATCAAACAGCCTTGGTCATTGGGGGTGGCCTTGCAGGCATGAGCGCTGCCAAAAACCTGGCGGTACAGGGATACCGCACCTGTTTGATTGAAAAAGAAGGAGTTTTGGGAGGCCAGGCTCGAAATCTCTATCAAACCTGGAAGGGTGAGAATGTTCAGCAAAATCTGGCCAAGCTGATTCAAGAGGTTCAATCCAACCCGAAGATCGATGTCTACCTGAATACTGAATTGAAGCAGGTGGAAGGATTTGTGGGCAATTTTAAATCCACCCTTCAAATGAATGGAAATGAAAAGGTATTAGAACATGGGATTGCCATTGTTGCTACGGGTGCTTCGGAGCTAAAGCCAGATCAATATCTCTACGGAAAGGATCCTCGTGTTTTGACCCGACTGGAGTTAGACCGGAGATTTATAGATCAGGATGTCTCTCTGGGAAAGATACGTTCAGCTGTTTTTATTCTGTGTGTGGGGTCGCGAATCAGGGAGAGGCCATACTGCTCCGAGGTGTGCTGTACTCATTCTGTCGTGAGTGCTCTCAAACTGAAAAAGATCAACCCCGAGATGGATGTCTTTATCGTTTACAGGGATATGCGAACCTTTGGACTATTCGAGGATCTTTATCGTGAGGCACGATCTCAAGGCATTGCCTTCATCCGTTATGATGAGAGCAAAGAGTTAAAAGTTGCCAAGGATCAGAATGATCTTCAGGTTCTCTTCACCTCCTATGTCCTGAATCGAGAGATGGAGATTCGGCCGGACTTATTGATCCTAGCCACGGCCGTCGAACCTCCAAAGGAAAACCCTATTGCTAACTTGTTCAAGGTTCCGGTAAATAAGGATGGTTTTTTTGTGGAAGCCCATGTCAAGCTTCGACCCATTGATTTCTCTACGGACGGGGTTTTTCTCTGCGGCCTCGCCCATTCTCCAAAGGCCATGGATGAATCGATCGCTCAGGGTCTGGGTGCCGCAGCGCGTGCTGTGACGCTTTTGTCCCAGAAGGAGATGTTCGGCAATGCCATTGTGGCCTTCATCAATCCTGAAAGCTGTGTAGGCTGTCAGGGATGCCTAAAAGTCTGTCCCTATGAAGCCATTCGATATTTGGAAGATAAAAGAATCTGCGAGATCAACGAAGTGATTTGTAAAGGATGTGGGGCCTGCGCAGCCACCTGTCAGTCAGCCAGCGCACAGCTCAAGCGTTTCACCAGCAAGCAAATCTATACTCAAATTGAAAAGGCCATGGCGGCCTAGTGATCATTGCAAAATGGAAATTGTAAATTGCAAATTGAAAACTGAGGAAAAGAAGATAAGAACCAGTTTGAATTTTACATTTTGAACTTTCCATTTTGATTGAAAGGAAATTCTTCATGGCAGAGGAGTTTCGACCTAAGATCATTGCTTTTTTGTGCACCTGGTGAGCCTATGCTGCCGCTGACCTGGCTGGGGTCAGTAGAATGCAGTATTCGACAACGATCCGGGTCATCCGCGTCATGTGTGCCGGGACGATATCGCCTCACTATATCCTGAAAGCCTTACAGGCAGGGGCAGATGGCGTCTTTGTAGCCGGCTGACGTCTCGGCGAATGTCATTACCAGTCTGGTAATGTCATGGCGAGTAAAAGGATGACTTTTCTGAAAAAGTTGCTGGAGTTTTCCGGCATTCACCCAGAGCGTCTCAGGGCGAGATGGGTGTCTTCGGCGGAAGCGGTTGAATTCGTTCATGAGATTTCAGAGTTTGTAGAAGAAATCAAAAAGTTGGGGCCGAATCCTTTGAAAGTGAAAGCAAAGGAGGCCGCTTAAAAAAGTATGAGTCAAAAGATTAGAGAACATGTCCAGAAATTACTGACCGAAGGGAAGATCAAGGGATTTCTTGGTCTCAGAGAAAAGAATGGCAACATCATGCCGCACCTCTTCTGCGATCCTAAGGAACTCGATCCTCTCTCTTTGGGTGACTGGAAAAAAGCGGGTGATACCCGTTATCCCCTTAATCAGTTGATGATTCGATTAACCACGGAATATCCTGAAGAGACCTTTGCAGTACTAGTAAGAGGTTGTGATGAAAGGGGACTCAAAGAACTCTTCAAGTGGAAACAGTTGAACGAAGAGAAGATTGTCCTGATTGGAATTGGTTGTCCTGATGAACTGGCCAAGGCTTGTGAATGTGAAAAACCATTTCCGGATAGTTTGATAGATGGTCCAAAGGGAGAAAAAGCGGATAGCCAGAAAGTGGTCCGCGTCGAGGCAATGGATCTGGACGCTCGACTCCAGTTCTGGAAAACAGAGTTTGACCGATGCATCAAGTGTTTCGGCTGTCGAAATATCTGTCCGATGTGTTTTTGCAATGAATGCTCCCTGGAAGAAGATCAATTGGTAGGTACGGGAGAGGTTCCCCCTGCCAATCCTACTTTCCATTTGGCTCGAGCCATCCATATGGTGGGTCGCTGTATTGACTGTGGATTGTGTGAAGAGGCCTGTCCAGCAGATATTCCTTTAAGAACGCTTTATAAAAAGGTCGCAGAGATTATCAGCAAAGAATTTGGATACAAGACGGGCTTCAGCGTGAATGAGAAATCACCCTTCAATATCATTGAGGTGAGGTAACAATTGAGATCTTCGAAATGAAATGGGGATTAAATCTCTTTTCCCCGCCAAAGGCGGGGCCTCCAAATTTTTAGAATGCGGTTTTTTTATATTTTGTAGTATTGAAATAAAGGAAATGAATGAGACGCTGGATTGCTATTGAGGCCATCTGAATGACTCGGCAAAATGTTGCCGCTCTAAAAATTTTCCAGTCCCGCCTCTGGCGGAGGCCAGTGCCCCATTAGGGAGTTTTTTTAAAAACATGAAGGTGTTACGAGGTAAAATAATTAGATGGAATTCAAAACGGTTTTAAGCTTCTGTCCTTATTGTGGATGTGGATGCGGGTTGCTGTTGGAAGTCCTCGATGGGAAAATCGTTGGGACCCTTCCTTCTAAAACCAGTCCTGTGAATCAGGGCAAATTGTGTATCAAAGGATGGACGGTCCATGAGTTTGTTACGAGCCCAAACCGATTAACCAAACCTATGGTTCGCAAGGGCGATGCTTTAGGGGAAACCTCATGGGATGAGGCGCTCAATCTTGCAGCCACACGCCTGAAAGAGATTAAAGAAAAATATGGTCCGGATAGCATTGGGGTATTGACCTCTGCCAAGTGTACCAATGAGGAGAACTATGTTTTACAGAAGTTCACCCGGGCAGCCATCGGCACGAACAATATCGACCATTGCGCCCGGCTCTGACACTCCTCCACGGTGGCCGGGCTGGCCGCAGTATTTGGCAGCGGGGCAATGACCAACTCCATTGAGGAGATCGAGGGTGCTGACTGCATCTTGATCATCGGCTCCAATACTTCGATAGCCCACCCCCTCATTGCCACACGTGTCTTCCGAGCGAAAGCCAGAGGAGCCAAGTTAATTGTCGCGGATCCTCGTAGAATTCCGATCATCCTTCAAAGCGATTTACACCTTCGTCAGAATCTCGGAACGGATGTGGCCCTCATCAACGGTCTGATGCACGTCATCTTGAAAAACGGGTGGCAAGATCAGGCCTTTATTGATGAGCGCACAGAAAATTTTGAAGAACTGAAAAAGTTGGTTGAAAATTATCCTCCTGAAAGGGTCTCGGAGATCACAGGGGTCCCGGTGGCTGATCTGGAAAAGGCAGCAGAATATTATGCCAAGGCTGAGCGTGGAAGCATTCTTTACACCATGGGCATTACCCAGCACACCACGGGTGTGGATAATGTCAAGTCCCTTGCCAATCTGGCGATGCTCACAGGAAATCTCGGCAAGGAATCCACAGGCATCAATCCTCTGCGAGGGCAGAACAATGTCCAGGGCGCCTGTGACATGGGTGGGTTGCCGAATGTTTATACGGGTTACCAGACAGTGATCGATCAAGCGGTTCGACAAAAATTTGAAGAGGCCTGGGGAGCTAAACTTTCAGATAAAATTGGATTGACTGCGACTGAAATGTTTCCTGCTGTTCTGAATGGGAAAATGAAAGCCATCGTCATCCTGGGTGAAAATCCAGTGGTGAGTGATGCGGATTGCCATCATGTGGAAAAGGCACTCAAAGCCCTTGATTTTCTCTTAGTCATCGATATCTTCAATACCCCCACCTCGGACCTGGCTCATGTGGTTTTGCCCGGGGCTGCCTTTGCAGAGAAAGAGGGTACATTTAGCAACACAGAAAGAAGGGTTCAGTTACTTCGAAAGGCGGTAGAGCCTCCTGGAGAGTCCAAACCAGACTGGCAGATTATCCAGGAGCTGTCGAGCCGTTTTGGTTATCCCATGGATTATTCATCACCCCGTGCCATCATGGAAGAGATTGCAAAGCTCACCCCATCTTATGGCGGCATTACTTATGATCGACTTCAAGGCGAGGGGTTGCTGTGGCCCTGTCCCAATACTGAACATCCTGGAACTAAATTTTTACATCAGGGTCGATTTACCAGAGGCAAAGGTTTGTTTAGCGCCATTGAATACAAACCCGCTGCAGAAACAGCTGATGAGGAGTATCCTTTCCAGTTAACCACCGGAAGGGTTCATGTCCATTACCACACCGGTACGATGACGAGAAATTCTCCTTCATTGGAAAGGGAAATCAAGGAATGTTTTCTTGAAATGCATCCCGAAGATGCTGTTGAACTTAAGGTGGCAGATGGTGATTGGGTCGTCATTGCATCAAGACGCGGGTCGGTTCCCACCCGGGTGAAGTTGACGGACGCAGCAGGAAGAAAAACAGTATTCATGCCTTTCCACTTCCTTGAAAGCAGAGCTAACATATTAACCAACCCGGCTTTTGATCCCATTGCCAAGATCCCAGAATTTAAGGTCTGCGCCGTGAAGATTCAAAAAAAGGATCCATCGGACAAAAGCATCTCTTCACCTACCTCAGCTCATTAGTTGAACCAACCTGAATAATTAACGAAACGAATAACTGCAGATCAAAATTAAAATATTTAAATATAAAAATGTTAATTATTTCACTAACTTTTTTGTGTTTATTACAAAACCTGCCTTCAGAATTAAAATGTTAAATAATAACAATATATTAAGATAGAGCTAAAAAAACTAATTTAACTTCAATTTCTAATAAAATTTTTCTTGACAAAAGAAAGGCAATTTTGTAGTTTGGTCACGAACAAGAAACTTTTCACAAATGGAACCTTACATAAGAACTTCCGAAATATTATTGAAGGTTGCTGTGGGGCAACATCCCGACCATGATAAAACCTATCTCCTCTGTCGGGATAAAGGGGGGCATTCATGTTGATTGAATATCTTGCCATTCTCATCTATATTGTCATAGCTGTTGTTTTTGCCCTCTTTGCCATTGCCGCTTCCGCTCTCTTAGGCCAGAGAAAACCCACGGCTATCAAACAAGCGCCCTACGAATGTGGGATGACGACCATTGGCTCAAGCTTCCGCAGGATATCCATCAAGTATTACATTATTGCCATGCTTTTCCTCCTCTTTGATATTGAAGTGGTCTTCCTCTATCCCTGGGCAGTGGTCTTCAAACAGTTTAAGGTCTTTGCCTTCGTCTCAATGGCTGTCTTCATTGGAATTTTACTCGTCGCCTATATCTACATCTGGAAAAAAGGAGCATTGGAATGGGAATAGAAACCTACCTTGAGAAAACGCCTTTTATGCCTGCCCTGGATTGGCTCGTCAACTGGGGTCGAAAGTATTCGATCTGGCCGGTGACCTTTGGCTTGGCCTGCTGCGCTCTGGAGATGATCGTCACCAGTTCGGCGACGTGGGATATTTCTCGATTTGGTTCAGAGGTTTTCAGGCCCTCCCCCCGGCAGGCAGATTTGATGATCGTTGCAGGGACCTTGACCAAAAAGATGGCTCCAATGGTCAAACGAATCTATGAACAGATGCCGGAACCCAAATGGGTCATCGCCTATGGAGCCTGTGCCTGCTCAGGCGGAGTCTTCAAAACCTACAGTGTGGTGCAGGGAGTGGATCAAATTCTTCCAGTGGATATCTATGTTCCAGGTTGTCCACCCAGACCTGAATCTCTGCTGACGGCCCTTGTTCAGCTCCAGAAGAAGATTGGAAAAGAAACGCTTGCGAATCGAAAAAATGTTCGCAGCAGCCTTGAAATGAAATAAAAGGATAAAAGAGGAAAAGGGAATGGCTGAAATCAATATCGCAGTGAAGAAATTGCAAGAAAAATTCCCGGCCTCCGTTTTGGAGGTGAAGACATTTCGGGAAGAGGTCAATGTCACAGTCCAGAAGAAAGACATTTTTGAGATCTGTAAATTTCTCTATTCCGACCCGGATCTCCAATACCAGATGCTCATTGATCTCTGTGGTGTAGATTTCTTTCCCGAGTCCCCCCGTTTTGAAGTGGTTTATTTTTTCTACTCGATGAAGAAACAACAAAGATTGAGGCTGAAAATAAAAGTTGGAGAGTCTGAATCGGTTTCAAGTGTGGAGTCAATCTGGAAAGCAGCCAACTGGTTAGAACGGGAGGTCTATGACCTCTTCGGGATCCCTTTTGATAACCATCCTGATTTGAGGAGGATTCTCCTCTGGGATGGTTATGAAGGTCATCCCTTGAGAAAGGATTTTCCGGTCGAAGGACCGGATTTTGACAAACCCTTTGTTCCCGAGGTTTGAAATGGCAGAGACACGGTTAATGACCATCAACATGGGACCTCAGCACCCGGCCACTCACGGGGTTTTGAGGATCGTGTTGGAATTGGATGGAGAGGTGATCGTTAAGGCCGTCCCCCATATCGGCCACCTTCATCGGGGGGTTGAGAAACTCGCTGAAAGTAAAACGTATCACCAAGTCATTCCCCTCACCGACCGTTTGGATTATACCAATGCGATGGGTAATAACCTGGGCTATGTGTTAGCCGTGGAGAAACTTTTAGGCATTGACATCCCCAAACGGGCTCAATACCTAAGAGTCATGATGGCTGAGCTTCAGAGGATTGCCGCCCATCTCATCTGGTTGGGAACGCACGCCTTGGACATCGGCGCCATGACGCTCCTCTTTTACAACTTTCGGGAAAGGGAAGAGATCCTGAAAATCTTTGAAGAGGTTTCAGGAGGGAGGCTCACGCCCACCTATATGAGAATTGGCGGAGTTTCAAAAGACCTTCCAGACGGCATAGAAGAAAAGATCAAGGCGTTTGTCCAGTCCTTTCCCGAACACATGAAAGAATATGAAACGCTCCTGACGAAGAATGTGATCTGGTTGAAGAGGACCAAAGGCGTTGGGTTCATTTCTAAAGAGGATGCGATCAACTGGGGGGTGACCGGGCCCACCCTTCGTGGCTCTGGAGTCAAATATGATGTGAGGAAGGCCTTTCCCTATTCAAGTTATGATGAGTTCGATTTCGATATCCCCATCGGCTCGGTCGGGGATGTCTACGATCGGTACATCGTGCGTTTGAGGGAGATGGAATGGTCGAATGCCATTGTGGAACAGGCACTGGAACGGCTGCCAAAAGGTCCTGTCATCGCTAATGATCCACGAATCACCTTGCCACCGAAGGATGATGTTACAAAAGATATCGCTGCATTGATTCGGCAATTCAAGATTGCCTCTGAGGGCTTCCAACCGCCGAAAGGCGAGGTCTATGTGGGCGTGGAGGCGTCCAAGGGAGAGTTGGGATACTATCTCGTCAGCGATGGGTCGAATAAGCCCTTGCGGATGAGGATTCGGCCGCCCTCTTTTCTCAATCTCAGTGCCCTTCCTAAGATGATTGAGGGGAGTTTAATTGCTGATGTGATTTCAGCGATTGGTAGCATTGACATCGTTTTAGGAGAAATCGACCGATAAAAGAGAAAATCCAAATGCCAAAATCCATAATGTCAAAGGAATGTCAAAATCCAAAAATTTTGAAATTTGGATTTGATTTGTCATTTGAGCTTTGACATTTGAACTTTCATTTTTAATGAAGGGGTCGTTATGACGGACATTCTTTTTAGCAGTTGGGGTGGAGTGGTGACAGATAATCGAGGGAAACCTGAAGCAGAGAGGCAACCCGTCTCCGCTCTCAATCTACCCCTGGAATTGGACAAAGAGAAAAAGATCAAAGCCTTCATTGGATGGGATGGGATTGTCATCAGAGACCCTGAAGTCAATATGGTCGATTTGATTCGGGCTTATTTGGAAGCAGTTCAGGATGAATCCTGCGGAAAGTGCACACCCTGTCGTGTCGGAACTCGGATCATGGCGACCATTATGAACCGGATTGGTGATGGTCAGGGCAAGGTTGAGGACTTAAAACAATTAAAATTTTTAGGGGAGACGATTCAGAAGAGTTCCAAATGCAATTTGGGACAGACCGGTCCAAAGCCGGTGTTGGATGCGATCGACCATTTTGAAGACCAATTCTCCGGGGCCATCCAATTGCAGAAAAAAATTCCTCGCCAGGAATATAAAGTGAAGGTGACAGCACCCTGCGAAAGTGCTTGCCCTTCCCATCTCCCTATTACCCGTTATGTCGAATTGATCAAAGAAGGAAGATTTGAGGAATCCCTTGCAGCCATCCGGGGGGCAACCTGCTTGGCCGGAGTTCTGGGGAGGATCTGCGTTCGACCCTGTGAAGATAACTGTCGCCGTGGAAATGTTGATGAATGTATTTCTATTAAATGGCTGAAAAGGTTTGTGGCAGATTATGAGATAGAAAAGAGAAAGGAACCTCTCCTTAAGAAGGAGGGAGCTCGTTCAGAAAAAGTGGCCATCATCGGAGCAGGTCCAGCTGGCCTCTCCTGCGCCTATTATCTTGCCCTGAAAGGTTATCAAGCGACCATCTTCGAAAGACTGGGTGAACCAGGTGGAATGGCCGCCATGGGGATCCCTGACTATCGTCTCCCTAGAGATATTGTTGGATATGAAGCAGAGATTGTAAAGAGGTTAGGGGTCGAGATTAGGTATAACACTCAGGTGGGAAAGGATATCACCATCTCTCAGATGTTTGAGCAAGGTTATAAGGCGATCTTTATCGGCGTGGGCGCCCAGACCAATACACCCATGGGTGTGGAGGGAGAGGACAAAGGATATAAGGGATTCATCCCCGGTGTTTATTACCTCTTAGAAATCAATCTGGGAAGAGACCCCTATCCCGAGGGAAAAAGAGTGGTGGTGGTCGGTGGCGGAAACGTGGCCATCGACTGTGTCCGATCTTCTTTCCGCATTGGCAAAGCAGATGTGAACCTGGTTTATCGTCGAACAAAGAAAGAGATGCCTGCCGATCGAGTAGAGATTCATGATGCAGAAGAAGAGGGCGTGAAATTTCATTACCTATGTAATCCCGTCCGGATCGTTGAGAAGGAGGGAAAGGTTGTTGGAATGGAATGCATCCGGATGGAGTTGGGCGAACCGGATGAGAGCGGAAGGCGAAGACCTGTTCCGATCAAAGGTTCAGAATTTTTCATCGAGGCTGATATTGCCATACCGGCCATCGGTCAGGCGATTGACCTTTCCTTCCTTGAAGAGAAAGACGGGGTGAAGACAACGAAACGATCCACCATTGCCATCCAGGAAGGGACTTTCTTAACAAGCCGTCCAGGAATCTTCTCTGCTGGGGATTGCGTGACCGGACCGGATGTTTTGGTCCGTGCAGCCGGCCATGGTAAGAGGGCTGCTGAGAAGATTGACCTCTTCCTTCGAGGGATGGAAGTAAAAGAATCTGAGGAAGAACGTCTGGAGGCCCTGGTTGAGAAGATCAAGGTTTATAACAAGGATGAGAAGATCGGGATCTCCGGAGGACAGAAGAGAGCGATGTTGGAGTTGCTTCCTCCTGATTCAAGAAAATGGATCTTCGATGAGGTGGAAGAAGGATTTTCGATTCCGGTGGCTCAGAAAGAAGCGGAGCGCTGTCTCCGATGTGTGCGGATCGGACTCTTCGCAGTATAGTGTGTTGGTGAATAGTGAGTGGTGAATCGTGGTGAGGGATTCCAAATCACGATTCAAGAATCTCGAATCACGAGGTTTGATGAGAATGCTGAAGCTGACGATTGATGGAAAAGAAGTTACTGGAAGACCGGATCAAACAATCCTTGAGGTAGCTAAAGAAAATGGGATCACTATTCCCACCCTGTGTTATCACCCCAGATTAAGCCTGCTCAAATCCTGCCGTATCTGCTTGGTCGATGTCGAGGGTGCGGAAATGCCTATGGCCTCTTGTGCGACGCCTGTGGTCGAGGGGATGGTGGTTCAAACCCGCACGGAGCGCGTGGAGAGGATGAGGCATGAGGCTTTGAAATTATTACTGGTCAACCATCCTCTGGACTGTCCTGTCTGTGATGCTGGAGGAGAATGCCAGCTCCAGAACCGCACCTATGAATTCGGGATCGAAAAGAACGAGTTTCCTCCAGAGAAAAGAGAGTTTCCCTCCATCCCTTATGGGACTCCCCTGATCCGGCAGTGGTTTGATCGATGTGTCATGTGTCTCCGCTGCATCCAGGCCTGTGTCGATGTGCCAGGAGCGGATGTCCTCGAGGTGGCAGAACATGGTTTCATCTCCCATGTGAAGGCCGTTCGGAAAGAAAATTGTATCTCCTGCGGAGAATGCCTCCATATGTGTCCGGTGGGTGCCTTAACAGAGGATTTCAGCCCCATCAAAGGAAGGACATGGCAACTGGACAGAATCCAGACCACCTGTACTTTCTGTGGATGTGGTTGCCAGCTGGAGCTCAATACCCTTGCAGATAGGAAGGTGGTCAAGGTGACCACAAAAGAGGATGCCGGGGTCAACCAGGGTAGCCTCTGCGTGAAGGGGAGATTCGGTTTTGATTTTATTCATCATCCGGGCAGGCTTCAAAAACCTCTTGTGAAAAAATCCGGAGTTTTTGTGGAGGTCTCCTGGGAAGAAGCCTTGGGTCTGGTCGCCACAAAATTTCAAGAAATAAAGGAGAAGTATGGCGTCCAGAGCATCGGAGGAATCTCTTCCTCCAGGGCCACCAATGAAGAGAATTACCTCTTTCAGAAATGGATGAGAGCCTGCATCGGGACAAACCATATTGACAATGGTGCCCGATTGTCTAGCGGCTCTTCCCTCTATGGGATGATGGCCTCTACTGGATGTGGGGCAATGACTCACGGGATGGACGAGGTAGCCAAGGCTGACCTCATTCTTATCGTCGGTGCGGATGCGTATGATGATAACCTCATCTTCAGCAATAAGATGAGGGAGGCCATCCGTGAGAACAACGCTAAAATCATCCTGGCCGATCCTCGAAAGACCCAATGGGAAAAATGGGCTGACTTATGGTTGAGACCTGTACCGGGGACGGATATCGCCTGGATCAATGGTCTGGTTCGTCTCCTTATCGAAAAGGGTGCTCCTTCAAGAGAGTTTATTGGATCTAAGACAGAGGGTTTTGAAACCCTGCGGTCCTCTTTAGAGAAATTTTCTGCCGAGTTTGTCAAGAATACCACAGGAATCTTTCCAGCTGATTTAGAAAGGGTTGCCAATCTTTATCTCTCGGCGAAAAAGAGGGCGATCGTCTTTGGTTCTGGTGTAACTCAGCATGCCAATGGAACAGAGATAGTAAAAGCTCTTTGCAACCTGGCCCTGCTGACCGGAGAGACAGAAGCGGGAGGAGGGGGCGTCTACCCACTGCTCACTCAGAATAATGTCCAAGGCGCTTTTGATATGGGTTCTCTTTCTGAATTCCTTCCCGGTTATCAGAAGGTGGAAGACGAAAAGGCGCGCAGGAAGTTCGAGGAGATTTGGGAGAGAGGGATTCCAGAAAAACCAGGTTTCACCTATGTGGAGATGTTCGATAAGATTTTGGAAGGAAGGATCAAAGCCCTCTATATTTTTGGTGAGGACCCCTTCATCAATCTTCCTAACTTGGAGAGATTGAAGAACGGACTCCATCAATTGGAATTTTTGGTGGTTCAGGATCTTTTCATGACCCACATTGGGAGTTATGCACAGGTGATTTTGCCTGGAGTGAGTTTTGCTGAGAAGGACGGAACCTTCACCAACATGGAGAGAAGGATACAAAGGGTGCGGAAGGCCATCTCACCGGTCGGTGATTCCAGACCCGACTGGAAAATCCTCTGCGATCTTTCAACGAAGATGGGTTATCCATTGGGATACCAGAACCCGGCTGAGATCATGGAGGAGATTACCTCTCTGGTGCCTTTCTATGCTGGAGCCAATTACTCCAATCTGGAGAAGGGCGGGATCCAGTGGCCTTCAAGGAATGGATGGAAAAAAAGATTCCTCCCCGTCGAATACAAAGGGCCAGAAGAGCAGCCCGATGACAAATATCCTTTATGGATCATTCCCAGAGGTTTTCATTACCATTACGGAATCGGGACGACGACCAAGAGAGCCATGGGGTTAGCCAAGGTCTTTTCTGATTCCTGCATCGAAGTTCACTCAGAGGATGCCACCAAAGCAGGCTTGGGAGATGGGGATAGGGTGAAGGTCATTTCACCCAGAGGTGAGGTGGAGACGATCTGCCGGATTTCAGGAGCCGTTCCCAGAGGGGTGGCTTATTTTGCCACCACGTTTTTCCCTGTTTTTGTGAATAACCTTTTGATTTCCGGATACGACCCTGTGAGTCAGCACCCTGAATACAAGGTCTTCATTGGAAGGGTGGAGAAACGGTAGAGGAGAAGCAGGATGCAACTGTTGTATCTTCTCATTGAGATCATTGTCAAATGCGTGGTGGTTTTTGCCGGTCTGATGATTGTTGTAGCCTATTTGACCTGGCTGGAACGGAAGGTTTTGGGTCATATCCAGATTCGTTATGGCCCTAATCGCTGTGGGCCCTTTGGATTACTTCAACCCTTTTCGGATGCGGTCAAAGCCTTCTTTAAAGAGGACCTGGTTCCTGGAAGGGCGGATAAGGTCATCTTCGTCATGGCCCCGATGATTTCGATCATCGCAGCCATCAGCATCTTTGCCGTCATCCCCTTTGGAAATCAGTTTACCATCCCTGGAACGAATTGGGTGGTCAAACTGCGGCTGGCCGATGTGGATATAGGACTTCTCTATATCTTTGGTGTGGCCTCTCTTGGAGAATTTGGGATTATCTTAGGAGGCTGGTCTTCTGGAAATAAGTATGGATTGACCGGTTCCCTTCGGGCTGCGGCTCAGATGATCAGTTATGAAGTAGCTCTTGGCATCGCGGTCATAGGAGTCCTCATCCTCTCAGAAAGCCTGAGACTGACCGAGATCGTTCGTCTTCAGGGAGGAGGGTTCTGGAATTGGAATATTTGGTATCAGCCGGTGGCCTTTGTCCTTTATCTGATTTGCGGTCTGGCTGAGATCAACCGAACTCCCTTTGACATGCCTGAGGCTGAAGCAGAGCTGGCCTGCGGGTTCAACATTGAATACAGCAGCATGAAATTTGCCCTCTTCTTCATGGCTGAATACGCCCATATGGTTACGATGGGCGCCGTGGCCGTGACGCTCTTTCTGGGAGGATGGCAGCCGATTATTCCTCAGCTCAGTTTCATTCCCGGCATCGTCTGGTTCTGCGCAAAACTCTTTATCTTCCTCTTCTTCTTCATCTGGGAGCGAGGGACCATGCCGCGACTCCGATACGATCAGATCATGAAGTTTGGCTGGAAGATTTTAATTCCATTGGCACTGATCAATCTTTTAGTAACTGGATTGGTCGTTTCACTGAAAGGGTAAGAAAGAGGTCAACGATGATCATTCCATTGCTGAAAGGTTTGGCGCTTACTTTGAACCGGTTTTTTTCCAAACCCATCACCATCCAATATCCTGAAGAGAAGGTACCTCCAGCAAAACGTTGGAGAGGCATTCAATATTTTGAAAAGGATGAGCGCGGGAAAACCAAATGTGTGGCCTGCGGCCTCTGTATGGCGGTCTGTCCCTCTCAGTGCATCTATATTGAGACGGCTGAAGATGAAGAGGGTCGACGGTATCCTCTTACCTATGAACTCGATGCCAGCCGATGTATCTTTTGTGGTTATTGCGAAGAGGTCTGTCCGGTGAATGCCATCTTTTTAGGAAAGAACTATGAATGGGTGGAAGGGGATCGAAAAGTCTATCTCATGACCACCGAGAAACTTTTAGAAGAGAAAAAGGTTAATCCATAAGGAGTAAAACGGATGGCTGAAAATATCGTAACGATATTTCAATGGTTGATCTTTTTGGGGGTGGCCTTTGTCTCCATTATCGCCTCCTTATTAGTCATCACTCGAAAGAACCCTATTCACAGTGCTCTTTTTTTGGTGTTGACCTTCCTCTGCGTGGCGGTGCTTTATCTCCTGCTCTATAGTCAATTCATCGCCGTCATCCAGGTGGTGGTTTACGCCGGTGCCATCGCGATGCTGATCGTTTTTGTCATCATGCTTCTGGATCTGGAGCAGGAGCTTCGATCCGGTTTAAAACTTTTTTATTCAAAAGTGATCGGTGGCATGCTGATGGTCCTTTTTCTTTTCGGGATTATTTATTCGGTCGTGGCCAAATCCCCAACTGGCAAGATGGGTTCCTATACACCGGATCAGGCGAGTGCCAATGTGAAGGCCGTCGGCGAGATGCTTTTTACTCAATACCTTTTCCCCTTTGAGATTGTCTCCGTCCTTCTCGTGGCGGCCATCGTCGGAGCGGTCATTTTAAGTAAGAAAAGGACTTAAGGAGAGGATTATGGTGATTCCATCCGTTCCCCCTGAATGTTATTTGGTCTTGAGCGGATTGCTCTTCACGATTGGAGTAATCGGAGCCCTGACCCGGCGAAATGCCATTGTGGTCTTCATGTGCATCGAGATGATGCTCAATGCTGTGAACATTACCTTCATCACCCTATCCCGTTTTCTCCAGTCATTGGACGGGGTTCTCTTCGCCTTTTTTGTAATGGCCGTGGCCGCCGCGGAGGCTGCGGTTGGGTTAGCGATCTTTGTAATGATCTATCGCTCAAGAGAAACAATCAATGTGGACGAAATTAATATTATGAAGTGGTGATCCAAAGTTATGAGTTAAGAATTATGAGTTATGAATTAAAATCAGATTTCAACTCTCAACTCTTAACTCTCAACTCTTAGCTCTTTTTTTAAAGGAGTCTTTCATGTTTGATTATGTCTGGTTGATCCCCATGTTTCCGGCGATCGGGTTTTTGATCAACGGATTTTTTGGAAGACAATATTCAAAAAAAGTGGTCGGTTGGGTGGCCTGTTCAGCCCTCGGACTCTCCTTTCTCACTTCCATCCTCATCTTCTTTGAATTGATTGGGAGGCCATCCACTGAGCGCGTCTTTGAAAAAGTGATTTTTGATTGGGTGGTCTCGGGCTCTTTCCAAACAGTGATCGGCTACCAGATCGACCCTCTCTCCATCCTGATGGCACTGGTGGTCAGCGGGGTCAGTTTCTTCATCCACATCTACTCTGTAGGATACATGCATGACGATCCGGGTTATCCACGGTATTTCACCTACCTCAACCTCTTCGTCTTCATGATGCTCAACCTCATCCTGGCCAACAACTTCTTGCTGATGTTTGTGGGATGGGAGGGTGTCGGCCTCTGTTCCTATCTCTTGATCGGTTTCTGGTTTGAGAAGGATTCCGCTGCTAACGCAGGGAAAAAGGCTTTTGTGGTCAACCGAGTGGGCGACTTCGGTTTCATTCTTGGAATGTTCCTCCTCTTCACCAGTCTTGGAAAACACGGGATCTGGACATTAGATTTTACAGAAGTCTTTGCCAATGCAAATAAGCTCGATACCGCCACGGTGACCGCCATCACCATTCTGTTCTTTATCGGTGCATGTGGAAAATCGGCACAGATTCCCCTATATGTGTGGCTCCCTGATGCCATGGAAGGTCCCACGCCGGTCAGTTCCCTTATCCACGCGGCCACCATGGTGACCGCAGGGGTATACATGATCGCCCGGTGTAATGTACTCTACACCATGGCACCTCTCTCCATGGCGATCGTTGCCATTGTCGGCGTGGCGACTGCCATCTATACTGCTTCCATTGGATTCTGTCAGAACGATATCAAGAAAGTTCTGGCCTATTCTACAATCAGCCAGCTGGGATATATGTTTCTGGGCGTGGGAGTAGGTGCATTCAGCGCTGGCATCTTCCATCTGATGACCCATGCCTTTTTCAAGGGGCTTCTCTTTCTTGGCGCAGGAAGTGTCATGCATGCCCTGAGTGGCGAATTGGATATGAGAAAGATGGGAGCTCTCAGAAAAAAGATTCCCATCACCTTCTGGACATTCTTCTTTGCCACGCTGGCGATTGCCGGGATTCCTGGGCTCTCTGGATTTTTCAGCAAGGATGAAATCCTCTGGCAAGCCTTTTCCAGCTCCCACGGCCATTTCTTATTGTGGCTGGTGGCTGCTATCGCTGCTGGGATGACGGCCTTCTATATGTTCAGGGCTCTGTTCATGACCTTCTTTGGTGAGTCCAGGGTTGATGAGCATGTGGCACATCATATCCATGAATCGCCCAAGATCATGACAGTTCCTTTAATGGTCCTTGCTGTGCTCTCCATTGTTGGAGGTTATATAGGTGTTCCCCATGTTTTGGGAGGAGCCAATCACATCCATGAGTTCCTCGCTCCTGTATTAGGAGGTGGGGCTGAGCCGGCCAAAGCCCATGCCGGGATTTCAATCCTCTCACAGGCCTGGGCATCAGGAGGAGAGGGAGGAGGACATGGGGCTACCTTAGAACTTCTCATGATGGTGGTCTCTGTGGTCATCGCACTCATCGGGATTGGGATCGCTTACCTCTTCTACGTGAAGAACCCAGCCCTTCCCAAACTGTTGGCCGAGAGGTGGAAGGGACTCTACAAACTTGTTTTTAACAAATATTATGTTGACGAACTCTATGAAATCCTCTTCATCAACTCTCTTAAAAATTTGGGCATGGGACTCTGGAAAGGGTTTGATGACTTTGTCATCGATGGTACGATCAATGGCATTGCCTATCTTATCGGTTTGCTCTCCGGAGCGATGAGAAAGATGCAGACCGGTTTGGTTCAAAACTACGCCTTTTCAATGATCATTGGTGGAATCGTCCTTGTAGCCTATTATATCGTGCGTGCTATTTTCTACTAAATCCGTTGCCGCACAGAGCAAAGGAGCTGGTTTCATGTACATTTTGGGAATTCCCATCCTATCGCTGCTGATCTTCTTTCCAATATTGGGCGCCATTGTTCTCCTCTTCATCAACAAAGAGAATGGGAGAGCGATCAGGTGGGTCACCTTAATTTTTTCTCTCATTGAATTCATTTTCTCGCTGCCCCTCTTCTTTGCCTTCGATTCCAAGACAGGAGCGATGCAATTCGTGGAGGATTGGTGGTGGATTCAGAGCTATGGGATCAGCTATAAATTGGGCATTGATGGAATCAGTCTTCTTCTGGTTCTCTTGACTACCTTTTTGACCATCCTATGCATCCTGTGCTCCTGGACAGCGATCACCTTCCGAGTAAAAGAATTCATGATTTCGTTCTTCTTCCTTGAGACAGGAATGATCGGTGCCTTGGTGGCCCTCGATCTCGTCCTTTTCTATGTCTTCTGGGAAGTGATGCTGATCCCGATGTACCTCCTCATCGGTGTCTGGGGTGATCCCAAGAGACGAATTTATGCAGCGATCAAGTTCTTCCTCTTTACCATGGCAGGAAGCGTGCTGATGCTTGTGGCTATCTTAATCCTCTATTTCCTCAATCAGAAAGCAACGGGTATATCCACCTTCGATGTACTCGAACTCTATAAGTTGGGATTACCGGTCGGGACGCAGTACTGGCTCTTCGGAGCCTTTGCCCTGGCCTTTGCCATCAAGGTTCCGATGTTTCCATTTCATACCTGGTTACCCGATGCCCACACCGAGGCGCCGACCGCTGGAAGCGTGATCCTGGCAGGTGTCTTGCTGAAGATGGGAACCTATGGGTTCATCCGATTTGCCATCCCCCTGTTTCCGAAGGCAGCCTTCGATCTTTTGCCCCTGGTCTCTGTTTTGGCGCTTATCGGAATTATCTATGGAGCATTAGTTTCGATGATGCAACCCGATCTCAAACGACTGGTCGCTTTCTCGAGCGTGAGCCACCTGGGATATGTCATGCTCGGGATGTTTGCTTTCAATATGCAAGGGATCGAGGGGTCGATCTATCAGATGCTCAACCACGGGATTAGCACAGGGTCCCTCTTTTTGATCGTCGGGATGGTCTACGAACGCCGCCATACGCGGCTGATTGCCGACTTCGGAGGACTCTCGAAGGTGATGCCGATTTATGCTGTCTTCTTCATGATCGTGACCCTCTCATCGATTGGTCTCCCCGGGACGAATGGGTTTGTGGGAGAGTTTTTGATCCTGCTCGGTGCTTTTCAACGCAATGTCATCTACGGGGTGTTGGCTGCCACCGGTGTTATTTTGGGAGCCGCTTATATGCTATGGATGTTTCAAAGGGTGATGTTTGGGAAGATCACCCGTCCTGAAAATGAAAAGCTGAAGGACCTCAATGCGAGAGAGATTACTATCCTCGTTCCGATGGTCATCATGATTTTCCTCATGGGGATCTATCCTAAACTTTTTTTCAGTAAGATGGACGCCAGCGTAGAGAAGTTTATAAAGGATTTCAAGGGAAAGGTTGAAATGAAGGCTGACCTTCCCTCGCCGAAAATATTGGCAGAGATAAAAAAATAGGGTTTAAGGGGTCTAGGGTTCAAGTGTCCTAATGAAATAATCTTTAACTCATCTTAAGCCCTGAAATCCATGAACCCTCGAATCCTTGGACCCTTTTAATTGGAGGATTCTTTAGATGAAAATACCAGAGATTGACCTCTATCTCATTGCACCGGAGATCATCATCACCGCCTTCGGGTTTTTAGTGCTTCTGGTGGACGTCTTTTTACCCAAAGAAGAAAGAAAGGGGTACCTCGGAGTAATTAGCCTCATCGGGATCGTGGTCGCCTTTCTTTTCACCCTTCCTCAGATGGGAGATGTCAAATCCGGTTTTGAAGGGATGTTCATTTCGGATGGATATGCTCTCTTCTTCAAGATCACTTTTCTGATCATTGCCTTTTTGACCGTCCTGATCTCCATTGGATACACCCAGAGGGAAGGGATCGCATTCGGAGAATATTATGCCCTGATCCTTTTTGCAACCCTCGGGATGATGCTGATGGCAGCAGGGACTCACCTCATCATCATCTTTCTCGGGTTGGAAACGATGTCCATTTCCATCTATATCCTGGCAGGAATGATGCGAGAGGATAAGAGGTCAGTGGAAGCGGCATTGAAATATTTTCTTTTAGGGGCCTTTGCCACAGGATTCCTCCTCTATGGTATTGCCCTCATCTATGGGGCCACAGGATCCTTTCATCTGAAGGATATCGCCTCTTATATCGCTACCAAAAATCTCTTGAGAAGCCCGATGCTCCTGATGAGCCTTGTTTTTCTCACCATTGGGTTTGGTTTCAAGATTGCTTCGGTTCCTTTTCATATGTGGACGCCTGATGTCTATGAAGGGGCTCCCACTACCATCACGGCTTTTATGGCGACAGGGGTGAAGGCAGCAGGTTTTTCAGCTTTGATCAGGGTCTTCTTCTCCGCCTTGCCCGCTTTTCGTCCGGATTGGACCTCGATCATGTGGGTAATTTGTGTGGCGACGATGACGCTCGGAAATATTGTGGCGATCTCCCAGACCAATATCAAGCGGATGCTGGCTTACTCGAGCATTGCTCATGCTGGATACATTTTGGTCGCCTTTGTTGCAGGCAACGATTTAGGAACCTCAGGCATTCTTTTCTATCTCATGACTTATGCCTTTATGAACCTCGGTGCCTTTACCGTAGTCATCCTCCTCGGGAAGAAGGGAGAAGAGAATACCCTCATCAGTGATTATGCAGGGATTGGATTCAAATATCCGCTCTTAGCAGTTTCCATGACCATTTTTCTCCTCTCCATGGCAGGTATTCCTCCTCTGGGTGGATTTATGGCCAAATTCTATATCTTCAGCGCAGCGGTGAAATCGAAATTTTATTGGTTGGCCATCCTTGGTGTCCTGAACAGTGCGGTTTCGGTTTACTATTATCTCCGGGTCACCGTGCTCATGTATTTCAGGGAATCCGAACGGGAGATCACCGGCCTCCAATTTTCACCCGCTTCTGTGCTCGCATTGATTTTGGCCGTGATCGGGACCCTTTACCTGGGGATCTTCCCCGCCAATGTGCTCTCCTTAGCCCAGAGGTCGATTGCAGGGTTGATGTAGTTTCTGGCTCTCCTAAATTTTTACGGAAAAAGCGAAGCGTCGGCATTTTATGCCGACGTTTTTTTTCTCGGCCACAAGAGGGATTTGATTTGACTTCTGAAAAGATGTGGATTATTATAGCTATTGATATAGCTATTCCATCAATTAGGAGGTATGATGAAGACGGTGCAGATGACCTTAGATGAGAATCTCATAGTATCCGTAGACAAGGTGGCCAAACGTCTTGGTACAACTCGCTCTGCATTTACAAGGCAAGCCCTTAAGATCGCCCTCAGGGAAGTTCGTATCAATGAGTTGGAGCGGAAACATTGCGAGGGCTATAAACGTAAACCTGTTAAAAAAGGAGAGTTTGAGGATTGGGAGGCAGAACAGGTCTGGGTAGAGCCATGAAAAGAGGGGAAGTTCGTTGGTATAAGTTTTCAAGGCCCGACAAAAATCGACCCGTTGTTATTCTGACCCGGGATTCCGCATTAGAGTTCCTGGGAGAGGTAACGATAGCTCCCATTACATCCACGATTCGGGATATCCCTACCGAAGTTTTATTGGCGAAAGAAGATGGAATGCCCAAAGACTGTGCCGTGAATCTCGATCACATCCAGACTGTTTCAAAAGGAAAGATTGGGCCTTTGATCGCAACACTGAGTTCCATTAAGATGTCAGAGTTAAGGTCGGCTATGCTATTTGCCCTGGGGTTTTAGTCCCTGCCTCAACCTCAACCTTATTTTTTTCCTCTTCTCACATCCACGGTGTTGTCATAAAACGTACTTCCTCCCCCTTGGTCTGTCAAACGCTGGGAAGTCAGGGCATTTACAGAACGAGGGCCAGGGCAGTGGTTCAGCCACCAGACCCCTTCTGCCACCACAATGCCGGAAGGAACTTTTGGAGTTACATGGAGGGTGAAAGAGACCTCACCGAGTTGATTGAAGGCAATGACAGAGTCGCCCTCTCTCATCCCCTTCGCCTCCGCATCAGCAGGGTTCATCTGAAGAAACATGGCCTTTTCCTTCTTGCGGAGGTCTTTTCTTTCCCTGAAAGAGGAGTTTAAGGCATAATGGCTGGGGCTCGTCATCAAGCGAAAGGGATAATTCCCTTCATAAGGAGGGAGATAACAGGGCAACGGGTGAAATTCTTTTGGGTTCAAAATTTCAATCTTTCCTGAAGGAGTTTTAAAACGAGTGCGCGCATCTGATGGAAGTGGAATTTCGACTGCCTTCCCAACCGAAAAGGCTTCTTGATCAATGGCTTCTCTCATGGGGCTCGGAATGGAAAGAAGATGGTCAATCAGTTCATCAGCAGTTTGATGGAAAAAGGGCTCATGAAATCCCATCCCATGAGCCAATAGACAGAAGACCTCCCAGTTCGATTTGCTTTCTCCAACAGGCGGGAGAACCGCTTTTGCACGCTGAATGCAGTAGGTACCATAGGAACGGTAGAGATCGCTGTGTTCGAGAGAGGATGTTGAGGGCAGCACAATATCTGCGTATCGAGCCGTGTCCGTCATGAATCTTTCGTGAACAATGGTGAAGAGGTTTTCTCGCGCCAGACCTTTTAAAACCTGATTCTGATCAGGAGTAACAGCCGCCGGGTTGGAATGATAGACATAGAGGCTTTGGACAGGAGGATCATTAAGTTCATCCAATGCCCAACCCAGGCGATTCATATTAATGGTACGAGTTTTCTTAGCCATAAAGTCTTCTCGCAGGAATTCATTGATAGCAAAAGCCCCAGCCGTGCTGGTGCCGGTAAAACACCCGCCTCCTCTTTTCCCATAAGCCCCTACTAAAGCAGGTAAACAGACAATGGTGCGTATGGTCATGGCTCCGTTGCCATATCGGGAGAGTCCGCTCCCAAGGCGGATGAAGGGATTCTTCGCTTTACCATAAGCATGAGCCATAGCTTTAATGGTCTCTGGAGAAAGACCTGTGAGGAGGCTGACTTTTTCGGGTGGAAAGTCTGGGAGAATTTTTTCTTTCAATTCCTCAAATCCCTGAACATGGGCAGTGAGAAAATCATGGTCAATGAGGTCGTCCCTGACGAGAAGGTGCATCAATCCCAAAGCGAGAGAGCCGTCGCTTCCTGGGCGGACGATGTAAATTTGATCAACTGTAGAGGAAGTGAGGGTTTGGTAAGTGTCAATAAGCCAAATCGTTGCTCCATTTTGTTTGGCTCTCTTGACCCCATGGAGAAAATGGATATTGGTAGCTACAGCATTGATTCCCCATAGAATCACCAGATCGCTCTCTGCCACCTCATCAGGATGGGGGGCTGGCGTTTCTCCCATCACCACTTTCCAACCCACCTCTTTAGCAGGAGAGCATATAGTTCGGTTGAGGCGAGAGGCTCCAAGTCGATAGAAAAAAGGATGCCCGGCATTCCGCTGGATGAGACCCATTGTTCCAGCATAGGAGTATGGAAGAATAGCCTCCGAGCCATACTGATTGATGATATTTTGCCAGCGCCCTGTAATCCGGTTAATTGCTTCTTCCCAAGAAATAGAATGAAATTCACCGGAGCCTTTGGCTCCTGCCCGAAAAAGGGGACGAGTGAGGCGGAGCGGTGAATGGACGGTTTCTTGATAGCGATTCATCTTCACGCAAAGGGTGCCCCTTGTAAAAGGATGTTCAGGGTCGCCAGAAACTTTGACTGCTTTTCCGTCTATGACTTCTACCAGAAGTCCGCAGGTGTCAGGTCAATCATAAGGGCAAACCGATCGTTTTATCTTTTTCAACATGAAAAATCTCCTTCATTATCGCCTGGGATTAAGAGAAAACATGGCATTTCAATGGATGAAACTTCTTTACCATCTTCGCCAGAAGTATATTCTACCTTTATGACAACTTCAATCCCATTACAAAAAACTACCTTCCCATATCTTGACATACACATTTTTTTTAATATAATATGTATAGAAGTAAGGTGGAGGCAGAAATGAAACGTACAAACATTGTTATGGACGAAAAGCTAATAAAAGAAGGGATGAAGACCACTGGGATTAAAACTCGTAGGGCCTTGGTTGACTATGCCTTGCGGGACCTTCTTCGTCGCGAATCTCAAAAAAGGATCTTAGAGTTAAAAGGAAAGGTTCATTGGGAAGGCGATTTGTCATCCATGCGAAAAGGAAGAAGGGTTTAATGGTCTTGGTTGATACAACGGTCTGGGTAGACCTTTTTTCAGGGTTGACCACTCCTCAGGTGATTGTACTCGAATCGCTGATTTTAAAAAGAGAAGATATCTGCCTCTGCGGTGTTATTCTTACAGAGGTTTTACAAGGAATACGGGATGACAAAGAGCACGGCAAGACACAAGCCATTTTCTCGAACCTTTTGTACCTTCCAATGACCCGTGAGACATTCCTACTGGCGGCCCACATCTACCGCTTTCTTCGAGCACGGGGAATCACCATAAGGAACTCGATTGACTGTATGATAGCCGCTGTATGTATTGAGAATAAGGTGGCATTGCTCCATCACGACAGGGATTTCGACCTTATCTCAAAAAAATTTGATTTGGAAATTGTAAATTTGCCCACCTGACTTTGAAAAGTACTCTTCCTTTGCTTCCTTTTTAAATTTTATTCCCGTTTGACTTCTTCGCCCAAATTCAATAAACTCTAAAACAAATTGAGGTGTTTAATCGAGAGAAGAGTGATAAATGGATAAAGATTCCTCTTTTACTGTCCGGGATCTTCCAAGACAAGAAAGGCCTCGTGAAAGGCTCCAAAAATTTGGCCCAGAGGCACTTTCTGCTCAAGAACTTTTAGCTCTGGTCATTGGGCGGGGTATTCCCAAAAAATCAGTAATGAGTATTGCACAGGAGTTATTGGTGAGATTTGGTAATATTAAAGCAATAAGCCAGGCAACCATAGAGGAACTCTCTCAAATAAGGGGGATCGGTTTTGCCAAAGCAGCCCAACTTAAAGCATGTTTTGAGCTTGGAAAAAGAGAAGAATTAGAACCAGAGTTGAAAAATTTTGATATTAAAGATCCTGAAATGGTTGATTCGAAAGGAATTGATTAGAGGATATGGCTCCAAAGAAAGAAGAAAATTTATCTAAGGAAAAACTTCTGGCTGAGATTGAGCGGTTGAAGAAAGAATTAAAGAAGAGAAAGAAGTATGGTCTGGTTTGGGAGGAAAAGCCTGAAGAAGTTGTCGAGATGTGTAAGAAAAAATTGCCTGCCACTCCAAGAGATTTAGCCTTTCGTTGCAAGGAAGTGACTGAAGAGGCAGGCCTTCAAAGGGTGAGGCTTGGGAATTTGCATCTCCTTTAATCTCACATAACTTCCCCCTCTCCCTCGATGGGAGAGGGCGGGGGTGAGGGTGGACACTTGGACGTGAGATCCAATATTTCCTTAAGCGAAGCAGACACCAAAGCAAAATTAATTGATCCTGTTCTTCATCAACGGGGTTGGACAGAAGACCTTATTCGCCGTGAGGAGACAGAGCGCGGGATTGACATCATAGATGGTAAACCAAGACGAAGAGAGCGAGGCAGGACAGATTATCTTTTAAGGGTAAGGGTCAACATCAGCACTCAGCCCGTTGCTATTGCCCTGATTGAAGCCAAACGAAGCGATGAGCCTCCCGATAAAGGACTTGAACAGGCTAAGAAATATGCCCGTTTGAACCACGTCCCTTTTGTCTATTCATCCAATGGCCACCTCTTTGTAGAGTATGATCATTTTACTGGCCAAACTACAAGACCAAATCCTCTCCCAGAATTCCCAACGCCTGAGATACTTCATAAGCGTTATGAGGAAGGTGTTGGTTTTTTGTTAGAAAGCAATAGTGCAAGGCCGCTTCTTGTTCCGTATCCAGGAGGAGAGGCGAGTAGACGCTATTACCAAGATGCCGCTATCCGTGCATTGCTTGAGAAAATAGCCGCAGGTGAAAAACGACTTCTTTTATACCTGGCCACAGGCTCAGGAAAAACTTTTATTGCAGTTCATATTTTGAAGAAGATTGCGGATGCCGGACAGTTGCGCCGTGCTTTGTTTGTGTGTGACCGGGATGAGTTGCGTGCCCAGGGCCTTGGGGCTTTCCAGAATGTTTTTGGGGCTGACGCCGCAGAAGTCACCACGGCAAACCCCCAGAAGAACGCCCGTATCTTGATTTCAACCTACCAAACACTCAATGTGGCAGGGGAAACCGATGATGCCAAGTTTTTCCTCGAAAATTATCCCCAAAATTATTTTGGCCATATCATTATTGATGAATGCCACAGAAGCGCGTGGGGGAAATGGAGTATTGTGCTTCGCCAGAACCCAGAAGCTATTCAAATAGGGCTCACTGCAACCCCGCGATTCTTTGAAGGAGGAAGGCCAGAAGAGCGTCGGGAGGATGAAGAAATTACAGCCAATAATCTCAAATATTTTGGTGAGCCTGTTTATGAGTACGACATGGCCCAGGGGATTGAGGATGGATATCTTCCTGGCTGCGAGATTATCAGGCGAGAGGCGAATCTGGATAACGTGGGGGTTACACGAGAAGACATTAAGCGTCTTGGGGCAAAAGATGCGATAACCGGTCAAACGATCAGGCCTGATGAAACCCGCGAGCATTATGAAGCACCTTCTTTTGAAGATATGATCCAGTTACCTGACAGAGTAAAAATCATGTGTCAGGACCTCTTTGAAATGTTTCTTCAAACCGGTGGCCCACACCAGAAGACTGTAATCTTCTGTACCCGGGATACTCATGCGGATGCTGTTGATGCTGAAATGAACAATCTCTATGCCCAATGGTGTGCTCGAAACGGCCAATCGCGCCTCGATCCTTATGCCTTCAAATGCACCGCTTCTGTGGGTGGGAGCCAGTTCATTTCTGAATTGAGAGGTTCAGAGCGGACCCACTTCATTGCAACTACCGTTGACTTAATCACGACCGGTGTTGATGTTCCAATACTTCGTAATGTCGTTTTTTTCAAATATGTCCGTTCCCCTATTGCATTTCAGCAGATGATGGGTAGAGGTTCGAGAATTCATCTCCCTACCAACAAGTTAATGTTTCGTGTCTATGATTATACAAATGCTACCCGTCTCTTAGGGAAAGATTTTGGAAGCCGTCCTTTGCCCACCCGTGAAACAAGAGAACTTGAAGAGGAGAGAAAGGAAAAAATAATTCGTGTTGAAGGGTTTGATGTCCATATTAATCCTGCCGGCACGTATATTGTCACAAAAGTTGGTGATCGATTGGGGATGGTTACCGTGGAAGAATACAAACAGACGTTGGCCCAGCGCTTGATCGAAGAGGCAAAGACGCTGGATGATTTTCGCAGCCTCTGGATTGACCCACAGAAACGAAAAACACTTATTGGGCTTTTGCCTGATGACGGACAAGGTCTCAGATTACTTCGGGAACTTTTGAAATACCAGGATTATGATCTTTATGATGTGTTGGCAGAGATTGGTTATGGAATTGCCCCGAAAAACCGTGTTGAGCGTGTTTCAGCATTAAAATATAAGCACATCAATTGGTTCAATAGCCTCCCTCAAAAGACGAGTAGCGCCTTGATAGCCCTCGCTAAGCAATTTGAAAAGGGTGGTACAGAAGAGTTAGAAAATCCATTTATTTTCAATGCGCCTGATGTTATCAAAGCAGGAGGTCTTGAGGCTTTGAAGGGTTTGGGTGAACCCAAGGATATTATCAACGAGACCAAAATGAGGCTTTTTGCAGCATGAACCAAAAGACTTTACCTCAGAAGGAAGTTTTTGATTTCCTTGTTGCAAATGGAATCTATCCAATGTACAGCAAGAAGGGGAAGATTTTCTTTAGAGGTTTAATCAGGATAGGTCTATCAACCACCGAAAAGACGAATGAGTTGATCGCACAGCTGAATTTAAAGACAGACGAAGATTGCAAAAAAATAAGAAAAGAAGTTAAGGAGGCCGTGGCTGCTATTAGACCCACCCGGCCGATAAAGGAATGGATAAAAGAAGAGAGGCCGAGAGAAATGCTGATCAAATATGGTCCGGAAGCTATCTCTCTATCGAAACTGCTGGCCATCATCCTTCGGACGGGGAAGGAGGGTACGAACGCTGAAGAATTGTCAAAAAGGTTGTTGAATCATTTCAAGACATTAAGAGAAATAGATTCCGCACCCATTTCTGAAATCTGCAAGATGGACGGGATAGGATATACAAAAGCTGTTCAGATAAAGGCTGCTTTAGAACTCGGTAAAAGGCTTTACAAGGAAGAGGCGGAAAAGAAGAAAAGAATTGGAGGGGCTGATGATGTCATAGGATATGTGGCGGAGTATTATGGCCCATATCTGAGGGACGCGAAGAAAGAGTTTTTCCATGTGATTCTCTTAGATATTAAGAATAAACCCCTTCACAACATAGAGATCAGTAAAGGTAGTCTGAATGCCGCGATCGTTGACCCAAAAGAAGTTATAAAAGAGGCAACATTAAGGTCTGCCTCTTCCATTATATTGGTCCACAATCATCCATCAGGAGAGACAGAGCCATCCTCTGAAGATGTCGAAATAACAAGTCGCATCATTCAAGCCTGTGACCTTGTGGGTATAAAAGTTTTAGACCATATCATCATTGGGAAGAACAAAGACGATTATTTCAGTTTCGCAAAGGCAGGACTGATTAGATGAATAGCAACCTCTCATTCCCAATTCCCAATTCCGAACTCCCCGATGGTTGGCGCTGGGTGAAACTGGGAGAGGTTGCAAAAGAATTTGTAAATGGTGGGACACCAAGTACAAATATACCGGAGTATTGGGATGGAAATATACCTTGGATCACTGGTGCTGATGTAACTGATTTTTGGGTTTCAGGGGGAAGAAAGTTCATAACAGAGGACGGACTTAAGAATAGTGTGACCCACCTGGTTCCAAGAAATACAGTTTTAGTCGTTACAAGAACAGGCGTCGGTAAAGTAGGGATCGCTGCAAATGATTTGTGTTTTAGTCAGGATATTACTGGTGTAATCTGCAGCGAAGAAATCTATCCTGAATATTTAGCATGGTACATCTTCTCGGAGAGGAATAATTTAACAAATATTCAAAGAGGTGCAACCATTAAAGGCCTGACGAGAAATGATATTGAAAGCTTGCAGATCCCTTTACCGCCTTTAGAGGAACAAAAGAGCATTTCGTTAAAAATTCAGGAATTGATGCAAGAGGTGGAACGTGCCCGAACTGCCTGCGAAAAGCAATTAGAAGCAGCCAAAGCCCTTCCTTCCGCCCACCTGCGAGAGGTCTTCAAAAGCGAAGAAGCAAAGAAGTGGGAGAGAAAGAGGCTGGGGGAGGTATTAGAGGAACCTTTAAAAAACGGTTTAAATTACAGGAAAGAAGACTTTGGAGCAGGGGTTAAATTTGTAAATGTATCCGATGTCTTTTGCAGTGCAAGGATTAATAATAAAAAGTTGGACAGAATAAATGTATCAATAGAAGATGTTAAGAAATATCAATTACAAACCGGGGACATTCTCATTGTGCGATCATCCTTGAAAAGAGAAGGGATAGCATATCCAGCCTTGTTTATAGAAGATGAGGAACCGGTAGTTTTTTGTGGCTTCTTAATAAGAATTAGACCTGATAAAGGGAAAGTTGCTCCCTTTTATTTGCTCAATTATTTACGCTCTTCAATTGCAAGGGAAAAATTGATCGGTGATTCTGACACAGTAACCATAACCAATGTTGACCAAGGAACTCTTCTTTCTTTAGATATCCCTATACCATCTTTAGATGAACAACAACGTATCACTTTCGAACTCAAAGAAAAAATGGTACAGGTAGAAAATCTGCAATCGGCGATCCAAAATCAACATTCCGCATTAAGTGTCTTACCCCAGTCAATTTTGAGAAAGGCATTTGGTGGAAAATTATGAAAGTTAAAGTGCTTATTGAGAAGATTACAGAATTCAGAAATTTATTAAAAGAACATTCTGAGTTATGGAGAAAATCCTTAGATCACCCAATTCCTGATTATCCTGTAAGGAGCACCGACAAATTAAAAGAGCAACAAATACAGCTTTTCAGGATATATTATCAAATTGATGAATATTTAACAAAATTTAGCAAAGGGCGTTTGATGCGCCACCCTATGACAGGTATTGAATGGGATGTTTATAGATCTTCTATTGGTAACGACGTTGCACAAATTAAAGGACCTTCTTTAAATAATTCGCTTTTGGAGCTTGAAGGGATTATTGCAATATTAGAGGGAGAAGATCCAGAAAAGGAGATTACCGGCGGTCGTATTTCACAAGAAGACAAAAGGGTTTTTATAAGTCACGGCGGTGAAACTAAAGCCCTACTAAAAATAGAACGGTTTCTAAGAGGTTTAGGAATCACACCTGTTATTGTTAAACATGAACCCAGTTTAGGAAAATCTTTGGATGATTTGGTAGAGGAACAAATGGAAACCTGTGTAGCAGTTATTATACTTGCTACGAAAGACGATAAAATCAAGAATGAAAAAGGTGAAGAATACTTTCAGCCTCGGCCAAATGTTATCCATGAAATAGGACTCGCTCAAGAAAAAGTTAGGGATAGAATTATTTATCTAAAAGAGGAGGGATGCAGATTTCCTTCAAATATTGCTCCGAAAGTATGGGAAAACTTCATTCAAGATAACATGGAAAATGCTTTCATTAAGGTAGGAAAAGAACTTAAAGCATTTGGGATTATTGAATAGGAGCGAAATTTGCCTAAGTTCAACAATCGTAAAATTACATCTCCGCAATCGTTGAATGCCTACATCAAGGGTATTTGCGATATTATGAGGAGGTCGGGGAGGGCGGGGGCGCTTCAATATGTCCCTGAGCTTACCTGGATGCTTTTCCTTCGCATTCTTGATGAGCGGGAAGAGAAAGAAGCAGAACAGGCAAAGGCAGTGGGGGCCGATTTCAGACACTCCTTAGAATTTCCTTACAGGTGGAGGGATTGGGCAGCACCATTCAATTGCGGAATGCGGAATGAAGAATGCGGAATAAAAAGAAAAGAATTGCAAAATAGTACTCTTGGGGCGTTCATGTCTTTTATGAATGGAGACCTTATACCCTATCTTAAGAACCTCAAGAACAAAACAGGTGCAACACCGCGCCAAAAAGTAATCAGTGAGGTCTTTTCATCTATTGAAAAAACAGGTGTAGATACAGAGCGTAATCTTCTTGATATCCTCGATAAAATTCACGAGCTTTCCTTAGAACAGGTTGACGAAACACACATGTTCCCAATATCTCAGGTCTATGAGGGGTTACTCCAGAAGATGGGAGAGAAAAACAATGACGGTGGGCAGTTCTTCACGCCGAGAGAAGTTATCCGTATAATGGTAAGGGTAATCAACCCTGGAATTGGCGAGACAGTTTATGACCCATGCTGCGGCACCGGGGGATTTTTGGCTCAGGCGTATCAGTACATGAGGCCGAAGGCAAATACTGGAGTGGATATAGAGATCCTGAAAACAGGAACTTTTTATGGCCGGGAGAAAGAAAACCTTGTTTACCCAATTGTTTTAGCAAACCTTGTCCTTCAGGAGATAGATGAACCACACATCTGGCATGGAAATACGCTAACAGGATATGAGGTTTATGGTGGCCTGTTTTCGGGTGCTCCACCTCTTTTTGATGTGGTGCTTACAAATCCTCCTTTCGGTGGTAAAGAGGGGAAGGATGCCCGAACCCGTTTTGCATATAAGACAAGCTCAACGCAAGTGCTCTTTCTCCAGCATGTGATCGATAGCCTTAAGGCAGGTGGAAGGTGTGGGATCGTCATGGACGAAGGCGTACTCTTCCGCACAAACGAAACTGCCTTTGTTCAGACCAAGCGTAAACTTGTCAACGAATGCAATTTGTGGTGCATCGTGAGCCTTCCAGCGAAGGTTTTCCTCAATGCTGGCGCTGCCAGCAAAACTAATCTACTATTTTTTACGAAAGGTGAGCCAACAAAACAAATCTGGTATTACGATTTATCTGACCTCAATATCACTAAAAAGCAACCCTTAACCCTGGAACAGTTCGAGGAATTTTTCAAATTGCTGCCTGAAAGGGCATCCGGTGAACGATCTTGGGTTGTTTCGATAGAAGAGATACAAGGTAAAAATTATGACATCAAGGCAGTTAATCCCAACCGAAAGGGATCGGAAGATAATCGGACACCAGAGGAACTTCTTTCTATAATTGAATCACAAGAAGAGGACATAAAGAAAGCCTTAATGGCATTGAAAAATAGGATGTCCTAAAAAGCTCAGGGAGAAACGATAACGAAGTGGGAACAGGATTTACTCAGAAACTTGCTGGACCCAAAATTGATGGTTTATTCTATTACATCCAAAGCGAAAATAACAAAAATAAAAATCTTTTTGGTGGGATTGTAGTAAACACAGACCAAAGGGATTATCGTGGGAGATGGGTTTATTTTGATAAGGCAAGCAGGGAATTAAAAGACAATGATTTTAGCAATTGGAAGAATCTAGAATTATAACAATACATTCTCTGACAAAAAAATACCTTTAAAGAAAGCCAAAAGAGAAGTGGAAGAATTTATTGGAAAAGGCTAACCCTATATGAAGATTTAGAATGAGCAGACCCTAAAACTTCAATGAAGAATAAAGGATTTGAACCGAAAATTTACAATAGCTTACTTGATAGGATTGTTTATATCCTTGTCGTGGCGAGAACAAAACTCGTTAGCGGTGCAACCAAAAGGGTCTTTCTATCATGGAAACATAGTTAGCATATTATCGGAATAAATGTCAAGTATGATTACGTCTCGAACATCGTCCTGCTTAATTCCCGTTGACTTCCTTTTACGAAACCGGTAACTTTAGTTATCTAAATCAGAAAGGATAAGACCATGGAAGAGAAAAAATTTCAACCCAAAAAGCTTTCTTTATCAAGTACCAAACAGGAGATGTTGGAAGCGTACAATGCGGTCTTGAAACAACTGGAAGCCCAGAGAGAGGCCGAACTGAAGCCGGAAAAGAAACTTGAGGAAAAGAAGGCGAAGGAGGTGATTCAGGTTGCAGAATCTTTGTCATCAGAAGGGATTGCCAGGGAGACCAGCAATCTGAAGATAGAAACAGGAAAGATGCTCGCTCAAATTTCTGACCGTCTGGAGGAAGAGATTGGTAAATTCAAAGCGATTCAGAACGCAATCGTATTGAAGGAAAAAGAGCTTCAGGAACTTTATGAGATTGAAAAATCGGCTGTGACTCTGGCGGCCTTAATTGAATCTCAAAATCAGAAACGGCAGGCATTTGAACTCGAGATGGCTGAGAAGAAGGAAGCATTAAGTCAAGAGATTGAGGCTCTCCGTGCTCAGCGGGAGCAAGAGAAAAAGGAATATGAGGAAGAGATCAAGGAACGGGATATGACGGAAAAGAAGAGGCGCGAAAGAGAGAAAGACGATTACGAATATTCTTTTAAAAGAGAGCAAAAGTTAACCAAGGATAAATTTGAAGATGAAAAGTCGAAATTGGAAAAGGAAATCCAGATCAAAAAAGAGCAGATGGAAAGTGAGTTAAAGGAAAGAGAAAAAGCCATTGCCGGACGGGAAGATGAATTGAATGAGCTAAGGAAGAAGGCCAGTGTCTTTCCCAAAGAGATGGAAACCGCTGTTGCCAAGGCCATCAAAGAGACAACAGAAAAGTTGAATCTGGAAGCTAAAAATAGAGAGGAGTTGCAGAGAAAAGAGTTTGTCGGGGAGCGAAATGTTCTTACTACCCGAATTGAATCTCTTGAAAAAAGTGTAAAAGAACAGAGTGAACAAATTGCTAAGTTTTCTCAGCAACTGGAGAAGGCATATCAGCAGGTACAGGAGATTGCCGTTAAAACCATCGAGGGCTCTTCAACCATCAAGTCCTTTGCCAATCTTCAGCAATGGATCAGCGAACAGACAAGAAAGGCACCTCAGGAGAAATAATTATTCGGTGTGGTTTGTAAACAATAGATAGGGTGAGAATGAAAAGGTCTTGGGTTAACCTTTAAAATTCGATGAGACAAAAGACGTGGATCTACAGCCCACCAAAGCCAAAAGTGCCTGATGCCGTCAAAATGGAAGTTGAGACAAAGTCAATGGCGTTGGTAAACGACATCCTGAAGCCGGAACACCTTAAGCCTCCACCGAAGAATGCGAAGTGGAACTATATCGTTGACATCTACACCAAATGGCATCGTAACTACTTCTATTTCTGTGCCGAGTATGCCTGTCCAGGTCCTAATGCACTGTCCCCTTTTTTTGACACAGGGTTTGCTCGCCTGGAATACACTGGCGGTGCAGGTCGACAGAGCAGGTTCCACTTGTCCTACATGCGCCATACGGGGAGGTGGTGGGAGATTCGACATGGCCTGTCACTTGAACAATGTTTGGCCGAAATCAGAGGGGATGGGCTCTTCCACCCCTGAGTTTGCGTTGGTCTTTCAGTATAAGAAGGGTTCTATTAAATTTCAAAAGACGCGGGATGTTAAGAGCTGGATATGAGCAATAGAGTCTTTGCTCCCAAGTATAATTGGCGTTATCTTCAGAGAAAGAATTAAGACTTAAACTAAAATCAATACCAAGAATGTTGGAAGATAAGCATTGACTAATCCAGAAGATCTTCAAACCCAGCTCCAAAAAGCATTAGCAGAATGTGCTTCCCTAAGGGAGGAAAATGAACGACTAAAGAAGCTACTTGGTTTGCCTCCTGAGCAGATTGTTCCACCTCACGAACTTGTCATTTCAGAACCACCGAGCTTATATACCGCCACCGTCCCTCCAGTTACCAATAATTCTTCGATAGAAGAGCAAGTTACTCTTTTCCGATCTTTGTTCCGTGGACGGGAAGACGTATATCCAGTCAGATGGGAAGGGAAATATGGAAATTCTGGATATTCTCCTGCGTGTGCAAACGAATGGAAACGTCCCTTATGTGGCAAACCTAGGACTAAATGTGGGGATTGTGAAAACCGAGATCTCATTCTAGTAACGGATGAAATAATCCGGGACCATCTAACCGGGAAACATATCATTGGAGTCTACCCACTTTTATTGGATGAGACATGTTGGTTTCTTGCCATAGATTTTGATAAGAAAACTTGGCAGGAGGATGTGGTCGCCTTTCTTGAAGTCTGCCGAGAAATGAGTGTACCCACGGCGCTTGAGCGTTCTCGGTCAGGGCAGGGTGGTCATGTTTGGATATTCTTTGATCGTCCAATTGAGGCTTCCATGGCCCGGAAGTTTGGTTGTACCATCCTGACCCGTGCCATGGAGCGAAGACACCAAATTGGTTTGGATTCCTATGACAGATTCTTTCCTAGTCAAGATACCCTACCCAAAGGTGGCTTTGGGAATCTTATTGCCCTTCCCTTACAATTTGCTTCAAAAAAGAAGGGCAATAGCGTTTTTGTGGACGAAGGCTTCGAAGCCTATCCCGACCAGTGGCTGTTCCTTTCAACAATCAAGAGAATCCAGTGGGACGATGTAGAAGCTATCGTCCGGGAGGCATCGAGAAATGGAACCATCATTGACGTCCGCATAAGTCTTACTGATGGAGAAGCCTCTGAAGACCCTTGGACTTTACCGCCGTCAAAGAAAAGAATTGAAAAACCCATTCAAGGACCGCTGCCCCGAACTGTTCAGTTGGTCCAAAGCAACCTGGTCTATGTAGAAAAGAAGGGGTTACCCCCGGCCATGCTAAACCGATTAATTCGTTTAGCTGCTTTCCAAAACCCTGATTTCTATAGGGCTCAGGCGATGCGACTGTCCACATTCGGCAAACCGCGAGTCATTGGTTGTGCTGATGATTTCCCAGACCATATCGGTCTTCCGAGAGGCTGTCTCGAGGATGCTCTGGCAATGTTAAAAGCCCACAACATCAAAGCAGAAATCGACAAAAAGCGTTTTGAGGGTGCCTCGATAGATGCAACTTTTCATGGTGAACTTCATCCTTTTCAGCAAGAAGCCGGCGAGAAATTGTTAGCTTATGACAACGGCATTTTGTCTGCTCCCACCGCTTTTGGTAAAACGGTGTTAGCGGCATGGCTTATTGCTCAAAGAAAAGTGAATACCCTCGTATTAGTGCATCGCAGACAACTCATGGATCAGTGGAGAGAACGGTTAGCACTGTTTTTTGATAAACCTATAGAAGATCTTGGTCAGATTGGTGGGGGCAAGACGAAGGTGACCGGTCATATTGACGTTGGTTTAATACAGAGCCTCATTCGCAAGGGCGAGGTCAAGGACATAGTGGCTGAATACGGTCAAGTCATCGTTGATGAATGCCACCATATTCCCGCTTTTACCTTTGAACAAGTTCTCAAACAGGTGAAGGCCAGATATGTTGTCGGCCTTACCGCAACTCCTATTCGTAAGGATGGTCATCACCCGATAATCATGATGCAGTGCGGTCCGATTCGTTTCAGAGAGAACGCCAAAAGACAGGCAGCGACAATGCCATTTAAACATGTGGTCTTGACAAGGTTCACAGATTTTAAATTGCCTGCAGAATTAACCGATCCTAAAATACAAGATATTTATTCAGCCCTTGTATTTGACAAACATCGCAATGAATTAATTTTCAACGATCTATTGAAAGCTTTAGAAATGGGACGGTCGCCCTTACTTCTAACCGAGCGTACTGAGCATTTAGAATGGTTTGCAGAACATCTTAAAGGTTTTGCTCAGAATATCATAATCCTGAGGGGCGGCATGGGCCCAAAACAACGTAAGGCACTGGCCGAACAGATTAAAGCAGTTCCCGATTCAAAGGAAAGAGTGATCATTGCCACGGGGCGCTATATTGGTGAAGGTTTTGATGATGCCAGACTAGACACATTATTTTTAGCTATGCCTATCTCTTGGCGGGGCACGCTCCAGCAATATGTGGGGCGTCTACACCGACATCACGATAACAAACAAGTCGTGCAGGTCTATGATTATGTTGACATTCATATCCCCACATTAATGCGAATGTATAAGAAGCGACTTAAGGGTTATGATGCTATCGGATATCTGGTTCAGAATTCTCAGGAGAACCAGGGCATAGATAAGAATAAACCCATTTTAAATATATTGAAGGTGGAGCGCGATGGTAGAAAAAGAAAACAATAATGAGACCAGTTTTGAGGAACTTTTGAAAGCCAGTTCTGAGGCTCCGGGTCGTAAGCTTTTCCCCGGAGATAAGGTTTCAGGGAAGGTGCTGAAAGTCAGCAAGGATACGATCTTTGTTGATTTAGGGGGTAAGAGCGAGGGCCTTGCGGATATTCAGGAATTCCTGGACAAGGAGGGCAACCCCACCATCAAAGAAGGTGATTGGGTTGAGATGAGGGTGGCATCGATCCGGGATGGAATTCATCTCACCAAGGGAATGAAGGTTCATGGTGCTGATGCTCTTGAGATCTTACGGGAGGCGAAAGAAAATCTCATCCCTGTAGAAGGAAGAGTTTCAGGTGTCGTGAAGGGAGGCTTTGAGATCGATCTTTCCGGCATTCGTGCCTTTTGCCCCTTAGGCCAGTTCGACCTTCATTTCTGTGAAAAACCTGAGGAGTATGTTGGATTGAGATCTCCATTTCGCATCATGGAGATCAAAGAAAAAGGGAAGAATATTATCGTCTCCAGACGGGTGCTCCTGGAGGAAGAGCAGGAGAAAAAGTCAAAAGAGACTTTAGCGAGACTCAAGCCTGGCCTTGAGTGTGAAGGGAGAGTAATGAAACTGACCGACTTTGGCGCCTTTGTCGATATCGGGGGAATCGAAGGGATGGTTCATATCTCTGAGATATCCCATGGAAGGATTAACCATCCATCAGAGATTCTCAAAACAGGCCAGCAGGTGAAGGTAAAAGTGTTGAAGATTGAAACAGATAAGGAGGGCCGGGTTAAAGTCTCTCTCTCCATCAAGGCCTTGCTGCCCGACTCATGGGATAAGGGTCTCGGATTTGAAGAAGGGGAGATCATTCGTGGGAAGGTCTCCAGGCTCACTGACTTCGGTGCCTTTGTTGAGGTGGCGCCTGGCGTGGATGGCCTTGTTCACATTTCTGAAATCAGCTACGAACGTGTCTCTCATCCGAGCAGATTTCTTCATGAAGGGGATATGGTTGAGGTGCTGGTGATGGGAATAGATCGCCAAACGCACCGGGTTTCCCTATCGATCAAAGAGGCGACTATTAAGAAAAGGATGGATATGGAGGGAGAGGGATTGGATAAGGTGCGCCTTGAAGTGGGACAGATTCTGAGAGGAATTGTTGAAGACAGTAAGCCTTACGGTCTTTTTGTCAGGCTTCCCCAGCTCGGAGTAAAGGTAAGGGGTTTGCTTCCCATGGCGGAACTGAGAAATTCTGAAAAGGGGGATATAAAAAAGAAGTTCCCCAAAGGTCAGGAGATTCAGGTGGAGATCATCTCCATAGACGAGCAGGGGAGAATACGGCTGTCACAAAGAGTGATGGAGGAGAGAGAAGACCGGGAGGACTACAAAAACTTTCTGGAGAAAGAGGATAAGGGCGGGAAGCTGGGAACTTTAGGAGACGTTTTCAAGAACTTGAAGCTGAAGTGAGGTAACTAGGATTGACGTCAATGAAAAAAACGAATGCGGCAAGGTTTCTGGATGGTTTAAAGATTGAGTACAAACTATGCGAATATGAGATCGATGAGTCAGACCTCAGCGCCGAAAGTGTTGCAAAGAAGGTGGGTCTGCCTCCAGAGCAGGTATTTAAAACACTGGTTGCCCGCGGTGACAAAATAGGAGTATTAATGACTTGTATTCCAGGAAATTCTGAACTCGACTTGAAAGCCATTGCTGCAACAAGCGGCAATAAAAAGGTGGAAATGGTCCATGTAAAAGAAATTCAGCAATTAACGGGATATATCCGGGGAGGGGTTTCCCCAATTGGTACAAAAAAGCGCTATCCCATTTTTTTAGATGAAAGTGCTAAGAGGTTTCCATTTATCTCGATCAGCGCTGGGACAAGGGGCTCCCAAATTTTTATTTCGCCAGGTGATTTGATCAAAGCGCTGGATATAACGGTATGCAAGATCGCCCAAAGTGAATAAACTTCTGGAAAAGAGGATAAAAAATGGGTGAACCGCATATACTCTATCGAATTGAGGGAAACATAGCCATCCTAACCATTAATCGGCCTGAAGCCAAAAATACATTTAGCCCTGAAATGCTGACCCTCTGGCGTCAGTTTCTTGAGGAGGCCAAGGCAGATCATAACGTCCGAGTTATTATTGTGACAGGAAAGGGCGATACGTTCTGTTCTGGAGGGGATATTCGAGAAATGGCAGAGGGGAGACTTCGGTCTTGGGATATGAAAAAATTTCTCTGGGAAGGAATACACAGGATTGTATTCGCCCTTGAAGATTTGGACAAACCCATTATTGCAGCCATTAATGGTGCAGCAATGGGGGCTGGGCTGGATATGGCCATTATGTGCGACCTCAGGGTTTGCTCGGATCGAGCCAAACTATCAGAATCTTATATCCTGCTAGGGCTTGTGCCTGGCGATGGAGGAGCCTATTTCCTTCCAAGATTGATTGGAATTGGGAAAGCTCTGGAGTTGTTATTTACAGGGGATGTTCTCAGTCCTCAGGAAGCTCTTGAAATAGGGCTTGTCAATCGTGTTGTTCCTCATGACCGACTCATGGAAGAGACGATAATTCTGGCAGAAAAGATTGCGAGTAAACCTCCCCTTGCCATTCGCATGATGAAAAGGGCTGTTTACCAAGCCCAAACAAGTACCTTGAGGGCTCATCTGGATTATATCTCCTCCCAACTCGGACTCTTATCAGAAACCCAGGATCATCAGGAGGCTGCTCGATCTTTTCTTGAGAAGAGAAAGCCGACATTTGAAGGAAAGTGAAGGATGAGTTGGCGTCAAGCGGTTATCCTGGGTTATGATGTTTTGTATTAGGTGGATCTGCATAAACAAAATAAATAAAAAGAAAGGAGTTTAAATGAAATTACGACTGATCGTAGTTTTGGGTGTTCTGTTTTTGGTGAGTCAGGTGAGTGCACAAGAAAATCTGGTCCTGAAAAATCAGAAGGACAAAGTTAGTTATATTATCGGCATGAACATTGGGAATGACCTAAAGAGACAGTCGATTGATATTAGCCCGAAAATTCTTGCAGAAGGGGTTCAGCAGGCCCTCGCCGGCTCCAAGCCCTTATTGACCGAGCAAGAGATTCAAGAAACCATGATGGCCTTCCAAAAAGAAATGATGGCGAAGCAGAAGGAGCGAGGAGATGCTTTTCTTGCTGAGAATAAGAAGAAGGAAGGGGTTAAAACCTTGCCGAGCGGTTTGCAGTATAAGGTGATCAAGGCAGGAACCGGTAAGAAACCCAAATTAAATGATACCGTGATGACACATTATCGAGGGACCCTGATTGATGGGACTGAATTTGACAGCTCCTACAAGCGCGGGCAACCCGTAAGCTTTCTAGTTTCTGGTGTTCTTCCTGGTTGGACCGAAGCGTTGCAGCTCATGGAAGAGGGTGCGAAATGGCAGCTCTTTATTCCTTCAAATCTCGCCTACGGCGAGCGAGGTGCGGGGGGCATCATCGGGCCAAATGCAACGCTGATTTTCGAAATTGAGCTGATCTCGATTCAAGAGAAAAAATAAGGTCGTTCAGGGAATTGTAAAAGAAGTGCCTTCAAAAAGGCGGTAACAAGAGGGGGGGCGTAAACAAGAAATGAAGAACCAATTTAGATGGATTATTGCCGTCCTTCTTTTTGTCATCTTTTTATCACCAGCATCCTCTGCCGTATCCGGCGAGGTCTATAAATGGAAAGATAAGGATGGGAATATCATTTTCTCTGATACGCTTCCTCCACCTGGGGTTAATGTGGAGATAAAGGAATTTAAAGAAGATACGACAGAAAGACCAAAAACAAGAGAATATTTTCAAAAGTCCAAGAGTGAAAGTATTCAGGAGAAAAGACCCTATAGGGATATCCATGTCATTATGTATATGACATCGTGGTGTCCCTATTGTGTCAAGGCAAGAACCTTTCTTCATTCTTTTGATGTTAATTTGATCGAATACAATATTGAAAGAGATAAAAGCAAAAGAGAAGAGATGCTGAGTAAAAACAGTGGCTCAACGGGTGTGCCCCTCATCGATGTTGAAGGGATTATCATCAGAGGGTACAATCCTGATGCCCTTAAGGCAGCCATCGAAAGAAGAAGAAATCTATAAATTTGGCAAATAATGTGTCAAGATCAAAACTTGGTTTGATAGATATTGTCAGGTAAGCCCCTCCCTAACCACTTCACTATAAAAATTTACTCTAAGATAGCTCTGGAAGGTAACGATTACTGATAGAAACATTCATGCCGACAAGTCGCCACAAAGAAGAATGAAGGTTCATCATCCCACGCTTAAAGTTTTTCCCCTTCTTGAGCCACCGAATTCAAAGGCCTCTTTTTTTGAAGTCTCTTGAAAGGTCCACATAAAAGTTAGCTGCAGAAATAATCCTCTCTATCTCTTTTCTGTTCACAGTTCTCTTTATTCTGGCTGGTACTCCTACCACCATAGATCTTGGAGGGACTTTAAAATTATCCTTCACCATCGAATGAGCACCGATAATACAGTAGTCACCAATTTCTGAGAAAATACCCAGGGTTGTATCCATTCCAATAAGAACATGATCCCCGATTCTGGCACAGTGGATGATGGAACCATGGCCCACCGTAACATTATTCCCAATCATTACGTCCGATATCCCTGCATGGATGACACAATTATCCTGAATATTGCAATTGTACCCAATTTGAATTCGGAATCGATCAGCTCTTAGAACTGCCCCAGGCCAAATACTAGAATTTCTCCCAATTTTTATATCTCCAACTACATAGGCATTCTCGCTGACAAAAACAGAGGCGTCAATTTTTGGCCTTTTCTTCCCCAAGCTTCTAATCATAACTTCAACCTACTCCCTCCGATGAGAAAATGGTGGCGGCATCAAAATAGCATTAAGGAGTTCAAAATTAGTCAAGTATTCCTAATTTATGACAAGATGTTGCATTGTAGACACAAAAATTTAATTAGATCAAGGTATCAAATAAAAAAATTAAAATAGCACCGTGTTTAATATTTCATAGACGATACAATGGTGTTATGACAAAAAAGTAACACCTCTTAGCTTTGGCATTTAGCTCACCACGTGATACCGCCGAATATCCGGTTCAGCTGCGACGAGGTTGGGCAACTTGATCAAGGCATCTTTGAAGTGCTTTGTGGCAAAGTGAGATTCGAGAGCTGTGTTGCTCTGCCACTTCTCTATTAAAGTGAAATCTGTTGGATCTTCGTTGTTTTGCAGCAGCTTGTAGCTTAGGCACCCAGGCTCCTTGCGAGTAGGCTCAACCAGAGAGCTGAGTACTGATAGGAGCTCGTTCACCTTGCCAGGGCGTGCCTTAACCCTTGCAATTACTCTCAAAGTATCTTCTGCCATTCTTTACCTCCCTTCTTTCCTGCCTTCTCACAGCTTAGATTATGTAAATTATACGGCAGATGTGTCGTATAATCAACAAGACATAGTATTGATTTTCAGCAGTAATCTTCATCATTAATAGGATACTTTCGAGTTAGGCCCTCATTAACTCCTTAATTTTCTTGAAAAAGGTTAAGACTCATGTTAATTTTGATTAAATTATGAATGAAACGATGATTGAGATGCACCATGTTTCTAAGACTTATCCAAGTCAAATCTCCGCTCTTTCGGATATCACCTTGGAGATCTTACTAGGAGAATTCATATTCATTGCTGGTCCCAGTGGTTCCGGGAAAAGCACCCTTCTTCGCATCCTATTCTGTGCAGAAAGACCGACGAGTGGAGAGGTGATCGTTCATGGAATGCATATCACCCAACCTGGTTTCAAAAAAATTTATCAATTGAGAAGGACGATGGGAATCGTTTCCCAGGATTTCAAATTGTTACGGGACCGAACCGTGAACGAAAATATCGCCTTCGCTTTGGAAGTCACCGGTCATACCCGGAAGGAGGCAAAAAATAAAGCCTCGGAAATTTTGAAACGGGTGGGCCTTGAAGAGAGGGAAGGAGATTCGATTCTTGCTCTCTCAGCAGGAGAACAACAACGGGTAGCCATCGCTCGAGCCCTGGTCCATTCCCCACCCTTGATTCTCGCCGATGAGCCCACAGGGAATTTAGATGCCAAGATGACCCTGAGTGTTATGGATATCCTCACCGATCTCCACCAAAAAGGAACCACCATCGTGTTCGCCACTCAATTTACAGGACTGATTAAACGTTATTCCTATCGTATTATCCAGATTTTGAATGGGCAGATCTGGGATGGAAGAAAGGCGGACACGAATAAGATGAATAAGGTTGAAGAGGCGAAAGCAGGGGAATGACATTTTTTCTCCAATATGTGATGAGACGGACTTTCCAAAACATGATGGGAAACTTGTTCCCCAATCTCATCACCATTGGCATCATTGCCATCTCGATGCTCATCTTTTCGACCTTTACCTTGCTCGCTTACAATCTGACCAACTTCCTCAAGATCTGGGAAGATAAAATCGAGGTCATTGCCTACCTGAAGCGGGGAACTCCCTCCGGTGAGGTAGAACCCCTTTTAGATAAAACTCGTCTCCTCGAAGGGGTGGAGGTTGTGAGATATGTGTCTCCCTATGATGCGATGACCTTTATGGAAAAGAAGTTAGGCAGGCAGAAGAACCTTCTCGAAGGGATTCAGCCAGCGGTCCTTCCGCCTTCTTTGGAAATTCAATTGAAGAAAGAATACCGAAATTCCACAAAGATTAAAGAAGTGGTCACCCATTTAAAAAAGATTCCACAATTCGAGGAAATTGAATATGGCCAGGAGTGGGTGGAGACATTTTCTGTGCTCGTCCATATCCTGCGCCTCACCCAATGGATCCTGGGAGGGCTTCTCCTCATCGCGATCGTATTCATCACCTCCAACACCCTCCAATTAACCATCTCCTCCCGTCGGGAGGAGATCGAAGTGATGCACTGGGTGGGTGCGAGCCCTGGCTTTATCCGAGTCCCCTTCTATGTGGAAGGGCTCATTCAAGGCCTCCTCGGAGGAGGATTGGCGATTCTTTTTCTCTTTTTATTGCATCAAGGGCTTTTTCTCTACATCCCCCCGTCGATGCAAGCGTGGTTGGCAAAGATTCCTGTCCTTTTTTTACCACCGAAGACTATTGTCTGGATATTACTGGGGGGAATGGTCCTTGGTTTTTTTGGCAGCATCGTCGCTTCGATGAGGGTTCTGAAATATAAATGAAAGGGTCTTTGAATAGAAAATGGATAGGGGGATGGATCGGATGTTTCCTGATAGGATGGATGTTCTTCTTCGGGATGCCTGACCTTGAGGTCGCCCGGACCGATCAGATAGATAAGGACATCACTCAAAAAAAGAAGGACCTCAAAGATATTAAAAAAGAAATCAACTTAACCAAGGAGAAGGAAAAGGGGATTCGGGGAAAAGAATCCTCCATCCTTGGAACTCTCCATTTTCTGGAAGTTGAGCTTTATCAGAAGGAGAAAGAATTAAAACAGATGGAGACGCAGTTGGTCCAAACCCAGGAGAGACTTCGTCAGACAAAGCACCAGATCGTCATGCTCGGCAAAGGAATGGAGCACACCAAAGAAGAGCTCTTTTCCAGGCTGATCGCCCTTTATAAGATGGGAAGGATCCCTACGGAGGGTCTCCTTCTGACTTCACAATCTTACCCCGATCTATTGAGGCTTGATAAATATTTAAGAGTCATTATTGATTACGATGCTCGCCTGGTCGAGACCTATCGTTATCAAGTGGTTTTGAAAGAGCGATATCAGGAGGAGTTGGTTCAGGATCAGTTCCAATGGCAGCGAAATATCTCTGGGATCGAGAAGAAGAAGAAGGAGATCACAAAGGTCAGTGGAGAGAAACGGACACTGCTCAAGTCCATTCAGAATCAAAAGGTGGTTTACCAGAAACTTATTGGGGAATTGGAGGAGAGGGCCAAGGAACTTCAAACGCTCGTTGATAAACTGGAGCGGGGGAAGAGTCTTCTGGCTTACGGGCAATCGAAATATGAAACCCTCAAGGGGAAGCTCACCCCGCCCGTACAGGGGAAAGTGCTCAGTTTATTTAAAGAGAAGGGACAGAATGGGATTGAAATCAAAGCCCCGATGGGAGCCGAGATTCGAGCGGTTCTCTCCGGGAAAATTCTCTATGCCGATTGGTTCAAAGGGTTTGGAAATATTGTGATCATCGATCATGGAGATCATACCTTTACTGTCTCTGGTTACTGTTCTGAATTATTAAAGAAACCTGGAGATGCTGTTTCCCAGGGGGAAACGATCGCCCTGGTAGGGAGCGTGGGATCGTTGAAGGGTCCTTGCCTCTATTTCGAAATCCGTCATCACGGAAAACCTCAGGATCCCATGGAATGGCTCTCTCACTTAGATCGAGTCGTTTCCCTTCCAGAGGAGAATAAAAAAGGAAAGAAGGGATTATAAAGAAGTCTCTCAAAAACAAATAAATCTTTATCAGAGACCTCTGATTACATGGATTTCAAAAAATGATTAAACAGATTTTCTCTATTTCCAATACATTCCTGCCGGCGGCAGGCAGGTCTAATCTGTGTAATCGTTTCATAATCTCTGTAATCAGAGATTTCTGGACTTTTTAGAAATCTCATAAAGGAGGATGATATGTCTCAATGGAAAAGAATCGGAAATTTTAGAATCGTTTTGGTGATCTTTGCGGTCTTCCTCATCGGAGTCCTCATCGGGTCGGGCCAATCTCAAAGAGTTTCAGCCCTTTCCAATAATATGTATGAAGACCTGAAGGTGTTTACGGATGTCCTCGGTCTCATTCAGAAGGATTATGTCGAGGAGACGAAATCGAAGGACCTGGTCTACGGGGCGATCAAAGGGATGCTGGAAACCTTAGACCCCCATTCCGCCTTCATGCCTCCTAATATGTATAAAGAGATGCAGGAAGAGACAAAAGGTCGGTTTGAAGGATTGGGAATCGAGATCACTATGAAGGATGGTATTCTCACCGTCGTCTCTCCCATCGAAGAAACTCCCGCCTACAGGGCTGGGATCCTGGCCGGGGATCAGATTATTAAGATCGATGGAGAATCGACAAAAAATTTCACCCTCATGGATAGCGTGAAACGATTGCGAGGCCCAAGGGGAAGCAAAGTCACGATCACCATCATGCGAGAAGGCTTCACCAAACCTAAAGAATACACGTTGGTCCGGGATGTCATCCCCGTTCGAAGTGTCCGCCATGAATTGTTAGAAAAAAATTACGGGTATATTCGCCTCTCCCAATTTCAAGAAAAGACAGATGATGAATTTGAGAAGGCAATGAAGGCATTGGAGGAGGAGAGCAAGGGAACCTTGAAAGGTTTAGTCCTTGATCTTCGGAACAACCCAGGAGGCCTTTTGGATCAAGCCGTCAAAATAGCAGATCGATTCATTGACTCGGGTCTGATTGTTTCTGTGGAAGGGAGAAAAGAGGATCAGAAAATGAAATTTTATGCTCACCCTGATGGGAGTGCTTCCCGTTATCCACTGGTCGTCTTGGTCAACGGCGGGAGCGCCAGCGGTGCAGAGATCGTGGCAGGTGCCATTCAGGACCAAGGTCGTGGCATACTCGTCGGAACTCAGACCTTTGGAAAGGGATCGGTTCAAACAATCATCCCGTTGAAGGATGGATCGGGTTTGAGGCTGACCACCGCAAGATACTATACCCCGAACGGTCGTTCCATCCAGGCCAAAGGGATTGTGCCTGATATCATCGTCAAACCTTCAAAGCCTGAGGAGGAGAAGGAAGTCCTTATTCCCAAGCTCCCTACGGAAAGGGATTTGGAGAGACATTTGATGGATGTGGAGAAGGGAGCCCCCAAGGAGAAAGAAAAGTCAAAGAAGGAAGAGGTGAAGGAGAAGAAACCGGTCGATAATCAACTGGAACGAGCCCTTGATCTCCTCAAAAGTTGGGATATTTTTAAAAATATAGCCAAAGGGAAACAGACCCCATAGTTGAATGAACAGCTTGGGTGAACCGAAACGGTGAAGCATTGTACAATGGTCTGCTGAATTTTGGCATGACGATATTTACAACAACGGGGTAGAGTTAGTCAAAGATGGTTAGGCCATCGGCACATCGACTCAGGAAAGGGAGACTAAGGAGTCGGATCGGTTACCTCCTCTCCTTTCTCCTCGGTGTCCTTCTGACCTTTGGCGGAGTCACCTATCTGGCACGAGAAAAACCTTTCTCTCCAGAGGATTTTTCTCAGAAAGTTTTTCTGGTTGACCAAATTATTCAAAGCCAACTCTATGAGATTGGTATTCAGAAAAAGAATATCCTTCTTCACCGATCGTCTTTAAAAAAAGAGGGGGGCCTGGTCTGGGAACAGTCTTCCTTGAAGGTCCAGGTTCTCCCCTCTCTTCCTTTTTCGCTGATTGAAGGGAATTTTAAGCGAAGCCTTTCTGCCCTCGGAAAACCCGTTTCGATTCAATCTTCCCAAATATCAGAATCCCTCCATCTGGAGGTCAAGGTTTTGGATCGAGTCACCCATCAGCTTACCTTTTTCTCCTCTATCCCATCCACTCTGAAAACTGCTCTCCGCCCTAAGATTGCTATTGTCATTGACGACCTTGGGGGAGAAAACAAAATTTCTCAAGAACTCCTTCTTTGGGATCTTCCAATCACCTTTTCCATTCTTCCTTTCACCCCCTATTCTAAAACTCTTGCTGGAGAGGCTCACCGAAAGGGAAAGGAAGTCATCCTCCATCTTCCCATGGAGCCCCGTGGCTATCCACAAATCAAGCCTGGCGAAGGAGTTCTCCTTGAAGAGATGGATGAAGCGAGATTGCTTCGCCAACTCTCCAAAGATATCGAGGCGGTCCCTTATATCAAAGGGGTAAGCAATCATATGGGATCTCGATTGATGGAAGATCCTGAGAAGATAAGGATTGTCTTTTCTGAATTGAAAAGAAGAGGACTTTTCTTTTTAGATAGTCGGACCACTCCTCAAACCGTTGGTCTCGAAGTTGCCCAATCTGTCGGCTTGAAGGCCATGGAGAGAAGTCTTTTTATTGACCATTCGTCGGATGAAGAAGAGATCAAACAGAAACTGGAGCGGCTGATCCAATACTCCCTCTCCACTGGGAAAGCAATCGGGATTGGCCACCCTCATCCCTCCACGCTCAAATCTCTCAAGGAGATGATTCCCAAGATGAAGGAGAAAGGAATCGAGATTGTTCCTCTCTCTGCGGTGATGGAATAAAATCGGTTCGAACGTTATGACCGTTTAGAACGTTTTGATCGTTTAACGATCTTAACGAGCTCAACGATCCAAACGATATCTTTTTTGCTCTCCCATCAATATTAAGGCCAGGAAAGCCTCTATGAGATCTGTCCCCCAGGCCCTCTCGCTCCTTTCTGCAATCCCTGCCTGCGGCAGGCAGGTGAAATTTAAAATCTGCGATCAGTTGTAAATCTTCAGGATTTCATCCCGAGGAAGCGGTTTGAGTTCTTTACGACCTTTTTGATCACTCTTCAAGACCCTCGCTGGCCCTTTTTTCACCTTACCGATGACCTGGAAGGGAATGGAATTTCTTCTGAAGGCTTTTTGAAGTGGGGAAAGGTCTGATGGAGATAGGGTTAATAGCAATGCCCCGGAAGCGATGACACCGAGAGGGTTCAATCCAAATTGCTCACAGAGGATACGGGATTCTTTGTAGATGAAAACTTTTTCTAAATTGACTTCTATCTCTTTTTCAGAGGCCCATGCCATCTCGATCACCCCATTGATCAAACCTCCCTCTGTCGGATCATGCATCGAATGGACAGAGGCGACCTCACAAGCAATCCGGGCAGGTCGAAGGACATCGATGCCAGGATCGAAAATAAATCTCTTTGCCTTTCGAATCAAGGAAGAGGAAATGCCCCTTTTCAAAAGTTCAGCTTCCTTTTCCCTTGCCATAATCGAAGTTCCTTCAATGCAGATTCCCTTGACCAGGAGAAGGAGGTCTCCAGGCATTGCGCCACTGGTGGTCACCAGCTTATCTTTTTTGACCTCTCCAATCATATGACCGGAGAGGATCATTTTTTTAATCCCGGGTGTGATCTCTGTATGCCCGCCGATAAAAGAGATTTTAAATCGGTGACAGGCATTATGAATTTGCTTGAAAACCTTTTCGATGACCTTTAGATCTGACCCTTCTGGAAAGAGGAGAGTCGCTAAAAACCATTTGGGGATCGCCCCCATTGTTGCAATGTCATTCAGATTGACCACCACTCCATAATATCCAATCTCCTCTGTCGTAAAGGTAATTGGATCTGAAGTAATTACCCAGTAATGATTGGTTCCCTTCCCCAGATCAATGACCGCAGCATCTTCACCGATCTTTGGACCTACGACTACCTGGGGATCAAGAATCGTGTTTCTTTCTAAAAATCTTTTCAGAATATCGATGTCCAATTTCCCAGTCTTCAGGAGTCTTGTTTTCCGTTTCAAGGCTTTTCCTCCGAAGGCATTAAACCAAATTTCATTAAGAGGTGCAAGTGCCTTGTTAGAGGAGAGATGGATTAATCGTAGATTGATTTGGTAGAGATTATTTTTGATGAGTTCAGGGCTTAATAATCAGTTCGATCTGGGGAGCTCCCTTCTCTGTCTTCATGCCAACGGAGTAGGAACAATAGGCACAGAGGTATTCATATTGATCGCCTTCAGGTAAGACCAAAAGCAATCTCTTTCTTACGGGCACTGCTGCCTTACACCTGGGACAGTAAAGGGAGGTCGCTTCGAACTGTTCAAAACTTGGTTTTTGCATCATATTAATTATTATAAGGAAAAATGGATTCCACGGCAACCTTTTTTAACTTATTTTCCCTTCTAATTTCATCGTGAATTTTTTCTCATTCTTTCATTGACTTTTTATTTTTACACATTTATAATCGCATCGAAAAAAAGCCTAAGGGATAAGGAGATTCGATATGGGAATTAAAGTTGATCCAAAGAAATGTGTTTCATGTATGGCTTGTGAAATGGCCTGCGGTTATCACAGAGATGATGGATTTGCTCTGCTTTCTTCCTGTATTATGGTCACTCGGGGAAGGGAAAAGAAAGATTACTCGGCAGTGGTCCTGAAGGAAGAAGAAAACCTGGTGATCGCCAGGCCAGAGGGATTGGAAATTCGGAGAATCGGTGCTGTGGGGGAGGGAGCCGGAGCTGACCAAAGCAAAAGTGATGCCTCAGCAAAACCACTTCTGCTGAGAGAGCCCTGTGATCTCTGCAGCGATCGGGAGGATGGGCCTCTTTGCTTACAGTTCTGTCCTGTCAATGCGATCTCGATGGATTGATTAAAGAGATTTCTGAAAAAACGTGCAAATCTCAATCTGTGTAATCATCTTTGAAATCTGCGTAATCAAGAGAGCTTCGGGGTTCTCTAAAGAGGGAGATGAGAGATGGAATATTTATCAACCAATAAAATAGCGATCATTGATTTAGCGACTTCTAAAATCACCGACCAGGAAGTGGATGAAGATCTGGTGAGAGAGAAGATAGGTGGAGTAGGGATCACAACGGCTCTCTATGAGCAATATCAGAGTGAGGATCCCATTGTTTTGGGAACCGGCCTGTTAACCGGCACCCTCGCTCCTGCGTCAGCTTTAGGTATGATCACGGCAAAAAGCCCCTTAACCGGTAAGGTATGTCATGCCCCATTAACCTTATATGCAGGGTTGGAGTTAAAATATTCTGGTTTTGATTATCTCGTGATTAAAGGGAGTTCTAAAAAACCTGTTTATCTATGGATTCATGATGGCGTGGCGGATATCAGCGATGCCAAGGATGTTTGGGGAAAGGATGTTTGGGCCTCCACTGATACCATACGAGAGTTGATGGGAGACAGCCTGATCCAAGTTCTGGTCATAGGAAAAGCAGGGGAGTCTGAATCGGATTTTGCACAGGTTTGTATTAACTATTGGGCAAGCGGAGACCGCTGGGGATTTGGCAAGCTGTTTGGCCGGAAGAAGCTAAAACTGGTCGCCTTAAGAGGAATGAGTCTTTTGGAAGTTTTAGATGCCGAGGGATTCGTTAAACAATGTAAAGAACTGCTTTCAACCCTCAAGGCCGGAGCTTTTGCGGACAAGAAAGGGATTGAAGAAATTCCAGCGGCCATTGGAGAAGAGGATATCCAAAAATGGCTTGCTCCTCTTGTCCATAGACATCAATCTTGTTTTAACACTCCTTTTCCCACCAATACCTTTGTCTTTCTTGATGAAGACCCTGGCCTTTTGAAGGAAAGTGAAAAGGATGAACCCGGTTTTTTGATCACGGATGTCTATGGTTTGTTGGGATTTAAAAAATTAGGTTTATCTGCTGCGGATGCCTGCGCTTTGCTGAGAGAATGTGCAAGATATGGGATAGATGCCGTCGCTGTCGCGGAGTTGAGCCAAAAAGCAGGCAAGAAAAAACCCGATGAGATCAAAAAGTCTTTTTCTGGCCTGAAAGGTACTCTTGAAAATATAGGGAAGGGAAGGTTTAGCCCCTGGTCTCCTCCGAAACCAATCTTTGCCAATTTTGGCGGCAGTCAGGATGCCCAATGGTGGGAGAGAAGGCAGGCCGTGGCCTATATTTTCGGGATCCATCCTATTTTTGCCCTCATGTCTCCTGAACTGAGTGAAGAGAAATTGATTGAACTGGCCAATCTCGGAACTGGATTAGGATTCACTTCAGAGATATTGGACAAGGTGATCGCTGATATTTCAAAGTGAATTCAGAAAATGTTCTGAGAGTTTGACGGTTGGGGAGAGCCTTTTGGCTTTTAAAAATTCAAGCATGTCTCTCATTTCAACTCGTGATCATCTTCCTTATCCCTCCCCAATAGGCATCTATACGGGTAGCGGTGCCTCTCATTCATGGCTCTGGTTCGTTGGAATCCTTGACAGAATGGGTTTTTATAATGTCCATTTTGTTGACGAGAAAGATATCCTGTCAAACGCGTTAGAACCCCTCAGCGTTTTACTCATGTCAGGAGGAGACACTTTTGCCATTGCAGAAGGTCTTGGAGCAGAGGGTTCGAATAAACTGAGGAGTTTTATAAATAGAGGAGGACTCTATATCGGCACCTGTGCTGGGGCCTATCTTCCGCTGAAATCCTCCATGGATTCCCTGAATCAATTTAATTTTATCAATGTGAAGATCTCAAATATTTCGCGAAGACTTTCAGAACCCGAACGACATTCATTCCAGAAGGCTGCCTGCAATTCTTATGGTTGTGATTTTGTCTTCCATGTGGTGAGAGAGGATGTTGTTTTGGAAATGGTGAATGGTTTTCAAGCCGATGGGAAAAAAGAGGTCATTGCGCCTCTTTATGGGGGTCCATCGATGTTACCCTCAGAGGATATTGAACCCATTGCCACCTATAAGGGTTTTACAAGAAAGACGAAATTTCTTGTCAAGAAAGAATTGGCTGAAAAGACCTTGATTGGAAACATTGCCGTGGCTAAAAAGTCGATGGGAAAGGGTCATCTCTATATATTCGGACCCCACTTCGAACATCCCTATTATCCCTCCTGTAATCTCTTTCTCGAAGAGATCATTCGTAAAGAGCAGAATGGGAGACCTCATTATAGTAAAAAAGATTCTTCTGAAGATCTCCAAAACCGAATCAAAGGGAAGGCATTGAGAGAATTATTAAAAGATCTGAAGAGGGAATTGAGCAATACTCGTATTATGGCTTCAGGAATGAGTGACTTTTCTGTGAGTTGGTTGATCGGAAATAAATATTATGAGCCAGAAAAGATAAGCGTCTTTATCAACACGGTTTGGGATAAGATGAAGGTTCTCGAGTCCATGCCCTACTTGGAGGTGAATAGAACTCTATTACTTCAATGTGTAGAGATTTCCAAAGAGATTACAAAAGATGTAAAAATAATCAAATCTGAGATAAAAGAACGGGGTGATGCCACCTCTCTTACGTCGAAGTTGTTTTTAAATTTGAAGACATTGTCTTCTCATTTTTTCAAGTTATACTTTAAAGTAAAGAGAGATCAGCTTCAGGACCAACCCTTGGGGGAATAAGTGAATAAGATCAAATATGGCATGGTTATAGATCTTCGCCGGTGCATCGGTTGCCACACCTGTGAAGTGGCTTGCAAGATGGAGAACAGGGTTCCCCTCGGTGTATGGCCGGCGTGGGTCAAACAGATTGAAAAAGGGTCTTATCCCAACGTAAGGAAGTCATTTCTACCCATTCTCTGCGATCACTGTGACCATCCTATCTGTGTCACGGTTTGTCCTACCAATGCCTCGTTTAAACGGAAAGATGGAATTGTGATGATCGATCCCCATACCTGTATTGGATGCCGATATTGTATGGCGGCTTGTCCTTATGCGGTCAGATATATTCATCCCATCCAAAAGATCGCTCAGAAGTGTTCCTTCTGTTCGCACAGGATAGATGCCGGGCTCAAACCTGCCTGTGTGGAGGCTTGTGCCACCGGGGCAAGGGTATTCGGGAATCTTCTCGATCCGCGAGAGGAAGTGGCGATTCTTAAGAACACCCATCCTGTTCAAACGATCAAACCGGAATCCGGAACCCACCCAAATATTTACTATATCGGTTTGGATAAGGATGTCGTCTCCTCCACCGGCAAAGGAGAAAGATAAGTCTCAACATGATCGATATCTTATACAATGTGGAGCATCAAGAGGCATTGGGCATATTGATCTCTATCTATTTCTATCTGACAGGGATTAGTGCTGGATCCTTTATCCTATCCACTTTGGCGTATGTATTTGGTCAGGCAAAGTACAAACCGATCGGAAAGATTGCCGTCATTCTGGCGACAGTCGTTCTCATCATTGCGCCAATGGCATTGCTCATCCATGTCGGAAGACCCTTTCGGGCCTGGAGGCTGTTTTACAATATCAATTTCACCTCCCCCATCTCTTGGGGTTCGTTTTTACTCACCCTTTATCCGATCAACTGTATACTCTATGGGTATTTCATCTTTAAGAACAATGCCAAGATGACAAAGCTCTTTGGGACCATCGGCATTCCTCTGGCTATTTCTGTTCATGGATATTGCGGATTTATCCTTGGCTTTGCCAAGGCGAGGCATCTCTGGAATACGGCCCTGATGCCCATCTTATTTCTTGTCTCGGCGATCGTATCAGGCATTGCCCTGGTGATCTTCGTGGTGTATATCAAAGATAAGTTTTTCTCCCAAGAGCGAAAAGTGAATGAAGAACTGATCTTTGACCTGGCAAAATTGATGGGAGGTTTTCTCCTCCTCGATCTCTTCCTGGTATTGAGTGATGTGCTCATCTTGTTGACCGGTAACGAAGAGGCCATCAAGGTAGGTTGGCTCCTTTTGACCGGGAAGTATGCCATTCCGTTCTTGGGTATTGAGAACGGGCTGGGCAAGATACTGCCTGCTCTTTTAATATTTTCGACAAAACTCAGGACGACCAATCGACTCGTATTGGCCTCCTTTCTGGTCATGTTTGGCATATTTTTTATGAGGTTCGTGGTGGTCTTTGCAGGAGAATTTTATCCTCTGATCTAACAGGCTTGTCCTGTCACCCTGAACGCCTGCCTGCGGTAGGCAGGAAGTGAAGGGTCTCAGCGCTTGGAAGAAAGAGATTCTTCGCTTCGTCCAGAATGACAAATTCCGTGGTTTCCATGTTTTTTAAGCACCGTTAAGAATTCAATGAAGAGGGATAGAAAGTGACACTTCTTACGCGTAGAGTCTTTTTAAGAACAGGAATCCTTGGGACGGCTGGGTTTGCCCTTGGGACCCAATTGGATAAATTGCTCTATGCGTTTGAAAAAGATGGAGACCTTTATTCCTTCCAGAAAGCCATCAGACCTTTTACACTCGTCCCTTCTATTTGCCATCAGTGTCAAGCTGGCTGTGGTTTGCTTGGAATGGCCGTGGATGAGGAGCTCATCGGCATATTGGGCAATCCTCGATATCCAAATAATAAAGGGGGGCTTTGTGCCAGAGCCATTGGGGGAGTGAATCTCGTCTACGATCCTGAAAGAATCCTTTATCCCTTAAAGAGAAAAAAGGAAAGAGGTGGCAATCAGTGGGAAAGGATATCCTGGCAGGAGGCCATTCAAGAGATCTCCTCAAGGTTGGCAGAATTAATATCGAAAGGACAAAACCAGAGGTTTGTGGTTCAAATGGGAGTGGATGAGGGTGCTACCCCGGCAAAAATTCTTCTCAAGAAGATTGGTCTTCCCGCCCTGATCGATGACCTTTACCTACGCGACCTAAACAGTGTGAAGGCTCATGAGTTGGTATGGGGAGAAGAAGGGGGTGTGGCGGATGTGGCTCATAGCCAAACCATCCTAAACTTCGGTTCCAATCCCTATGAAAGCCATGAAAGTTATATTCCCTTTGTTCAAAGATTAATTTCAGCAAGGATTAATAATCATGCCAAACTCATCACGTTTGATGTCAGGCTTTCCAATACAGCCGGCCGAAGTGATGAGTGGTATCCTGTCAGGCCTGGAACAGATATGGTGATCATTCTGGCCATCTGCAAACAGATATTAGACCGTGGCCTGGCAGACAAAACCTTTTTGACTCAGTGGACCAATCTCTCACCCGATCAGATTCTTTCCTATTTAGCTCCCTATAAACCCCAAATGGCTGAAAAAGAGAGTGGCATCCCTGCCAAAGAAATCATCAAGGTCGCCAATGACTTTGCTACCTTTAAACCCTCTGTTGCCTTTTGTGGAAGTGGATTAACTCATCAACGTTCTGGGACTTATCATCAAATGGCGATCCTTCTTCTCAATGCCCTGGTGGGGAACATCGATCAAAAGGGAGGATACTGTCTCCCGAAAAGAGTTCGTTTTGAAGAGCCCGATCTTCCTTCCATCGTTTCTGGGATTGACCATTTGATTGATGAAGAAAAAAGATCGATAGGTTTCTATTTAACCTATCTCTCAAATCCTGTCTATGCTAACCCCTCTGGGAAGCGGATTGGAGAGATATTAAAGGATGAAAAGTTGATCCCTTTTTATGCTGCAGCCGATACCCACATCACAGAGACCTCTCTCTTCGCAGATATCATCCTTCCCGTAGCCACCCAATTCGAAAGCTGGGGATTGGATTCAAGACAGGCCGTGGATAGGATTCCCTATATCGGTCTTCGGCAACCCCTTACGAAGCCAAGAGGCGAGGCGGTTTCTTTCTCTCATCTCCTTGGTATGATTGGGAAGAGGGTCAAGAAAGGGGTTGAACTTGACGAAAAGGGATATATCCAGGCGCAACTCAAAAAGATAATAGGTCTTGAAGGGAGCGATGGGATAAAGCGTTTAGAAAAAGATGGATTCTGGATGGATCCAAACTTGAGTCCGCCCTATGAGTCATACCGACCATCCGGTTTTAAGACACCATCCCGAAAGATGGAGCTTTACGTTTCAAAACTTAAAAAGGAAGGGCTTTCTCCGTTCCCGGCGTACAAAGAGAATGATAAAAAATCGAATTTAAATAATGGTGAGCTATTCTTAACTGCCTTTAGTAAAAATGTAGCCGCACGGTACAACCCGAACTCAAAGTGGCTCTCCGAGATTTTTCATGAGAATCCACTTTGGATAAACGAAAAGACTGCTGGAAGGCTTGGAATTATAGAAGGAGAGAAGGTTGAAATCCACTCAAAAGGAATGAAAACGACCGTTTGCGTTCACCTATCACAATCCGTCCATCCAGAGGTCGTAGCGATTGCAAGAGATCTTGGCCATTGGGCATATGGGCATGCCGCAAGAGGTAAAAAATTTAAAAGCCCGGATGCAGATACTTCGTTAATCTGGTGGGACCATGGTAAAAGTTTTCATGTGAACTGGTTGATCCAAGAGGAAAAAGATAGGGTGAGCGGTGGATTAAGTGGGACAGGTACAGTGGTGAAGATAAAGAAGAGTGGTGGATAATGGTCCGACTAACTTTATCACAAAAAGCCTGGTTGATCGGCGTGGTGATGGCAGGGATATTTCTATGCGTCAATCTCGTATTTGTCCTCATCGGATACTCGACCAACAATCCCTCTGAATGTAAGACTTGTCATCCAGGTTCCTATAAACTATGGAAAGAGAATAAAGCTCACAGACAGAGTATCACCTGCACCTTTTGCCACAGCCGTCATTTGAGCAGTCAATTTGCCTATGCTCCGGGCAGGCTCTCCAATATGCCCAAAGAATTGGATCGGGACTGTATCAAATGTCATAAGAATTATATGGAGGAGAAGAAAAAAAAGATCCTGGTCTTCGCCGAACAATTAGATGAAGAGAGCGGAAAGGTCCAGAAGGTCTTTGGTCCTTGGAATTTGAAAGAGATTACCTGCAGAGGGAAGTTTTCTTGTATCGTCTGCCATAAAAATATCGCCCATGATCGGGGTTCTTTTCGATCCAATCTTCCGAGAGTGGACTACTGTGCCGAATGCCATTACCACCGTGCGAAGGATCCCTTTTGCCAAGTCTCTCCGAGGCCGAGATTGGTCTTTATTGAAGATGGGAAGAGAATGATATCCCCAGCGATTCGATAGAGGAGAAACGAATGCAGAGGAGATGGATAAGGTTGTCATTGGCTGTCCTTTTAGCAGGGGGCCTTTTTCTGATGTTCAATGTTCAGGCCTTTGCCAGTGAACCTTATGTGAAGCAGACGAAAAAGGACTGTAGAGAATGCCATGTCGATAGGTACTACCCGGGCAAGGACTTCTTCAAGGCAGAGACCCAGACGAAATGGCATTATCATTGGTGGGCTTTCAGTCTTTTCCTTTTTGTATTTTGTGCTGGAGTACTGGGGAAGGTCTATGTATGGAGTATGGGGCGTGGGAAAGTCCTTCCAAGGGAAGGAATAGAACAGAAGAGAATGGTCAATTTTCTATTTTTTGAAGCCATCCTCCAAAGAAGACTCTTCAAAGAGAGTCGATTGAGATGGTTCATCTATTTATCAGAATCGTTTGGATTTATGGCACTCTTTTTCGTATTTCTAGTTTTTGCCTTCACCCGATTTGTTTTACAAATAGATTTTTTTATCACGGGCGCTGGTGGTTTGATCTTAGAGTTCTTAATGGATTTCTTAGGACTCCTCATCTTGAGTGGAACGATCGCCTCCTTTATCCGAAGGTCTATCAAACGTCCAAATATGATCACAGAGAGGGAGGATATTATAGCTGTTTTGCTTTTATTCCTCATCGTCCTCACAGGCTTTCTCCTTGAGGGTTTCAGGCTGGCTGTCCTGCCGGTATCCTTTGAATCCTATTTTTCCTTTGCGGGTTTGGCCATGGCCAGCTTGTTCCGCCTGATCCCCCTGGCCTGGACAGATATCCACTTTTATACCTGGATCGTTCATGCGACCATCGTTTTCATATTTTTGGCCTATATCCCTTTCAGTAAATTTATTCATTTCATTGCCTGTCCGGTTTCGATTCTGGCCTCCTCTTCTGATCCTCAAGGATAACTCATACGAAGGAGGAAAAAGAAGTGGAAGAAGTGAAAGAAGTAAAAGAAGAAGTAAAAGAGATTAAGATAGATAACTTTGATAAGATCAGAATCCTGGAACTGGATGCCTGCACCAACTGTGGTGAGTGCATCAAGTGGTGCCCGGTGATCGAGGTGGCTCCAGAACTCACCTTATCGATTTCACCTCCAGCCAAGATAAGAAAGCTCAAAAAGATCCTCACTGCTCAGTATGGTTTGAGAAGGATACTCTTTGGTAAAAAAGATAATTTTTTTAACCGACTTTTCAGAACTCCTACAGTCACGAAGGAAGATATTGAACATTTTGTTAATGATATTTATGCCTGCACCACATGCAGACAATGTCATATGGTCTGCCCAGCCCATATTGAGACGGTTGAATTGTGGGAGAGGGTCAGGAGGTCTCTGGTTGACGCAGAATACGGTCCTCTTGAAAATCATAAAGCTCTGATTTTGAGCTCTCGTGCCTATGATGACCCTTGGCAACAGCCCAGAAGCAACCGGGCGAGATGGACAAAGGTGGCAAAAAAGGAAGGGAGGATTAAGGAGATTCCTAAAACGATTAAAACACCCCAAGGAGTAGCACCTCCTAACCAGCCGATCAAGCGAAAATTCTGAAAGAGAGGGAAGTTAAGGCAACATGACGGAAGAGAAAGAAAAAGATCTGGATCAGGCGCCTGAAACCAAAGAGGTTGAAGCGGCTGAGCGAGCTGAGAAGATTGAAGAAACAGCAAACAAATTGATGGAAGAAAAACAGGTTCAGAGTGCTGATTCAATCGATGTCCTTTATTATGTGGGATGTACGGCCTCTTATGACATTAATGTTAAAGAAGTGGGGATCAACACCATCAACATCCTCGATGCCCTGGGAATTAAGGTAGGGATATTGGGGACGGAAGAAAAATGCTGTGGAAGTCCATTTCTACGGATCGGGGACTATGAGTTTGAGAGACTGGCGGAATATAACATCAGGCTGTTCAATTCCCTGAATGTCAAAATGCTGATCACGGCCTGTGCAGGCTGTTACCGTACGATCAGTGTGGATTATAAGAAGATGGGTACCCTCAATATGGAGGTATTGCATATCTCTCAACTCCTGTTGAGGTTGATCAAGGAGAAAAAAATAGAGCTGAAGCATGAGATCCTCTCCAAAGTGACTTATCATGATCCTTGTCACTTGGGCAGACATAGTAATGTTTACGATACTCCCCGGGAGATTCTTAAAGCTATACCGGGTTTGGAATTTGTGGAGATGGATCGAATCCGGGAATTTTCCCGTTGCTGTGGAGCAGGAGGAGGATTTAAAGCAGGCTTTGCTGATATTCAAAACAGAATGGCCCAGGAAAGAGTCAAAGATGCTGAGAAGACGGATGCGGAACGTTTAGTCACCTCCTGTCCGTTTTGCTACCAGGGATTACAAATAGGGATCAATGCTTTAAAATCGAAGCTGAAGATGACTGATCTTAGCGAATTGGTTGCCCTTTCCATGGGAATTGGAGCCAAGAGCTAATTTCCCATGTAAATGGTTAGGAGAAAGAAGATATTTAAGTATCAGAAATTTTCCTACTGGTTGACGGAAACAGATTTCCACTTCTTGAGAGAAAACCTAAGTCAAAAAGGAATTGACCTCTTTACAAGTAAAAGAGCAGTCTGTGTGCCATTGTCCAAAGAGGTGGGAATTGGCTTTGTGCCAGCCGATGCTTGGGACAAATATCCCTTTTGTAGAAGGCCGTTGTCCTGGTATAAAGCCTCACCCTTTGTGGGCAAGACCCTGGTGGTCAGTTCTTTTGAGCTTCTGGAATATCATTTTACCCCGGAAACGATTATTCGGGAGTGCGATTTTCAGCCTCCCAAACTTCCTGATCGGGAGGAAAAGTTGAAATTGATCGAGCAGGAAAGTTATCAGAAAACAAAGCCCCCGGAATGGGAGAATATTGATGGTGAAGGCCCCGAACTTCACCATCAATGGTTAAAAATGATGGGGCTGAGAGGAGTGTCGTACGAAGAGTTATTTATCACGCATTGTGCCAATCATGCCAATTTCATTGAACCAATCTATTTTATCGTTGAGGAGAATGGGCTTGTACCTTATTCCATTGATAAGACCTCCCATATCTGTTCACCCTGCCTCGAATTTTTTAACATCATCGGGACTCAATTTAGAAGAAAGATGGTTGTCCCCTGTCCAGGGGCTGTTCTATTTGCCGGGATGGCCGCCAATCGATATTATGAAGTCATCTCAACGCATCGCGCATAGAGCATAGCGCAAAGCGCAAAAAGCTGAGGCACGATGCCTGCCCGCCGCAGGCAGGTGCTACCCGTTATGTGTTTTGGGGTTTTAGTAAAGTTAGAGGGAGTAGGATCGAGGGGCCAAATGAAGAAGTTAGCCTTATTGTTTTTGGTTAACTTGTTATTCTTAGTTGGGATAGCACACGGAGAACCTGTGCGGATCGCTTATCTCCAAAGCGATATCCATCAACTCCCCTGCTGGGTGGCTTTGGAAAAAGGATTCTTTGAAAAAGAGGGAGTAAAAGTGGAAGTGGCCGGCATCTTCAAGGCAGGACCAGAACTGATGAGCGCCTTTGCAGCCGGAGCTCTGGACATGGGGTATGTGGGAGTTGCACCCGCTACCACAGCCGTGGCCAACAAAACGGCCAGGGTGGTTGTGTTAGCTCAAGTTAACACCGAAGGTTCAGCGATCGTTGTCAAAAAGGATGGTAAGATCCAGAGCATTCCAGAATTGGTGGGTAAGAGTGCTGTTGTCCCGGGTCACTCTACTGTACAAGATGCCCTTTTCCGCAAAGCTCTCTATCAATTCAAGACATCTCCTGATCAGGTCAAGATTATGGTCTTGAAGCCGCCTGAGATGATCGGGGCCCTGAGAACCGATCAGATCGATGCTTTTATTGCATGGGAGCCCTATCCAGCCAAAGCAGTCACCATGGGAGTGGGAAGGATACTGGCTTCCTCCCGTGACATCTGGAAAGATCATCCCTGTTGTGTGCTAGCAGCTGATGTGCGTTTTTTAGAAACGCAACTGGAAAAAGCCAAGGGCGTGGTGCGCGGTCATGTAAAGGCAATCGAATTTATCCGTCAACATCGTGAGGAGGCCATCAAAATTGGTGTCAAATATACGGGGATGGATGAAGCGTCCATCCGAATGGCGATGGAGAATGTCAATTATACTTATGTCCTCAGTGTCGAGGGTGAAAAAGAATATGTCGATTTTTTGACAAAATTGAAATATATAAAGGTAGAGGATGTGCAGATTTTTGTCGATCGGTTTATAAGGCCTGAGTTCATCAAAGAAATAATCAAAAGATGAAAAAGGAACGTTTTCTTATTCCCCTGTTACTGATCTTAATCTGGCAGGGCTTATCTTCTATCCAGGTAATCCCTTCCTATAAACTTCCCTCTCCTGTTGAGATCGTCTTAGGCTTTAAAGATATTTTAATCGTTGGAGTGCCGCCCGGATATCTTCTCCACAATCATATGCTCTATAGTCTCTATCGGGTTGCTTTGGGCTATGCCGTAGCCGCCTTGCTGGCTATCCCTTTGGGGCTCTTGATGGGATGGTCACCTGGGTTCTTGAGAATGGTCCGTTCCCTCTTTGAATTGGTAAGACCCATTCCGCCCCTGGCTTGGATTCCCATTGCTATCTTGTGGTTCGGTATCGGCATTAAATCCGCAGCGTTTATTATCTTTCTGGGAGCTTTTTTCCCAATTCTCTTGAATACGATCTCTGGAGTTTTGTCGATCCATCCCATCCTGATAGAGGCTGCCCGAACTTTGCATGCGAGGGAGAAGGATATCTTTCTCAAAGTTTTGCTTCCCGGAGCAGTTCCTTCGATCTTTGTGGGAATGCGAATTGGTATCGGCATTGGATGGATGACCCTGGTGGCAGCGGAATTTACTGGGGTCAAGGAAGGCTATGGTCTGGGCTACATGATCATGACCGCCCGGGATATACAGAGACCAGATGAAATCCTGGCAGGGATGCTGGTGATTGGTGTGATTGGTCTATTGATTGATATTGGCCTGAGGGCTACGGAATCAAAAACCATCAAGTGGCAATAAAGGAGTATCCTTTTGAGCTTGGATTTTTTAGAACTCAGTAAAACCTTCCCGGGTAAGGGGCTGGGAGAAAGCGTCCATGTCCTGGAAAATCTTCAGCATCGGATTGAGAATGGGCGGTTTGTTTCGATCATTGGTCCAAGTGGCTGCGGAAAGACCACCCTTCTAAGAATCATTGCTGGATTGGAAAAGGCATCGGCAGGCAGGGTCCTTTTGGATGGGAAGGAATTGGCTCAGGGATCAGAAGAGATTGGATTGGTTTTTCAAGAGTACGCCCTTTTCCCCTGGAGGACAACGCTCCAGAATATTGAGATGGGCCTTGAGATCAAGGGAGTGGATAAAGAAAAAAGGCGCTCCACGGCAATGGAATACATCAAGATGTTTAACCTAAGCGGGTTTGAAAATCGCTATCCTCGGGAACTCTCGGGTGGCATGAAGCAGCGGGTCGCCATTGCTCGGACCTTGATCATGAATCCTCATGTCGTTTTAATGGATGAGCCTTTTGGTGCTTTGGATAGTCAGACGAGGAATGCCCTGCAGGAATTCGTGCTCCGAATCTGGGAAAAGAGGGGTGAGACAATCATCTTTGTAACGCACAATGTCGATGAGGCTGTTTTCCTCAGCGATCAGATTGTTATCCTTTCAAGGAGACCTGCTCGGATTGTTAAAATAATGGAGGTAGGGCTTCCAAGGTCAAGAGATCGAACCAGCCAGGAATGTAATCAGATCAGAAGAGATGTTCTGAAGGTCTTAAGCGAAGAGATAAAAGTAGAAAGGAAGGACGGTGGAGATGAAAATTGTTGGGATATCTTGTAGCCCTCGAAAAGGGAAATCGACTTTTTATGCACTGGAGACTTGTCTCCAAGCGGCAAAAGATGCTGTCCCTGGGATCGAAACAGCGTTGATTGAACTTTCAGACATGAAGATGAATGGTTGTGTAGCCTGTGGCAAATGCATGAAGGTTTTGGAATGCAGTCAGGAAGATGATTTCCCAAAGATGATCCCCATTCTCTCTGACCCAGAGTTGGCAGGACTTGTGGTGGCGACGCCTGTCTATTTTGGATCCATGACTTCACAATGCAAGGCCTTCCTGGATCGTTGTGTCATGTTCAGAAGAAACGGATTCATGCTCCGGAACAAGGTGGGCGGTGCCATAGCTGTGGGAGGGGTCCGAAATGGTGGCCAAGAACTGACGATTCAGGCTGTTCAAACCGCGATGTTGGTTCAGGATATGGTAGTGGTCAGTGAAGGTCGACCCACCTCACATTATGGAGCTACCTTATGGAGCGGCCACCCTGATGGAATTGAAAAGGATGTGTTTGGTTTGGAGACCGCTCGAAATCTTGGTAAACGAGTGACGGAAGTAGCCGCAAGGATGCATGGGTAGAGAGATGATTAGCCATCTTATCACCGAACTCCAGAGTTTTGGTTTACGTTTTCAGGGGCAACTCTCATCGCGGAAAGGTGGCGCTGGTCCGGCTGAAGGCGGGACTTTTTTAATTGAGGAAATTCCGGTAAGCCTTCCCATCGGCAGTGAATATGTTTCCAAGTCTCCTTATGTCTTAAGAGAAGAAGGAGATCAGTTCCTGATTTTCAAGGATGGGAAAGCGGTCTGTCCAGTCAGTTTCATAGACAGGCCAAAATTTTATGATCATTCAACCGGGGAAGGGATTCCTTATCCAAAGATCGCCCTGCTTCACGGGAAGGATTGCCTTGCCACCTCTGTGATTCAGACCTGTACCTACTGGCATTCAAGTGAGAGATGCCGGTTTTGTGGAATAGAGCTCTCTTATGGAAACGATCTAACAATAAAGGTTAAGACTCCTGACCAACTATCTGAAGTGGCTCTTAAAGCCAAAGAACTTGACTCAATTAAGCACATTGTTTTGACCACTGGAACGGTTCGACCACCGGGGAGAGAGATCTCGTACCTGGTCCCTTGTGCTGCGGCCATCAAAAAGGCCACAGGTTTGCCCATCCATACGCAGTTTTGTCCTCCATCCAACATGGAAGGGCTTTATGAATTGCAAGAGGCAGGGGTGGATACAGTAGGGATTCACATTGAAAGTTTTGATTTTGAGACCCTGTCCCAGGTGGCTCCAGCCAAAGCGGCCATGGGTCTTGAAAGGTACGAGAAGGCCTGGAAGATGGCAGTGGAGATCTTTGGCCCCAATCAGGTTAGTAGTTTTTTGATTGTTGGCCTTGGAGAAAAAAGAGATTCAATCATTTGGGGTAGCAAATTTCTGGCCGATCTGGGGGTCTACCCCTTTGTAGTTCCCCTGAGACCTATTCCCGGGTCGCTCATGCAGGATTCCCTGCCACCAGACCCAGAAGAGATGAAACGCATTTTTGAAGCGGTTGCTTGCATATTAAAGAGAGAAGGACTTTCTGCTTCCCAGTCCCTTGCTGGCTGTGTTCGCTGTGGAACCTGTTCGGCTTTACACGCATTTGAACAGGTAACGGATAGTCTGATCTGTCATCCTGTCAGAGCAAGGGTTGAACAGGAAAAGGCCTTTGAAATTCGAAAAGAGGTCTTTGTTCTGGAGCAGAAGATTTTTTCAGATTCTGATCTCGATGAGAATGATGCTAAAAGCATCCACTTAGTAGCAGAATGGAATCATCAGGTAGTGGGAACGGTACGGCTTTTTCCAGTGAATAACAATGGACACTGGATCGGAGGAAGACTGGCAGTAAGGAAGGAATACAGAAATACGGGTGCAGGCGAATTACTGGTTCGGGAAGCCATGCACTGCGTTAAGAACCAGGGCTGCACCAAATTTACAGCCTACATCCAGTTGGAAAATGCCCCCCTTTTTTCAAAGATCGGCTGGAAAGCAGTGGAATCTGTGAAGCAGTATTTTGGCAAGCCGCATCAGATGATGGAAGCCAATCTGGAAGACATATGAAATCCCAAATTCCAAATTCTTCTTAGTCATTAAGTTATTGGGTAATTAGCTCATTCAATGACTAATGACTTATTGACCTATTGACACAGTAACTTTGCTACTTGGTGCTTAATTCAGAAACCATAGCAAGAGAAAGATTCGTATGAACATTGATTTGTCTCAACTCATTGAAAGGATCCGCAACTACGAAGGGCTGTTGCGCAAGCAGCCCATTGAAGGTGTTTTCGATAAATTGGTTTTACATGGTCAGCCAGGTCTCCAACTGCCCAATTTCGGTGACGATGCCGCCGTCATCCCCTGGAAAGAGGGTTTTCTGCTTTTGGCAGCCGACGGCATTATGACGAGATTGCTCATCAACGAGCCCTATGCAGCGGGGAAGGCATCGATCATGGTCACGGTGAATGACATCTATTCCATGGGTGGAAGACCTCTGGCCATGGTAAACGTGCTGGCAAGTGGAGATGAAGACCACCGCTCTAAAGTCGTGGAGGGAATTAAAAAGGGTTGTGAAAAACTGAGAGTTCCCATGGTGGGCGGCCACTTGCATCCTGATGCTCCTGGGAACTCTCCTTCTTTAGCCGTCGCCATTTTGGGTTATGCCAACAAACTGCTGCGAAGTCATTTAGCAAAGGCAGGAGATGATCTCATTCTTGCAGTGGACCTCAAAGGCGATAAAGGTTGTCGTTCTGTAGTGTCCTGGGATGCCAATTCTGGAAAGACTCCGGAAGAATTGCTTCATCGTCTGGAGGCCTTACCTCTTATCGCTGAAAAGGAATGGGCTCAAGCTGCCAAGGATGTGAGCAATGCGGGTATCTTGGGAACTATTTCCATTATGATGGAAAACTCCAGCAAGGGTGCAATCATTGAGCTTGATTCCATACCCAAACCCGTTGAGATTGAATTATCCGATTGGCTGGTCTGTTTTCAAAGTTTTGGATTTGTTCTCTCCGTTAATCCCAAAAATTCAGAGAAGGTGATTACCCTCTTTCAGGAGAGGGAAATTACTGCTGCGATCATCGGAAAGGTGGTTGACGAGCCCATTGTTACGTTGAAAAATGGACCGGAATTCAAGGCTCTTTTTGATTTCAAAAAAGATAAGATTACAGGCATTGTCTACAATAGACGCAAGTAAATTTATGGATTCTCAGTTTGATTTGTGAAAACAGAATTATTAAAATATTTCAATATATTAGCGCGTTGAAAACAATTTCACAAAAAAAACAATTGACAAAAAAAGGTGATTTGTTATCATACGGCCAAAATTTGGTAAAACCAAAGGAGGTGGGAGAAGAGAGCTTATCTAAGGTGCATTATTTCATTTTTATTCAATATTTCACGGGGTGTTACCTTAAACAAAAAGGAGGTGTTCTATGGCAAAAAAAGTATCTCGACGTCAATTTTTGAAGGGTGCCGGTGCGGTAGGAGCTGGAATTGTTGGAGGTCCTCTACTGCAAGGTTTAACACGAGGACCGAGCGTAGCTTGGGGTGCAGCCAAGCCGATTAAGTTTGGTGGTATTTATTCCCTCTCAGGTGTTGTGGCTGCATGGGGAAAAGCTGCTCAACAAGGAGCGATGATGGCTGCTATGGAGATCAATCAGGCAGGGGGCATCTTAAAAAGACCTATTGAAGTGAAATTTGAGGATGACGCCTGCAATCCTGAAGTAGGAGTGAGAAAAACGAGAAGACTGGTGTTGGAATGGGGTGCAGATTTCCTCCACGGGTTTAACCACAGTGGGGTGGCACTGGCCGCGGTTCCCACCTTGCCAGAATTGAAACGGATGCTTCTGATCCCCTGCGCTGCAGCCACTCAAATCACTACAGAGGCTTTTAATAAATATGTTTTCAGACCTCATGCCAACTGCTACCAATCAGGGGCGGCTGGCGCGGTCGCTGCTGCTAAAATGCCCTATAAAAAATGGACGGTCATCGGACCCGATTACAGTTATGGGTGGGATTCTTGGGGTGGATTCATCGGAAACCTGGTGAAGAGGAAACCTGATGTAGAAGTCATGAGTACACAGGCATGGCCAAAGTTTGCAGCCGGTGACTATACCAGTTATATCGTGAAAGTTTTGGAAGCAAAGCCCGATGCTGTCTACTCTTCCCTCTGGGGTGGAGATTTCATCACCTTCCTCAAACAGGCAAAACGTTATGGCTTCTTTGAAAAAGTAGGGACCGTAGTGACCGAAGCAGGTTTAGCCATGGATGCTTTTTACGCTCTCTCCACCAAGGGTGGAACAGAGTCAGAGATTCCTGAGGGACTCTGGACCGCAGCCCATGGATATTGGTTCGAGCATCCGAAGACGGAGAAGAACAAGAAATGGGTAGATAAATTCGTCAGCATGTACGGAGAATATCCTCATATCGTGGCCCACGATGCTTATGGGATCATGTATACCTATAAGAAGGCTATTGAGAAGGCAAAGAGCATAGAAACGGATGCAGTGATTGCGGCCATGGAGACCATGGAATTTGAGACCCCGGGCTACAAAAGAAAGTTCCGAAAAGAGGACCATTCCGCCTTTACGGATGTGCCTTATGGAAAAACGACCAAGGCTCCGGAATTGACAGGCATTGCCATGAACCTCACGGAGCTCCTCGACGCCAGTATCATCGAGCCGATTGAAGATGTGCTCGAGAGACGAGCCAAAAAAACACCGGCTCCTTGGATGAAATATGTGATGAAAGGTTAATGTAAGGCAGGAGGTTCTGCCTGTGGGAGGGCAGAACCTCCAGAAGATTTGTTTCTTAATCCAAATTATCAATGAAAGGGGTGGGGTTATATGTCAAAAAAAGTATCTCGTCGTAAGTTTCTAAAGGATGCTGGCCTTTTTGGAGCTGGCATGATTGGAGTTCCTCTATTAAAAGGGGTGAGCCGGGGGCCGAGCAACGCCTGGGCTGCAGCCAAACCCATTAAATTTGGTGGTATCTATTCTCTTTCAGGTGTTGTAGCCGCATGGGGAAAAGCAGGTCAACAAGGGGCAATGATGGCAGCTATGGAGATCAATCAGGCAGGCGGTATCCTGAAGAGGCCCGTTGAATGTAGGTTCGAAGACGATGCTTGTAACCCTGAATTTGGAGTAAGGAAAATCAGAAGACTTGTCCTCGATTGGGGAGCAGATTTTCTCCATGGGTTCAACCACAGCGGTGTGGCCTTATCGGCTGTCCCTATCCTCCCGGAATTGAAACGGATGCTTCTCATCACCTGTGCTTCATCCCCCGCAATCACCACTGAAGCCTTCAATAAGTATGTCTTCAGACCCCGTGCAAACGTCTACCAATCCGGAGCTGCTGCGGGGGTCATCGCTGCTAAAATGCCCTATAAGAAGTGGACCGTGATCGGTCCTGACTACAGTTTTGGATGGGATGCATGGGGAGCCTTCATTCATCATCTTTTATTAAGAAAGCCCGATGTTGAGGTGATGAGCACTCAGGCATGGCCAAAATTTGGCGCCGGAGATTTCACGAGCTATATTTTAAAAGTCATGGAAGCCAAACCGGATGCCGTCTACACACCACTCTGGGGCGGAGATTTCGTTACCTTCCTTAAGCAGGCAAAACGTTATGGCTTCTTCGAAAAGGTGGGAGTCGTGTTCACCGAGGGCGGCTTAGCCGTAGATGGCTTTTACGCCCTCTCCACGAAGGGCGGCACGGAATCTGAAGTTCCAGAGGGAGTCTGGGGCGCAGCCCATGGGTATTGGTTCGATCATCCGAAAACAGAGAAGAACAAGAAATGGGTGGAGAAATTTATGAGCCTATATGGGGAATATCCTCATAACGTGGCCCACGACGCTTATGGGGCCATGTATCTCTATAAGAAGGCAATTGAAAAGGTGAAAACCATAGAAACGGATGCGGTGATCGAGGCGATGGAGACGATTGAATTTGATACTCCAGGCTACGCAAGGAAGATGCGGAAGGAAGACCACTCCGCTTTCGCTGAAGTCCCTTATGGGAAAACTGTCAAGGCTCCTGATAAGATTGGAATCGCCATGAATCTGGGAGATATTGTGGATGCTCCCGGAAAAGATGTCATTGAACCCATCGGGGATGTCCTCGAGAGGCGAGCTAAGAAAACACCAGCTCCGTGGATGAAGTATGTGATCAAAGGGTAATGTGAAAGAGGAGGTTCTGCTGAAGGAAGGATGCTTTTGGCAGAACCTCTATTTTTTGACCATTAATTTGTGAGGATAAGAACAATGACTTTTTCAACCTTCTTCGCTTTTTTTCTGAACGGCTTGACCAGTGCGATGACCTTTTTTATCATCGCCTCAGGTTTAACTCTGATCTATGGTGTGTTGAGGATCTTAAATCTCGCTCATGGGTCCCTTTTTATGCTGGGAGCCTTCTTTACCTTTCAGTTGACTCACTGGTTTGGAAATTTTTGGTATGCCCTCATCTTTGCACCTTTCATATGTGCTGTGGCAGGGGTCATCATGGAAAGGATTTTCATTCGACCTGTCTACGGACTACCTATCCCCTTTCAACTCTTGCTGACCTTTGGCCTGATGCTCCTCATCACAGATATTGTGAGAATCTTTTGGGGAGTGGCCTTTCGAACGGCTACTGAGCCTCAAGTCCTGAGTGGGACGATGAATATCTTCGGGGTCAGTTATCCGAGGTACAATATCTTTGTCATCGTTGTGGGCATTCTCGTATGCATTTTCATCTGGATCCTTTTAACAAAGACCCGGTTTGGAAAGATGATACGAGCCTCTTCGTCTGACCGGGAGGTGGCCAATGGTTTGGGGATCAATGTCCCCTCGTTATATACGGTTGTCTTCGGCATTGGGGCTTGGCTCGCTGGACTGTCAGGGGTCCTGGCGGCTCCACTCCGTTCCATCATGTTGGAGATGGATGTCCATACGATTATTGAGGCTTTTGCTATTGTGGTGATCGGTGGGTTGGGTAGCATTCCTGGTGCTCTCATTGGATCTCTGTTGTTGGGTCAACTCAACTCTTTTGGGACCCTGTATATCCCAAGGTTTGAGATGGCCTTCATGTATGTTTTAATGGCTATCATCTTACTCATACGGCCTAAAGGGCTCTTGGGCGAGGAGGTAAGTTAAGAGATGCGTTACAAATACTTATGGCTCATTGCTCTTATCATCTTGTTAATTTTAGTACCACTTTTTCTATCCAAATTCCTCATGGTTTTTCTCACCGAGATGCTTATTATGATTCTCTTCGCCATCAGTTTCAATCTTTTATTTGGATATACGGGACTTCTCTCCTTTGGACACGCTGCCTTCTTCAGCATCGGGTCCTACGTAACTGGCCTCGTGTTACTCCATATCTATCCTTCCATACCTTTGGCTTTTGCCATCGGGGTCGTCGCAGCCACCATTGCCGCTTGGATCATCGGATATTTTTGTGTCCGCCTGGACGAGATCTATTTCGCCATGCTCACCCTGGCCTTTGGTATGATGGTCCATACCATAGTCTGGAAGTGGGATCGACTCACCGGTGGAGCAGACGGTCTCGTAAATATCCCCCGGCCTAATCTCAACTTCCTCCTCTTCCAAGTGGACCTCTCTTCCATTGCTTCGTATTACTATTTCACTTTCGTCTTGGTGGCCATCGCTCTTTATGTCCTCTGGATCATTGTCAATTCTAACTTTGGATTAGCCTTGAGGGCAGTTCGGGAAAACTCAGAACGTCTCCAATTTGTGGGAATCAATGTAAGGCGATATCGCCTTATTTCTTTTGTGATTTCTGGATTCTTCTGCGGATTAGCAGGAGCTTTATTTGGTCCATTTTTGAAATCTATCACTCCAAGCACCGCCTTCTGGACGAAATCGGCGGAGCCGGTCTTCATGAGCCTATTAGGGGGGACAAAGATCTTTCTCGCTCCTGCTGTGGGATCGGTCATCTTCATGTACCTCAAGGAGATTATCTCGGGATACACGGAGTTATGGATGTTATTTTTAGGTGCTATTCTGATCGGTTTTGTTCTTTTCCTTCCAGGAGGAGTTGTTGGATTTCTCTATGAGAAACTGAGAGGCCGAAAACTGGGGAGGGTAGGGGAATGAACGTCTTGGAGATTCGAGGGTTAAGAAAAAACTTTGGAAAGTTAGCTGCCATCGATGGGGTGGACCTGGATTTTCAAGAGGGGCAATTCACATCCATCATCGGCCCGAACGGTGCAGGAAAGACCACCTTATTCAATGTGGTTACGGGGAGATTTTCCCCAAGCTCAGGAACTGTTCATTTTAATGGGAAAGATATCACAGGGCTGACTCCCTATCAGATTTCGAGGTTGAAGCTGAACCGAATTTTTCAGATTACCAATCTTTTTCCAGAATTGACCGTCTATGAGAATATCAAAGTCTCGGTCCTCGCTAAGAGGAAGGAGACCTCTAAAATATTTACCCTTAGCAAAAACCGAGGTCCGGCTGATGAGGAGACCGAGAGAATTCTTGAGATCATCGGCCTCACGGACAAAAAGGATTCCCTTTGTGGTTCCCTATCTCATGGGGACCAGCGCTTAGTAGAGGTGGGCGTCGCTTTGTCGCTTGATCCGATCCTTCTCCTCCTGGACGAACCCACAGGGGGGATGGGCCCTGAAGAGACTGATCGGATGGTTCAATTTATCCGTACACTCTCAGAAAAGCAGAAAGTGACGATCCTTCTGGTGGAACATGATATGAGTGTAGTTTTCTCCGTCTCTGAGAGGATTGTTGTGATGGCTCAGGGAGCAGTCATCGCCGATGGAAACCCTGATGAGATACGGAAAAATGAAAAGGTGAGAGAAGCCTACTTAGGAGAGTAATATGCTTGAAGTCAATGACATCCATACCTACTATGGAAGAAGCCATATCCTTCAAGGAATCTCAATGAATCTTCAAAAAGGGGAGGTTATCTGTTTGCTCGGTCGGAATGGAGCGGGTAAGACCACGACCCTGAGGTCCATCATGGGGTTTACCCCGCCCCGCAGGGGTAGCATCAAATTTGAGGGGGCGGATCTGGCAAAAATGCCTCCTTATGAAATCTGCAGGTTGGGCATTGGGTATGTGCCTCAGGATCGGAGGATCTTTCCGACCTTGAGCGTCGAGGACAATCTGGAAGTGGTGGAGCGCAAGGTGGAAGGGGGATGGACGGTGGAGAAGATTTTCTGCACTTTTCCAATTTTAGAACCGTTGAAGTCGAGAAAAGGAAGGCATTTGAGCGGTGGGGAACAGCAGATCCTTGCCGTGGCCAGGCCGCTGATGACCAATCCAAAGTTATTGCTTCTTGACGAACCTTCAGAGGGTCTGGCGCCGCTCATTGTGAAATTGATAGAGGATTTGGTTAAGAGCATCGTCACCACTGGGATCTCTGTGATCCTGGCAGAGCAGAATATGAGATTTGCGATGAATATTGCTCAAAGAGGATACATTATCGATAAAGGCAGAATCCACCATCAGGGGACCATAGAGGAATTGAAGGAGGACAAAGAGATTATCGGAAAATACCTCGCCGTCTGATGGGAGAACCCCATTCCAATTCGATCCCATTAGTGATTCATTTTGAGATAGAAAATTCTTGGAACCCCGTGTTTTTGTCCATTTTTTTCTGAATGGTCTCGCTAGCTCCTCTTGCTATTTTCTAATCGCGGCAGGGATGAGCCTCATCTTTGGTGTCCTGGGTATTCTCAATTTTGCTCAAGGGGCTTTGTTCATGATCGGGGCTTACCTCTCCTATCAGATCATCGTTTGGACCGGCAACTTCTGGCTTTCGATCCTCATCACCCCTATCACCTTGGCAGGAATAGGAGTGATCATAGAACGATTCCTCCTTCGTTATACTTATCGCATCAATGTTAACTTCCAATTACTTCTTACTTTTGGTCTCATCCTGGTCATCGAAGATCTTGTCCGTTTAACCTGGGGTGTGAATTGGGTTACGGTTCAGGAGGCGAAAGCCCTCAGGGGTGTCGTGCAGATTATGGGAGGAGGATATCCGATTTACAATCTTTTTTATTTTGGAGTTGGAGGGGTTATCTTTATCTGCCTCTGGTTCTTTTTAAACAAGACAAAATACGGGAAGAAGGTGGTGGCTGCTTCTTCAGACCGGGAGTTGGCCAATGGGCTTGGAATCAATGTCCCAAGATTATATACGGCCGTCTTCGCTCTCGGATGCTCTCTGGCTGGATTGATGGGAGTCTTTCATGGCCCTTTCATCAACATCAGTCTTGAGATGGGGCATCATTATATTATGAATGCCTTTGCTGTGGTGGTCATCGGAGGATTGGGAAATATCACAGGGGCCTATATCAGCGCTCTTATCTTAGGCCAATTGGAGGCTTTTGGAGTTCTCTACTTCCCATTCTTTGAAAGGATATTTATGTACGGGTTCATGATGGTGGTCTTGATTTGGCGGCCCAGAGGACTTTTCGGAGAGAAAAAAGAATGAGAAGCAAAGAATGGCTTGCTCCCTTCTTCATTCTTCTATTCCTCTTTTCTTTAGGGGGATGTGAAAAAGAGCCAGCAGCCAAGATAGGTGATGTGGCTCCGGATTTCACTCTTCGAACCTTGGAGGGTCAAGAAATCACTCTCAGCCAATTCAAAGGGGAAAATATCTTTCTCCTTTTTTGGACACAGGGATGTGTCTTCTGCCAGACGAGGGGCATTATTATGGTGAATGATATCTATAGGAAAGGGCAACAGTCAGGCCTGGTTGTCTTTTCCATAAATGTGGCTGAAAGCAAGGGAGAAGTAGCTGAATTCGTCCGCCAGAAGGGATTGATTTATCCTGTTTTGATGGACAGAGATGCGAGCGTTAGCCGGAAAAAGTTTGGCGTCTATGTTGTTTCTACCCTCTTTATTATTGGTAAAGATGGATTGATCAAGGAAAAGGTTTATGGATATCTGACGGAACAAGCTCTCTTGGATTTTGTTGAACCTTACCTGAAGAAGAAGGATTAAAGGAGGTTCCAAAAAACTCTCCCCTTCAAGGTGAAAAGAGTTTGTGAGCCTATTGAGGCTTTAATTCAATGTGAAATTTTTTGCTTGACATTTTTTTTGAAGTCTGATAAAAAATTTGTAGACAATAGACAATTTTTATAAAAAATTTATATCCATACGAAAACATTATGGAAATCTCAAATGTAACAACAACTGCTCTTCAAGTCTTGAGGGAGAAAATAATCACTGGTGAGCTGAAATCAGGGCAGAAACTTAATGAGACCAGTCTATCCGTAAAGCTTGGTATCAGCCGCCCCCCTCTCCGTGAAGCATTCCGAGTATTAGAAAAAGATCATATGGTGGTTAATATCCCTAGAAGAGGGACTTATGTGGCGGAACTATCTGTGAGGGATTTTGAAGAGCTCTCTCAGACCAGGGAGATGATTGAATGTTATACCATCGATCTTCTTAGGGCCTCCAACATCAGAAAACTGCCCAAAGTGACATTGGCTATAAATAGAGCCTTGAGTTTGCCCCTGCCGCTTAATACTGTCGATCCTGAGCAATTATTGAATTATATACGAGTCTTTATTGATTTTCATACAAGTTTGGTTGAATCCGCCGGAAATTCCCGACTGGCATATATCTATCATTCAATCAATTTGAATCTTGCCCGGTACCAATTCATCTATTTTTATGTGCATGGCGCAGCGGAGCATTCTTTAGATGATCATAAGAGGACGCTCGAGTTGATCAGGAATGGCGATTATGACCAGGCCAAGGAAGAGCTGAGAAGACATATCCATTACGCTGTGGAGTTGGTGAAGAGCAGGATTTTGCATCCAGCTATCTCTCGTGCTGGATAATTTTTAGTTCCAATTTAAGAGGGAAAGGAGGTGAAAATATGGATAATTGGCTTAAAGGCAAAACCGCTATTATCATTGGTGAACGGGATGGGGTACAAGGCCCGTCTATCGCTGCATGCATGGAAGCAGCAGGTGCCAATGTCGTCTTTAAGGTAACAGAGTGTTTTGTCTGAACGGCCGCAGGGACAATGGATCCAGAAAATCAGACTCAGGTGAAGAATATTGCGGAGACAGCGGAGCGAGACAAGGTTCCCCGGAGTGACATCATTGTGGTCCTGGGTGCGAGCGATTTGGATGGGGTAATGATTTCGGCAGAAACAGTGACTTCGGGAGATCCAAGTTTTTCTGGACCATTAGCAGGAGTCTCGTTGGGACTCCCGGTTTATCATATCCTGGAGGCTGAGGTTCGGGCGGCGGTGCCTGAGAATGTGTATGAGGAGAACATAGGCATTTGGACATTGGCGGTGGAGCCGGAGAAGATTGAGAAGATAGGGCAGGAGCTTAAGGCGCTTCGAGAAAAGAGGTAGGCCAACGCTTAGCAAAGTAGGTTTCCCAATGGATCAGGAGGAAATAGCCCTTCTGCTCAGCGGCTTTTTTAAAGGTTTTTGTAAAATGGGTCTTCATACATCTGTGGGTAGACCCAGCCCTGATTTATATTAAAATTTTTTCCGGGAGATATTTTCTTTTATTTTTGGTCCCTCTTGTAGCCTATCTCGCTTGACCGGGTGAGAAGGGACGAAGCGTGGGATTGACACGGTGGCAGGGATCGAGGATGATCTCCTATTCGTGCATTTAAGGGAAGGAGATTCACATGAAACTTGAGATCGAATCCATTGACATAAAAGACATCCAAACGGCTTCAAAGACATATGCCAAAGACGGTGTGTTGTATATAAACCTCAAGGAATTGGAAGAACTGATTCTGAAAGACCCCAGAATTAAATCTGTGGATCTCAATCTGGTTTACCCCGGCCAAAAAGTAAGAGTCCTCAATCTATTAGATGTTATCCAACCCCGATGCAAGATAGATAAGGTCGATGCTGACTTTCCGGGTTTCATCGGAAAAATGCAAACGGCCGGAAGTGGACGTACAAGGTCTTTGCGGGGTGTTGCTGTTCTCGTTTCCAACCCTTGCACGAATAGAAAGGAAAACGGACTTCTTGACATGGCTGGTCCCATCGCTGAGATGAGCCCCTATGGGAAAATGAAAAATATAAGTATCGCCCCTACTATTGCAGCCGGTACCGAGGAGCGTGAATTTGAGAATGCAGTAAAGATTGCCGGGTTGAAGACAGCGGTTTATCTGGCCCGAGGGGCCGATGGACATCGTGCTGACGAGGTGGAGGTTTATGATTTGGATATCCCAAATCTCGATCACAAATCAAATCTCCCTCGGGTGGCCTGCTACTATCAGCTCTACAGCCCACAATTTGATCATCTCAAAATCTCAGATCCATGTTTTTACGGAACTGATGTTTGCCACCTGATGCCCACTGTGATTCATCCGAACGAAGTTCTGGATGGTGGGGTAGTGGGATGGCTTGCCATTAAAGCCCTGGATACTTACAGCGTTCAAAACCATGGGGTCATCAAAGAGTTGTACCGGCATCATGGCAAGGACCTGATTTTTGCCGGTGTGGTTTGTACGGTGGCAAATATGGAGCCCGTGGCGAGAGTACGGAGTGCTTGCATGGCCGCCAATCTGGTGAAGAATGTTTTAGGGGCAGACGGGGTGATCTTAGTTAAGATCACAGGCGGTATGCCTCACATTGACTTGGCGCTTACAGGAGAGGAATGTGAAAAGCTTGGGGTTAAGACCGCCATATTCACTCAGCCTTTAACCCCTTTTGGTACGTTGGCTGATACGATACTGTTTAATGCAGAATCACTGAATTTGATCATCACCTCTTCAGCCACATTTGAAAGGACAAAAATCCCCTGGAAGGCGGAGAAGTTCATAGGAGGAAATGCGGAGACAAGGGTCTTTTGTCCGGATCCTATTGTTCAGTATGCGGGTGACCCGGTGATCGATATTGAAGAGTATTTGCTCCCCGGAGTCCTCGATTGTACTGGTAGTGTCAAGGTCATCGTCAAAGAATATTAGTGAGATTTCTGGAAAAGTCCAGAGATCTCTGATTACACCGATTAAGAACCGATTACACGGACAGGAAATCCATTGAAACATCACAAAAATCTGTGTAATCCCTATTTTGAAATCTGTGAAATCAAGAGAGCGTAAGGTATTTTTTTAGGGCTCTCTTAGTCTTGGCAAAGGGAGGGTATCATGGCTCAAAAAAAATTAAGAGTGGTTCATTATCTCAATCAGTTTTTTGGCCAGATTGGCGGGGAAGAAAAGGCGACCACAGGCTTTATGGTCAAAGAAGGTCCCGTGGGGCCTGGTTTGGCTCTACAAAAAGAGCTGGGTGACAGGGCTGAGATAATTGCCACGGTCATCTGTGGTGACGACTATTTCGCAGTCAATCCCGACCAGTGCGCAGATGAAGGATTGAAGTTAGTCGCCTCGTATCAGCCTGACCTCTTCTTCGCCGGACCCGCATTTGCGGCCGGTCGATATAGTATCGCCTGTGGGGCGATGTGCAAGGCTGTTGGTGGAGAGCTTAGTATTTCTGTCATTACAGGTATGCACGAGGAAGCCCCTGGCATGGAGATTTACAGAAAGTATGCTTTTATATGCAAGACCCCAAACATTGCCCGGGGGATGCCTGAAGTCCTACGCAATATGGTCCGGTTGGCCTTTAGACTCATTTCCGGTGAAAAAGAAACACGCATCCTTACTCGGGAAAACTTGCCGAAGCCTGAGGAATATAATTATTTTTCTCGTAATCTCTTGAGAAATGAATACTGTGAGAAGAGCATTGCTGAAAGAAGCGTTGAAATGCTGGTGGCCAAGCTTCAGGGGAAACCCTTTGAAAGTGAAGTCATTCCTCCAAAGTTTGAAAGAGTGACACCTCCAGCTCCCATCAAAGATCTGAGTAAGTGTGAAATTGCTCTGATCAGTGATGGCGGCTTAGTGCCAAAGGGAAATCCCGATGGGCTGGCTAGAAGAAGTAATCTCCGCTGGGGTGCTTACGAAATAGATGCTCTTTTTAATGCTTACGAAATTACCCATGCTGGTTATTTTAATGATCACGCCATGGAAAAGCCAGACAGGTTGGTGCCGGTTGATGTCATAAAGGATCTGGTGAAGGAAGGAAAGATTGGAAAGTTACATCCAACTTTCTTCTCCACCTCTGGCTGTACGACAGTTTCAAAACGGTGCGGTGAAATGGGGGATGAGATGGGAGCGGAAATGAAAAAAAGGAAGAGTATTAGTGCTGTCATCCTCACCTCCACCTGAGGGTCAAGCACTCGTTGCGGGTCAACGATCGCATCCAGCATTGAGAAATTGGGAATCCCTGTGGTTCAGATCACAGCCATTCCAAGCATCGCACAGATGCTTGGCGTCAATAGGATTGTACAAGGTCGGGCCGTTACAAACCCTGTGGGAGATCCCACCCTGACCAAGGAACAAGAAAAGGAGTTACGCCTCAAGTATGTTTTAAAGGCTTTGGAGTTACTCCAAAAGGATGTGGAGGGTCCAACCGTCGTTACTTTGGAAGGAGACTAACCATTTAATTCAATCATTTATGGGAGGTGCTTATGGCGATTGAGGTCAATACCGATACATTTGAGAAGGAAGTGGTTCAATCGGAGGTGCCGGTTTTAGTCGATTTTTGGGGACCTCGGTGTGTTCCCTGTTTGGCTTTAATGCCCCATGTGGAGGGATTAGAAGGAAAATATGGGGCAAAATTGAAAATTACCAAGGTCGATGCATCTAAAAACAGACGGCTTTGTTTGAACCTGAAGGTTTTAGACTTGCCAACATTTCTCTTCTATAAAAACGGGAAAGAAGTGAATCGGCTGAAGGGAGACACCCTAACGATTGAAGAGATAGAAGAGGCAGCCAAAAAGATCATAGAATAAAACGATGGGGGCAGGATTTTATCGAGCGTCGTCTTTATAAGTCGGTGTATTAAAAGAATGAAGGCCGATGATATGGAAAAAACAAGCTCAGCAGACATCCATAAGACATTAAGAGATAAAATCTATGCGTATGCCAATGGCAGAGGTTACGTCGTAAACGAGAGTAACGTGGAAAACATCATCGACGGGCTCATAGAGAACAAGGAAGAACTCGGAGATTACTATTGCCCGTGCAGGGTTGTGCTCGACAACGAGCATTACAAGAAAGCAATCGTGTGCCCGTGTCTGTATGCCCCGAGGGAAATTGAAAGATATGGGCGTTGCAAATGCATGTTACTTTACGGAAAGAAAAAAGAATAACGTCACATTTTTTCTCTTCTTGGGAATGAACCTGAATGTTTCGTTGTCGGGAAACAACCCGTGAAGATTGAGGAAGGAGAAGAGTTAGTATAAGAAAATAATCGAATAAATTTACGAAGGAGGATTTCACCCATGTCTGTCATCATTCAAGAAGCGAGTTATGTCATTGCCCATATTCCTGACTTTGTGCAATACGGGTCCAAACCCATTCGGGATATTGAGGACAACCCTGATGTCAAAAAAGAATTAGACAGTCATCTCAGGAGCTACGAAGACGTGCTCAATTATGTTCCCCATCAGGTATATATTGGGAATATGGATCCAGAGGAGTTGCACAATGTCCCTAAGCCTTGGTATGAGCATTTGCTTTCAAACGGGAAGCGGAACGGACCCTTTGGGGAGATCATGCCTGAGGACGAATTCTACGGTTGGATGAAGGTTGCCGATGACTTTGACCTGCTTTGGTTGGAGCCTCAATTTATCGAACAGATCAAGGGTAAGTTTGCTTCCCATCCTTTCGTTAGCGAGGCCTGGGTCAAAAAGTTGGGTCAAGGCAAAGCTATTGAGAAAATAAAGGAAATGATTGAACAAGGGGCTGCCTTGCCCGTCTTTTATGACGGTAAGCTCGTCGGCTCGTTTAGGCGTGACCACGAAAGGGACGATACATTGAAGGCTGAAGTCCTCCTGGAGAACTTGGTGGCCAAAGCTTCAGGGGCCTTGGCCATGCTGCATCTTCTTAAATTGGCGAAGATCGCCCCAACCGATGTGGAGTTTGTTCTGGACTGCACAGAGACGGCTGTCGGGGACAGGTATAATCGAGGCGGTGGGAGTCTGTCAAAGGCTTACGCTGAGATGGTTGGCTGTGTCAACGCAACAGGCAATGACATCCGGGCCTTCTGTGTTGCTCCCAATCACGCTCTCGTCAATGCGGCGGGCTTAGTCGAATCCGGGATCTATAAAAATGTGGTGGTGGCTGGCGGAGGATGTCTGGCCAAGGTGGGTATGAAGTCTGCGGCTCATTTGACGCATAACATGCCGATTCTGGAGGATATCCTTGCCGGAATGGCCTGTTTGGTTACCAAAGACGATGGCGTGGGTCCTGTGATGCGGTTGGATTCTATAGGTAAACACGATGTGGGTGCCGGTGCCCCTCAACAAGCCATCATGACCTCCCTCATTCTTAAGCCCTTAAAAAGAATGGGGCTGAAGATGACAGAGATCGATAAATACTCTACCGAATTACATAATCCCGAAATTACCCTTCCCTCTGGGAGTGGGGATACGCCTGCTACCAATTACAAAATCATGGCTTCTCTGGCGGTTTTGGACAAGCAGATTGACAAGACGGAAATGGATAAATTCGTCCGAGAGAAGGGAATGCTCGGTTTTTGTCCGACGCAGGGGCACATACCCTCCGCGGTGCCTTTTTTGGGGCATGCGATTAAGGCGATGAAAGAGGGCAAGATGAAGAGGGCGATGTTCATTGGAAAAGGAAGCCTATTTTTGGGGAGAATGTCCCATCTCTCCGACGGGATATCTTTTATCCTTGAGGCGAATTCCAAGTCTGCCGCCCATAGATGAGGGATTACACTAATTGGAGGTAAAACCGATGGGAAAAATGACTTCTTATACTAGGGTGATGATGGCACTGGAAGGAAAAAAGCCGGATAGGGTTCCGGTTGTCCCCTTTGCAAGAGAGTGGTGTAGCACACAGGCAGGAATCGAATTTACGGAAGAATTGGAGAGCGTTGAGAAACATGTCTATTCCCAAACTTATGCCGTAAGTCAATTTGGTTACGACAGTGTCTGGGATATGTTCGCTTGCCATTCAGAATCAGAAGCCATGGGATCTGTACTTAAAATAGCGAAAGGTTATCCTCCATCTGTCCTAACGCCGGCTGTCGAGGATTACAAAAGGGATTTGCCGAAATTAAAACTTTTTGACCCCTATCAGAATAAACGCCTGTCAACTATTTTAGAGGGAATCAGGCGATTAAAATCGAGGTTTGGGGGCGAAGTTCCTGTCATGGGATACGTGCAAGGGGTGTTGAGGCACGCGTCCATGTTGAGGGGATCAGAGAAAGTTATGAGGGATATGTTTAAGGAGAAAGAAAACTTAAGAGAATTGTGTGAGATCGCACTCAATAGTCTCATTGTTTATGCTATAGCAATCATCAGTGCAGGGGCGGATATCGTTTTTGTTTCGGATCCAGCCTCTTCAGGTGATGCCGTATCCAGAAAGCAGTATGAAGAATGGGGAGCTCCTTATACCAAGAGATTGGTTAATATGATCAAACGGAGCGGTGTGAAAACGATTTTACATATTTGCGGAAACACCACGGATCGCTTGGAAGTCATGGCCGGCACGGGTGTCGATTGTTTGAGCCTTGACGGGGCTGTCAATTTTGAAGAGGCGAGAAGAATATTAGGGCCCAATTTCTGTTTAATGGGAAATGTCGACACAACGCTTTTTGCCATGGGTGAAGCAAAGGCTGTCGAGGAAAAATCAAAAGAGATACTACAGAAAGCGGGGAAAGATGGGTGTCTTTTACTCAGTGCAGGGTGAATCATTCCTGTCATGAGCCCTCCGGGAAATATGAGGGCAATGGTTAAAGCAGCACAAGATTTTGTCATTTGACCGAGTTTTGATTAATGGCAAGGGTCATTGAATTTTATTCTTGACGACCGTATGTGATCATAAGTTGTTTTTGAATCTAAATTTTTAGGAGGAACAATTTATGGCGACAGAAGAAAGGACCAAAGAGATCTTGAAAGAGCTACACAATTCAGTAAGCAATTTTGAAGAGGACGACGCTGTGAAGTGGGCCAAGATCGCATTGCAAGAAGGCGTAGACCCGTTTGTGGCAACCATGAATGGCTTGGCCGATGGCATGATCGACGCTGGCGAAAAGTATAATCGCAAGGAGTACTTTGTTCCCGAACTATTGATGTGTGCTGATGCGCTCTATGCTGGCCTTAATCTTTTAAAACCAGCCATTGATGCCTCGGGAAGAAAATCAGAGGTGAAAGGGTCGATCGTCCTCGGGGTCGTTGAGGGCGATGTTCACGATATCGGAAAGAACCTCGTCAAGCTGATGTTTGAAGTGGCTGGGTGGACGGTTTATGACCTGGGAAAGGACGTACCCCTTGATAAATTTGTTGAAGAGATGATCAAGACCGAATCTCAAGTCGTCGGCATCTCAGCTCTCATGACGACCAGCATGCTGTCTATGCCGGAGGTCATCAAGAAGCTGAGGGCCAAGAATCCCAAGGTTCGAATCATGTTAGGGGGTGCTCCACTCAATCCAGAGGTTGCGGAAAAATACGGCGCGGATGGCTATGCCAAGAATGCCGGGACTGCAGTGGATGAAGCGATTCATCTCCTTAAGATGTTGAAGGAGGAGGAGGTAAAGAAGTAGGCCGAAATGATGAGGATCAATATCCAATATCTGATTAGATTTCATATTAAGACCAGCCCATTTTTCATTGAAAAATGGACCAAGATCCCAAGTCGTTTTTGATTTCAAAAAAGGTAAGGTTGCAGGCATCATCTACCAACCATACAGACGTTGATTGATAGGGCCAACTTATACCCGACCAGTCGCAATTATTGCCCCCAAAAGTTGGTTAAAATGAAGATAAGATGAGAATAACCCATTGATTTTCAAAGCATATTTTTTCAATAATAATCATTATAATATTTATGATATTTTTCTTGACATACCTAATTAGTTTTGGATAAGATAACCTCACTTCTTCAAGTTCATAAAAGCACAAGTGAGATATATCCTTGTTTAAGACTGCCAGTAGAACCCACAAGATATCCGATCAGATCATCGAACAGATTCGAAATGCCATTCTTTCGGGTCGCTTTAAACCAGGGGATAAAGTGGCCGCTGAAAAGGAACTTATGTCTGAGTTTGGTGTGAGCAAAGCTACCTTACGAGAGGCGTTAAGGGTGCTCGAAGGCATGGGGTTAGTGGAGATCAGGAAAGGAATCGCGGGGGGTGTCTTTATTGCGGAAGTAGACATGAAGACGACCATCCACGGCATCATCAACTTCCTCCACTTCAAGACGGTCTCCATCAAGGACATTACGATGATTCGTTATTTGCTCGAACCACCTGTCGCCCAAATCGCCGCTTCGCGCATCCAACCTGAGGACATTGTAAAATTGGAGACCATGATCACGGAGGATCCTGTCATTCCCCATACCGTTTTCTCCAGAGAAATAGGATTTCATCGTTACTTAGCCAGGATGACCGAAAACCCTATCCTGATCTTGGTGATGGACTTTATCGATAATATCTTGAATGATATTAAGTTTCAATTAGACCCCGGGGCTGAATTCTACCATAAAGTGGCGAGGGCACATCAAGCGATCCTGGAATGTTTAAAACAGAAAGACGGAGTTGGGGCGAGAAGAAAGATCGTTCATGATCTTCTGGAGGTTGGAAACCATTTGGCCAAACTCAGTGGAACCCAACCCTTTGATCCAACCATGCTCCTTGATGAAAACCTTCCTCTCCGTCCTCACCAAACTTCTATTTCTCTTGATCGATCACTCAATGAAGTTCTTTTATCAAAAGATTTACAACAAATCTTCGGCGAAGATTTGGCTAACAGACTTCACAAGCAGGGTGTCGTTTTTCGAAGAATTGGAACGGGAGAACTATATTTTATCGCCTTGGATAAACGAGATGAATCCGGTTATGGGAATGGCTACTTGCCATAAAGCTTAGGGACATGGTTTGATAAGCATCTTCCATTAAACTTTTTTTGAATCAAGATAGGAGGAACAATTTATGGCGACAGAAGAAAGGACCAAAGAGATCTTGAAAGAGCTACACAATTCAGTAAGCAATTTTGAAGAGGACGACGCTGTGAAGTGGGCCAAGATCGCATTGCAAGAAGGCGTAGACCCGTTTGTGGCAACCATGAATGGCTTGGCCGATGGCATGATCGACGCTGGCGAAAAGTATAATCGCAAGGAGTACTTTGTTCCCGAACTATTGATGTGTGCTGATGCGCTCTATGCTGGCCTTAATCTTTTAAAACCAGCCATTGATGCCTCGGGAAGAAAATCAGAGGTGAAAGGGTCGATCGTCCTCGGGGTCGTTGAGGGCGATGTTCACGATATCGGAAAGAACCTCGTCAAGCTGATGTTTGAAGTGGCTGGGTGGACGGTTTATGACCTGGGAAAGGACGTACCCCTTGATAAATTTGTTGAAGAGATGATCAAGACCGAATCTCAAGTCGTCGGCATCTCAGCTCTCATGACGACCAGCATGCTGTCTATGCCGGAGGTCATCAAGAAGCTGAGGGCCAAGAATCCCAAGGTTCGAATCATGTTAGGGGGTGCTCCACTCAATCCAGAGGTTGCGGAAAAATACGGCGCGGATGGCTATGCCAAGAATGCCGGGACTGCAGTGGATGAAGCGATTCATCTCCTTAAGATGTTGAAGGAGGAGGAAGCGAAGAAGTAAATGGTCTCCCCATTTGGTTTTCCGGTTTCAGAACAGGATCGGTCAGCATTAAGAATACGATAGAGAGGAAAGGAAACATGGCAGGGACTCAAAGTGGAGACGAAAAATATTTGGTTATCTTTCAGCCTTCCGGATGCAGAGGATACATTCAAAAAGGGAAGACCCTAAAGGAGGCTTCTGTTGCGTTGGGTGTGGATCTTGAAGGGGTCTGTGGAGAGAAGGCCATCTGTGGTACGTGCAAGGTGAGGATCGAGGAGGGGAACTTCGAGAAATACGGTATTAAGTCAAGTCGAGAGAATCTTTCCTCGATGGGAGCGACGGAGAAAAAATTTTTCAATCTCAGGCAGCAGCAGGAGGGCTATCGACTCGCCTGCCAGACACATATCCTGGGCAACGTCGTCATCTTCGTCCCTGAAGAGAGTCGAATGGGAAAGCAGGTCGTTCGCAAAGCAGCCACAAACCGGCCCATGAAAGTGAACCCAGCGGTCAGAAAATACTTTGTTGAGCTTCCAAAGGCTACCTTGGATGATAACGTTGGTGACTGGGAGCGTCTTCAGACTGAACTGAGTAAGAATTTCAACCTGAATCATCTAACCATCGATTATGAGGTTCTCCTGGACTTGCAGAACACTGTGCGCGAGGGAGATTGGAAGGTGACCGTATCCGTCTGGCAGGGCAAAGAGATCATTAAAATAGAGCCAGGGATTGTGGAAAAGGCCTACGGTCTGGCTGTCGATGTGGGGACCTCCACGGTGGCGGGCTACCTCTGTGATCTTACCGATGGTTCGGTTGTCACCACTGCTTCGATGATGAATCCGCAGGTGGTTTACGGCGAAGATGTCATGTCCCGCATCAGCTACACCATGACCAATCCAAATGGCCTGGAGATCTTGAACAATGCCATTTTAGATGGTCTCAACGGAATTGTGTCAGAGGTGGCAGCCGCAGCAAAAATTAAGCGCATGGATATCGTGGACATGACTTTGGTCGGTAATACCTGCATGCACCATATCTTTCTAAACGTCAATCCAAAATATATCGGTCTCTCTCCCTTCCCCCCATCCCTGCATCATTCCCTCGATATCAAGGCCCGTGACTGGGGGCTTAAGATGCCCCCGGAAGTGGAGACAGGCGACAAAGGCACGTATCCTCCCTGCCAGGTGGCATGTCCTGCCGGGATCAATGGTCAGGACTTCTTGTATCTCATCGCCCAGGGGAAATTCAGTGAAGCGCTTGAAGTGGTCAGGCTTGCCTTTCCCTTTGCCGGAGTTCTTGGCCGTATCTGCACTCATCCCTGTGAGTCGGAATGCGAAAGGGGGAAGGTAGAAGAGCCTCTTTCCATTCGTTCCCTCCATCGCTTCGTTGCTGACGTCGAACGCAAAGCAGGAAGGCAAAAGGCAACCCCGGTGGAAAAGACACGGGAGGAAAGAGTTGCCATTATTGGCTCAGGGCCCTCCGGACTTGCCTGCGCCTACGAACTGGTGAGGCGAGGCTACCCGGTGACGGTCTTTGAATCTGCTCCTAAAGCAGGCGGCATGATGCGCTATGGCATCCCTGAATATCGGTTGCCGAAAGAAGTATTGGATGACGAGATCAGGTACATTGAAGAATTAGGGGCAAAGATAAAAACGAATATGCCCGTGAAAAACCTTGAGGATCTTTTCAATCAGGGATACAAAGCCGTCTATGTCGCTACGGGTGCGTGGACTAGCCAGAAGATCGGTGTTCCTGGTGAAGAGAGTGAAGGTGTCGTCTATGCCCTCGATTTCCTGAAAAAGGTGAATTCCGGGGAAAAGGTGAAGTTGGGAAATAAAGTTGTGGTCATCGGCGGTGGTAGTGTGGCCATCGATGCCGCAAGACTTTCTCGACGTCTTGGAGCTAAAGAAGTTCACCTCATCTGTTTAGAATCGACGGACTTGACCTGTAAAGACAGGATGCCGGCCCAGGATTTGGAGATTGAACAGGCCAAGGAAGAAGGGGTTATTGTCCGTCCTTGCTTGGGGATCAAAAAGATTATGACCGAGAAAGATAAAGTTGTTGGCCTCGATACAGTCCAATGCACGAGTGTTATCAATGAAGAGGGAAAATTTGCTCCAGAGTTTGGAGAGGGTCCAGCCCCAACCATCATGGCCGATATGGTCATCGTTGCCATCGGCCAGAGACCGGCTGATAAAGATTTTGTTGAAGTGGAGAGGATGCCATCTAAAACGATCAAGATTGATGAGACGACCTTTGAGACAAACATCAAAGGTGTTTTTGCTGGAGGGGATGTGGTCTCCGGTCCGGCGAACGCCGTCCGGGCGATTGCTGCGGGCAAGGAAGCAGCGACGTCCATTGAATTTTATCTTGCTGGAATGGACTTAAAGACAGCTAGACCAGCGCCCCCCAAACGAATAGAAGAAGTGCCAAAGGAAGGGGTGGAGAAAGAGCCAAGAAAGGTCATGCCTGTCATTCCTCTCGAGAAAAGGATGAGTTTCAATGAGGTTGAAATAGGTTTTGATCAGGAAATGGCTTCCCAGGAATCTAAGCGCTGTCTCAATTGTAGCGTTTATGCGCAGAAAGAGGTCACAGAAGGTGCTGAATGCCGCAGCTTGGGTATCCGAATAAACCCCGGTTCCTATGTCCATGTCCTTCCAATCGAGGCAGGTTTTGTCGGTGCAGATAATGTGGGTGTCCTCATTGCTGAGACTCCTTACAATCAGGATAGCATCGAACTGGTCATTGATATTGGAACGAATGGCGAGCTCATCTTGGGCAATCGGGAAAGACTGATCTCCGCGTCCTGTGCCACCGGGCCTGCCTTTGAGGGCGCTGAGATGAAATTCGGGATGCGTGCTGCTCCAGGAGCGATTGAAAAGATTGTCATCGATAGAGAGAGCAAGGAAGTCCGGTTTAAGCTCATTGATAAAGAGCAGTGGAATACAGAACTGCCTCCTGAGGAGGTGCGGGCCAAGGGGATTTGTGGTTCAGGGATCATTGATGTTGTCCCGCAACTTTTCCTGGCAGGAATCATCGATAAAACAGGGCGGTTTAAGAAGGATATCAATACTCCTCGCTTGCGTGAAACAGATGGCCAAATGGAATTCGTCATCGCCTGGGCAAAAGAAACCTCCATCGGCCAGGATATTGTCATTTGTCAGAATGATGTCAGGGCGATCCAGCTGGCGAAGGCAGCGATGTATGCCGGAAGCAAGATCTTGATGAAGACCTTGGGTGCGGAAAAGCTGGATAAGGTAATTTTGGCGGGTGCTTTCGGCAGCTACATCGACAAACAATCCGCCGCTATGCTGGGGCTCTTCCCTGATGTTCCCTCGGACAAAGTTTATTCTGTGGGAAACGCTGCGGGGGATGGCGCGCGCATGGCTCTCCTCGATGTAGATAAAAGGAAAGAAGCTGATCATTATGCAAGGCGGGTAAATTACATCGAGCTTACATTGGTGCCCGAATTTGAGAAGACCTTTGTCCAGGCGATGTGGATACCCAACATGAAGGATAAATTCCCCAATCTCGCCCATCTTCTTCCGGGCGAGAAATGAAGATACGTAGAATTGATGAAATGGTTGGAACAGAAAGGCGCCCTGCCAAAGTTCGTAGGGGCGGCCCTCCGTGGCCGCCCAATCTGGGAGCCCACAGAGGAGCTCTCCCACTGCCCTTCTGTCATTCCTGCAAAAGCAGGAATCCATAGCTTTTAACCTGGATTCCCATTTGCACGGGAATGACAGGATCAGACGCGAAGCATGGCGGGATTATAGAATTCTTCTTCTGATTAGTGAAAGGGGGTTTTAAATGTTTAGATATCAAATAGAGCAGAAGGTTTGTAACATCGGTGGTGTAAAGGTGGGAGGACAGCTGGGGGAAAATCCTCCACTCCTGATTGGCAATATGTTCCAAAAGGGCGATTTAATTTTAGAGGACAGAAAAGGGGGTAAGTTTGATCGGAAAGCAGCCGAAGAACGAATCCGTGAATTAGAGAAAATTTCCCGAGAGACAGGAGTTCCATGTCTGATCGCCATGGTGGCCAATTCAGAGGAGGAAGTAAAAGGTTACATCGATTTTTTTACGAGTGTTACGGAGATGCCCTTTGCCATCGATATCTGGCAGCAGAAAACAAGGTTGGCCGCAGCCCGTTATATTGCTAAGCGAGGCCTTCAGGCCCGTGCCCTTTACAACAGCATCACGCCGTGGGATGAGGACATTAATGCTCAGGTATCGGAGCTCAGGGAATTGGGCATCAAGCATGTTGTCATCCAGGTCTTTGACATGGAGGATAAGAGACCAACGGGCAGAGTTAAATCACTTAAGAATTTATTACCTCTTGTGGAGAAAGGCAATTTTGAAAACATCCTGGTTGATACGGCGGTGATGAATTTGCCTGCCACGGCCTTCTCCCTGGTGGCAAACATTCTCATTAAGAATGAGTTTGGTTTCCCGGTGGGTTTTGCCCCTTCGAATGGCACCTATATGTGGAGAAAAGCGGCCAGTGAACAGGACAAAGATAAATTTCCAGCTATCGACGCGGGTGTGCATGCAATCTCTGCCTTAGCAAGTGATTTTCTTTTTTGCGGGCCTTTAACGGGTACGAGTAGAGTTTTTCCAGCCGTGGCAGCAGCCTGTAGTATGATGGCGGCTCTGGCCTTTGAAGAGAGCAACCTATTGCCCTCTGGAAACCATCCTTTAAACCTGCTCTTTCCCGACGTCGTTAAACAATTTGAAAAAGAAAAAGGAGAAAAATAAGATGGCAACGAACCTGAATCCAAGAGAAGGAGTCCTCAAATTCTTTAGAAAGGAGAAGATAGATTACATTCCCCTCTTTAGTGGCATGGGGAATGTCACGGTCCATGGGTTGGAGAAATACGGCTGGAAATTTCCGGAGATCCACACCGATGGCCGCAAAATGGCCAGCATGGCTGCCTCGAGTTTCCAGCTCTTTGGTTTTCCATGTGCTGTTGTTCCTTTTGATATGGGGGTGGAGGCTGAGGTACTGGGGAGCAAAGTCAATTATTATGCTCACGCCGCAGACATCCTCTATCCTACGATCATCGAGCACCCGGCGGAAAAGGTGGAAGACCTGAACATTCAAGTTCCCTCCGATTTAGCCAAGGCAGGGAGGATCCCCGTGGTCACAGAGGCACTCCGCTTGTTGAAGCAGGAGGTGGGCAACCAGGTGGCCATTGGCGCCTGGGTTCTGGGTCCTTACACCTTAGCTGGACAGCTTGTTGACCTTTCTCAATTGGCAAAGGCAGCCTTTAAGAAGACAGAGATGGTGGGCAAGGTTCTTGACAAACTGGCCGGAGTTCTCATCCAGATCATAAAGATTTACAGAGCAGCTGGTGCCGACTATGTTACCGTCCGCGAGATGGGAGCAGGACCTGATATTTTGAGTCCCCGCATGTTTGAGTCTCTCGTTCGACCTCCTCTGAAGAAGATATTTGACGGCGTTGAGTCACCCAAAATACTTCATATCTGTGGCGATACCAATGCGATTGTTGACCAGATGATCCTCTGTGGAGCAGATGCTATCAGCGTAGAGAAAAAGAATAATGTGGCTGAAACCAGGAAGAAACTCGGTCCAAATGCATTGATCTTTGGAGAATTGGACGCTTATGGAGTCCTGTCAATGGGAAAGCCGGATGATGTAGATAAGGCTGTTAAAGAGGCAGTAGATAGAGGTGTGAATGCTATCTGGCCTGGCTGCGATATGTGGCCAATGGTGCCCAAAGAGAATATGGAGGCTCTCGTAGCGGCTGCCAGAAAATATGGCAAGCTTAACTAGTGCGGTGAATCAGAAATTCGTTTACTTAAAATGTCATTCCTGTGGAAACAGGAATCCAGGTTTTTCCTTTCTGGATTCCCACTTTCGTGGGAATGACACCCTGAGTAATTTGTGATTGAATTAGTGACTCAGGACACTAGAAACGGAGTCCCCAAACACTTGACCCCCTCGGCGGCCCCAAACTCCACCCTTCAGGGCAGTATTTAAAGGGCCGCTCAGGGTCAACCCTGAGCAAACCCAGCATTTATGCTGGGAAGCCGAAGGGTTGACTTTTTTAATATCGAAGTTTAAGATGGGCATGGTTTTAACGGATCGTTTAAGTTTTATTAGAGATAATAAGGCCTTGAATAAAGGAGGTGGTTTGAAAAAGAAGGGGGGGGAATCAATATTTCTTAAAGCTATCTCAGTTTAAAAGGAGGTCCTAAATTGAAAGCTAAAAAGAAAGAAAAAAAAGCTAAGGCAGTTAAGGCAGTGAAGGCCGTTAAGGCAGCCAAGACCGACAAAAAAGAAAGAATCTTGAAGGAATTAAAATCAATTGTTGGAGAAAAGAACGCCACAGCAGAGCAACATATCCTCTATGCTTATTCCTATGATATGTCCTTTGTCACACCCAAATTGCCTGATTATGTGGTTATGGCACACACCGTAGAAGAGATACAAAAGCTACTGAAATTTGCCAATAAGGAAAAAATTCCAGTGGTGCCCTATACATCAGGTACCAATATCGGAGGATTATGTATTCCTGAGCATGGTGGGATCATTCTGGATTTGAAGAAGATGAATAAAATTGTAAAGCTCGACCCCGAGGCCTTATATGCCGTGATTGAACCGGGTGTCTCTCACGGTCAGTTGGCCGATGCCTTGTACAAACATAATCTCAGATTCGGTTGGCCTGTAGGTCCGCCTTCCTCTTCAGTCTCCTCTTGTGCCATCAACCACGGAATTGGCCACATGAATGCAAGGTATGGATTGAACAGTCAGGAGATCACAAGCATGGAGGTCGTTCTCCCAACGGGTGAACTGGTCAGAGTGGGATCCTGCGCCATCAATCCAGATGCCTGGCACAGCTGTTTGCCCATGCCGCAAATGGACGGACTCTTCAAGGGTTGGGTAGGATCGACTGGCATTGTAACCAAACTCGGCATCGCTGTTCATCACATCCCTCCCCTCTTAAAGATCTTCACCGTTTCCTGTGATAATGTGGATGACATGTATTCGTACATGCTCAACCTGAGCAATTATGAAATCTGCGATGATCTAACTGCCGTCTCCTGGTGGCTATCGCAAGTCCCTATTCCTTATCCTTATAAACCCAAGCCAGATAATGCTCCGGAGTGGTTTAGCTATGCCACCACCTTTTCCTTCACAGAGAAAGAGAAAGAGGCAAGAACTGAAATCTGGGAAAAGGTCGTGGATGAGGAGAAAAACAAGGGAACGAGCATTCAGGTGACCCATTACCCAGAAGAAGCGCTAAGGGCCCGGACAGAATTACCAAGTCAGATCGTGGGTTCCACGAAAAATTACTGCAAGATGGGTGGAGCGGGGATTTCCTGGCCAGGAACCTTCACGCCTGCGAATCGGTGGGCTCCCATTTATAAGGAATGGAAAAAGATCATGACCGGTCGCAATCTTTCGCCTTCTGTTAGAATGAGCATGTACCGGGGTGTCCATTACGGCATGCTCAGGGCGATGACTCCTTTTAACAAAAAGAACCCGAAGGAAACCGAGAATGCGAGGCAAGCCATCGTCGAGTGTTTAAAGGTGGATTTGGACAATGGTGGCATGCCCTATAAACCTCCTGTTGACTTCGCCGTGGAAATCAATAAACGGGCACATCCGGGTTATTTGTCGTTAATGAGGAAAATTAAAAAATGGCTCGATCCAAATGATATCATGAACCCTGGAAAACTGGGAATCTAAGGAGTTAAAAGAAAAATCCAAATGTCAAAATCCAAATGTCAAATCAATGACAAATGGCTAAATTCCAAAAATTTCGTTTGAAATTTGAACTTTGACATTTGACATTTTGGTTCACCAATTAGGAGGTTATCATGGAATGGAATATCCCCACTCTTGATGAATTTGAAAATATTGTCTGGAGATGCACGGCCTGCGGGACTTGTAAAGAGGCTTATGACTATGGCCCACCGCCCTTCAGCAGTGCCATTTGCCCTGCCGGAGAAGAATTTGGTTTCGAGGGATTTAAATCCTCCAAAGGCAAAATCGCCTATGCCCGAGGCCTCTTGAGCGGAGACCTCAAATGGAATGATGCCCTGGTGGATGCCATTTATAAATGCAATATCTGTGGCGGATGCCAGAGTCAATGCCAGCTCGATCATAAGCCATTTATCCCGGAGATCATCGAGGCTATGAGGCGGAAAGCTGTTGAAGACGGCGTTGGCCCCATGCCAAAACAGAAGGTGATCGCTCAATCCTTGAGCAGCTATGATAATCCCTATCAAGGCCCACGCCGGGTGAGATTGGATTGGACGAGGCCTTTCAAGAAGAAGGGAAAGCCCATCAAGGATATCTTGAAGGAACCTGCCCCGATTCTCTATTTTGTCGGATGCACGGGTGCCTACAACGTTCCAGAGCGTGCGATTCCTCAAGCCACGACCTCCATCTTCAACAAACTGGGACTGGACTTCGGCACTCTGGGAGAGAGCGAGCTCTGCTGTGGCTCTACAGCTATGAGACTCGGTGATGTGGAGGCCTTTCAAAGGATCGCTGAATCGAATTTAGAGATGTTCAAAAAGCTGCATGATGAAAAGGGCGTGAAAACGATTGTGACCTCCTGTGCAGGCTGCTACAGAGCCATCCTGAAGGATTATTCCAAGGCTGATGAATATGGAAGGATGATGGAGGGGATCCGGGTTACCCACGTCACGCAGTTCTTACACGATCTGTTCATGTCAGGGCAATTGAAACTCTCCGAATCGGTGCCTTGGAAAGTGACGTACCACGACCCCTGCCATGCAGGAAGGCATCTCACGAAGTTTATCATCGATAAAGATGGGTCCCAACTGTGGGCAGGTGCCTATGTCGGTTTGAACGATGAAGACTGCCTCTACGATAAACCCAGGGAACTTCTAAAAGCGATCCCCGGGATCGATTTGAGGGAGATGAGGCGAATCAAAGCCAATTCCTACTGCTGTGGCGGCGGTGGCGGCGTTATGACCGGATATAACGATTGGGCACAAAGGAATGCCGCTCTCCGGATTCAAGAGGGAATGGAGACAGGCGCCCAACATATGGTCTCCATTTGCCCCTTCTGCCATTACAATTTAAACCAGGGTTCGCAGGGAATTGGAAGCAAGATGAAACTCTACGATCTGACAGAACTCATCGACATGGCTTTGCCAGAAAGAGTTTGAAACTTCAATTTATCATCTGTGAGAAAGGAGGTGACGTAAGCTTAAGAGTTCAAGTTTTCGTGTGTTGAAGATTAACTGGATCTTGCCCGATCTCGCCTCAGGTGGGATAGGCAGGATCCCTGCCTGCAGTTGGCAGGAAGCGGGAGAGTATTAAACGATATTCTATTTCCGGGAATCCCCTGGTGTGTGAAGGGGGAAATTCATAATTTGGGAGGGGTTTATGGTAGAAAAAAAGTCGAAGAAAAAAGTTGAAGGAATCCTGAAAAAAGAAATCTCTCGTCGAGATTTCATCAAAACAACTGCCCTCGGGGCAGCCGGATTGAGCCTCAGTTCCTGGGTTCCTGTTCCTTTTACTTACGGAGCGGAACCGCCTATTAAGATTGGAATGTACAATGAACTCACTGGTTTCGCTACGCAATACGGTTATTGGCTGGATAAAGTGGGTAAGGCCGCAATAGCCAAGCTTAATGCTGAGGGTGGCATCGCTGGCCGAAAAGTAGAATTATTCGATTATGATACCAAGGCCAATGCGGCTTGGGCTGCCCAGATGTTTAAGAAAATGATTCTGGAGGATAAAGTAGATATGATTATGGGATCGATCCACTCCGGAGTCCAGAAGGCTTGTTTCCCTCTTGCCGAGCAGTATAAGATTCCATTTTTCGGTGGCGGGGCGATGACGGCCGAATTTACTGGAGAAGGAGCCATTCCTTATTATATTCGTGTTCATACTCACGCGAAGATGCAAGCGATTGCTGGTTGGAAATGGGGTTTCGATAATCTGGGAAAGAAATGGACTTTCTTAGTTGCGGATTATGCTTGGGGTCACTCTATGGCAAAGGAATTTGGAAGCCGCATTGTGGCAGCCGGCGGCAAAGCACAAGAGATCCGCGCTCCTCAGGACACGAAGGATTTTGTTCCCTATCTGCAAAAGATAGATCCTGACACCGAAGTTTTATTCACCGTCTTTTTGGGCACCACTGCATTAGGTGTTCTCAGACAAACCGTTGAATTGGGACTCCATCAGAAGCTTAAGAGATATACGGTCATCTGCACTACGGAAGGTATCGGCCAAGAAGAAGTGGGCAAAGAATCAGCAGGAGCTTACTATATGGAATACCATCCTCGACATTTGGACCAGGTGCCAAAAGAATTGCAAACTTATGAAAAAGCCTATCGCAAAGCCTGTGGAGTAGATGGTGATGGGAGAGAGGTTGGCAATCCTAAAGTTAGCATCGCAGGATCCCATATGTGGTCTATGTGGGTGGCTCCCTACATGATCAAGCTGGGGATTGAACAAACCGGCTGGAAGGACAACAAAAAGAATCCAGATTTCATCAAAGCTGTTTGCAATCTCAAATTGAAGGCTGGTCCTTGGAGTCCTCAGGGTGATCTGATCATGAGGGAACAAGATCATCAGGGATTCCACGATCACTATATTTCAAAGGTGGAACCCGATCTGAAGTTGAAGGTATTGACTCGTATCCCCAAGGAACAAGTGATGTACGAGCCAACGGTTGATTTAAGAGGTAAGGCTTAATTTATCCCCTCACCCCATCCCTCTCCCCAAATGGGGGAGAGGGGAAAGGTGAAGGGCATCCTTCTCTGGAAATCCAGTCCCATCAAGAAGGGTATCGTATTCATATTTAAGATCTTCCGCTTTAAGATCTTCCGCCATATAAAGTTTACGTAGGGGCGGTCCACTGTGGCCGCCCTGCACAGGGAGCCCACGGTGAGGCTCCCCTACAAAATCTATTTTTGCAGTAGGTTTTTTTACAAAACCTTAAAGGATCCATCTGTGATTTCCAATCTATCCATAGCATTTTTAAACGCAGTGGTTTGGGGGATGATCATGGCCCTGATCGCTCTGGGTCTAAACATGATCTTCGGCCTCCTCCATATCATCAATATGGCCCATGGAGCCCTTTATATGTTAGGGGCCGTGGTGGCCTGGTACCTGATTGAGCTCACGGGAAATTTTTGGATCGCTTTGGTCATTGCCCCTCTTTGTGTTGGGGGTATCGGTATCCTCATGGAAAAGGGTTTACTTCGACGCATTGAAGATAAACCCATTACCACGATTATCTGTACTTTTGGGATCATGTTGGCCCTTCAACAATTGGTGCTGATGATCTTTGGAGGTTCGCCCAGAAGAATTGCTGCTCCTATTCCTTATCGCTTTCCGCTCTTTCAATTGCAATATCCACTGATGCGCGTCGTCATTGCCTTCATTTCCATCCTGGTCATGGCCGGCCTTTGGTTCTTCTTGAGAAAAACCAAATACGGGCTTTGGATGAGGGCGGTGGTCCAAGATCGGGAAATGGCGGTCGCCTTAGGCATACCCGTGAATAAGGTTTATATGTGGACCTTTGTTTTAGGATCGGCCTTGGCTGCCTTTTCAGGAGTGCTAGCTGCTCCTATTGTCTCTGTGGAATTTATGATGGGTCGTGAGGTTCTCATCATGGCCTTTATCATTGTGATCGTTGGAGGCATGGGAAATCTGGAAGGTTCTGTGATTGCGGCCATTATGATTTCACTCATCCAAGGGATAGGCTCTCTATTTGTCGCTCCCTCGATTGCGACGGTCTTTGCCCTGGCCTTTATGATCATCGTTTTATTGATACGACCTCAGGGATTGTTTGGAGAATAAGGAGTCGTCGTGTTATTGGATAAAGGAAAATCATTCGGTTTTATTTTGATCTTCAGCCTGATCCTCCTTGTCTTCATTGCGCTACCTTTCTTCATTGATCTTTTCTACCAGACTTTTTTGACAGAACTTTTCGTCTGGATGCTCTTTGCCATTTCTTTTGATCTGATCTTTGGTTATACGGGGCTGTTGAGCTTTGGGCAGGCCCTCTTTTTTGGCCTGGGGAGTTATACGGTTACGATCTCCATCCTGAAAATGGGTTTGAACACAGAGTTAGCTCTTCTCTTGTCCATCATCATCCCCATGATCTTTTCCTGGTTTGTAGGATATTTCTCTGTCAAACTTTCCGGAATTCATTTTGTCATCATCACCATTATCTTTGCCCTGATTGGGAATATCATCGGTGAGACATGGACTGCATTCACAGGTGGGTCTGACGGGCTGACCTTCTCTCCTCCTCCCTTTCGTTTGGGATTATTTAAAATCAACTTGATGGATATCAAGGGGAACTACTACTTCGTCTTAGCCCTTGTCGCCCTCTCATATCTCTTTTTAAGAAGAATGGTCCAGTCCCCTCTGGGAAAAGTATTTATCTCGATCCGGGAAAACGAAGACCGTGCCCGACTGATTGGTTATAATGTGCAACGATATAAACTCATCGCTTTTATTATTGCTGGTGGACTGAGCGGATTAGCGGGTGGACTTTACGGCCTCACCCTCAAGTATGCCGCAGCCAGTTACCTCCATTGGTCGGTTTCTGGACATGCGGTGGTTTATACTATTGTAGGAGGGATGGGCACCCTAATAGGCCCTGTTTTAGGAGCAGGTATTGTCATGTCTTTAGAACATTATCTGATCAATATTCTTCAGGCCACAGACCTTGTAGTGGGTATTGTCTTGGTCTTTATGGTCTTGATGGCTCCGAAGGGTTTGGTGGGCCTCATCCAATCCAAGTTGAAGAGAGGGAAAACGAGTGTCTGAAACACCTGAGACCATCCTGAAGCTTGTTGAGGTAAACAAAGCCTTTGGTGGTTTATTAGCTGTAAATAAGGTAAACCTATCTATTCAAAAAGGGGAATTGAGGGCGCTGATCGGACCCAATGGGGCTGGAAAAACGACCTTGCTCAATCTGATCACTGGAACACTTCGTGTTTCCAGCGGACAGGTCTTTTTTAGAGATAAGGAGATTACCCATCTCAGTTCTCATCAAATCTCCCATCGAGGGATAGCCAGAACCATGCAAATCACCAGCCTCTTTGCTGGCTTGACCGTATTTGAAAATATCTGGACGGCGGTGCAATCTCGAAAGAAATTTTTCAATCCTTTTATACGGGCATTGAAATGGCAGGATGTAAAGGAAAAGACAGAATCCATGTTGGAACTCACTGGATTAAAGGATCAAGCCCAACTGATTTGCTCCGAATTGTCCTATGGAGAACAACGGATCTTGGAAATGGGGATTGCCTTAAGCACAGAACCTGACCTCCTTCTATTGGATGAACCTACTGCCGGACTGAATAGCCAAGAATCCATGGTCCTGGTCAAGAAGATGAGAAGTATGCTTTCAGGACAAACGATTATTTTAGTGGAACATGATATGGGGGTGGTCATGGAATTGGCGGACAATATCTCTGTACTTCACTATGGAGCCATTCTGGCTGAAGGCGCTCCGAATGAAATCAAAGAAAATGAGGAGGTAAAGAAAGTCTATTTGGGTAGCGAACATGCTTAAAATGAAAAATTTAAATTGCAGTTACGGAGAATGCCAAATACTCCATAGTGCTTCCCTGGAGGTCAATGAGGGGAGACTGATTGGTCTGATTGGCAGAAATGGGGTCGGGAAGACCACCACCTTAAAGTCAATCATGGGATTGGTGCCACCCAAAGGTGGGTCAGTTCATTTCGGTGACATCAATTTGTCAAGTTTGCCAGCATATGAAATCCCTCGTATGGGAATTGCTTATATGCCGCAGGGCCGCCACCTCTTTCCTAAACTCACAGTGATGGAGAACCTGAAAATCCCTATTATTAAGGGAGAAATGGATAAAAAAATCCTCGAAGAGATATTCGAATACTTTCCAAGATTGAAGGAGCGATTAAAGCAGAAAGCGGGTACCCTTTCTGGCGGAGAACAGCAGATGCTGGCCGTGGGAAGGGCTTTAATTACCAATCCTAAATTGATACTCATGGATGAACCCATGGAAGGGTTAATGCCGTTGTTGGTCAAACTGATCGCTGATACCGTGAAAGTCATCAACCAGAAAGGGACCACGATTCTGCTGGTCGAACAAAATCTGAAAACGATCAAGAATATCTGCCAGGGAATTTATATCATGGAAAAAGGGTCCATTGTTTATGAGGGAACGTCCTCAGAGCTGGAAGGCGCTATGGATATTCAGGAGCGTTATTTAGGTGTCAAGGTTTAAATTTGAGATTTTTTAAAAGTGTCAGAAATCTCTGATTGCACAGATTATGGAAAGATTACACGGATTAGAAATTCCTTGAAAATAAAGAAAATCTGTGTAATCCTCTTTCCAAATCCGTGTAATCAAGAGAGCATAATGTTTTTTCCCAGAGCTCTCAATTTGTTAGTTCCAAGGATTTCTCAAAGAGCAAAATTTATTTCGTCAATCCTATCAGCCCTCCTCACTACACTCATCCTTCTCTCGATTCCGGAATCAGGGGGTCAGGGAAGACTGGACGACGAGACCATCCGTTATAAAGGTCAACAATTATCCATTAAATGGGATCCCCTTACCCGAGCTCCTCTGATCATCCGGGGAATAGAGTCAAACCTCTTAGAAATTAAAAATTTTTCAAAGTTATCCAGGAAAGAGATTACCCATACGGGACCCCTGCTTGTTAGCAAGTATCAGCCCTTACTTCAAATTGGGCCTAACCAGTTGAAATTGAAAGGAGCTGAAAAAATATCAGATACCTGGTATGTGAGTTACTGGCAGACCTTTCAGGGTGTGATACTTTATGAATCTTCTCTGGGATTTTCTATTGATTCCCATGGACGAATCAAATCCTTGGGCGCCATACTCTATCCAAATGTACAAGCGCCGGTGACCTCTAAGATAAGTCATGAGAAAGCGCTGAAAATTGGCCAGGGCCAAATCAAAGACTTCAAAAAGCTGAAGTGCAGACTCGTAGCTGAAAGTGTACTGGTTTATCCGGTTAAAAAGACAAATTCGATTGACTATTATCGTGTGTATGCCTTTAATTTTTTTCCAGAAGAAGCGCTCCATCCAGCTACCACGGAGGGCGGCTGGGCGGTTTTTGTGGATTCACAAAATGGGAAAGTGGTCTTGTTCGAAATATTAATGAAACCTTTGGGATGCTGTGTTCCTGAGGATTGGGTTCCTCCAAAGCCAGAGGAGATGAAGCCAAAGTGGTGAGTTTAAAATTATTAAAATTCCTCTCTGTGGTTCTCCCTATCTTCTTGTTGGTTTTTGCCTGTAAGGAAAAACCAGAAAAATCCTCTCTACCCAAATTGGGAACTGCCGCCATTGACTTTAACTGTCAGGATTTGAAAGGGCAGATCTGGAGTTTGGATAAAGTTAGAGGGAAGGTTGTGCTCCTGAGGTTTTGGGCGGATTGGTGTCCCTATTGTCGTTATGAGATGCCGGTCATCGATAAGTATTATCGCAAGCTGAATAAAGAAGGGTTTCTTGTATTAGCGGTCAACGTCAAACAGAGTCCTGAAGTCGCTCTCGCTTTTACCGCGCAACTCGATATCACTTTTCCCATTCCTCTCGATCCAGATGGTGAAATGGCAAAACGATATGGCGTTTATGCCATCCCAACAAATTTTCTCATCGATAGGCAGGGTGTCATCCGTGAAATCTTGATCGGAGAGGTATTTAAAGAGGAAAAATTCTTGGAGAATCTGCTTAAGGATTATTTTAAGATGTAAATTATAATCGTTGACATGACTTTTCTGAAGATATATTAAATCCCTAGATAGGAGGTGGTACAAAAATGGGACGAAATCTTCTCGCTGGTTTAATTCTCGGCCTGTTTTTTTTAACCGGAAGCCGGGCATTGGCTGACCCGCAAGGATGCTCTATATGCGGTATGGATGTTTCGAAATATGTTCATGTCAGATATGTAGTTACTACAACAGATGGTAAAACTCATATGACTTGTGGTGTACAGTGTGGTTTAACACTTCAGATTCGCTTGGGTGATAAATTCAAGTCTGCCGTGGCCACAGACCTGATCACTCATAGAGAGGTGGAGGCTAAAAAGGCCTCTTATGTTTACAAGAGCAGTGCCATCACAGACATGGCGCCCGGCTTTATTGCCTTCTCCACCCGAGAGAAAGCTGAGAATTTTGCAAAAGGTTTCGGGGGGAAAGTGGTCACCTATCAAGAAGCCTTAGAAATATGGAAAGGTCAGATGAAATAGACACTGGCGAAGGATCTTTGGATGAGCGGAAAAATTATATTCTATTTACTCTTTTTGGCGGTTTTGATCGCTTTGACTGTCATGATGATCGCTTTAGACCAGTATTCTTGGAAAAGGATCCATTCAGATCAGATGGTTGCCTTTCAAAGGATGGTAGGAGGGGTTGGGATGGGGGCTATCAGTGTCCCCATCTGGAACTTCATCAATTTTGATCCTCGGATCCAACCCATAGATGATTCCACACTCTGGCCCATCCCAGGTGGATACTCCTACGGTCCAGACCGGACGGCAACCGTTTCCTACTTTGAAGAAATACCGTTCAATCAATTATCCTTAGAAAAATGAATGAATAAACACCTCAACCTTCTTTTTACTGCAATTGGGAATATTATCAGAAATAAGGTCCGAAGTATCGTCCTTGTCCTTTGTCTCATTGCTGTCCTCTTTCCCTTCGTTACTGCCCTCTCAATCTCTGAAGGGATTAAATTTCAATCCCTCATCTCTGTAGAAGAGGGGGCGGATATCTATGTGACGATGGATTATTTTGGTAGCAATACCCCCATCTCCCTCGATTACCTCGACCGGTTTAGAAAGATGGAGGGAGTCACAAAGGTCTTTCCTCGAATCGTTGGAAGAGCCTATTTCGCCAATCGATTAGCAACAATAGTTGGGATCTTCCCTGAAAATTCTCCTAAATCGATTCGTTTTGCTCAGGGAAGGATGTTCCGTGAGAGAGGTGAAGTGGTCGTCGGAGAAGGCTTGGCAAGAGAATTCCATCTGCAGCTTGGTGTCCGTTTCTCCCTTTCGATCAATTCCTCGAAACTTCTCAAAGTTGTAGGGATTTTTGACTCCGATGCAACAATATGGAGCGCTAATCTGATCTTAATGTCCTTTGAAGATGCTTCGGAATTCTTTAAAATGAAAGGGAAGGCAACGGATATTCTCATCTATACCAGACCAGGATACGGGCCCGTATTAGCGAAGGAGATTCAAGAGGCAGCATCTGCTTCAAATCCTGATCAATTGGAAACCTCTTTGAGAGTCCAGGATAAGTTATTGGTCAAGAGGTATTTTCAAAGAGGGTTCAATTACAAGGCTGGGGTATTTACTGCCCTCTATACCGTTGCCTTTGCCCTTGCCATCCCAGCCCTGCTAATCATTTCAGGATTTGGCCAGACCGAGCGGAGAAAAGAGATTGGGATCATCAAGGCAACCGGCTGGCAGACGCAAGAGGTGATGGAAATGGTAGCGTTGGAAAACCTCGTTATTAGTCTTACGAGTGCTCCGATTTCGATTCTCTTGGCAATGGTTTGGTTGAAATGGTTCAACGGGGCATTCATTGCCCAGTTCTTTATCGCAGAAATCGGGTTGATGGCCCCATTTCCTGTACCTTCCCGATTCCTCCCCCTTCCATGCCTTTTTGCTTTCCTCTTTGCCATTGTCTTAACGATGGTGGGAAGCCTTTATTCTACTTGGAAGACGGCTACGGTTCCTCCTGTGGAGGCGATGCGGTAATGGAAACGATCATTCGAACAGAGAAGTTAGATAAGATTTATTATCAAGGAAGGCCTGAAGAGGTTCGGGCCTTAAATCAGATTGAGTTAGAGATTCCAAAGAATCGTCTCGTTCTTATCCGAGGTCCTTCGGGCTCCGGGAAAACCACCCTTCTTAACCTGATCAGCACGATCGATCGTCCAACACATGGTAGAATTTTTCTTCGCGGAGAAGATATCTCAAAGTATTCGGATGTCCAGCTCTCACGGATTCGCCAAAAGACCATCGGTCTGATTTTCCAGAGCTATAACCTTTTACCACGTCTGCCTGCCTGGGAAAATGTTGCCTTCCCCTTGCTTCCCCTCGGGGTTATGGAGAGGGATAGGCGGGGAAGATCAGTGGAAATGCTGATCCAATTGAAATTGGAGAAGAGAGTGGATCATCCTCCGGAGCAGATGTCTGGAGGGGAACAACAGAGGGTGGCTATTGCCAGGGCCTTAATCAATGATCCTGAAATTGTGATTGCTGATGAACCCACCTCCAATATCGATGCCGAATCAATTAAAATCCTCTTAGATATCCTCACGGACCTTAAAAGTAAAGGGAAGACAATTATCGTCTCCAGCCATGATCCTGTTTTCCTCGATTACAGTGAAACGATCTTCTTTTTAAAGGATGGGAGGCTAGTAAACATCGAACATAGAGAGTCCAAATGATTTTAAATGCTCTTAGCATCACCATGATATTTCTCGGCGTCCTTTCCGTTCTCTTGACGATATGGGGAGGAACTTCTTCCCTTATCCTTTACAGAAAATGGAAAAGACCCTCTAGGCCCGAAGAAAAAACTTCTTTAGAAGATCGCTCCTACTTGATTCTTTTAATTATGGTGATCGTATTGTTGGTCAGGCTGATCAATTGGCCCCTTTTCTACATCACGCTTCAGAGTTTCATTTTGGATATCGAAGGGGCTATGTGTATCTTCGGCGTGACTCAGGTGAAACCAGGCCTTACCCGTTTTTTAGAATTTCTCAAACCGATTACCTTTTTTTTGATCGGAGGATGGTTCATCCTCCATATCCTTGATAGGGCGACTAAGACTTCTCCTTTGATGAGGAGGAAATTATTCCTTCTATCCATCATCTCCCTCTTGGTGCTGATCGATTCTCTTGGCGACATTTTTTTGATCCTTGGTATTGCACCGGAGTCACTCGTCTCTTGTTGCACTACGATTACTGATATTTTAAACCGACCGACCCGCACAACACCTGAAGCCTTTTTTGGTCCAGAATATGCTCACCCCCTTCAGGTTCTCTTTTTTATCACACACCTTGCCCTGATTGGGATCATCGGTATTACCCTAAAATCTAAAACATTGGAAATAACATTTCTCAGGCGGAGGCCGATATTAGGCTTGCTCTTTCTCTTTGCAATTCTGAATGCTTTCATCTTCCTCTTATCCCAGATCGAGGTTTTCGCACCAAGGATGATGCATCTTCCCTTCCACCATTGTCTCTATTGCCTTTGGCAATACGTGCCGGATAGCATCGCCATGTACTTATTTTTCATCTTGGGAACTTTTTCTGTGGGATGGGGATTCACCACCGACCTCTTTGGGAAAATCGGAGAGGCTTCTGATCTATTATCTAACTATTTGAGAAAAATTTATTGGTTTGCCTTTTTCTTTTTATTGGCATCTTTAATTCTACTCATCATCCATTTACTGTTGGATTAATATGCCCCCAAATAAAAGATGGATCACTCTCTTTATTATCTTTGTAATAATTTCTTTGGTCTTGGGTTGCCAAGAGGAGAGAAAATCCATAGAGAGCCGTTGTGATTATGACGGGGTGAAAATTGAGCCTATCTATGCTGTCTATTTTACCCTTCAAGATGGTACAGAAAAGAAATTCTGTTCGATCGCCTGCGCCTCTATGAGTTTTTCAGCACTCAAGAAACAAATTAGGGAGGTGAGGGTGGTCGATGAACCATCAGGAAACAAAATCAATGCCTCGGAAGCATTTTTTGTCGAAAGTGACATAGTCACTGTTCCCCATGTGAAGAATCGGATTCATGTCTTTGCTAAGAAAGAAGATGCATTAAAACATATCCAAAAATTTAAAGGTAATTGGGTTGAAAATCCTTTCCTTTCGTAGGTAAAAGGATGCCCTTCGTCCTTGTATTGGCTATGAATTTTGTGATATGATTTGCAATAAATTTCAAAAAAAGAGGGAGAAGAGAATGGCAGCGATGAAACTCAAAGAGAGATTTATGAACCAATTAACGGGTAAGAAGGTTGACATGACACCTGTTGGGTGCACAACCACTTATGGTGTGGTCGATTTCATGAAAAAGTGCGGCTATGAAAGGCCGCTCGCAGATAAAGATCCAGAGGCCATGACCGAGCTTGCTTATGCAGGTTACCAACATGGTGGATTTGAATGGGTGAAGGCCATGGGATGGGACATTTTGCCCTTGAGCGAAGCCTTTGGTTGTGAACTGGGTACTCCGAAAATCGACTTGCAGTACTCCGTAAAAGGTCATCCCTATGCAGAGGGTGTGGACAACCTGACCTATCCCTCAAACTTCCTCGAAAAGGGGAGGTTTTCAGTTTTCAAGGAGAACTTGAAACTTCTTAAGAAAAAGGTTGGAGAAGAGCTTGCTATGTTTGGGGAGTCGGAAGGAGCCTTCACCTGTGCGGCTAACTTGGTTGGCACAGAGCTGTTTATGAGATGGTGTATGAAAAAACCCGATATGGTTTTTAAGGTTTTAGAAGTAACTAAACAAGCAGCCATTGCCGCGGCCAATTTTGCCTTTGACCATGGTGCTGATTATTATGCCTATGCAGAACCCACCTCCGGTCCTGCGCTCTTGAGCCCGAGATTGTGGGAAAAATTTGTGTTGCCTATTGAGAAGGAAATTGCGAGTAAGGTAAAGGGTCCAGTGGTTCTTCATATCTGTGCAAACACAGACCCCATCATCGAACTCATGTGCGAAACTGGTGTGGTTGGAATCAGCATAGAAGAGAAAGCCGATCTCAAGCGGGCAGTGGAAATCGCCCACAAGAAGGGTGTAAAGGTTTTTGGAAATGTGGCGACGGCGACCACCCTTTTCAGTGGGACGCCGGATGAAGTATATAAAGAAGCTATAAAGACTTTGGAAAATGGGACGGATTTCTTGTGCCCTGGATGTGGTATTGCCCCGCGATCTCCTCTGGAAAACATCCTGCAGCTTAAAAAAGCAAGAGACGATTTTTTTAAATGACCAAGCTCCAAGCACCAAATATCAAATAATACCCAATCATCAATGACCGAATAAGGCGGTGGGCCAGCAGTGATTTCCTTATTTGAGTATTGTCTATTGGGATTTATTTGGGATTTGGTAATTGGGATTTAGATTAGAGTATCCAATGGAAGAAATGATTGAGAAGACCCCCCAGAAGAAGATTGTGTTCTTTGGCTGTCCTTTAGATGGTGATGAGAGGCATGAATCCATCCAGGAGAAACTATCCTTGATGGGAACCCCAGGAGTCGTCGACGACCCCTACGAAGGAATCATGAAAATCATCCGCCAGGAAGTGAACCCAGAGATCTGGTCGGAAAAAGGTTCCTTCGACGTGCCCAGTTGGCTTCGTCCAATCCCCTCTTTAACCGATGAGGAGAATATTACGACAGAAGCATTTGTAGATTTTATGGATCACGGAGGTTTTGAGACATATGCCCGAAGAGTAGGAGACTTCATTGCCACTCACATTTTTCCTGATATTCCTTATATGCTGGCTGTGGATCATTCTTTAACCGGAGGGGCCTTCAAAAAATTGGTGGAGTTGTATGAATCGGAAAGTATTTCTTTAATTGTCTTGGACAGCCACACCGATGCCATCCCCATGTCTGTCATGGCTGGGATGATCCAATATGACATCGATACCAATCCAGATACGGTTCATGATCGTCATGACCCGTTCTTATATGATCGACAGAATTCTTATAATGCAAGTTCTTTTCTTTACTATTTGTTAGCTGAGGAGGTATTGAAACCACAGAACCTGTATCTCATAGGGAACAGTGATTATCCCCCCAAACATGCCTTTCGTATTAAAGATCCAAGGATAGAAAACTATGTCAATATTTTTTCTGAATTAAAGCGAAGAGGTGTGACGATATTAACGAAGAATGATTTTCTGACTTCTCCTTCCAAGGTTAAAAATAGTCTGAGCCATATCAAAAGCCCTTATGTTTATATTTCTATTGATTTGGACATTGGGGCGCGAAACGGAGTGGAAGGGGTTCGATTTCTTGAACGACAAGGTCTTAATGAGAGGCAGATCTATCGAATCGTGGATTTTCTTAGGGATCTTTTATCGAAAGGGGTTCGATTAGCCGGCATGGACTTGACCGAGATCAACCCCCGTAAAGCCGGTGGTCATCATCCCACAGGGGAGGACCAAACTTACCGGATTGCAGCGAATATCATTACAAAGCTCTTATGGGAAAGGGGATGAAAAGATCCTGGCACCATTTAAAAGAAGAACCCTAATTTAGGCTTTACTTCATCTTTGGAAACGTTCAAAACGGAATTCTCGCATCATGCCTTACACTTCCCTAAAATTCAATTGAAACATGAATTTAGAAAATGATATAAAGAATAAGCAATGGGGGGAAAAGTCTTTCTTCGCTGCCTTTCTGTGATCCTCATCCTCCTTGTCAGCCTTTCTTTCACAGCGGAAGGGGGAGAGGAGGATCTCTTTTCAAAAATAAGGATCAATCCGATTAAGGGCGATAAAAAGGCTCCGGATTTTTCTTTGAGAGACTTAAACGGTAAAAAGGTTGGAATAAAACAATTCAAAGGGAAGATTATCTTTCTCAATTTTTGGGCCACTTGGTGTGGTCCCTGCAAAGAAGAGATGCCCACCCTGGAGGTTCTGCACCAACAGTTTAAAGAGAAAAATTTTATCTTACTGACCATTTCTGTTGACTACGAAGGAATAAAACCCGTTCAGGAGTTTATCAATAAGCATCAATACACCTTCCCCATTTTACTCGATCCCAAATGTGAAACCCTTGATCTTTTTGAAGTAAAAGGGATCCCGACCACCTTTCTGATCGATAAGAAAGGGAAAATGATTGGAAAAGCAATAGGTCCAAGGGATTGGAAAAGTCCAGAAGTTGCCTCTCTTCTAAACCTCCTGATCGAAAAATAACAAATTAAATTTTGTTGACAATTTTTATAAGGAATATTATAAAAAAGTGTACTTGGTTTAATGTAATATGAGACTGTCCACACAAAGCCGATATGGGGTAAGGGCAATTTTTGATATTGCCTTTAATTCAGAAGGGTTAGAGACGCAGGTAAAATATATCTCCCGGAGACAGGGGATATCCCAACGCTATTTGGAACAGATCTTCCAAAAATTAAAGAGAGCTGGGATTGTCGGGAGCAAAAGGGGCCCTTCAGGCGGGTATTTTTTAAGTAAAAAACCTGAGGATATTACTGTAGGTGAAATTATCCGGGTCACTGAAGGTGGTATTACCCCAGTCCTCTGTGTCAATCCAGAAGATTCAAGTCAACCGTGCGAAAGATCTGGGGAATGCGTAACTCAAATAGTTTGGAATGAAGCAGGAAAAAGGTTGAAAGAATATTTTGATTCTGTAACGATTAAAGACTTATGTAAATTGGCAAAAGAGATGGGTTTAAAAAAGGATTTGGACAAGAGATTCATGTATTACATATAATTTTTTATTGACATAATTTATAAACTATATTAATATGGATTTTAAGGGAGTTTGGATTATGGCTATTTTCATTATTTTTCAACAAGTTAGCTTTATGATAATGTAAAATTTAAATGGGGGAATGTATTAGTGTTCCCTTTTTTAATAAAGTATTTGTTGATAATTTTAATAAAGTATATTTTTTTGAATTCAACATAAAAAAGGAAGCAATATGAAATATGTATTAGGCCTTAGATGTAGAGAGTGCAAAAGGGAATATTCAATCAGTCCTATCCATGTCTGTGAATTCTGCTTTGGGCCTTTAGAGGTCCTTTATGATTATGAGAAGATTAAGAAGAATTTAACCCATGAAAAAATTGAGGGGAGACCCAAATCAATGTGGAGATACCAGGAACTTCTCCCTTTAAATGGTGATCCAACCGTGGGAACAGATGTCGGTTTCACCCCACTCATTAGGTCAGAGGGATTGGCAAGGGCTTTAGGGGTCAAAGAGCTTTACTTAAAAAATGATGCGGTGAACCACCCCACACTCTCATTTAAAGATCGTGTAGTCTCTGTTGCTCTCTCCAAAGCTAAAGAATTCGGGTTTCAAATCGTTGCTTGTGCCTCAACAGGGAATCTTGCCAATTCCGTAGCTGCGTTAGCCGCAGCAGGAGGATTCAAGAGTTATATTTTTGTCCCTTATGATTTGGAGCAGGGGAAAATTTTGGGGACATTGATCTATGGAACCAATCTGATTGGAATCAGGGGAAGTTATGATGAAGTGAATCGGCTCTGTAGTGAGATTGCAGAAAATTATGGATGGGCCTTTGTCAACATCAATATTCGGCCTTTTTATGCGGAAGGATCAAAAACCTTTGGTTTTGAGATTGCAGAACAGTTGGGTTGGAAAGTGCCACAACATGTGATTGTTCCAATGGCTGGAGGTTCCCTCATTACAAAGATTTGGAAAGGGTTCAAAGAATTGGAAGCCATTGGTCTGTTAGATGAGGTTCAAACGAAAATCTACGGAGCCCAAACGTCGGGATCCAATCCCATCGTGGCTGCGTTTAAGGCAGGCCTGGATTGGATCAAACCGCAGAGGCCACAAACGATTGCAAAATCCCTGGCCATTGGAAATCCTGCGGATGGGTATTATGCCCTTAAGACAATACGGGAATCTGGTGGATGGGCTGAAGACGTGACAGACAAAGAGATCATTGAAGGGATGAAATTGTTAGCGCAAACAGAGGGAATTTTTACAGAAACTGCAGGGGGAGTCACTGTCGGTGTAACGAAAAAGTTAATTGAGCAGGGGATCATCCCAAGAGACGAGTCAATTCTGATCTCAATCACGGGGAATGGGCTGAAGACTCAAGAAGCCATACAAGATCAAGTGGGTCGTCCCCTTATTATTGATGCCAAATTATCTGATTTTGAAAAGATTGGAGCTCTGAAACAGAGAGACCGGGAGACCATCATTCAGGTCACCTTATGAAGGAGGAAGGAATGGAAGTCCATGTTCGAATACCAACCCCATTGAAGAAATTGGCTGGGGAACGAGATGTGATTAAGGCACAAGGGAAAACGGTTGGAGAAGTGCTCCAATGGGTGACAGAAACCTATCCGGGGCTTAAAGAGAGGCTTCGAGATGAACAGGGCGAGGTGAGGCGATTCATCAACATCTATGTCAATGACGAAGATATCCGGTTCATCCAGAATTTGGAGACCCCTTTGAAAGAAGGGGATCAAATTTCTATTATCCCCGCCATTGCTGGTGGATCTTCCCCCAAGAGGAGAGTGACGCTCACTTTTCCACCCAAACTCATTAAGGAACCTGTCATTTATAATATCGGCCACCGATTTAAGTTGGTTACGAATATCCGTAGTGCAAATGTGTCAGAGAATGTGGGTTGGGTGACTTTAGAAATCGATGGAGAAGCAACAGAATATTCAAAAGCCCTCAATTATCTGAATGAGATTGGAGTTACCGTTGAACCCATAGAAAGAAACATCATTGAGTAAATAAAGGTACTCCTTCCTTAGAGAAGGTTATTAAAAAAGATTAGGAGACAGAACCATGAAGAAAGCATTCAAAACGATCAAGGCCTTCAAAGATTGGTTTATCATTAAGGCCAAGAAAGAAGGATCCGAAATCTCGGTTGAGGAGACCCATCAACTTCTTCAAAAAAAGGAACCCATTGTTCTCCTCGATATCCGGGAAAAGGAGGAGATAGCACTGGGATATATTGAGGGAACAACTTTCCTTCCACAAGGTCTTCTGAAAGAAAAGGTGGAGAGTCTGTTGCCTGATAAGAATGTTCCTGTGGTCGTTTACTGTGCCGGGGGTATTCGTTCTCTCGCCGCAGCAAAGTTGATGAGAGAGAGGGGATATGCCCATGTCTTTTCCATGGCCAAAGGGATCAACGGATGGAAGGAGGCTGGCCATGATGTGGTGAGTGACTCCGAATTAACACCGGATCAACTCACCCGGTATAGCCGGCATCTTATGCTCAAAGAAGTCGGAATGGAGGGGCAGATTCAACTGCTGAAGGCTAAGGTGCTTCTGGTGGGTGCAGGAGGGCTGGGTTGTCCAGCAGGTCTTTATCTGGCCGCAGCAGGAGTGGGAAACATAGGAATCATCGATTCGGATAAAGTAGACCTGACCAATCTTCAACGGCAGATATTGCATGGTTTGGCTGATGTGGGAAGGCCAAAGACCGAATCAGCCAAAGAGGCCATTCATCGAATTAATCCCGATGTGAAGGTGGTAACCTATCAAGAACGATTAACTCCTCAGAATGCTCTCGAGATTTTTCAAGAGTACGATATCATCATTGATGGATCGGACAATTTCCCAACGAAGTATCTGGTGAACGACGCTTCTTTCTTTACAGGAAAACCTTATGTTTACGGAGGCGTCTTCCAATTTGAAGGACAGGCTAGTGTCTTTTTCCCTAAAGAAGGGGGGCCCTGTTTGCGTTGTTTCTTTCCCGAGCCTCCACCACCAGGTCTGGTTCCCAGCTGAGACGAAGCAGGTGTCCTGGGAGTTGTGCCCGGGCAAATTGGATTGATTCAGGCTACAGAAGCAATCAAACTTATTTTAAAAAAGGGGAAACCCCTGATCGGCCAATTCTTAATTTACAATTCCCTAGATATGGAATTCAAAATGTTTCCGCTTAGAAAGAATCCCTCATGTCTTCTTTGTAATGGGGAGTCGAAAATAAAGGGATTGGTCGACTATCATGAGGCGTGCAGCTTGGAAACGGTAAGTCACGCGACCGTTTAACTTTAATCAAATGTTTCGAATCAATGATCAACCTGTGAAATGGAAAAAGGGGACACTCCTTGTGGTCTTCCTGCTGACTTTGAGTCTTGTCTTTGTCATGGCGCGCCAAACCGCCCAAGCAGTGCCCAATGGAGGATATACTCATCCAGAAATCCTTATTCAACCCGAGGAACTGAAAGCCCTTATTGAGAAAAAAGATCCCAGTATTCGGATCATCGATGTGCGTGAGAAACTTCCATACCTTTCTGGGCATATTCCCGGAGCGGTTCAGATATGGCGGCCAGATATTGAGGACAAGAATCATCCCATCCCAGGGATGATGGCTGTTCAGAAACAGGTTGAAGATTTGATGGGAAACCTTGGGATCAATAATAAAAGTATGATAGTTATCTATTCTGACGGGCCTGACAATGGTCGGCTTTGGTGGGTTCTGGCCTATTATGGGTTTCCAATTAAACAGATGAAGCTTCTTGATGGAGGAATCGATGGGTGGAAGGCTAAAGGTTATTCTACAGAGATAGATCCTCCCAAAATAGAGAAGACGATCTTTAAGCTTCCGAAGGAGACAAAAAGGGTTCAAACCATGCTGTGCACTCTCTCCGATGTGAAGTCAGCATTTAAAAAACCTGACAAAGTGGTACTCGATGTCCGTTCTAAAAAGGAGTTTTTGGGTGAAGAAACAAAGAAAGGAGCCACACGACCTGGCCGTATCCCAGGAGTGATCTGGATCGAGTGGAAGGAAACAATTGTTGAAGAAGGTCTTCATAAGAATTACTGGAAATCCGCAGAGGAGATCAAAAAGATCTTTAGCGCAAAAGGAGTCACTCCGGACAAAGATATCTATATGTACTGACATTCCGGTGTACGCTCGGCTCACAGTTTGGTGAGCCTTTATTTAGTTGGTTATCCTCTTGAGAAACTCCATAACTATGACGGTTCATGGATCGAGTGGAGCAGGACAGAAGAAAAGATCGAGACGGGTCCTCCGACCGGTACTTAATTGATGGGTCTTTAAATGATTCGAATCCCCAAAACTATTTATCAAGAGATGCTCGACCATGCAAGAAGGGAATGGCCCCTGGAGTGTTGTGGAATTTTGAGCGGGAGGGACAAGAGTGTTCAAAAGGCCTTCGAACTTCAGAATGCTGAGGAGAGTCCGGTTCTATATTCCATGTCGCCTCGAGAACAATTAAAGGTCTTTGAAGAAATGGAAAAAGAATCGATGGAAATGATTGCAATCTATCATTCCCATCCCCATACGATTCCATTCCCGTCTGAGACCGATGTGAAATTGGCCTTCTATCCGGATGTCTCATCTATCATCATTTCTCTGAAAGAAGAGAGTCCAATTGTGAAGGCTTTCGAAATCGGGAGAAAAGCCATCTATCTCGAGGAGATCGAGGTAATTCCTTGATTGGAGATTGTGGGTTGCAGATTTAAGATTAAAAATCTCAAATCTAAAATCTGAAATCTAAAATTAGAATTAGGAGCCTTTGTGGAAGTCCTTCGAATATGGGACGAATTAGATTATCGAACAGAGTTCAGGAAGGAAAAACCCTTTTCTCTGCTCTCCTCCATCGGAAACACCCCTCTGATAAAGATTCAACACATGACAAGGCATCTCAAGGGGGTTCAGATCTTCGCAAAAGCAGAATGGCTCAATCCTGGAGGATCTGTCAAGGATCGGGCTGGTCTGAGGATTATTGAAGATGGAGAACGGTCAGGTCAGCTGACTCAAGATAAGATCATACTCGATTCCACTTCGGGCAACACAGGAATCGCCTATGCAATGATTGGGGCAATCAAAGGTTATCGAGTAGAGTTAGTCGTTCCTGCCAATGTGAGCGAGGAAAGAAAGAAGGCACTCAAGGCCTATGGGGCGAAACTGATCCTCACGGATCCCTTGTTGGGGTCAGATGGAGCGCTTCTTGAGGCGAAGAGAATTTATGAGGCAAATCCCCATCGATACTTTAAAGGAGATCAATATAACAATCCATCAAACTGGAGAGCCCATTACGAGACAACAGGGGTTGAGATCCTCCAACAAAGCATGGGGAAAGTTACTCACTTAATTGCAGGGGTAGGGACCGGTGGAACATTAACAGGGGTTGGGAAAAGATTGAAAGAGTATAACCCTGACATACGGATATCGGGGGTTCAACCCGATAGCGGTTTCCATGGAATCGAAGGGCTAAAGCATATTGAAACGGCCATCCGTCCAGCTATCTATGACGAATCGATCGTGGATGGGACATTCTTCGTTAAAACAGAAGATGCTTATGAGATGACAATCCGTCTGGCAAAGGAAGAAGGTCTATGGGTAGCCCTCCTCGGGTGCTGCTTTTTGGGCATCGCTGAGGTTGATAGAATCCATTGATTGGGGAATGATTGTGACAATATTTCCAGATGGAGGAGACCGATATTTCAGTACAGCTTTTAATATAAAAGAACGGCTCTCGGCTGAACATCCAAAGCTAAAGCCTTCACCCCCCCTAAAGGTTTAGCAGTTCGGTCGAGAGCTATCTCCCTTTGGATGGGAGAAAATAGATATGAGAATCATAGGTTTTTTTCTTATTATTGGAATCCTTTTTTCCTATGTACCCGCGTTTCCCATGGATCAATGCTCAGAGGGAAATCGTATGGGGAATATGAAGATGGATTGCGGATTTCCATTCCACTGTCCAATGATTGTCGATATAAATATCTCGGAAACTTCAAGTCTTCCTCCTAATGGTTTTTCCATATCAATAAGGACATTGTTGTTAATGGAAGAGTTAGTGCATTCTATCTTTCATCCCCCTGAATATTTAATCGCAAACTTTATTCCCCAGGGGATGGAAGGGAAGAAACAATTGGGTGCGCTCACGTAGGACTTTGGCACAAGAATTGCTGATTAAATTTATTAAATTTGCTATTTTGTAAAGATTGCTTGTTCTTTTTAATTGTGATATTGTTTCTGTATAGTTTGTAAGAAAATAATATAAGTTTTTAATTTCAAGAATTAAGAAAAAGCTCTTGGCCAAGGACCTAAGTAAAATTAGGTCCCCAAATTGCTAAAACCTTCACCCCCCTTAAGGTTTAGCCAAATAGGTCAAGAGCTTTTTTGTTTCGATTTTCGACACAGAGGGGTCTAAAAATATACGTGGCTTTAACCAATTTAAATTAAAAAGGTTTTATAAATATTGTTCCAAAATATAAGTTTTAGCTGTAGAATTAATTAACATTGAAAATGTACGGTGGTTCTCAATTTAAAATAAGGAGTTCACAGTATTTACTTATAAATGCATTTTTATTAGCTTTAAAAAATTAAATTTTCATTTCATTTTCTTACGCAGAAATATATTCATTGGGAATTGATTAATTTTTTAAGAAGGAAGGTGATGAAATGGGATTAAAGTTATTTTGTTTGGCTAAAGCAATTTTCTTCTTTTTTTTGATTTTAATGTTAATGCCTTTTCCCTCATCAGCTCAGTCAGAAAAACCACGGCTGAATGTAGATCAATTGATTGAAGAGGCGCTTCAGAACAATCCAGAAATTTCAGCGGCAAAGATAAAATGGGAGGTCTTTAAAGAAAAAATACCTCAAGCCTATGCCTTGGAAGATCCAATGTTAGGTCTCGGAATTATCAACCTTCCCACCAATTTCAGTTTCAGGAAAGAGGATATGACGATGAAAGAGATCTCCATCTCGCAGAGGTTTCCATTTCCTGGAAAGAGACCTTTGATGAAAGAGATGGCAGAAAAAGAAGCAGAGGCTGTTTTCACCGAGATTCAAGGGAAGATACACCAAATTATCAGGGATGTGAAGACTGCCTATTACGAACTCTCCCATGTTTACCGCACAACAGAAGTAGTGCAAAGAAACAAAGAGATTCTTGAGAATTTTGCTAAGATCGCTGAAACACGCTATAGCGTTGGGGAGGGAATACAACAGGACGTGCTCAAGGCTCATGTCGAGGTTTCCAAAATGGTGGACGAGTTGATTATGCTTGGCCAGAGAAAAAGGGCCCTGGAAGCAAAACTAAATGCTCTCCTCAACCGAACTCCAGAGACTCCGGTGGGCGAACCTGAGGAAGTAATTTTCAGGAAACTTCCTTTCACCATTGAAGAACTTCAGAAGATGGCGTTAGAAATGAACCCTACTCTGAAAGGGATGAAGAAAATGATCGAAGCAAAGGAAAAGGCTTATGCTCTTGCCAAGAGGGAGTATTATCCTGACTTCGGTTTCCGATTCGCTTATGGCCAGAGAGACAATGGTCCAGATATGAAACGCAGGGATATGCTCACAGGGATGATGGAGATGAACATTCCTATCTTCTATAAATCGAAACAGGATCGGAAAGTAGCAGAAACAAAAGCCGAGATCCTTGCCTCAGAGGCCCAATACCGGGCGATGAAAAATGAAATTCTTTTTATGGTTGCAGATATGAGCTCAATGATCCAGCGGGTGGAAAGACAGATTGACCTCTATAAGACGGGGATCATCCCCCAGGTAAGCCTTCAGATAAACTCAGCTATGAGTGCCTATCGAGTGAATAGGGCTGATTTTATGACCCTACTGGATAGTCAGATGACGCTCTTTAAATATGAATTGGAGTATCATCAGGCATTGACCGAATATGAAAAAAATGTTGCCAATTTAGGAGCGGCTGTTGGGAAACAATTCTTAGAAGGGGGGGGAGGGAGATGAAAAGATCGATTTATCTCATTCTTTTTTTGGTCCTGCCGTGGCTGATCTATGGATGTGGAAAGGGTAAGGAAACCAGCACCCATAAAGAACATAAACCAGAGGGGAAACAGGAAGTGAAAAAGGCGGATGACATGGAAATGAAGAACCTCTCCATAGAGTCGATCCAGAAAGAGGGTAAGATGCAAGAGGTGGCTCCTGGAACAGTTCAAATCTCCCCAGAGAAGCAGCAATTGATTGGAGTCAAATTCGGGACAGTAGAAATGAGACCTCTTGAGAAGATCATCCGAACCGTGGGAAGGGTCGATTATGACGAAAAGAGGATTGTAACTGTTTCACCCAAAATCGGGGGTTGGATTGAAGACCTTTATGTCGATTTCACGGGTAGGTTTGTCAGCAAGGGCGAACCACTTCTTACCATCTATAGCCCGGAATTAGTGTCCACTCAGGAGGAATATCTCATTGCTCTTCGAGCAAAGAAAGAATTGGCAAAAAGTCCATTTCCGGAAGTGGCAGGTAGCGGGAACTCTCTCGCAGAATCTGCGAAGCGACGTCTAAAACTCTGGGACATCAGTGACGACCAGATTAAGGCCTTAGAAGAGAGCGGTCAGGTTAAAAAGACACTTACTCTCCATTCTCCTTTCAGTGGATTTGTTCTGGAAAAGGCAGCCTATAACGGGATGAATGTGATGCCAGGGATAGCCTTATTTAAACTGGCGGACCTCTCAGTGGTCTGGCTCTATGCGGATATCTATGAATATGAACTCCCTTTCATTCGGCTGGGGCAGCAAGCTTCCGTTCAATTATCTTATATTCCTGGAGAGATATTCACTGGAAAAGCAATCTACATCTATCCTTCTCTGAATCCGGAGACTCGAACCGCAAAGGTAAGGTTTGAAATTCCAAATCCTAACGGCAAGCTTAAACCTGAAATGTACGCCAATGTGGAGATCAAGGTTCACCTGGGACAAAAACTGACCGTGCCAGAAGGGGCAGTCATCGATACTGGCCTTCGGCAGATGGCCATTGTAGATAAAGGGTCTGGCTATTTTGAGCCAAGAGAGGTGAAGGTGGGGGCCAAAGTGGAAAATTATTATGAAGTGATTAAAGGGCTTAAGGCCGGAGAACGGGTGGTCACGAGCGCCAATTTCCTCATCGACTCCGAATCGAAGTTAAAAGAGGCGGTGGGGGGAATGGCCGGTATGCCCGGGATGTAGCATGGAGGCCATGGGCAATAGCAGAGAGTTATGAGTTTGGAGTCCAGAGTTCGGAACATAAAGGCGGAACACACCAAACTCCGAACTAATCACTCCGAACTGTTTGTAATCAACGGGGGTATCAATGATCAATAAGCTGATCGAATTATGTGCCCATAATAAATTCATGGTTTTTCTTTTTATCGGGATGGCCGTATTGTGGGGATTGTATTCCATCAAGAACATTACGCTCGATGCTATCCCCGATCTTTCAGATACACAGGTGATCATCTTCTCAAAATGGGATCGCAGTCCCGACATCATGGAAGATCAGGTTACTTACCCGATCATCTCGGCGCTCCTGGGCGTTCCAAAAGTGAAAGACATTCGCGGGTTCTCTGATTTTGGCTTTTCTTATGTTTATGTCATCTTTGAGGATGGCACAGACATCTACTGGGCACGTTCACGAACCCTCGAGTATTTAAGCAATATCCTGCCTCGACTTCCTCAGGGAGTTCAGGTTGAGTTGGCCCGCGACGAAACAGCCATTGGATGGGTCTTCCAGTACGCTCTCGTTGATAAGACGGGAAAGAATGATCTTGCCCAGTTACGTTCCTTCCAGGATTGGCATCTCCGATATGCATTGCAAGCTGTGCCTGGGGTTGCTGAGGTTGCACCGATCGGCGGGTTTGTCAAGCAGTATCAGGTGAACGTAGATCCGAATCGGTTGGCGGCCTATAACATCCCCATTGACCGGGTGATAGCGGCAGTCCGGGCAGGGAATAACGATGTCGGTGGTAGGCTGGTTGAATTTTCGGGGCTCGAATACATGGTTCGTGGCCGTGGTTACATTAAGAAGGTCTCCGATATCGAAGAGATTGTGGTGGGAACGAGCAAAAGCGGTGGCACTCCAATTCTGGTTAAAAACCTGGGGACCGTCACATTAGGACCTGACATCAGACGGGGTATCGCTGAACTCAACGGCGAAGGGGAGGTCGTCGGCGGCATTGTCATCATGCGCTATGGTGAGAATGCGTTGAAGGTGATCGAGCGCGTTCGTACAAAACTCGAGGAATTAAAGCCGTCGCTTCCGCCTGGTGTCGAGATTGTGACGACTTATGACCGTGCCGATTTGATCGAGCATGCCATCGAGACACTCAAGGGGACGCTGATTGAGGAACTGATCATTGTCAGCATCGTGATCATGATCTTTCTCTGGCACATTCCATCCGCCCTCGTACCTATTATTACCATCCCCATTACGATCATCTTATCCTTTATTCCTATGTATTTAATGGGGTTGACAGCGAACATCATGAGTCTCGGTGGAATTGCCATTGCCATTGGTGCCATGGTGGATGCGGCCATTGTTGTTGTCGAACAGACACATAAAAAGCTTGAGCACTGGGACGCTGCTGGCCGGCCGGGCAGTTACAAAGATGTGGTGATCAACGCAGTCAAAGAAGTAGGTGGGCCAAGCTTTTTTGCACTTCTTGTCATCGCCGTCTCGTTTATGCCAGTTTTTACGCTTGAAGGGGTGGAGGGACGTCTCTTCAAGCCACTGGCTTTCACGAAGAATTTCTCCATGGCCATTGCAGCAGTTCTTGCCATCACACTCGATCCAGCCATCCGATTGCTTTTTACGCATATGGATCCCTATAACTTTAAACCAAAGTTTTTGTGCCGTATCGTCAATGTGTTGCTCGTCGGGAAGATCCACAGTGAGGAGACTCATCCGATCAGCCGGCCATTGATGAAGATCTATCACCCTGTTTGCGAGTTTACCCTGAGGCACAAGTGGGCTACAGTGATTGTAGCGGTGCTCATCGTGATCGCCACAATTCCAATCTTTAAAAGGCTTGGCTCCGAATTCATGCCCCCCCTCTTTGAAGGGAACCTCCTTTATATGCCGACGACATTACCAGGCATTTCGGTAACAGAAGCGCAGAAATTACTTCAGGTTCAGGACAAGGTATTGAAGAGCTTCCCTGAAGTCCATCATGTCTTCGGTAAGGCAGGCCGCGCAGAGACGGCAACCGATCCGGCACCATTCTCTATGATGGAAACAGTTGTCCTTCTCAAGCCTGAATCGGAGTGGCCTAAGGCCCCAAGATGGTACTCATCGTGGGCGCCAAACTGGCTGCAGAAAATGTTCCGGAGAGTCTGGCCGGATCATAAAAGTCCGGATGAACTGATTTATGGTCCAGGGGGCCTTGATGAAACGATGCGGTTCCCGGGTGTTACCAACGCTTGGACGATGCCCATTAAGGCTCGTGTCGACATGCTTTCGACTGGTGTGAGAACACCGATTGGCATCAAGATTATGGGTGCGGATTTAGAAAAAGTTCAACAGCTTGGTGAACATATCGAAATGGTGTTAAAGGAGGTGCCTGGCACGAAGAGCGTTTTTGCTGAGCGAACCGCGGGCGGTTACTTTCTCGACTTTACGCTCAAGCGCTCGGAATTGGCTCGCTATGGATTAACCATTGATCAGGCCAACAGCATCGTGATGTCGGCGATTGGTGGCGAGAATGTCACAACCACAATCGAAGGACGGGAGCGCTATCCGGTCAATGTCCGGTATTTCAGGGAGTTCCGGGATGATGTGGAGAAGCTTAGAAGGGTTCTTGTACCAATCCAGGCAGGTGGCGGAAGTACGCAAGGAGGAATGTCCGGAATAGGGAGTGGATCAGCGGCCACCGGGGCACTAGGAGGGGCTTCTATTCCCTTGGGACAATTGGCTGAGATCTCTCTCAAGACCGGTCCTTCCATGATTCGTGATGAAAATGGCAGACTATCTGGTTATGTTTACGTTGATTTTGACACTTCAAAACGCGACATCGGCAGCTACGTGGCAGATGCTAAAAAAGCCATCCGCGGTAACGTGCAGCTGCCGCCGGGGTACCTGCTGATTTGGAGCGGCCAGTTCGAATATATGGAGCGCGTAAAGGAACGCCTCATTATTGTCGTACCAATCACCATCTTCCTTGTCTTTCTACTCCTCTTTTTCAATACACGATCATTCACCAAGACAATGATCATTTTCCTGGCAGTTCCATTTTCAGCGGTGGGTGCGATCTGGTTTCTTTACCTTCTTGGCTATAACACAAGCATTGCAGTCTGGGTGGGTTTGATTGCGTTAATGGGGGTGGATGCAGAGACCGGAATGTTCATGCTTCTCTATCTCGACCTGGCGCATAAAGAGGCGGAGGCGAAAGGAAAGATGAGGAACTGGGATGACCTGCGGGAGGCAATCGTCGAAGGTGCCGTGAAGCGGCTTCGGCCTAAGGTGATGACAGTCGGTGTGATGTTCATGGCCTTGGTTCCGATCATGTGGTCAACAGGCGCAGGTGCCGATGTGATGAAGCGCATAGCCGCGCCGATGATCGGCGGCATATTCACGTCCTTCATCATGGAATTGGGTGTTTACCCTGCGATCTACGCCATCTGGAAATGGAACTTTGGATTGAAGAAACAATTAGGGTAAACCAGTGGCATCTCAGCATAACAAATCCCGTCTTTATCCCTTCCTGTCTGCCGGCAGACAGGTACTAAAGTGTGTGCGGGATTAGGTATTTATCTTTTATGTAGGGATGGTGGATGGAAGAACTTACTCGATGGGTCATTTTTTTAATTACCATCATTGTACTAACCAGGGCAGCAGCTCTCTTGAGCCGGCGGCTCCATATCCCCACCCTGACGATTCAACTGCTGATCGGGATTCTTCTCGGCCCCTCCGTGCTCAATCTTTTGGGAGTTCCCATGGTTTTGGGAACATGGGGAAGTCCTTCTCCTGGTCCATTCCATAGTGTTTTGAAAATACTTGGGGAGATTGGGCTAATCCAACTCATGTTTCTGGCAGGTCTTCAAGTGGATTGGCATAAGCTGAAGAAAATACTCAAACTATCTTTTTTCGTGGGTACCTGGGGATTTGTTTTGACTGCGGTGAGCGTTGCGATCATCACACGGGTGTTTGTAGATCGCTGGTCAGAAGCCCTGGCGGTGAGCGCGATCGTATCTGCCTCGAGCTTTGGAATTTCAATTTATTACCTCCGCGAAATGAAAGCCCTTGGTTCAAGGGTTGAAATCGTAGTATTGGGAGCCGTCATCTTGAGTGGTTTATTGGCAATTCTGTTGATGATTGGCAGCCAGGCCACGAACTACGCAATGATCTATGGACCATCTAAGATGGCCATTGCCGTTTCCTGGTTCTTGGGGAAGCTCATTATGTTTTTTGCTGTCGCATACTTTTTGACTTCCCGGTTTATAAAACTTGTTGCAAGGACCGGTTTTGAAAAGAGACCCCGGCAGATGCTCATTGGCTATCTTCTTTTAGTCGCTTCGTTGTATGCGTGGGCAGCGATGCATTTTGGAAGTTTTGCCGCAGTGGGTATCGCCTCCTTAGGAGGCGCACTGCTTGGAATGTCAAATTTAGGGGTAAAAGAAAGAATCTCAAAGGGGTTCGAATCCGCACTGATTTCTCTTCCTGTAGGAGTGTTATTGGTGGTGTTTGGGATGGAAGTGAATTTCAAAGAGGTAGGGGCGAATATCAATTTTTTAGCAGTGCTGTTTGTTACGGTTGTGGTTATAAAAATAATCGGATACTGGATCGCTACACGTAAAGTAGGTGAGTCATCCCGTGAACGTGTTTTGATCATGTCTGGAACTTTGCCACAAGGTGAAATGGGAATGTTGGTGGCTGCCTATTCATTTTCGCGTGGGCTTGTAGATCCCCAAAATTTCAATGTTGCAGTGATTGTTGTGGTAGTGTTGACGATGATCACACCGGTCTTGGTGAAAATTATTTTGCCTGCATGGAGTGTTCAGGGGAATCCTATGAGTGTGAAGAGGGGGTAAAATGAAATGCCGAATTTTCTATTGGCTATTGGGATTAGGCCTGTTGACAGTAACGGCTTTGGTCTTTGCTCATGAGATGACGGGTTGGGTGGCTCCTGAGGAGGCGAAGAAGATAAAAAATCCCATTAAGGCGACCAAAGCCTCTATCCAGAGAGGAAAAGAGATCTATGAAAAGAAGTGTGCTCTCTGTCACGGCATCAAAGGTGACGGGAAAGGAACTGCATCAGCGGGATTAAATCCAAAACCAACCAATTTCAAGGATTCTCATGGAGAAAAGATGACCGATGGAGAACACTTCTGGAAAATCACGACAGGGAGAGGAAGGATGGCTTCCTTCGCAAGAGATTTAACAGAAGAGGAAAGATGGTATGTGGTTAATTACATCAATACCTTCAGCAAGCATCCTTGAATTACAGAAATCAATGGATATATTAAATAAAGAGGTTTTTCATGTCTCGATTTGATATTTTGTCACTCAGTGGGAGGTGGTTTATGTGAGAAAGGTTTTTATCCTATTGATCCTGCTGGTATTTATCTCACCTGCTTATGCTGCCACAATTTATAAATGGGTAGATGAAGAAGGTATTGTGAATTATACCGATGATTACAACAAAGTCCCTACTCTCTACCTTGATCGGGTTAAAATACTGGAGTTTTTTACAGAAAAGGGACCTCCTGTACAAACCCCACAGACGACTCCAGGGATTAAAGAGGAAATCAGGACGGATATTTATGGTCGAGATGAGACCTGGTGGAGGGAAAAGGTGCGTCCGTGGAAGGAACAGTTAAAGGAAGCCACTGAAAATTATGAGAACGCACATAAAGAGTATATGGAACAGACAGAAAGATTGGAGTTCGGGAGGTTGAGCCTGACTCAATATCAAATGATTTCTTATAGGCTGGAGGTTTTAAATAAAGAGATGGAGAAGTATCAAGGGCAAATCGCTGATGCCAATGAGATGTTAAGCAAACTCTCCCAAGAGGCAACAGAGACAAAAGCTGATCCTGCTTGGTTTGAATAGGTTGATTAAATTTTTTAAAGGAGGTTTATGTGATGAAAAGATTGATTTCGGTTACAGGGGTGTTTGTTTTTTGTTTGTTTATCTTTGTGTCGGTCTCCCTAGCTCAACATTCACATGGAGGAATGTCTATGGGTACACCGATGAAGATGGATACCAAAGAAGTTCTTGTGGAAGGGGTGAAGGTTTCTTTTCAGATCATGGCCAATGATGAGCATCAGAAGATGTTAAAGGACATGAAGATGAAAGAGGATATTGAACCTGGTACCACCCACAATATCACAGTGATCCTGAAGGATGAAAAGACTCAAAAAGAGATCACGAATGCCCAGATCAATATGAAGGTGATTGATCCGAAAGGGAAAGATCAAATCAAGGCTTTGAAATTTGAAGAGGCCATGAAAAGTTATGATGCCTATTTCAACCTTCCTGAAAAAGGAAAATATCAGATGATGATCCTTTTTAAAGTCGGAGAGCAAAAAAAGACGGCTGGGATATACTACGACGTAAAATAAAATTGCAGATTTCAAATCGCAGATTGCAAATTGAAAAATCTGAAATCTAAAATCTAAAATCTAAAATCTAAAATCTGAAATTAACAGTTAAAGGGTTTTTCATGGAATCGAAAAATCCAGAAAAGAATTTAGAGCGCATAGACCTTCCTATCACAGGAATGTCCTGTGCCAGTTGTGCGTTAAAGATTGAGAAAGGGTTGGCCGAGGTTGAAGGTGTTTATCAGGCCAACGTCAACTTTGCAGCGGAGAAAGCCACGGTCTTCTTTCATCCTGATCAGACGGATGTTTCCCATTTAATCGACAAGGTCAAGGACCTGGGCTATGGGGCAAAAGTGGAGAAGGTGGTTCTTCCCATTCAAGGGATGACTTGTGCCTCTTGTGTGAACAAAGTAGAAAAGGCGTTGAGTTCTTTAAAAGGAGTGGTTCATGCGAATGTGAACTTCGCCACAGAAAGAGCATCGGTTGAATATATACCTGAAGAGGTGTCGATCAGGGATCTTAAGAAAGTTGTTGAAGAAGCTGGTTATAAGGTTCTCGAAGTGAAAGAAGAGGATATCGTTGAGAAAGAAAGGCTTGCGAGAGAGGCAGAACTTTCCCGATTAAAATTGAAATTCATTTTAGGGGCAATCCTCCTCGCTCCCATCCTCATGCTCATGTATGGGGCCTCGCTCCTTGAGAGAGGGTTCGGCCTTTCAACGCAGACGAATTTCTTCATTCAATTCTTATTGGCCACTCCTGTCCAATTCTGGGTGGGCCGGCAGTTTTATGTTGGCTTCTGGAAGGCGGCCAAACACAAGACCAGCGATATGAACACATTGATCGCTGTTGGAACCTCGGCAGCTTATCTCTATAGTCTGATCGTGACTTTTGTTCCTCACCGGATCATGGTCAAAGGTCTAATGATGGATGTCTATTTTGATACCTCTGCGGCCATCATCGTCCTCATTCTTCTCGGAAGATTTTTGGAGGCGAGGGCGAAAGGGAAGACTTCAGAGGCGATTAAAAAGTTGATTGGTCTTCAACCTAAGACAGCTAGGATCATCCGAAATGGAAACGAGGTGGATATTCCGGTTGAAGATGTGGCTGTGGGCGATATCGTTATTGTCCGTCCCGGTGAAAAAATTCCGGTAGATGGAATTATCAAGGAGGGTTACTCCTCTGTCGATGAATCCATAGTGACGGGGGAATCCTTACCCGTTGAGAAGAAGATAGGAGACTCTGTTATCGGCGCAACGATTAATAAGACTGGAACATTTAAATTTGAAGCGACCAAGGTTGGAAAAGATACGGTTCTTTCCCAGATTGTACGGCTGGTTCAAGAGGCTCAGGGATCGAAACCTCCGATTGCCCGGTTGGTCGATGTGATTGCCAGTTACTTTGTTCCGGTTGTCATCTCCATAGCAATCATCACATTCATCGTCTGGTATATCTTCGGACCTCATCCGGCACTCACCTATGCTTTTCTCAATTTCGTTGCAGTCCTCATCATCGCCTGCCCTTGCGCTCTGGGATTGGCAACTCCCACTTCAATCATGGTGGGAACAGGGAAAGGCGCAGAAAATGGAATTTTGATTCGAGGGGCTGAGGCTTTGGAGACAGCGCATCAATTGAATACCATTGTTTTGGATAAGACTGGAACCTTGACTAAAGGGGAGCCTTCTGTAACGGATATCATTGAGTCGGAGAGATTTAATAAGAGAGAAATCTTAACCTTGGCGGCCTCAGCCGAGAAAGGATCAGAACATCCCTTGGGTGAGTCAATCGTTAAAAAGGCAAAAGAAGAGAATTTAAGCCTTTTGGATTCGAAAAACTTCCAAGCCATTGCAGGACTCGGCATCGAGGCGACGGTCGATTTAAAAAGAGTCCTCCTTGGAAATTTAAGGCTGATGGAAGAAAAAAAAGTGAGTTTAAACGGTTTATCTAATAAAGCAGAACAGCTTTCCAATGAAGGAAAGACCTCTATGTTTTTGGCAGTAGAAGGGGAAATGGCCGGGATTATTGCTGTAGCAGATACATTAAAGGAGAATTCAAAGAAAGCCGTGGAAGCCCTTCATCAGATGGGATTGGAAGTGGTGATGCTCACCGGAGATAACCAACGAACCGCCAAAGCTATCGCGGATCAGATTGGAGTTGACCGGGTCCTGGCAGAAGTTCTTCCTGAGATGAAAGCAGAAGAAATCAGGCGGCTTCAATCGGAAGGTAAGAAGGTTGGGATGGTGGGGGATGGCATCAATGATGCGCCTGCCTTGGCACAGGCCGATGTAGGGATTGCGATTGGAACTGGAACCGATGTAGCGATGGAGTCTTCGGACATCACTTTGATCGGCGGGGATTTAAGAGGGATCGTGACTGCCATCGCATTAAGTAAAGCGACCATTCGGAATATCAAACAGAACCTCTTCTGGGCTTTTGCTTACAATACAATTCTCATCCCTGTGGCCGCAGGAGTTCTTTTCCCATTTTTCGGCATCCTACTTAATCCCATCTTTGCAGCAGGGGCCATGGCGTTTTCATCGGTCACCGTAGTCTCAAATGCACTTAGGCTCCGGAGGTTCAAATCTCCCATGTTAGTATGATCTTCAAAATATATCGAATCTTTGAAAGGAGGATAACGTGACAAAGTTTTTTGATGACAACTCATTATCGATCGGCAACACCCCAATGGTTAAGATCACCAGAATGGCTCAAGGACTCAAAGCCACCATCCTTGGCAAGATCGAAGGCCGTAACCCTTCTTATTCGGTGAAGTGTAGGATAGGGGCGAGTATGATCTGGACAGCAGAAAAGCAAGGACTACTCAAACCCGGGATGGAGATCATTGAGCCGACAAGCGGAAATACAGGCATTGCATTGGCTTTTGTGGCTGCTGCAAGAGGATATAAACTGAACGTCACCATGCCCGAGACTATGTCCATGGAAAGGCGGAAAGTCCTTGCTATTCTTGGGGCAAATATCATCCTTACACCCGGAGCTAAGGGAATGAAAGGGACGATCGAAGAGGCCGAACGGATTGTGGCATCAAGTCCTAACTACTATATGCCCCAACAGTTTAAGAATCCTGCCAACCCGGAAATCCATTTCAAGACCACAGGTCCAGAGATCTGGGAACAGACAAACGGTGGAGTAGATGTGCTTGTTTCAGGAGTGGGCACAGGAGGTACCATCACGGGTGTGTCACGATATATTAAAGGAGAAAAGAAGAAAAAGATTATTAGTGTTGCTGTTGAACCAGTGGAGAGCCCTGTGATTACACAGCGCCTTGCTGGAAAGGAACTCAAGCCCGGGCCTCATAAGATTCAGGGAATCGGTGCCGGGTTCATCCCAGACACTCTGGACTTGTCTATGGTGGATCGCGTGGAACAGGTCACCAGCGAAGAGGCGATTGAACATGCCAGACGGCTTGCCCGTGAAGAAGGAATTCTTTCGGGTGTCAGTTGCGGCGCAGCGATTGCAGTCGCTCTTAGACTTGCGAGAAGCGATGAGTTCAAAGGAAAAACCATCGTCGCAATTCTCCCTGACTCGGGCGAACGTTATCTCAGCGGGCCTCTTTTCGAGGGGGTTTTTGACGAAGCCGGCCTTCCAAGGATATAACACAAAATCTTGGCACACCTTGGTCTTGGGCACTACAAATTTAATTTAAGAAGAGGAGGTTGCCATGGAAAAAGTTAAGGGATACGCTTTTACTACGGTTTTGAACACCTCTTACGAAGATGCAATCTCCAAGGTCGCAGATGCTTTAAAGGAAGAGGGCTTCGGGGTTCTCACGGAAATCGATGTTAAGGCGACCTTGAAGAAGAAATTAGGTATAGATTTCAGGAAATATGTGATTCTCGGGGCTTGTAATCCACCCTACGCCCATCGGACCCTTCAGGCCGATCTCGATGTGGGGCTCCTCCTTCCGTGCAATGTGATTGTCTACGAAACAGATGACAAAAAGGCATATGTTTCTGCTCTCAATCCGGTATCTGCTTTGGAAGTTATTAAAAACGAAGAACTGAGAAAAATTGCCAAGGAAGTTTCGGAAAAATTGAAAAGAGTTGTCGACAAAGTTTCGAAAGGATGAAAGGGGGACACGACAATGGTTTGTGGAAAGAAACTCATCTCAAGAAGCTTTTTAATTTCGGTTCTTATTTTCCTCATCACTCTTTTCAGCACAGAGCAACTTTTTTCTGCTGCATTGACTGAGGAGGAAAGAAATAATATTGCGGTCTATGAGAAGGTAGCGGACGGGGTTGTTAATGTCACCAGTACCGCCATCCAGATGGATTTTTTCTTCAACGCTTTTCCAACTCAAGGATCTGGATCCGGCTCCATCATCGATACGAAAGGTCATATCCTGACCAACCATCATGTTGTGGCCGATGCTCAAAAATTAGAGGTGACCTTGGCAGATGGATCGAAGTGGCCTGCCAAATTAGTTGGGTCAGATCCGGATAGCGATCTTGCAGTGATCAAGATTGACGCCCCTAAGGAGAAGTTGAAGGTCGTCCCCATGGGAGATTCAAAGAATTTAAGAATCGGACAGAAAGTCCTTGCCATCGGCAATCCTTTTGGCCTGCAGAGGACATTGACCACAGGAATTGTGAGCTCTCTCGGCCGGACCATCCGGTCCGACGTTGGGACGTTAATTGAAGATGTTATTCAGACCGATGCTGCCATCAACCCGGGAAACTCTGGAGGCCCGCTTCTCAACTCTGATGGAGAAATCGTGGGAATTAATAGTGCTATCATCAGTCCATCTGGTGGAAGTGTGGGGATTGGTTTTGCCATTCCGGTCAATACAGCAAGACGAGTGGTCCCAGAACTCCTTTCAAAAGGTTATGTGACCTATCCCTATATAGGTGCTACCATCCAGTCTCTCATCCCTGAGATGGCAAAGTATCTTAAGCTTAAAATAGAACGAGGAGCAATGATTTCGGAAGTGGTAAAGGGTGGCCCCGCTGATAAATCCGGTCTGAAAGGAGGAAATCAGAAAGTTCAGGTTGGGAACATGATTGTGCTTATGGGTGGAGATATTGTGGTGAAAGCGGATCAAAAAGAGGTAAAGACCAATGATGAGCTAATCCATTATATCCGAGAAAAGAAACCTGGAGATACGATCCTTCTCAAAGTGTTTCGAAAAGACAGTCTCATAGACGTGAAGGTGACCCTCGGAGAAAGACCGAGGAAGAGGTAAGGGAATGGATGGAATGTTGGTTCAATGGGGATGGCGAGATTATGGCATGGGGCCAGGAATGATGTGGGGTTGGTGGGGCATGGGTTGGATATTTATGATCATCTTCTGGGGCCTCTTCGTCTTAGGTTTGATCTTTCTCATCCGATGGCTTGTTGGAATGACAAAAGGGACAAGGGTTGAAGAGTCCGCCCTGGATATTCTGAAGAAACGCTACGCCCGCGGGGAGATTGATAAAGAAGAGTTTGAACAGAAGAAAAAAGATCTTCTGTAATAATCTTCACCAAGTGCCCCGTGACTTTCTTGGAATAATGCCCAACTCTTTAATCGTCATCCGACTATTCTAACACAATTTTGGCTTCCAAATTCGTTCGGAACGCAGCCACAGCAAGAAGGATCGTTTTCCCAATTCCCATCGACAAGAAAGCGATACTCGTATGTCCCCGGCTTTAGAGAGAGGGCTGTTTTCCATATCCCCTTCTTGTCCTTTTTCATCGGGTTCGCGCTGGAATCCCAATTATTAAAGTCTCCCGTTAAAAAAACTTCCTGGGCTTCTGGCGCCAAAAATTCGAATTGGGCCTTCTTTGTCAGAACCTTTGTCTTTGTTTTCTTTCCTGTAGTTTTCTCACCTATCATGTATCTGCCTCCTTAAGTTTATATCAGGTTATAAAAGTGAATGTTTATCCATTAGAAATGAAGGGAATCAAAAAATGTTGATTCCCTTCATTTTACTATCTATCTCTGGAAAAAATTTAAATTACTTTGCCTTTACATGGCACTGGGTGCAACCAGTTGGACCAGCAGGTTTGTTGGCCTTCTTTGCTTCATCATGGCAAGCCTTGCAGGTGTTATGAAAGGCATCCTTTGCTGTAAGTGCCTTCCCCTCAGCACCAGCCTTATGGCACTCCATGCACTTTTTGCCAGAGGTTTCACCTTGTTTCCAGGTGTGGTGGCATTTCAAACAGTCGATCTTCAATGTTTCACTATGCTTCTTATGAGCGAATGTGACTTTCCCCATAGAAGCGTCAAAGACAATTTCGTCTTTGGCAGCGAAAGCACCCGTAACCATCAGACTGGAAAGCACAAAACCTACAAGGACTACCATACTAAGCAACCTTTTCTTCATCTCTTTTCAATTCCTCCTTTTTTAGGGATTTTTAGGTAATATGGATGATTTTTGAAGTTAATTTATCGTAAAATAATGTACGGGAGTTTTCAATAGTCAAATAATATTTAGATAATGTTTGAGACGCTTATCATGAAAGATCGGCGAATTTTGTTGGCAAAGAGTGGGATGGGCTCGAATTGATCAAAAGTTTTATTTAGATGACCCATACAGATGGCTGTGGACCAGCTACCACTTCACCAACCCTAGCCACAGCCTCAATACCTGTTCTTTTCAATTCAGTGATGAGCCGATCGGCCTCAGTAGAAGGAACAGAAAGCAGCAGCCCCCCGGATGTCTGAGGATCGAAGAGTAGCTCTTCCTCCTCTCTGGAAAGTTCCTTGATTTTCTTAAAAAACCCTTCAGCCAGTTTTCTGTTGGCCTTGTTGCTTCCTGTTGTTTCGCCCCTGCGATACATATGAAGTGCATTGGGGTAGAAAGGAAGTTTGTCATAGAAAAGATTGATCTGGAGTCCACTTCCTTTTGCCATCTCCAGAAAATGGCCGACGATGCCAAAACCCGTTATATCGGTGCACGCATGGATATCAAAATTCAAGGCAATTTCTATGGCTCTCTTGTTGAGAGAAGCCACTTCGGGGAGAAGGACTTCTAAATCACGCCAGGGCAGTTTTTTGGAACGGCAGGCATTAAACAAAACTCCTGTACCAATAGGTTTGGTCAGGATCAAAACATCCCCTTCTTTAGCGCCGCAATTAGTAAGGATGCGATCAGGATGAACCACCCCTGTAACGGCCAGGCCATACTTGGGTTCATTGTCATCAACCGAGTGTCCACCAGAAATGGAAGCACCTGCCTCAAAAACCTTATCGCATCCTCCCCGGAGTATCTCTCTTAATATGCTCATATCAAGTTTTTTAATCGGAAACATTACAAGATTCAGGGCTGTTAAAGGTTTGCCTCCCATGGCATATACATCCGACAATGCATTTGCCGCCGCAATCTGCCCAAACCAGTAAGGGTCATCAACGGGCGGCGTAATAAAGTCCACGGTGCTGATGAAGGCAATATCATCTGACAGACGATAAACTGCTGCATCATCACAGGTCTCAAACCCTACCAGGAGATTGGGGTCCTGTGCTGGATGCAGTGTCTTGAGTGCATCCGACAGATCTGTCGGACCAATTTTCGCAGCTCAACCGCAGGTGCGGGAGAGTCCTGTTAAAGTCTTCTTTTTCCTGAAGAAAGTCATCCTGTCCTTCCAATGTGTTTATTAAATTCAGACCACCCAGGCATCTTGGATGTTTTTCATAAGCCAGTCACCTCCAGCCAATTCTGCCCAGTCGTATTTGTCACTGCCGGTGGCTCCAAAATATTCAGCACAGGGTGGGCAAACTCCAAACCAGCCACCTTTTTCATTAATTTTTTTCATAATTTCAAGGGCATTTCCGAATTTTTTGTATATGGGGGACTCTATCCTCTCTGTCCTTTTCTTGTGGACCAGATCAGCGCCTTCGAGCGTCATCCAGACATAAACCTTTCCCAATCCCTTATCGGCAACCGTTTGAGCCATGAGAAGGCCAAAAATGGCTCTGTTGGGATCATTGCCACCGTGCGTGATGACAATAACATATTTCCCCTTCTTCTCTTCTGCGAAAGATTGTCCTCCCATCATTGAGCCAAGGCCTGCTCCAAGCACTTTGAGAAAATCACGCTTGTTCGTTCCTTCGCCATCTTCCACCATTCTCTTTCCCTCTTTCTCTTTCATTTGTGTTTCCTCCTTTCAAAAGTCGCCTGCTCTGTTTCGACTTAAAAATTAAAAAAGATAATTCCTTGTATGTCAAATTGGAATTTTCAATAATAATTCCTTTAAATATCAAGATTTCTTATAAAGCATTTAAGGTTCTTAAACTTGAAAATAAGTAATAAAATTTGCGGTGACTTTGATTTAATCTTAAAATAATTTTTAATGAACAAGTCTCTCTGAGATATCAATGAAAGAACAATTCTATATCCAATGGCATATCACCAATCTTTGTAATCTTCGTTGCAAACACTGTTACCAAAACGATTTTTCGGAGAAGAGTGATCTGGATTGGGCAGGGCTTAAGAAGGTGTCTGATAATCTCCTCAATACATTGATGAAATGGGACAAAACAGCTTGCATCCATCTCACGGGTGGCGAACCCTTATTAAAACCTGAGCTATTTCCCCTCCTCAGTGATTTAGACCAACAATCAATGGTTGAAGAGTTGGGAATTATTACCAATGGTCTCCCCATTGATCAAGAGATGATAAGAAAATTATCCAGCTTTTCAAAATTAAAGAAGATAAAGATTTCTATGGATGGAACCGATGCAGAGACGAATGACTCTATTCGCTTGAAAGGAACTTTTGATAAGGTGATGCGAAATCTTTCATTGATCAAGAATGAAAAGAGATTTGAAGTCATGTTGATGTTCACTGTGATGAAAAAGAATTTTAGGAACCTCCCCTCACTCTTCAAACTCTGTCAGGATTTAGGCATCGATGGATTGATCATTGAACGGTTCATTCCCTTGGGCAAAGGGAAAGAGATCTTGGGAGAGGTACTTAGTAAGGAAGAGTGGAAAGAAATGATAGGGATGCTCTTAGATTTTTTCCCAACCGAAGGAGAAGACCATTCCTTTATTCCTTATCAAGCCTTTCAGATCAGTTTTAGTGGAGAGGAACCCGAGTTACTGGGGGCTCCTTGTGTCATAGGAGTGGATGGTCTTTGCATTATGCCGGAAGGAAGTGTTTTCCCTTGTCGAAGGTTTCCCATTTCAATTGGGAACCTTTTGTATCAATCATTGCGAGAGATATGGGAAAAATCAGAACTCTTGGAGAAGTTGAGGAGAAAGGAAAATCTCAAAGGCAAGTGTGGAAGCTGCCAGATGAAAGATTGCCGGGGTTGCCGAAGTTTAGCCCTTGCTTTGACCGGTGACTATCTTGAGGAAGATCCCCATTGTTGGCATCATGATGTGTAGTATAGACTATTGTTAAAACCAAAACTTACCTTGCCAGACATCGTCAGGATAAACTCCTGACCTGAAATATCCAAAAAAAGAGCCATTTCTGGCTCTACCATTTTCTCTATAAACTCCGCCATCTTAACTCCTATACTTGGGCCTCTTGTTCGATTCAAGGACCTTTTTTCTGATGCGCACGGATAGTGGGGTCACCTCAACCAGTTCATCTTCTTTAATAAACTCGATGGCCTGCTCAAGGCTAAGAATCTTAGGTGGAATGAGCTGCAAGGCTTCGTCCGACCCTGCTGCCCTCATGTTGGTGAGTTTCTTTTCTTTGGTCACATTGACATCAAGATCGTTCTCTCTTGAATTCTCACCAATCACCATTCCTTCGTAGACAGGTGTATTCTCTTTGACAAAGAGGGTTCCTCGGGGCTGGAGGTGATAAAGCGCATACGTGGTCGTCTTTCCTGGTCGGTCCGCAATCAGGGTTCCGGTAGATCGCTTTGTAATAGGGCCATGCCACGGCTCATAACCATCGAACAGGTGATTGAAGAGCCCTGTCCCTCTTGTATCGGTGAGAAACTGGGAGCGAAAGCCGATCAGACCTCTGGATGGGATCCTGAATTCAATGCGAACCCTTCCGTGGCCATTGTTGTTCATCTTCTGCATCTTGCCTTTCCGGATTCCAACCTGTTGTGCCACAATCCCTAAAAATTCTTCCGGGACATCGATGACAAGATGCTCCATGGGCTCTTGAAGAATGCCGTTCATGTTTTTGGTAATGCTCTCCGGCATCGACACAGAGAGCTCATAGCTTTCCCTCCTGATCATCTCGATCAGAATCGCAAGCTGCAGTTCTCCTCGTCCCATCACCTTGAAAGAATCTGTGGAATCAAAGTCAACCCTGATGGACACATTATACAGGAGTTCCTTTTCAAGCCGGTCCCTCAGGTTTCTCGAAGTAACATGCCTTCCGTCCTGGCCGGCAAAAGGCGACGTATTCACCGAAAAAACCATGGAGATAGTGGGCTCATCCACCGCAATTCTCGGAAGGGGCTCCGGATTTTCAAGATCGGCAATGGTATCACCGATATTAATCCCTTCAATCCCGGCTAAGGCAACGATATCACCTGCCCGGGCCTCTTTGATCTCTGCTCGTTCGAGCCCCTGAAATCCATAGAGCGATGTCACCTTCGTCTTGACCGGGTCCCCTTTTCCGTTGATCGTCGATACCCAATCCCCGACTTTGACCGAGCCTGAGAAGATCCTCCCGATGGCAAGCCTGCCCACGTAATCGTTATAGTCGATGTTGGTGACCAGGAGCTTCAAAGGCCCTTCTTCATCCCCTTCAGGCGGCGGAACGGCCTGAAGGATGAGCTCAAACAGGGGCTGAAAGTCTTTGGTATTCTCATCAGGATGGAGTTTTGCAATCCCGAGTTTTGCGTTGGTGTAGACAATCGGAAATTCAAGCTGTTTCTCCGTGGCATCGAGGTCAATAAAGAGATCATAGACCTCGTTGAGCACTTCTTGGATCCTCGCATCAGACCGGTCTATTTTGTTAATCACAAGAATGGGAGGAAGATTAAACTCGAGGGCCTTTTTCAGAACGAATCTTGTCTGGGGCAAAGGGCCTTCTGAGGCATCGACGAGGAGCAGCACGCCATCCACCATCTTGAGCGTCCTTTCCACCTCCCCGCCGAAATCGGCATGACCTGGCGTATCGACAATATTGATCTTGACTCCTTTATATTCGATCGCCGTATTCTTTGCTATGATCGTAATACCCCGCTCCCGCTCTAAGTCAATATTGTCCATCACCCTATCCTGGACTATCTCGTTCAAACGGAAAGTACCTGACTGCCTGAGCAGGCCATCGACGATCGTTGTCTTTCCATGATCCACATGGGCAATCAGGGCAATGTTTCGCAAATCTTCGCGTTTCATAAATAAACCCTGTTAGAAATTCCAGTCGTTACGACTCGAAACCGAGCGGAGCATTAAACCCCGCCGGAATTATTCTAAAACTAACCCCACTGCAGAGCAACGGACCATTATTTCTAACGGGGTAAAGTCCGTCAACAGTATGGATATTTTCAATCCCTGCCTGCCGCAAGCAGGTGAAATCTACAATCCGACCTGGAATTTGCTGGTCTCTCTTCAGGGCCCCTCGAATGGTTCCTGTGCTAATCCTCAGAGTCGACCTTCTCATCCATCTCAGGGAGCCAGTTCTGGATAATTTCTATGATCCGTTTTGCCTGCTTGGCAGAGGAAATATTGAATTTTGACTGAGGCATAAACTTTCCGCCCCGTTTTTGATAGCGGACTACTCGAATCTTCTTGGGTCCGAATTCGCCGGTTTTTTTGTCAAGATCCCGGTACATAAACATGACCGTGGACCAGGCCCCGCTGGTGAGAACTTCCTTCTTCACCTGCTTGACCATATATTGCCCGTTGTCATCCTTCCAATCTATGCTGATTTCATCAATGGTCTCTGCCATTCGTCCCCTTTCGTAAAATCGCTTCTCTGAACCGTTGGGGTTACATTGGATGTTGCTTTCCTAGGGTGTTTCTTGAAAGGGTATTTGCCGTTCCCTCTCCCTTTGCGTCTCGAGATATTCTGGAGGTCAGGGATGTTGCCATGCCACATGGGATCAATACGATTCATCTTAAAGAGGGATTTCAAGTCCCCCAATTCCTGATCGGTCACAAAGGTCATGGCAATGCCTGACCGCCCCATTCTTCCGGTCCTTCCTGTCCTGTTGATGTAGGATTCCAGGCCGCAAGGATAGTCATAATTAATCACATGACTGACATGACTGAAGTCGAGTCCCCGACCGGCAATGTCCGTGGCAACCATGAAGGTAATCTCATTTCGGCGAAAACGCTCGAAGATCGATGTTCGCCTCGATTGCTCCAGACCTCCGTGGATATACTCTATCGATTTAAATTCTCCTTCCAACTTCCTGATCAGTTTCTTACCGTGATGTCGTGAATTGCAAAAGATGATGGCCTGGGAGATCTCCTCTTTTTTTAGGTATTCGATCAGGGCATTGAGCCGATCACGTTGCCCCGTATACTGAAAATGGTGAACAAGACTCTGTGGAGCCACCTGTTCCTTATTTAATTCCACTCTGACGGGTTCTTTCAGATAGGTCCTGATTAATCGATCGATCTCTTCGGGCATCGTCGCTGCAAAAAACAATGTCTGGTGCTCGTGGATCAGACAGGACATGATAAAGTCTATATCTTCAATGAAACCCATTTTCAGCATCTCGTCCGCTTCATCCAGAACGAGCGTGCGAACACAGGAGAGATCGATCGACGTGGTATTATATAGGAAATCGATCAGTCGTCCAGGTGTGGCTACGAGGATATGGACACTGTCGCTTAATTTTGCTTTTTGAACCTCCATCGAGAATCCGCCAAAGACGGCAAAGGGAGCGACCTCTGCAAGTCTCGAAATTTTATTGATCTCTTCCACATATTGAAGTGCCAGTTCACGGGTAGGGACCAGGATGAGGGCCTGGATGGCATTGAGCGAAGGATCGATCATCTGGACCAGTGGAATACCGCAGGCCGCTGTTTTACCGGAGCCGGTCTCTGCCCGGGCCAAAAGATCCCTGCCGCTCAGGATAGGAGAGAAGGTCTTTTCCTGGATGGGCGTTAAATCCTGATAACCCATGTCAGTCAGAGCCTTCAGAATCTCTGGTTTTAAATTCAAATCTGAAAATTTCATCGTCAATCCTTAAATAACTCGGTCAATATTGAACAGAATTATTCCTTTCTTTTTTTTACGCCAAACTAATGATTTCCACGATTTCACGCGACTTAGAGGTAAATAATGGTTAAATCACGCAGAAATGGATTGGAAGACTCAGTATGGGCTTGCCTCTTTCTCATAGATCGCGGGAAATACTCCCCCCATCATCGAGGAGGCTTCTATTTATATTTATTTAATTATATATCAGTTTAAACCGAAAAGCAAGAAAATCACTTACCTACATATTATCCCTCGAAAGTGCGTCAGTATAGATTCAGATTTCGAAATCAATCAGCCGGCAATCGTAAGGAAGATGTTTTGATTCTAATAAAGAAGTATTTAGTGCTCTCCTTGAGATGATCGAAGGGTTCGGCCGTCATGAATATAAGTAAAAGTTTGTCTGTAGTCATTTGGGTCACCTGCATAGGCGGATATATTATTAAAGGTTTCCTATTCCAATTGGGAACCTTTTGAATGATTTCTTGAAACAGATTTGGGAAAAGTCAGAACTCTTGGAGAAATTGAGAAGGAAAGGGAACCTCAAAGGTAAATGCTGAAGATGTAAGATGAGAGATTGCAGAGGGTGCCGAAGTTTAGCTCTTGCCTTGACCGGTGAGTTCAACTACAAGTCTACACTTCGATGCACGCAGGGAGGTTGACGATTACCAATGGAAAGTGTGAACGGCTAAATCAGCGGGGCGAGATTCGCCTCTATCACCTTCTCGGTGCTTTGATTTCCAAAATCAGCAGCGTTGGCGATTGCAAAAAACGCTGTCGCTGAAAGTTTTTGTTCGGCTTTTTTCACTCATGAGCGAGACACGCTATTACCAGTGTTCGGATAAAGCCAGGCCATAAAAAGTCGCGTCAGCTGGGGCATCAGAACCCAAGTGAGCAGGATGACCATCAATGCGCCAATAATGAGCGAGCTTACAGAGATTGGCCAGCCACCGATCCAATTTCCAACCGTTACGCCTAACAGCAGGCTGGCTGGGTAAACTCCCAACAACGTCATGATGGCCATTTTCCAGCGAGGCGGGGGCACGATGGCCCGTTGGCCCGGTAGCGTGAACCACGTCTCCAATCCGCTCAGGCGTTCGTATCGCGGCTCGCCTTCGACCAGTCCGGCTACCGTTTGCTTCCATTCGTCAAACAGCGGCGAACGGTAGAACTCATCGCGCGCTTCTGCATCCTCGAATCGTCGCAGGATGCCGTATTCTCGCGCCCCCGAGCCAGGTACGGGTCGCAAAATGTGAACGCCGAGCTGACCCGGGAGGTGGAGCGAACGCTGGACAAAATCGTGAAGCGCCCGCTCGAACTCTTCCTCGCAGCCTGCCTTGACGGTGCGGGTGACAGCGACAGATACGGGTTCATGATTGCTCATACAATTCCTCTCCTCAAAAAATTAGCCTTGGGCATAGGTTGACTGCATTGACGTAAGTACCGTCGCCAGGAGGCTGCTCTCAGTCCAAAGAATTCCCTATTTTATTACCGGACTCATTTTCAGTTCAAACGCGGCTTTGAATCGGGTCAAGGAGCCCGGGCATATAAGGATATTATCGTTTTCAAAACTTGTAAGTCCCCCATACGGAGAAATAATTTACGTCTTTCCCGGGTCCACTCTCCCGCAGAAAAGGACCGGCAAAGAAGTAGGTGTAGGCGCCCGCAAGCGTGATATGACGGTCGATGCGCCACTCTGCTCCTGATGAGAGGGCGCTCCCGATGTAGCGGGCATGGCTCGTAAGTCCTGACCGGACAAGGTTGACCGCGACCCCATAGATACCGTCGTTCAGGTTTTGGCGCCAGAAGAAATCCCAGTCAACATTAAACGATATCCGTTCGGTAACATGAAGTAAAAGAGACGGGTGGAGATCGATAAAATTTGCAGGACCGATCAGGTCGGTTTCATTGAAGTACGCTCCTTTGGGAAAGAGCGCGTTGAAAGTCTGGAGGTTCCGGTCCTTGGGATCTCGATCACCACTTGCAATGTCCGCCTTTAGACCAATCCGCGGGCGAAAGGGTAGTTTCTGAAAAGTGTATCCGGTGTCAGAGGCGGCCGTCCAGGCCCGGATATCGCCTCTACCGAATTTGCCCCACTGAAAAACAAATTCGAAGTTGTAGTCCCACGACTCGATCTGCCCCCACAGCCTCGTTCCCACGGATTGTCTCTGCTCATCGGCAGTCCCTTGATTGAAATGTGCTTGTTTCCGATCAAGGCTGAAGAAATAGAGATCGACTTTTCCTCCCGGAAGAACCGGAAGCGGCGCTACGCCGTAAAACCCCCAGAATAAGCGCTTGGGATCAGGCTCGTCATCGAAAATCCCAGTATTGGTCTCAACAGGTCTGGTGACAAACCCATCCACACGCCAAGCACGGGCATCTAAGGTTAATCGCACACCATCAAAGCTCTGACGTACATTCGGACTCTCTCTAACCGAAACAAGACGGGACGACCCGTATGTCATTTCTTGGCGCCCGGCACGCAGAGTGAGTGATCCGATGTTTCCAACCCCTGTTGATACGTCCAGGAAGGCTTGGTTCACATCTAATACATCCTTGTCTGGCGGACGAGGCCCCCCATTCCTCTCATCTTCCAGTCCACTCTTAAGTTGGGCGAAGAAACGCAAATTCGGACCGAGATGAAGATCGATATGCAGCATGTACCGTTGAAGCAGGTAGCCGTTTTTATCCTGCGGCCCCTGGCCCCAGTTGAAATTGTCAAAATACTCGTATCGCTCCCGTACTTCGCCTCCCACCGAGAGGTACCAGTCGCCCTTATTATTGAATGGAACATATTTGATGATATCCCATAGATCAGTGCGACGGGTTGGGTCACGCAGATAGCTGTAATCTTCTTCGTATCTAAGCTGCTGGTATGGGGGAGGTGAGGGCAACTGCTGTGCTTCGACAAACCATGGATTTAGCAGAAAAATAAGAACTGTAACCACAATAACAAGAGATGTACGGAGCAATTTAGCAAAGGTGTCGAGACCGATTGCCCTGCACATCTCTGATTACTCCTGTCGTGTATTTAGAAGACAAAGCAGTCGCACCCTAATCTCCATAATTCTCCGGAGGGACTCACCACAAACGGGTGTCCATGACTCTCGTGTGCGTGTAAATACGGCGAGGTATCCAGAGCCAAAGAAGCGGAACGGTAATAACCGCCGTATGTCTTAGCTGGCGACCAATCAGGGCTTGCGGATAAAGGGGTTAGGTTACTGAAATCACCTGCCCCGTAAACGACTTTGCCGTCGGCCATCGTTAACAAAGATTCAATGCGCTTTATGTTCTTCCTCCACCGAAAAGTAGTCGTCAGAGAGCACAACAATGTCCGCTAACTTTCCCTCTTCAATCGAGCCCTTTTCCTTTTCTTCGTTGGAGAACCACGCGCTCCCAACGGTATAGAGTCGCAGCGCCTCCATCCGATCGATACGATTTGCCTGAGGATAGAGGACGGTTCCTCCAACTGTCTTACCACTCGCCAGCCAGTAGAGTGCGGCCCATGGGTTGTAGCTCGCCACCCGGGTTGCATCGGTTCCGGCCCCTACCGGGATGCCCGTCTCCATTTTCTTGGTATTTCGTTTCCATGATGGTCTGCTCCTTTCTTGTTGTTAGAATATGGTCGAGGTGCCCTATACCTTGGCAAACCCATGTACGAGTTTAGAAGGCAAAACAATCGCAGCCCAGACCCCAGAAATCGCTGTAGCGGGGAGCGGCGGCCTTTTTGCCGACCAGGAGTTGATGGGCAGCATGGAGACAGCCGTGCGCATGGCACTCAGCGGTATGCTGGTGCTGGGAGACCGGGACGCCGGCGCGAGCGGCTCTGGCAATGTCTAATGGCGCCCCATACCCGCCATAAACCTTTACGGGTGACCATTCCGGCAGCACAGGCAGCGGCGCCGGGTCAAGGTTATGAAATTCCTCAGCGCCGTAAACAATCTTCCCGTCAACAATGGTAAGGACCGACTCGATCCCCTTGATTTTCTCTTCCGGCACAGAGAAGTAATCTTCGGTGAGCGCAATGACATCCGCCAGTTGGCCGACGGCAATTGCTCCTTTTTTGCCGCTTTCACCCGAAAACCAACTGCTGCCCTGGGTATAGAGCTTCAATGCTCCCTCCCGGCTGAGACGGTTTGTTTTGGAATACAACGAGGCGCCGCCGATGGTCTTCCCGGAAACGAGCCAGTAAAGGGAAAGCCAGGGGTTATAGCTGGCCACGCGTGTGGCATCGGTACCCGCCCCTACGGGAATGCCAAGTTCGAGCATTTTTCGCACCGGAGGAGTCCGGTCCGCTGCCTGCTTCCCGTAACGGTCCAGAAAATACTCTCCCTGGAAGGCCATGCGATCCTGGATGGCAATGCCGCCTTCCAACGCCTTGACACGTTCGAGGTTGCGGTCAGAAATGGTTTCGCAATGATCGAAGAACCACTTTGTTCCTTTGAAGGGGATTTCGCGGTTCACCTCTTCGAACACGTTCAACATGCGCGTGATGCTTTCGTCATAGGTCGCGTGGATGCGGAACGGCCATTTATTGGCAGCCAACAGCGAAACGACCTCTTTGAGGTCCTTCTCCATATTTGACAGGAAGTCTGGCCGGGGTTCCAGGAAATCTTCGAAATCCGCCGCCGAGTAAACCAGCATTTCACCGGCGCCGTTGCAGCGATAGAAATCGTCACCTTTGCCGGGCGCGGTCAGCTTCATGCACCGGAGGAAATCCTCTTTTTCTTCCTTGGGTTTTTGCGTGAAAATGTTGTAGGCCATGCGCACGGTCATTTCACCCCGCCTGTGAAGTTCCTCAATAATCTTGTAGTCATCCGGGTAGATTTGCGATCCGCCACCCGCATCTACCAGGCTCGTGAGGCCAAGGCGATTCAACTCGCGCATGAAGTGACGCGAAGAATTCATTTGATGTTCGGGCGGCAGCTTCGGTTGCTTGCCGACGGTGGCGTAAAGAATGCCGGCGTTGGGACGGGCAATGAGAAGCCCGGTGGGGTTGCCGCTTGCGTCGCGCTGGATTTCACCGGAGGGCGGATTCGGGGTGTCTTTCGTATAGCCACAGGCCCGCAGCGCGGCTTTGTTCAATATTCCGCGGCAATAGAGATGGAGGACAAAAACTGGCGTATCGAGTGAGACGGCGTTAATTTCCTTGAGTGTGGGCATGCGACGCTCAGCGAATTGAAATTCGCTCCAGCCGCCGATGACCCGAACCCATTGACCGGGAGGAGTGCGTTGAACCTGCTCTTTCAGCATCCGCAAGCCGTCTGCGAGGGAGGGAACGCCGTCCCAACGTAACTCAACGTTGTAACTGAGACCGCCGCGGATCACATGCATATGCGAATCGTTGAGCCCTGGGATGACAGTCCGTCCACCCGCATCAATGACTTTCGTCTCTTCTCCCTTAAAGATCATGATTTCCTGGTCGCTGCCGACAGCGATAAACCTGCCGCCTTTCATTGCGACGGCCTGAGCAAACGACCGCCGTTCATCCATTGTCGCAATCCGACCCTTAATGAGGATCGAATCTGCAACGATTTTCTGTTGGTTTGTTCCATTCATCATAACCCTACCTCCTTCGTTCGATATTCCTTATCCAACATTCTGAAGTATACGATCCCTTACCTCCTGAAGATTTACAGAGGCCATCAGAGAATGAGCATTCAGTAAATATCAAAAATTTAGTCAGACTATTTTGTCCCAGTCCAAAAACGGCAGATGAAGGGAGCTCAAGAAGCCCCCTCCGCACACGTCCCTTAACAGATTAGCCTCCATGCCCGCCTAGCATGGTTTCAGCATACACGACCCCCTGACCATAAGCCCCCCCATGTTCTTTGACGATCCCCAGGACAGCCGCGTAGGTTTCTTGGCGAGCCCAGTCGCGTTGCAACTCTAAAAGAAATTGCAGCCACATCACCGGCACTGCGCCAGCCTGAATCATGCGCTGGATTGCCATATCGTGAGCTGTCTTACTCACGCCACCACATGCATCCGTCACTACATACACTTCATACCCGGCTTCGAGAGCTTGAATTGCAGGAAGCACGATACATACTTCTGTCCAAAGACCACCCATGACCAGCTTCTTGCGACCCGTCTTTTCAACCGCTTTGACAACACGCTGATCTTCCCAGGTGTTCATCGTTGTCCGGTCGATAGGCTCCTGGCCGGGAAAGACTGATTGAAGCTGTGGAAACATAGGACCGCTAAAAGTGCTTTTCGCCACTGTTGTTAAGATCGTGGGAATCTTGAAGATCTTAGCCGCTTTGGCAAGACCGACGGCATTATTGGTCAAAGTTTGCCGATCCATTGATTCAACGCCAAAGGCCATCTGAGGCTGATAATCGATCAGAATCACTGCGCAGTTATCGGGGGTAAGTAAACTGTGAATTTTCGTGGATACTTCCATGGTTTTTCCTCCTTTCGTGGTTAGTGAAATGCAGATTAGTTGTTATTTCCCTATTTCCCTTGAGTAAGGATGTCAAACCTCCTCACTCACAATAGTCTGTAGGGCTGTGCCCGCTTTGCCCATTCGCTCGAGGGATATTCACTCTGAAGCCTCTTGTAAGCCTCCTTAAGGGGCTCGGCGCTATGTGTGCTCTTGTACAAAGCTACTCCCCGCATGTAAACCGCTTCAGGTGCCACATCACTCTTTGGATAATCCTTCAAGATCTCCTCGATCATTGCTATCGCTTCGCTAAACCTCTCCCGATCAAAATGACATATTGCGACCCCTAGCATTAGCGAAGGAATAAATTCCTCGGGCGATAGAAACCCGATGGTGCGGTGATGCTCTTTACCTTCTTCATCCAGGGTAATCACAGTCGGTGTCCACTGGATATTGAAATTCTTAGCAAGGGGCTGAGAGTCAAACAACACTTGAATTGGAACCATATGCCTTTTGATGAATTCAACCACCCTTTCATTGGGGTACGTAACTGCACCCATCTGCTGACAGCCAATTCAGAGGGGGTTAAAAAAATCCAGCAAGACCATTTTTTTCTCTGCCCGTGCCAGGGTCAAAACTCGGTCAAAATCCTTCTCCCACTTGATTGTTTTTTCCATATGTATCTCCTTTCCGTGAACTGAAATCGTTTTCCCAACACGTAATCGCATGAACGGGGGTGCAGCGCGTCAATACAGGGAGTGGCGCCTCTTTTCTGGCCAGAGATGAAAAATTCCCCGTCTCATTCTCTAATGGTGCCATTGGCATTTGGACAAGTAAATAGAGTGAATGCTGTATTTTTGTAGGAACAATACAGTATTTTTTAACTAAGGACGATTGATTACGACGAAAGCTTCTATTGCGGGGTGAGATCCAACAGTCACGACTTAAGGGGGCAACAAATGAGGTGGCGATAAATTGAATTCCAACCGGTGCGGATAGCTTGCCAAGATGTTTCCCCTCCAAAGGGCTTCGATATGAAAAACAGACCAAAACCCAGGATTCGTCCCGTTGATTACCATTTGGAATGTTGCATTGAGGCGAGATTTTGGAAAATAGCGAGTACAGGAAGAAGTAAACGAAATTTCCCTTTACCAGTTTTTCAAAAAGAACCGATGGGGAGGATTAACGAGTTCACCTACAAGTCCTCAGTTTGAGATAATCTGGAGCTTGACGATTACGGGTAGAAATTTGCATAAAAAAAGGCAGAGTCATCTCTGGTCCTGCCTTCTCTCTCAGGTCATCAATTTTCATCTTAAGGCAGCTTGTATTTAACATTTGCTTTAATATAACTTTGCCCGACTCCCTCTACGGCTGAACGTGGCACGACTCTTCTCCCCCATTCACTTCTTGATGAAAGCGATTTTCTCATCAAATTCTTTCCAGAATTTTTCATCAATTCGTTTCCAGTTTTCTCCCCACCGGCTATTGAAAAAACCTCCAAGATTCTGAAGGAGGCGCCCCCACACAGGCAAATTCTCATAGGTGAGCACGTCTTCCAGAAAGGGGGCGATCTCCCCCAGTTTCTCCTTGGGGAGGTAGGCCCGGGCTCCCATTTCAATAGATTGCCTCAAGGCTTCCGGACTCAGGGCATAGGCTGTAAGCATCACCACCGGAAAATGACGAACGACGGCGTTCTTAAGAAGATCAAACCCACGAACTCCCATGATGTCAAGGATAACCAAATCATAAGTCCACGAAGCCAATCTCTCAACTGCTTCTTCATAAGTGGTAACCTTGTCAAAGAAACAGTCTGGACAAGCTTCCTTAATTTCCTCCTCCAGAATGGTCAAAACATCCGGTTCATCATCCACAGCCAGGATATTCTTACCATCAAGAATAGATTTCGTCATGATGATCCCTCCTTTTTATAGCCCTTATTAAGGCCCCCCCTTTATCCCGAGGGTAAATTTCTTTAACCTCTATCCCCCTGCGACAGTAAAGGTTAAAGAAAAGGTACTTCCTCCAGAGTTGAAACAGTCTTCTCGTGCTCTACAATGCGGGCATTTAGAGATTCTTCCCGGGCATAGATCTCTATCTGTTGTAAGATAGAGGCAACGTTGGCTTGCTACTGAGATATCAAACCCGAATCGCTTTGAATAGACCTTCGTCCGAAGCAGATCAAGCCCTTTACCTCCTGCACCGAAGTCATAAGGTTTCTTGGTTCTATAAAGTTCGGTATCCAGGGTATGAAAGAGGCCATCGAAAAGGCGTCTCTGGTTCTCTTTGGTGATGCCGATGCCGAAATCCATAAATTTTAGTTGTATCCACTGAGCTTTTTGCTCTAAAACAATTCGAATCACCCCCTCGTCAGGAGTGTTCTCTATCGCATTCTTTAAAAGCCCTATAAACATTCCTCCCAAGACCCCTGGATTGGCGTCCAAAGTCAGATCTTTTGCCCCTTCAAAGGTTATCTGAATATCCCGATGACTGGCTTCTTCTTTCACCTCTCCCAAAACTTTTTGAGCAAAAGAATAGAGGGAAATGCGTTCTACTCCTGCCGATGGGGGTATGTCAAGTGCCTCGAGGTGGGAACTTTTCTCCATTTCCCGGTAGGAACGAATAATCTTGTCGGTCTCCTGCTGAATATCGGAGAGGCGACCCAGGTTTTTTTCAAGAGAATCGAAAATTTCTCCTCTGACAATGGGAGGAGTCTGCGCTTGGGTCTTACGCTTCAAGATCCGAATACTTCCCTGGATGACGGAAAGCGGTGTTCTCAGTTCGTGGGAAAGATGATGTAGGACTTTGTCCTTGGCGCTCCGCAAGTTCCTCTCCTGTTCCTCCGCTTGTTTCCGTTCGGTGATATCCCTTCCGATTCCAAAAAACCCCACCGGTTGGCCTTTGGGATCATGCATCAGTGAAATAGAGGTCTCCAGAACCCGGATGGTCCCATCCTTCCGAATGAGTCCCCAATCAAAGGCCTTTGTAGGTATCCCCGTGAGATAGACCTGGTTAAAAGTTTGATAGACTCTCTTCGCTGTCTCCTCGCTCATGTACTGGCGGTTATTCACCCCCATCAATTCTTCCCTGGAATAACCGAGAATCCTGGTCATGGAACCATTTAAAAAAGTTAGAGTCCCGGCCAGGTCAACCTCATAATAGAGCTCCTCAATGTTGTTGAGGATGCTCTCGTATTTCTGTTCCCTTTCTTTCAGTTCTCTCTCCGCTTGTTTGCGTTCGGTGACGTCCCTCCCGATTCCAAAAAACCCCACCGGTTGGCCTTTGGGATCATGCATCAGTGAAACAGAGATCTCAAGAAATCTTTGTGTACCATCCTTTCGGATCACCTCCCAATCAAACCCTTTAGAGGGAACGCCTGTCCGGTAAACCTGGTTAAAAGTTTGATAAACCTTCTTGGCGGTCTCCTCGCTCACATACTTTCGGTAATTCATGCCCATCAGCTCTTCTTCCGAATACCCAGAAATCTTCACCATGGAATCGTTGAAGAAGATCATGTCCCCAGTGAGATTGACCTCATAATAAAAATCCTCGATGCCATGAAGAATCGTTCGATATTTCTCCTCGCTCTTACGGAGTGCTGTTTCTGCCTTTTTTCGCTCGGTGATGTCCTCGCAAGCCATCAAATTTTCGACGGTCTCTAATTGGACAGGTATAAAATTGATGATTTTTTCAGTTCCATCTTTACAGTTGACTGTAAAAACCCTGGATCTTTTTTCGCCCGGCTTGAAGATTTTTAAATCTTCCTTCCAGGCTGAGATGACATCATGTCTGTAGTGAGAATCGGGATATGCTTTCCTAAACCAAGTTTTTCCATCAGGGATATCATTTAGATCATAACCGAATAATTCTCGAAATCTAGGGTTGATGTGCTTGAAGGCACCATCCTTATCAATCATCACCATACCAAATGGAGCATTCTCCGATAGTGTTTGAAATCTTTGTTTCTCGGTACGTAGCTCATTTAAAATTTGTTTGTGCTCGGTAACGTCACGAATGATGCCCTGGTATCCGAAAATGCCACCGTCATCGGCCCGCCTCACAGTCGCAGTAAGCAGGCACTCCATCTCTGTTCCATCTTTCTTACATAACTTTATCTCATAGTTTCTAACAAATCCCTCCCGCTCTATCTGCTGCTGAAACTTTCTCCGAGCCTCGGGGTAAACATATGTCCTCCGGGCGTTGAGACCTATTATCTCTTCCCTGCAATATCCGAATAGATCTAACATAGATTGGTTGGCATCGACGATCTCTCCCTCCCGAGTGGTGACGTAGATTGCATCTCTAGACCCCTCGAAAAGAGCACGATATCTCTTCTCGCTTTCACGCAACGCATTCTCTGTCCGTTTCCGCTCAGTGATGTCGCGGATAATACCCTGATATCCTAAAATATTTCCACCATTGTCTAACCATAGAGAGGAAGTAATCAGACAGTCTATTACTGTATTATCTTTTTTGCGTAGCTTTACTTCAAAATCTCTAACAAACCCTTTTTGTTCTATCTCCTTTTGGAATCTTTGACGGTCATAAGAATTCACATATGTATCTTGAGAAGTTATCCCGGCCAGTTCTCCTTTGGTATACCCCAGGAGGTCTAAAAAAGCTTTGTTGACATCGATAACCTTTCCTCCCAGGGTAGTAATGTAAACCGCATCTCTCGAATCCTCGAAAAGGGTTCGGTATCGTGCTTCACTCTGCCGTAGCGCCTCCTCCGCCTGACTGGATTTGTTTTCCAATGCTTCCAATTCAGTAATCCGTTGGCGCAATTCCATTAATTCACTGATTAGTTGCTTCTTTGTCTTATTTTGATCTTTCATTGTGTCTACCTAATAAAATGAATATAAAACCTTGTTGCACTGAACTTCCTCTGGAATTAAAAGTCAATTAAATAAAAAAGCCGAACTTACCAAAGGTCATCCTTCGGCAGCTCGGCCATCCTATCCCTAAACCCGCCATTTTCCATCCCCCCCCACGAAAGGTTTGGCTTTATCTGGAGAATCAAATTAGGGTATTAAAAATACAGTCTAATTAATATCAAGAGAGTATTTTTTGTCAATACTAAAAATGAGATTGTGAAAATTATCTTTTTAAGGATTATCACTTGAAATCTGGTATAGCGATATGGACACTCGCCTTGAGGACTACAGGAAGTACTCTTCGGGAACAAAAAAGGCAGAGCCATTGCAGACCCTGCCTTTGATCTTTGACAATTTAAATACTGAAATCTTACTCCAATGAAGTACAAAAAGGGAACCTATGATTCCCGATATGATAAGCCTTTACTTCTTTTCAGATTTGTCTTCTTTTTTCTCTTCGCGAGGACCAAGTGTCAATTGATAGGCAATGTACGCCGAAAAGCGATTCTGACCATGAATGTCCCGGCCTGTCGAAAATAGAAGATGGTGTTCATCGGTCAAATTGACAATCGTTCCTACATTGAACCCCGTTCGGCCACCTTCTCCTTTTGCGGTTGGTGTGTTGTAGAACACTTCTGCCCCAAGCGTTATGACCTTGGAAAGCTCGCGCTGCACTTCCCACCCAGCAAACCAATAGTCTTTGTTCCCCGAGCCCGGATTAAACCAGTAGCCTCCGCCTGCATAGGTCGTCCATGGGCCCAAGCTCTTTTGGAACCAGATCGGAAGGAATGTCTTAACATGCCCACTTCCCAACCCCTTCGAGCTTCTACCTGTGGGCACGTCGACGATCAGGAAGGCTCCTACTTGCGGCCGCCAGTCGTTTTCCTGGATGAAGCGATACTTCGCTCCAAGTTCCAAGTCCCCGAATCCGTAATGTGATGAACCCTCCTTCGGTTTTACGTAGGCAAATGGAGCGATCAGATGAAGTTGTAAATTGGGTAAAGCGCCATAGTTGACCTCAAAGTGCGGAGCTGTACCCGACCATCCGTCCTTGTCCTTCGCGTGTTGCGAGGCTAAGTAGATCTCCCAATGGCGGTATTCTACAGGCTCGGGGTCGTCTGTCACGAAGGGCGGACCTGCCCAGGCGACCATTGGACCCAGGATTAACGGGAACAACCCCGCTACAATCGCTGCAAGCAAGCTAAGGATCATTTTGACAAACAGATCACGTTTCGCTATGCGGATCGAGCGATCAATTCCGAAAAGCAACTTGCCATGCATCTCTAATTCCGTCCTTTCTTAAAACGGAGAAGCTTCATTCCTATTAGGACTTATTTAGGAACATCCGTTGCTTTGGACTTTAAAAAATAATTCATACCCTTATCAACCGGCTCTCTTAACTTGATGACTTTAATGAATCCGTACCCCATAGCCTGGTGGCAAGCGTTACAGGACTTAATTACGGCATTGTATTCTTTGGTGAATGCCTTAATGTCTTGAGCCATAATCGCTTTATTCACCGGCGCAAATGTGGTCTCGTAGAATGATTTCCAATCTTCATATTCTTTCGGTTTAGTCACTTTAGCCGGGTTCATCGCCCCGTTCATACGCTTTGACAGGTGACTCTCTGGAAGAAGCCCCACACTGTTCGTATCAGGACGTTTAGTATAAGCTGTGGCAAAAGATTATTGGTTGAGTGGTACAAAAAAGGTAGGGTCGTTTCCAACCCTACCCCTAGTATCTGATTCTAATTTCGACTTTAGTCAAAACTTAAGAATCTCCAGGCTGTTATTACTCTCGACACATAATCTATAATGCATCCAGTGTTCCGTCGTTTTTGTACCTGGCAACCCATATATCCCTGTTTTTCCCCGATTGGGCATACCCCACGACTATGATCTTACCGTCTGGTTGGGTGGTGACTGCAAAGCCCCAATTATTGCTATCGGGTGGGCAGTTCGAAAGAACAAGGCCCTCCTTCCCAAAGCTGCTATCCATCGCTCCATCGCTGTTGCACCTTGCAATATATGCCTCCTTTTTTGGACCGGATAAACTATTACCCACAATCACGATCTTTCCGTCCGGCAGAAGGGCTACCGCCTGACCCCAGTTGCCCTTTTTGGCCATGCTTTGGTACGAAGCAATGCCACCCATTCCAAAGGTCGTGTCAGGTTTTCCATTGGCATTATATCTCAATAGTAAAATGTTCGTGTTTTCTCCAAGGCGGGTATTCCCAGCCACGATGATCTTTCCATCGGGTTGAATCGCTATGGAACGGCCCCAATCGCGTCCGCCTGGTGGGCAGCTAGAGGGTGCAACGCCCCCTTCACCAAAGCCCTTATCTAGTGATCCATCGGCGTTATATCTCACGGTCAATACATCGCATTTTTTTGTCGTATAACTCACCCCCACCATCACAATTCTACCATCAGGCTGGATGGCGACAGCACGACCCCAGGCATTCGCATCGGATAAACCTTTATAAGTGACAACACCTTCTTTTCCAAAGGAGCTATCCAATGACCCATCACTGTTATACCTCAGAATCATTGGTTCATAGTTTTTGCCATTATGGGTCGAGCCTACCACTACGATCCTTGCATCGGATTGAAGCATGACTCCGAAGCTTAGGTCTTTGTTTTCCTTTGTCTGGCTTCTATAAGTGGCGACGCCACCTTTCCCAAAAGTGCTATCAAGTGATCCATCGCTATTGCATCTCAGAACCAATACTTCCCTGTTTTTGTCATAATAGGAATCACCCACCACGACGATCTTTCCATCTGGTTGGAGGGCAACCCCAGAACCGTAATTATTGCCCTTTCTTTTTTCTCCATAAATGAAAACACCGCCCACCCCAAAGGCATTGTCTCTTGTTCCATCGCTGTTATATCTCAATACCAGTGTTTGGTGTTTTTTGCCGTTATAGCTTACACCCATCACCACAATCTTTCCATCTGGCTGGATGGCGACGGCACGACCCCACTCACTATTCTTGGGTGTAGATTTGTAAAGGATAAAGCCCTCCGGTGGATTGAAGCCGGAGCCAGAAGAGTCTCCGGGAGTTGCAAGGCTAATGAGAAGCAATAAACCAACAAAATATGCGATTGATACAAAAATGGCTTTAAGCATATCGCCCTCCTTTCTTCCCTTCAGTATTTCCAGTAATGTTCCTCCACGTTCGCACGAAACCCTCTACGCCTTCAGGAGGAGTGCCTAATAGCTCTGCTCATGGGCTTTGAGTCTTCCACAACCAATGCCGAGTCTGCAAAAGGTGCTTCTTATCCCGTTGAAATTTTTTTCGTAAATATCCGCTTCTGACAGTTTATTTCTCTTTCCTTGCCTACATCTAATTCACCTTTACCACAAACTTATTTACCAGGTCAAACAAAATTTCCATTTTTTTCCTTGTTGTAAGTACTCCGCAAATTCCACCTGTCCAAGGTGGGCCAATTTAAGATTTAAATAAGATTACGGGTTGAAACGTTCATAAATTGGCCGATATGGGTTCATGATGATCCCCCTCTTACAATCTCGTGAAAGGCCATAGTTTCAAAACATCGGTTTAATGCTCAAGGCCTGCTCAATACTGTTTTTTCCTGGTAAATACAGTATTTACTTCATTTACTTTCCCACCATTTCTAATGCCGTAAGGGGACTGTCAATACTAATGATTTGAATTGGTTATAAAAAATGTAGATCTTTTTGAATAAAATAGAAAATTGTTGACAGAAACAATAAAGTTTGATATATCCCATTTTAATTTTTTCGAATAAGTACTCAAGAAAACGCATATATAATTATTTTTCTCTAATAAAAACAGTAACTTTTAATATTCTTACCTTTTTGTCCAAGATAAACATTAGAGGGGAGGTAGATTATGGGAAAGAGGCTTTTAATCTTTTTATCAGTTCTCTTTATTTTCCTGTTGGTCAGTATCGCTCATAACATTGTAAGAGGAGATTCGGAGTATGCCGGTTCTGAAGTCTGCAAAGATTGCCACGAGGCCCAATACAACAAATTTGTGAAATCCGTACATGGAAAGAAGGCAATACCGGGGAATCCCGCCAACAGAGACGGCTGTGAGTCATGCCACGGCCCCGGGGCTCAACACGTTGAAAAAGGAGGGGGAAGGGGTGTCGCCATTTTTGTGTTTAGCAAAAAGGAAAGCTCTACCGCCAGGGACTCAAAATGCCTCGCATGCCACCAGGATATGAGAGGCGTGGAAAACTGGAATCTCAGCAAGCACAAATCTTTTCTCGTTACGTGTGACAACTGCCATTCCATCCACTCGGCTGTGCCCGGAAAGAATTACCTGAAGGCTCAAGAACCTGATCTCTGCTTTGGCTGCCACAGGAACATAAGAGCCAAATTCAATAAACAGTCGCATCATCCAATCAAGGAGGAATTTGTCGGCCGGCAGGCGCTTAAATGCTCAAGTTGCCACAACCCGATGGGCACTTTCGACATTAAGGCAATGATCAAGGCCGATTCGGTAAATGATCTCTGTTACAGGTGCCATGCTGAAAAGAGAGGTCCCTATGCATTTGAGCATCCCCCTGTGCCGGAGAACTGCCTATTCTGCCATGAAGTCCATGGCAGTAACCATTCGAGGCTTCTCACCAGGAAGGTGCCTCTCCTTTGTCAAAGTTGCCACAATTCTACAGGTCATCCGAGTAGGCCATACACCAATCTCCACTCATTCTTAGGAACCGCGACCCAGAACAAAAACAGATTTTTCGCACGGGGATGTCTGAACTGCCATGGAAATATTCATGGAAGCAGCCTTTCCGAATTCTTTGTACGATAGGAGGTGAGATAATGAAAACGAAAATAATAATCGTTGCACTGATGATATGCCTTGTACCACTTTCGTATGCTCTTTCCGAGGATAACAAGACGATCGAAGGCGAGGTTGGGGTAACAGGTGTCTGGATAGATGTACATGGGAAAGAAGGGGGGAAAGCCAAATTTACAGAATACAGAGACCTTAGAGAAGATGGTGCCGTTTTCGGATGGGCGAGACTGAACCTTGATACGGATAAGTATTTCCTGAACTTCAACGCAGGCGATTTCGCTTACGACACTCAGTATTATAAGATAGATGGAGGCATGTGGGGGAAATTCAAGTTTGATCTATTTTATGACGAGATACCCCATAATATTACCTTTGATGCCAGAACCCCTTTTATCGGGGCAGGCCATGATCTCTTAATCGGTGCTCCCAATCCGAATTTTCCTGCGTGGAACACATTTGACCATTCGATCCTAAGGCATCAATACGGAGGCGGTTTCAAAGTTGACGTGATTCGGCCGTTCTTTCTTGATGTTTCATTTGAAAGGGAAAACAGGGATGGGATCAAGCCGACAGGCGCGGCAGAAACAAGTCCAGGAGGCAGAGCTTTTGAGCTTCCGGAACCCATTGAGTTTGTAACAAACAATCTTAACGTTTCAGCGGGGTATTCTAAAAAGCCTCTCTTCTTGTCCTTGAATTATATCCACAGCGATTTCAACAATAGCAACACTTCTCTGACTTTACCTGCCAATTTCAACCCTCCCAATGCTTTCTCACTTCCTCCTGATAATACCTACGACAAAGGCGCTTTTAAAGGTGCTATCTCTCTCCCCTTCAACAGCAGATTTAGTACGAACCTGGGGTTTGCAAGGGGAAGATCGGAGACATCTGTTGTCTCTCTCATTGGTTCGGGTTACACGGGAAAAGTTGACAATGTAAATTACGACTTCACGCTCACCTCAAATCCTGTCCGTTTTCTGGACGCAAAAGTCTACTATAAGTATTACAAGAGGTTTAATAAATCCGACGACCCTACCGGCGTTGCAGATATCTTCTTAAATTACAAGATTGCTACTTACGGAGCAGAGCTTGGTGCGAGGTTCCCCTTAGACTTCTATCTCTCAGGTGGCTATAAATACGTTAAGACAGAGAGAAATAAGAGAGGAGAAACGGACCCTGCCGAAATTTTACCCTTCAACATGGACAACATCTATTTTGTGGATTTAAAATGGACCGGTCTCGATTTTCTAGATGCAAGGGTGGGATATGAGAAATTCGATAGAGATGCACATTACCGGACCGCTGATAGCTTCGCTAATCCGGCCAAGAGATTTTCCTATGCGGCACAGAATAGGGATACTTTTAAGGCCGCTCTCGATATCTTCCCTTTGCAGAATCTGAATTTGGGTTTTGAGTACAGGTATACAGATACAAATTATTCCGACACCATATTTGGATTGAGAAGAGATAAGAGGCATGAATTCGATATCAGCGCCGACTACATGATAGGGAAGATTGCAAAGGTATATGGATATGGCGATTACGGGTGGATCAGATTTAATCAGGCACAAACTGGAGGTGCACCACCTCTGCCCTGGGAAGGAGATCAGTGGGATAAGACCTGGGGGTATGGGATAGGTGCTGAAATCTATGCCATCCCTAAGAAGCTGACGTTGATATTTCAACATGATTATGTGAAATCGAATGGGTCCGTTGATTTCGCTCTTAATAACGGACTGTTCGTTGCCGCGAGTGGACTTGGTGCCGGATCCGGAGCGAACAATGATAACATTGATATTAGCAGATGGGATGATTACACACTTTATTCCTTCAGCATTAAAGCAGTTTACAATTTCACAAAATCTCTTGCAGCCATGATAGGCTATGCTTATGAAAGATTTTGGTACAGTGATGCCCAGTTAAACAACTACCTTTTTGCGCCTGCAGGTCCGCCTAATTCTAATGCTGCTTTTCTAACCGGGGCTTATAAAGATCAATCCTACAAGGCCCATTTAATATTCGGAGGTATGAGCTACAAGTTTTAATAAAGTTTTTCTCTTCTTTTTCGGGTTTCTTCTTCGTTTACCTTAAACGTTACAGGATCGATCACGACCTCGTAATCCTCTTAAATAGAGGCAAAACCATTTCTGAAATCCTTCAAAACCTTTTCAACCGGCTTTTTCAATGGATCTCCGTAGCCTCCTCCTCCACCTGCAACCTCATGGAGACCATAGTTTAAAAAGTTTAAAAAGATTGTTTAAGTACTTGATTTATGGTAACATCTCAAACTAAATTCCAAAGGAGGTTAGCGGTTTATGGATATTCGGAAGATTTTGAAAAAAATTGAAAAAACTGAAACCCCCAAAGTGAACAAAGTAGCTGTTGCCTACTCTGGAGGATTGGATTCTTCTCTTGCCATCGAATTGCTCAGAAGAAAATATAAGGCGAAAAAGATCCTTCCTATCACGATTGATGTCGGGCAGGGAGAAGAGGAGGTCTTTGAGAGTAAGAGAAAAGCAAAGATTCTCAAAATCAGGCCTCTCTTTTTCGATCTTCGAAAGGAATTTACTGAGGTCTGGATTGCGCGAGCCATTCAGGCCAACTCGGATTATCTGGGTTACCCTGTCTCCACCTCCATGACGAGACAGATCGTGGCGCGTAAGGTGGCAGAGGTCGCCCGGGCAGAGGGATGTGATGCCATCCTCGAGGGATCCAGTGGAAAAGGAAATGATCAATATCGCATGCATAATGTCTTCAAGATGTTTGCGCCTGGGCTGAAAATCTTGGTGCCGGTGCGGGATTTCGATTTAACCCGATTGGAAGAAGAAGCATTGTGCCGGGCATGGAGTGTTCCAGTGAACGAGATGATCACCGGAGGGGATGATAAGACGATGTGGTGCCGATCCATCGCCAGTGGTGCCATCGACCTGAACCAGCCGCTTCCAGATAATATCTGGATGTGGTATTGGCCCATTGAAAAGGGTCCTGATGAACCTTCCTTCATCACCTTGGAGTTCGAAAGGGGGATTCCCACCAAATTGAATGATAAACGGAAGCCCCTTGGAGAAATCATCCCGGCCCTCAACGTCATTGGAGGGATGCATTCCATTGGCAAGATCGACATTTTTGAGGATGGGATTATGGATCTGAAGAGCCGTGAGATCTATGAGGCCCCTGCCGCAACGATCATCCTTAAACTCCATCAAGACTTGGAACAGTTCTGCCTCACCAAGGACGAGATTCAGTTTAAGAAAGGAATCGATCAGAAGTGGGCCTACCTGATCTACCATGGCATGGCGTACCATCCATTACGGTATGATCTTGATGCCTTCATCGAGGCATCTCAGAAGGTGGTCAACGGGAAATATAAGATCAAACTCTTTAAGGGGAACATTGAGGTCGCCAATCGAGAATCGAAGACAAGTCTCTTCTCACCGGAGATCCGTTCCATTAAAACCACCGGTTTTGATCAGAGACGCTGCGCGGATGCGGCTTTCGTTCGCGGACTTCCCTTTGAAATCTTAGCCAAACGGAAAACGAAGTAGGGGGTCATTCAATGAAGATTGAAAAGCTATGGGGTGGACGGTTTGAAGAACTGCCCTCCAAGGAGATGGTCGATTTTCTTTCGGGGAGAGATGTCAAGGGGATTCCTCCTTGCGATGAGCGACTGATCCCTTACGATCTCTGGGGAAATCGAGCCCACGTCCTCATGCTTTGTCAACAGGCTATCCTCTCGAAACAGGATGGAAAGAAAATCCTCAAGGGATTAAGGGAAATAGAAACGCTTCATCAAAAGGGAAAGTTTGGATTGGATGCGTCGAAAGAGGATGTCCACTCCAACATCGAGAGTTATCTCATTGAGCGAGTAGGAATTGAATCTGGAGGAAAGGTCCATACCGGTAGAAGTCGGAATGACCAGATTGTCCTCGATATGCGTCTTTACCTTCGAGATCAGGCTTTGGAATTTGTTGAAGGATTGGTTTTTCTAATGGAATCTCTTCTCCAAAAGGCTTGGGAGCACCGTTTGACGATCATGCCTGGCTATACCCATCACCAGCATGCTGTAGCCACCACCTTTGGTCATCTTCTCCTCTCCTTTGCAGAGGCTCTCGAACGAGATGCTCAGAGATTTGCACATTGGTTTGATCTCTTCAATAAAAATCCTTTGGGTGCAGCAGCTGGCTATGGCACGACTTTTGGACTGGATCGGCAGTTGACTTCAAAGCTTCTTGGATTTGATGGGCCCACAGAGAATGTCACCGATCCCATTACCCAGCGATGGGAGCCTGAGGCAGAACTGGCCTATGATGTGGCGGTGATGATGGATCATCTCTCTACCATGGCCCAAACTCTGATCCTTTTATCCACTCGTGAATTTAATATGATTCGGTTGGACGATCGACATTGCACAGGCAGTTCAATCATGCCGCAGAAGCGAAATCCCTGTTCTTTAGAGGTGATCAAGGCAAAAACATCCTTCGCCCATGGGATGGTGGTCAGCCTCCTCTCCGTCGGCAAGGCTCTCTTCATGGGATATAACCGGGAGACCCAATGGACGAAGTATTGGATCATGGATCTGGTGGACGAATCGAAACCTGCCCTCTCCGTAATGACCGAGATCATTCGACTCCTTCAAGTCAATAAGACTCAGATGCTAAAGCAGGCTCAGGAGGAGTTCGCTGGTGCCACTTCTTTGATGGAGTGGATGGTTCGTCAAGGTTCCCTTCCGATGCGGAAGGTAAAGATGGTGGTGGAGAGAGCAGTGAAATATTCTGAAAGAGAAAACAAGGGAGAGGTTTCCTATCAGAGTTTAAAGAAAGTTCTCACTGAGATGAAGGTTCATATTCCCATCACAAAAAAAGATGTGGAAGAAATGCAGAGACCGGAAAAGATATTGGCTCAGACTCTATCCATTGGGACACCTTCAGAGAAAAGGGTGAAGGAAAATATTGCGTCGCTTCAAAAGAAGATTCAAGCCAACAGGGATTGGCTTATCCATAAGCGAAAGGGGATTGAAAAGGCAAAAGCGTTGATTTTTAAAATGGAGAAAAAGTTAGCCTCCTATAGATGAAACGCTGGGCAGAACAGTAACAATTTTTTAAAGTTCAAATTTCAAAATCCCAATGTCAAATGAATGTCAAAGTCCCTGCCTGCGGCAGGCAGGCAAAATCCAAATAGTTTTGACATTTGAGCTTCGGCATTTGAAATTATCAATAAATCCAACACAGAGTGGTTTCTGGCAAGACCAGTGGTCGGGGAGATGAAAAGCTCTTGATGGAATATGGAAGGGTGACGGATAGAGAATTAGAGTCCATCAGGAAAATTGTGGGATCGGAAAGGATGTCCGTTGGGGAATCAATCCTTGACCTCCATAGTAAAGACGAGTCTTTTCATCCAAGGCGAAAGCCTGATGTAGTGGTGTGGCCACTCAGCGCAGAAAAGATCAGCCAGATTCTCAAATTGGCCAATGAGGAGCGGATTCCTGTTACTCCATGGGGCGCTGGGACGAGTTTAGAAGGCAATCCCATACCGGTGGAGGGTGGGATTGTTTTAGATCTTCAACAGATGAACCATATCTTGGAGTTGAGGACAGAAGACCTTCAGGTTCGTGTTGAAGCAGGGGTCATTTATAAGGAGTTAAATCAATCCCTCTCCCGTTTTGGCCTTTTCTTTCCACCAGACCCTGGAGCCTCGGCAACCATTGGGGGAATGGTGGGTAACAATGCCAGTGGGATCAGGACGATAAAGTATGGGGCCACGAAGGATTTTGTCCTCAAAATGGTGATCGTCCTTCCTTCTGGAGAAGTCATCCGGGCTGGAACGAATGCGATGAAGACTTCATCAGGCTATGATCTTTGCCGTCTCTTTGTGGGTTCAGAAGGAACACTGGGTGTGGTCACAGAGGTCACCCTTCGCCTGATCGGCCTTCCCGCAGAGTTTATGGCTGCCGTGGCGCAATTCAATCCCATTCGTGAAGCCACAGATACCGTCATCCAGATTATGCGTTCCGGTCTGTCTCCGGCCGCTCTAGAATTCTTGGATGCCTCAACGGTTCAGGTCGTTAACCAGTTTAAAAAACTCTCTTTGGAAGAAAGACCAACTCTTTTCATTGAGTTTCACGGTGCAAGCGCTACGGGTTTGAAAGAAGAGTTGGAGATGGTGAGGGAGATTTGTGGCGAGAACCGATCTCTCCGGTTCGATTCAGGAATTGGGAGGGAAGAACGAAACCGCCTCTGGGAGGCTCGGTATGGAGTTCGTGAATCCATCAAGGTAAACAATCCTGGTTTTTATCCTCTTGTGATCGATACGGCTGTTCCCATCTCAAAATATTCGGATATGGTGGAATGGGGTCAGAGGATTGTTGAGAAGAAAGGATTAAAAGGATATGCCTTTGGCCATGCAGGAAGCGGCAATCTCCATATGGAGATTCTGGGGATTCCTGAAGAAAAGGCCCAGTGGCAAAAGGTTCGAGAGGCAGAAGAGGAAATTGTCCATTTCGCACTAGAATGTGGTGGAACAGCGACCGGAGAGCATGGCATTGGGATTGGAAAGAAGAAGTTTATGAAGAAAGAGCATGGGGCAAGTCTCCTATTGATGAAACAGATCAAAAAACTTTTAGATCCCAATGGAATCATGAATCCCGGGAAAATCTTTGAATAAACCTTTTATGCGATTCCACCTCACCTCATCCCTCTCCCCTTGGGGAGAGGAAAAGAGTGAGGGGGAAAGGAGGAACTTATGGGAAAAGTAGAAGGGGTCATCAAATCTGAAATGGTACGTTTGGCAAAAAGGGAAATAAGGAAAATTTCTGTTCCGTTAGGCCGGGATGTCCGGTCCATGAAAAGTGCGGTCTCACAACTTCGAAAAGCGGTTTCAGCACTTGAGCGAATAGCAGCGACTCAGCAAAAAGTGTTGGAAAAAGGAGAGATGCCATTGGAGGCGGCTCCGGAAGAGGTGAAGGTGTCACGATTCTCTCCCCGCTTGATCCGAAGCCTTCGCGGGCATATGGGCATCACCCAGAAAGAACTGGCTATTCTCACTGGTGTCACAGTTGGAGCAGTGCATCTGTGGGAGTGTGGGCAGTTTAAGCCAAGTGGGAAAAAGAAGGCGGTGATGGTAGCGCTTCGAAAGCTCGGCCGACGTGAGGTAAGGAAACTCCTTGAAAAGAAGAGTGCGGGCAGGGTTAAGAAAACAGTTCGTCCCTCCATGAGGAGAGGCAAGAAAAGGAGATCGAGTAAATAACATCTCCCTCCCATGATTTATTTCAATCTCTTGCTCCAAATTTTTCTCGCCGTTTTTTTATTACGGTCATTGGTCCAAATCTATCTTAACGGGCTTAATATTTCCTTCCTCCGTCAACATGGAACAAGAGTTCCAGAAATTTTTCAGGATATAATCGACCCAGAGAGACTGAAAAGAATTTCTGCTTATACCGTGGATTCTGAAAATTTCAACATGGTTGCCACTCTGGTAAACCAAGGGCTTTTCCTGGCCATTTTACTGTCTGGATTCTTACCATGGCTGGTAAGGACCATCAGTCTATGGAAATATGGGCAGATTGTAAGTGGTTTGATTTTCTTTGCTGTTCTCTCGATATTCGCCAACCTATTTCGCATCCCCTTCAGCCTCTATGAAACATTTGTGATTGAAGAGCGTTATGGATTTAACGTGACGAAATTTAAGATGTGGATTTCGGACCTATTGAAAGGCATCGTTATCGTCGCCATTTTGGGAGGTCTACTTCTCGGCCTCCTTCTGTCCTTGGTGATTTATGGAGGAGATGCCTGGTGGGTATGGGCATGGATGTTGGTCGGTGGGTTTGAATTACTTTTGCTATGGCTATTTCCAGTAGTCATTCTTCCTCTGTTCTACAAATTTGATCCGATTGAAAATAAGGGACTGGAAAAGCATATCAGGGCGTTGATGGAAAAAGTCGGGCTCCGAGCTAAAGGGATCTTCAAGATGGACGCGAGCAAGCGAAGCAAGCATACGAATGCTTTTTTCGTTGGCATTGGCCGAACGAAACGGATTGTCCTTTTCGATACTCTCTTAGCCTCTCATACCGAAGAAGAGATTCTGGCTGTCTTGGCCCATGAAGCAGGGCATTGGAAGAAAAGGCACGTCCTTCGGATGCTCGTTCTTTTAGAAATATTGTCTTTTGTCTCTTTTTATGCGGTGACTAAATTCCTGAACTGGCCATTGCTTTATCAAACATTTGGCTTTCAAGAATCCCCTGTCTATGTGGGATTATTTCTCATCGGAACCTTCATCAGCCTGCTTGGTTATTATGCTCAGCCATTGGAGTCTGCAGTCTCAAGGAAATTCGAACGTGAGGCTGATGATTTTGCATTGGTGCTCATAAAGTCTGCAGAACCCATGTGTTCTGCATTGAAGCGGTTGGCCGCTGATAACCTGGCCAATCTGAGCCCTCATCCTCTTTATGCGTGGTTCTATTACTCTCATCCTCCTTTGGTCGAGCGAATTGCAAGGCTCACTCCTTCTAATAAAGGATAGGGAAATGAGGGGATGGGGAGGCGAGGGAGCAGCAATTAAGGGATTGGGGAATTGAGGAAATGAGAAATTGAACATAGCAGCTACATCACACCTAGAGGGTGAAAATACTAAGAATTTCCCTCCCCCTTTGACGGGGGAGGGGAGGGTGGGGGTGATGGCCAGGATTACGGATACGAGCACGTTATTTTCTAGGAGAAGGAAATGGATACTAAAATTTTTGAGAAGATGGATGCCCCAGAACTTAAGAATTATATCCAATTTTTACTCTGGCATTACCGAGTCATAGACGCCTTCTGGTTTCTATATGTGGCGGAGATGTTCGATCAACCCACAGCAGAACGGTTCAATGAGCGGGTCTGGGGTCGTGTCGCCGGGATGGCAGCAAAGGACCTTCTCAAACGCTTTGGAATAAAGGAGAAAGGTCTCAAGGGATTTGTAAAAGCCCTAAAGTATTTCCCTTGGACTATCTTGGTGGGCTATCGGATCGAAGAGAAGGAGGGTGAAGTGATCATCACCGTGCCCAACTGTCCTACCCAGGAGGCCCGTCTCAAAAGAGGATTGGAAGAGTTCGTGTGCAAAGAGATGCACCGAGGTGAGTTTGCTGGCTTTGCGAAAGAGATCGATGAGCGTGTCAAAATTGAGTGTCTTTTTGCTCCACCCGACCCTCATCCCAAAGATATGTTTTGCAAGTGGAGGTTCACCTTAAAAGAATTATGAGGGCCAAGACTTGATAGCGCGTTGTTGACTTCTTCCTGAAACTCCCATGCCGACCAGTCGGCACAAAGAAGAATGAAAATTAATTTTATTGGATAGAGTAGCTCTTTGCTTATTTGTTTGGATAGGGTAATTTTGATTCCATAATCCAAACAAAAAGG
>Ga0208039_1000016_pt1 | contig 191118 bp, 186 predicted proteins | sample June2015DPH_20_1_2_FD_184722 | JGI IMG/M metagenome (GOLD analysis project Ga0208039, IMG submission 184722) | Peatland microbial communities from SPRUCE experiment site at the Marcell Experimental Forest, Minnesota, USA - June2015DPH_20_150... | ecosystem: Environmental > Terrestrial > Soil >... | reverse complement strand
CTTTTGCGAATAGGGATGGTGTTGCAACAATTGCCCTGCCATGTCCAAGCGCAAGCGTAATCGTCCCACTGGAAACCTGATCCTTGCCAAGGTATGGTGCCACGTAAATGTCCATTGCTTGAAGGTAAAGGGACAGTTCGTCGTCGCGTAAATAGTGGTCTACAAAGTGAACATTTTTTTCGAGGTGTAGCCGTTTCGTAAGCGATGTTAGTTTCTCGCGGTAAGCTTCGCCTTCATGCTTTCGCACCTCAGGGTGCGTTTCGCCTATCACCATGTAGAGCAGCTCAGGCCTTTCTTTAACTAGGTAAGGGAGTGATTTGATTGCATATTCTATGCCTTTCCCTGAGCTGATCAAACCGAACGTCGCGAGGACCGTGCGTTTCTGCAACCCAAGAAATCGTTTTGCGTATTCGTTGTGCCCGCGCTCTGGGAGAGCAGCCCCGTGACGTACCACTCTAATTCTTTCAGCGTTGATCCCAAACCGCTTCTCGAGAAGCTTCGCAGCTGAGTCAATAGTTACAATGACAGTCTCGCTCAGTTCCGCGATTTCAGACATTATTCTGCGAGCTTTGTCAGGCGGGTTTAGAAGGACCGTATGAAACGTCGTTATGACGGGCTTCTCGAGATTCTTGTAAAGGTCGAGGACGTAATCCCCCCATTCTCCTCCGTATATTCCGTACTCGTGCTGGATACTCACCACGTCAACATCGCTCTGATTCAGGAAATTTGCCGCGGCCAGGTAGTCTGCGCGCCCATGTTGGTCGATAGTGAACCTAACGTTGGGGTCCGAGTACCGATTCCCATTCTCCTCATTTATTGCAACAATGAGATAGCTGGCAATTCGACCCCGCATTAGTAGAGCCCTCGCTAGGTCTCGAGTATAAGTCGCTATGCCGCACGCTCGGGGAGGGTATGTGCTAACGTACCCGACTTGTGGTTGAAGATCCAATATGCTCTCTCCTCTTGCAACTTAGGCTACGACTTCCGCCGAACGCTTGGCGCAACTATCAAGTAATATCGGCCCTAATGCTAAAAACGCTATGCTTTCAACGAACACCTCCTTCGTTGAGAGCGAAATCAAATGACTCTGGTTTACGCCTGCATAGCACCCCACGGCAGCGAGACGATTGCCAAACTTGCCAGCAAATCCACCGTGCGAAAGTTTCAGAAAACGAGGCAAGGACTGCAGCAGCTGGCAAGGGAGGTTAGGAAGGCAAGACCAGACACAATTGTGATTGCCAGCCCGCACAACCTAAAGCTATGGCGGAAGATTGCGGTAGTTATAGCCGAGAATTCTACGGGTACACTCCAAGCCTCGCCGCGCAACAAGAAATCCGTTGGCCTCAAGGTCAAATGTGACGTGAAATTCGCGAGGAAACTCCTCGACGCCGCCGCGAGAAGGAAACTCCCCGTTGTCGGGGCGAATTATGGAACCTTCGACGGCGTCACTTCCGACATGCCAATGGATTGGGGGACACTAGTTCCGCTCTTGTTCATCATCCCAGAGTGCAGACCAAGACCGAAGGTGGTTATCGTAACCCCTTCACGCGAAATCCCACTCTCACAAAACTTTCAATTTGGCAGAGTCGTGGGCGAGGTAAGTGAGCGCACAGCGAAGAGGATTGTTTTTGTCGCTAGCGCTGACCAGGCACATAGACACAAGAAATCCGGACCGTACGGTTTCAACAAAGCATCGAAGGAGTATGATAGACTAGTCTTGCAAGCAATTCAAAGAGGCCGCATTGATTCGATCATGGGGTTCAGACCGAAATTTGTGGACGCTGCGAGGCCAGACAGCCTGTGGCAGATGACTATGCTCGCGGGAGCTATTGATAGGTTTAGAATGAAAGCCGATGTGATCTCTTACGATGTTCCTACGTACTTCGGTATGATATGTGCGAGCTTCCGACGAGTTTAGTGGAACGCTGAATTGTTACCCGGTTCCAGTAAATGGTGTAACGATCTTAGCCGCAGTTCCAGTCATTGAGCTCAAACCTTAGGGCGTAGGTCGATTACGCGGCGGGCCTTGCCGACTTCTGAGCGTGGGAGTGTTCCTAACTCAACGAGTTCCACGTCAGCGCGAATCGCCAGGACCGCGAAGAGGTCTTCCAGAATCTTCTTCGGCAAATTCGGATCCCTTAGCATGTCCGTGGAAGCTTCAACCTTGACGGCCAATCGGTCCAGGTCCTTGTGCGTGACAATTATTTGATATTGATCTCCAAGGCCGGGAATGTTCATCAACACATGCTCGATTTGGCTTGGAAAAACGTTCACGCCGCCCAGGATGAGCATGTCGTCACTCCGCCCCTTTATTCGCGCGATGCGGCTGTGGTATCTGCCGCATGCACACTCCTCTTCGTACACGGTTGAGAGATCCCTTGAACGATAGCGGAGGAAGGGCATCGCCTCCCGGGAAAGCATTGTGAAGACGAGTTCGCCTTCTTTGCCCGGTTCCAAAACCTCACCGGTGTCAGGATTGATAGTTTCTACGAGAAATTCATCGCCCCAGATGTGGAGGCCGTTTCTTTGGTCGCATTCGATTCCAACCCCCGGACCGTAAAGCTCGGACATACCGTAGATATCATGCGCCCGGAGACCGAACCCCTCCTCAATTCGCTTCCGAGCCTCTTCACTCCATGGTTCAGCCCCGAAGACCCCTATTCTGAGAGCGAAATCGGTTCTTGGCTCATAACCCTCAGCCCGACTTGCCTCAACCAAGTATACCATGTAAGATGGTGTACTCGTGACCACGGTGCTTCGTAGGTCCTTCATGAGCATTAATTGGCGCTTTGTGTTTCCGACGCTTGTTGGTAGGATTGTGGCCCCTATAGCCCTAGTTCCATAATGGATACCCAGCCCACCAGTGAAGAGACCGTAACCGTACATGTTTTGAACGATGTCGCCCTTCCTTACTCCGGCCGTATCAAGAGTCCTGCCCATTAACGTTCCCCAACGTTCCAAATCATGTCGAGTGTAGGCTACGACTATCGGTTTTCCAGTTGTACCAGATGACGCGTGGAGACAGTAAACACGATTTTGAGGAACGGCAAGAATACCAAGTGGATAATTGTCTCGCAAATCTGTCTTAACTGTGAAAGGTACCTTCGGCAGATCGTCGAGGCTTTTGATGGATTCGGGTTTCACTCCGGCATCGTCGAAGCGTTTGCGGTATAACGGTACATTCCTGTAGGCGTAGCGAACGATTTTGTGCAGTTTGACTTCCTGTATGCGTCTTAGTCGTTTTGGCTTGAGCGTTTGGCCGAGCCGATCAAACAGAAGAATTCCGCCCCCGAGCTTTCAATTTTGTTCAGTCATAATTGGCTTGGGCCCTCTGTATGTCAATCATGGAAAACAACCAAAAGCCATTTCCTCAATCTGGGCGGTTGGTCGGCGGCGAAAAGACATCAAGAAGACGCATCTGGAATGATGGCGAAACCACAGCTATTCGGTAACCTAGTAACGCAAGTAGTTCGACCTAATTTATGCTCTTTCTGCGGGGCCTGCATGGCTTCATGCCCCGTGGGAGTACTTTGGCCAGTTGGGGAACAACCAACACTGATCGGCCAGTGTGCTCTGTGCGAAGTCTGCTACTACCAGTGCCCCACGGTCGAGTTTCCGAAGGATGACGTTGAAGTCTTCCTCCACGGCCGAACAAGGCGCCCCGACGAACCCCTCGGAATAAGTCGAGGAACATTCGTTGGCCGAGCAGTAAACAAAGAGATCCAGGGACTAGCGCAAGACGGCGGCGTCGTGACAGCTCTCCTCAGCTACGCGCTCGAGAACAAGTTGATTGACGCAGCTGTCGTCGCCGGAAGAGATTCGAATTGGAGAGCGAAGCCTGTGGTCGCAACGAAAACTGAGGAAATCGTCAAAAACGCCGGCACAAAGTACACACCTAGTCCAACGCTTCTTGGTGTTCGTTCGGCGGTTGAGGAGTACGCTAAGACTAGGGTGGGACTAGTCGGAACACCGTGCCAAATGAGAGCGGTTAGGAGAATTCAGACCTCGCCCTTGGGCAACCGACGTTTAGCCCAGGCGATGGGCTTGAGCATCGGCCTGTTTTGCATGGAGGCTTACGGTTACGATAAACTCGTGGAAACCTACATGGCAAGCAAAGGCATCGAACCTTCCTCCATTACGCGAGTAGGCATTAAGAAAGGCTCCTTCATAGCCTGGGCAGGCGAACAGGAAGTCCTGCACGTACCACTGCGTGAAGTCGACGCGTTTGTCCGAGAGAGTTGCAAGCAATGCGAAGATTTCACCGCCGAGTATGCAGACATATCCGTGGGCGGAGTCGGATGTCCGACGGGTTATTCCACGATAATCGCTCGAACGGAGAAAGGCCTTGACATCCTAAAGCAGGCCGAGAAAGCTGGATTCGTGGAGCTGCGTGAGCTAAAACCGGAAGAGAAAGGCTACCAGAAAGTCGTCAACATGGCGCAAGCCAAGCGCGCAAGGAAGTCCACAAGAATCAACTAATACGTTTCCTCATCGTCCTTCCGCTCGGCGCGGAAGACTTGGGCAGTTCGAATTCATTTTCCGGCACCAACCACACCCGCGTATAACATATGCTAGACAAGAAATAATGCGGATTAATCGGGAAATTCGTTTAGGAAACGGTTTCGATTCACGCCCTGTCCGCCTTTCGAAGTGGATTTTGGGTTGTTCAACCAAAAAAGTTGATTCTGCAGCTTGGGTTCGAACCCCGCTCCCGGCACCACTCACACTGGTTCGCATAGTCAGCTAGCACTCTTGGCACCGTTTGGCACCACCCCTCAATGGGTGGATCCACCCTGTGAGGGGGGGGTGGTGTAGTTTTGTGGGGAACCAATGTTACTCTGAGGCAAACACGCTAGACAATTAATGTCTCCAATACCGATCGTTGCCTCAAACCCCTTTTGATTTAATTCCTGGTAAACCTAATCCAAAAGGCAGAGGATATATCGACATGTCCATACCGGAATTCAAACTCAATCCAGAAATGACGCTCGGCCCTGTTTCCTTGAAGGTAAAGGATCTAGGTTCGATGCTGTCCTTCTACGAAAAGGACCTTGGCCTCGTAGCCCTCCGCCGGGACAAAGAGGTTGTTGAGCTTAGTCCCAGCAAATCCGCAGAGCCCATTATAGTTTTGAGGCATGTTCCAAACGCCGAAAAGGCGCCCGACGATGCTGCTGGGCTCTACCATTATGCGTTACTGGTTCCAGATAGAAGGAGCCTAGCAGCCGCCTACGTCGCCATCGGCAATGCAGGGATAATTTTTGACGGTTTCGCTGACCACCTAGTCAGTGAAGCACTCTACCTGACGGACCCTGAAGGAAATGGAATAGAGATCTACGCAGACAGGACTAGAAGCCATTGGAAATTTGATGAAGACGGGTACGTCGATATGACAACACAGCCACTTGACATTGATTCCTTGCTAAAGGAAGTGCCCAACGCACGCCGGGATAGTTTGAAGGCGATAGCTGATGGAACCAAGGTGGGTCACGTTCACTTGAAGGTTACCGACCTGCAAAGGTCAATCGCCTTCTACAGAAGCGTGCTCGGCTTGGATTTGATGAGGTACTATGAAAGCGCAGCCTTCCTCTCTGTAGGGCGGTACCACCACCATATCGGAATGAACACGTGGGAAAGCCTAGGAGGAAAACCCGTCGAAAGGAATTGGGCAGGTCTGGAACACTTAACTATTGCAGTTCCACGCGAAAATCTCAATGAGCTATCAACCATGTTGGCCGACAGCCCCACCGCGCATAATGAGGGAAACGGGCAACTCTTCATCTCGGACCCCGATGAGATTGCGTTGATAGTGAAGTCTTCGTGAAGCCTTCCGAGCTCAGTAATTTGATTTGACGACGTAACATGATTCCGTGCAGCCGAAGATCCTGTAACGCCGCTGAGCCACCCAATCATATAGTCGTTGAGCGAAGGGTGTTCCGAACAGGCTACAAAGGAAGCTGAATGGTGTCAGGAGTTTGCAGACTTCCACTAATGCAAAAGGGCCACTTGCAAGTGACCCGTCTCTTCTGATGAGGTACATGCGGCCCTGGAGAGCTTGATCCGTCAAACCGTATGCCCGCCGCACATCTGACCTAAGGTTCTGGAACGGCGTATACTCAACCAGCCTTTCACCCCGCAGCGCGTGTAGAAAACGAACAGCGCCCGTACATAGTTTGCAGACCCCGTCGTAGACCAGGCGTGGTTTTTGGTTCGCGGAAAGCAACCCGAGTTTCCTCGCTCAGAATGCAATGCTATTTTTTCTTGCCCACGCTTGCGTAGAGGAAATCGGCGGTACTCATAGCCGCAGGGGTGTATAGGTGCGTGAATTTGCATTCGTTACAATACTTCATTCGGCATTCTGCACAATATCCTGTAGGCCTCTTCCCGCTGCCGCAAGAACAAACCTCCATGCTCATTAGGACCCCACGCTCACTCCCACCATTCCTGCCAAAGGTGCGTCAGCATTATCCTTTCCGCTTAAGATAGTGTTTGCAAGTCGGGTCGTAACCGAGAAGTCCCCGCTAACGTAAATCGACCGTTACTGAACATTCTTCGCGTGCCAGAGATACAATGACGCTACAGAGCAATATGGATGCCAATTGCTCGCAATCTCCTCAATCTTCTTCGCGCTAGGAAGTTTGCGTAAGGAGTAGACCGTTTTAACCGCTAGTTGAATCCCAAGGTCATCGACGGGGAGGACATCCGACCGTCCCAGCGTGAAGAGCAGAAACATGTGCGCCGTCCACGGACCTATGCCCTTGACTTCGTCAAGTATACGAATTACTTCAGCGTCCTCCATCTTCTTGAGACGCTCAAGGTCCAACTGACCATTAGCCACCCGCGAACTCAAATCCTTGAGATAGTGGACCTTCTGCGGAGAAACGCCCGCTTTCCTCAATCTTGATACGCGCATCCTCTTGAGGGCATGCGCCTCGATTACTTCGGATCCAATCAGAGCCTTCAGTCTACCGAAAATCGCCCGAGCGGACTTGCCGTTGAGTTGCTGAGAAATTATCGCTTCAACCAGAGATTCAAATGGATCTCCCCCCGCCTCGAAATCAATCTGACCGAGCTCTTTGACGAGTTGCTGAATCTTTGGATCAACCTTAGAGACGTGCTTGGCACCCAACTGAAACGTTCGGCGTTCGTTGATGTTAGGGAAAGGCATGGGCATCTTCCGCAACTCCGATGCCGGAGATAAAAGAGTTAGAGGACTGCGAAATGCGCGACTTCACGAAGGGTTGGAAGTCTGGCATGCTTGCTGGTAAGGTAAAGATGCGCGCAGGCGTTGGCGAAACGGAGCCTATCTTCGGCTTTGAAGCCGAGAAGGTGTCCGATTATGTCTCCCGCATCCCAAACGTCACCCGCCCCAGTTACAAAGCCGCTGACTTTGCCAAACGAATCTACCCATACGTCTCCTTGATTGGTTGAAGAGGCGCTCCCGATTGGAGTATGAATATCTACCCCGACGTGAAGGGAGTCGTGAAGCAGGTTTGACACTCTGATTACGTCACGACGATCATAGGAACGCCGCAGTCCGCCGACTGAAAGTGTGCGTGCTATAATTCTAGCTTCGTTCTCGTTTAGGCTGATTACGTCAACTAATCCTTGATCAAGAATGTTCCTCGCGAGACCTCTGACCCTACTCTCCGCGCCAGTCGCATCTGCAAGGTCAATGAAATTCAGCCTGCCTTCCCGGCCGCTTAGACCAAAGACCCTGCGCGCAAGCTCGTTTCCTTTCGCATTGGACGACCAGTTCACGAGGGCGACGCAATCGGACCTCTTCAGGTTCTCGATGTCGTTATGGGCGAGTTTCCGACCGTCGAAATTGGAAATGTCGCCTACGTCGCTGAGCATGACGTTGACTGGTTTCCCTTTGAAGGTGAATTCGAGGGCGGTTGTGTAGCCGGGTTCACCGTCTATGACTCTTACCTTGCAGCCTGCCGGATGCTTTGAAAGTACGGCCCGTGTAACCGCATTCCCAACACAGTAAAGGTTCGTTCTTGCTGACAGCGATGATAACGCGAAGGCTAGGTTTGTTGCATTTCCTCCCCTGACCTCTGTCTGAATGAGGCCACGTAGATTGCCGCCCCCTGACGCCGCCTTTAACTCAACCTGCCTGAACAGGTTACGGAGGGAAGGGATCAGAACTATCCTGTCAAAATAGAAATCGGGAAGAACCGACACCGTAAGCTTTGAAATCCTCTCCCGAAGGCCCAATTCTTCGATTCCGCCAGGACAGTGTCCGCCATAACCAGACTCAAGAGATTGCATTAAAGGCAATCCCAATCAAGTAGTCTGAGATTGAGGTGAGGACCAAATGGTCCACACACGAGTAGCGTGGAGGAGGTGAAGAGGAGTATGCAGAATGGCTACGTGGACGTTGTTGGTGGGCGACTCTACTACGAGGTCAAAGGCGATGGCCATGCCGTCGTCCTCATCCATGCGGGTTTCTTGGACCGCAGAATGTGGGACGAACAATTCGAACTCTTCGCGAAGGACTTCAATGTCATTAGATACGACGTTAGGGGGTTTGGAAAATCGAGCAGGCCAACCGAGAAGTATTCGGATATTGAAGACCTTTCTGCGCTGTTGACAACTCTCAAGATCGACAAGGTCTACCTCGTGGGTCTGTCAAATGGTGGCCGCATTGCAATCGACTTCACCATAAACCATCCGAGTAAGGTGGATGCTCTAGTTCTCGTTGGCAGTGGAGTAAGCGGCTATGAGACAGCTGGCGCGGAAGAGGACAAAGTATGGGAGGAATTTAACAAACAGATCGATGAACCTCAACAATCAGCGGTGAAAAAAGGGAGAATAGCCGAAGCCGTTAAGATTGATGTTGATGCTTGGGCATCTGCCCAAAGCTCAACCAATCGGGAACGCATAATGGAAATTGCGATGGAAAACTCGCACATTCAAATTAACCCACCGGAACGATTACAAGTCAACCCCAACCCACCCGGCTTCAAGAGGCTGGGAGAAATCCAGACCCCGACCCTCGTCTTGATTGGGGATCGCGATATTCATGGAATGCGATTCATCGCGCGACAGTTGCATGAGAGAATACCTGGTTCAACTCTCGTGGAGATTCCCGGAGCTGACCATATCGCAAATACGTCGAAACCGGGCGAATTCAACCGCGTCGTTCTAGAGTTTCTGACGAACCGAATATGAGAGAAATGAGAGTGAATAGGGGAACGCCCGAGAAAACAATGAACAGGAAACCTGAACCCCAAAAATCTCATTACGTATATCTGCTTCTTTGCGACGATGGGAGCTACTATACGGGTTACACGAACAATGTAGCCTCAAGATTTGAAAGGCACATGAAAGGACATGGCACACGATATACTAGGATGCACAGACCGAAAAGGGTCGTCTACGTGGAAGAGTTCAAAACGCGTGGAGCCGCGACTAGAAGAGAACAGCGGATAAAAGGCCTCAGTCACAGAGAAAAACGTGAATTGGTAACAAATGGATCTCGGACATCTCGGAAACTGTCCGTAGCTTAATTATCTTTGCACTCCGCAGCACGACAAATCTCACTACAATTAAATACTCAAAGAGTGGTGCGTTCGTTTTCATGTCAAAGAACACTGTCATCACGGAGATTGTTGAGAAGTACAAACCCATCTGGGCACTGGACCATGTTCAGTCGCTTCTCGAATGGGATATGGAAACTTACATGCCCATCGGAGCCTCGAAGTCAAGAGGGTTCGCGCAAGCTCAGACGGCGCTAATCAAGCAACAACGTATGCTCGAGCTAGCTGGCCATGTTTCTAAGGCGGAGAAACTTGGCGAGCTGAACGATTATGAAAAAGGCATTCTAAGAGTCATCAAACGTGACTTGGATTACTATATGAAAATCCCGCCGAAACTCCTGGAGGACCTGCGGAGGATCTCCACGGAGGCTACGGTCGTATGGAGGGAGGCGAGGAGAAAATCCGACTTCCCAATGTTCAAAGGTTACTTAGAGAAGATTGTGGACCTGAAGAAACAGGAAGCGGAAAAGCTCGGTTACATAGGACACCCCTACAATGCCCTCATGAACCTATTCGAAGAAGAACTCACAACGAATGACGTCGACCGCGTCTTTTCACCGCTCGTACCTGACCTCAAGAGAATTCTCAACAAGGTTGTCTCCGAAGGCAAGTTTCCAAACACACATCCATTGGAGTCAGTTGCTTATGATGAAGCGGCCATGAGGCGTGTGAACCTAGAAGCCCTAAAGCTGCTTGCAATGCCTGAGAAGACTTTCAGGATGGATGTTTCCACCCACCCATTCACTACGTGCATGTCAGTTGAAGATGTGCGGATTACAACAAGGTACGAAGGAAAGGACTTCAAAGAATCACTGTTCTCCACTATCCATGAATCAGGCCATGCGATCTACGATTTGCAAGTAGATCCCTCTCTAGAGTACACTCCACTCTCTAGAGGCAACTCACTCGGCGTTCATGAATCCCAGTCGAGGTTCTGGGAGAACTTCATCGGGAGGAGCAAAGAATTCACAAAACTAGTTTACCCAACGCTAAAGGCAAACCTACCCTTCGTCTCGGGCTACAGCGAAGAGGAGATCTACAGGTACTTCTGCGCTGTCAAACCAAGCCCAATCCGCGTCGACGCAGATGAGCTGACATACAATTTCCACATTGTATTGCGGTACGAATTGGAGAAGAAACTAATCGGGGGAGAAATCGCAGTCTCCGAAGCCCCGTCACTCTGGAGCGACCTGATGGAGAAATACGTCGGTGTCAGACCCAAGGACGATGCGCATGGTGTTCTCCAAGACGTGCACTGGAGCGGAGGAGGTTTTGGATATTTCCCAACATATTCGCTGGGCAATGTCATAGCCGGCATGTTCTTCCAACGAATTAAGAAAGACATGGATACGAAGGAACTTGTGAGAAAGGGTGAACTGGGAAGAATCAAGACTTGGCTGAAGGAGAAAATACACAATTACGGCGCAACCTACTCTCCTAAAGAGCTCCAGAAGCGGCTGTTCGGCGAAGAATACAACCCCGAATGGCTGGTCAAATACCTAGAAGAGAAGTATACGGCCTGAGCTGGCCGAAATCCTTCCGCCGCAAGGCCGTGCGCAAATAATAATAGAGTTACGACGAGAGCTAATGATACTGTGAGAAGCATGCCCCGCAAGCCCAAACGTGACCCGCCAGTAGCGGCAGTACTTTCCCTTCTAGTTCCAGGGTTAGGGCAGATGTACGCTGGCAGACCAGAACGCGGCGCATCAATCCTCGTCGCTGGAATAATAGTCGGGACGCTAGCGCTGATATGGCAGACTCTCTTCATCTCATTCAGGTCGACTGGAGGTTTCTTCCCCTACAGACTCGCTCTCACAATTTACGCCCTAATCTTCTGGATTTGGCAGGTAATCGACGCATACAAACTGGCAAAATAAACGACCCGACTCCGATGACTCGAAAGGTTCCCGGTTATTTTCCAGTGGGCTCTTAGTGGGTGGGGAAATTAATGCAAAATATTATCAGGCCTAATGGACAGGGGCGATAGCAACTCTCACGCATGTTGAGCTGCTAAACATGATCAAACCGACCTCGAATGGAATGAAATGGCTTCTTCGGACAGCTGGCTTCCTAGTCTTACTTGCGGGATTTCAACTCTTTATCTGACCGAATACACAGACCTGTATTTTGCCTGGACGATTCAACCGTTCATAACGGCAGCGTTCCCAGGCGGAGGATATTTCTCAAGTTTTCTCACGGAAATTCTTGCGTCAAGGAAAACGCAATGGGCTGAAGCACGGATAGCTGTGCCAGCAGTTTTCACCTTCACGTCATTTACTCTACTAGCCACGCTTCTGCACCTCGACCGATTTCATTTCAACAGCACTAGCATAATTGCTCAAGGCGCCGCGTGGTTCTGGTTGGGGATTTACGGAATCGTTCCACCCTTGATGTTAGTGATGTGGTTCAGGCAGAGTCGCGTTCCGGGCGATAACCCCCAGCGAAAGAATAGATTACCCCTAACGGTGCGTTTGTTGTTAATCATCCAGGCATTAGTGATGCTTGCATGGGGAATTGGGCTGTTCGCCGACCCAGCGCTCTTCGCGCTTTCTTGGCCATGGAAACTCACAACCTTGACAAGTCGGGCGATCGGCGCATGGCTAATTGGCATTGGCGTCTTTGCTGCTCACTCAGCAGTTGAGAACGAATACGCTCGAATCAAAGTTGGGCTAATTAGTTACTTGGCTTTTGGTATACTCGAGATGATTGCGCTACTTCGCTATCCAGGAAGTTTCACTTGGACGAGTTGGAGCACATGGCTGTACGTCACGTTGATCGTTAGCATCATGCTTACGGGCCTTTATTCGGCGAGACGCGCCACCTAGTGAGAACTCACGTTTCGCTGAAAGTATCGATTGCCCCTTGTGAACTGAATCGAATGAAATAGCGAAAAGCTTGAAGCCCCAATAGGGCTGTGCATTCCCTACCTTTCTGACCTCCCGTTATTCTGATCTCGTCGATCGTCTTCCAACCAGTTCTACGTTTGACTTCTTCAATCATGTTTCGGAATTCGGCCTCACATATCTCGCAGCAGAAGAACATCTTCTGTCCGTCCACCTCAGCCCAGTAGTTGCCCCAAGTCGATTCGCAGATGGCGCAACCTTCAGGAACTTTCAAACTGCCTCGCTCTCTCCAACCGAGCCATTAAATACCGGTCGAAAGCGTCAATCGACCTAAGGAATGTGGCCTGAACGTTCTCAGCTATACCTAACTCGCCAGAATATTTCGCAATCAAGTCCATGGCATCCTCGGAATGTTCAACATCCGCCTCGTAACCTTCCCTGAGGAAGTTCTTCGTCGCGTCCGTAACCTCGTTCCCGCTCAGTATTGATGGGTCAAAGTAACCCATCTTCGCTCCATCCGTCCTCAATTTGCGGTTAGCTATTAGTTCCAGCGGGTGCATCGCAGCCATCGTTTCCAGCCAATGCTCTTTCTCAGCAATCTCGTTCCATGCGCTGATCGTCCACGCAGTGTCGGGTAGTGGAGGCGTCCCAAGTATCTTGTCTCTTTGCATACCGAGGCTTTCTCCCATTCTTATGAGCAGTTCGTAGTGCGAGGGTTTGTCGGGCCCGTTTCCGCCGAACTCTGTATTGATGTTGTCCAATTCGTAGAGCGTAACGTCCACTTTGTCCGTTTTCGCGATGATGTATGCGCAGCTGCGTGTCCACTGCCGTAGGAAATGCTGGTGCTCGACTACATAGCCCAACAGAGTTGCTTTGGATGGATGCTGTAGGGCCAGTACGAAGGGGTGCGGTTTCTCTCCATAAAACCGCTCGATGAATCTCTTCTTCATCCATCCCTTTATCCCCATGGCCTGAAAGTCGAAGTAGGCTCGCAGCAGTTTTGAGAGCTCGGCCGCATCCGTCTTTTTCTTTGTGACATTCTTGTTAAGCCACATCACATGACCGGGCTCACTTTTCTCAGCCAACTCGCAGAGATGACGGGAGAAGCTTTCGTAATCACCCAAACTGAACATTGTTCCACAAACGGCACATTTCGTCAAATTGAAACCTTCTAGGCATTTCAGAGCGGAAAGATTTCGGGCAAGCGGCTTCTGAGCGCACGGTAATCATCGCCGCCGACTTCCTTTAGCCGTCCGAGAATCTCCTTGACTTCCTCAGGGGTCAAGCCGCGCGCCGAGCCAACCATCTCAACGGTTTCCTCGAAATTGGCGTGACAGGCGTTGAAGCAGTTCACCATTCCTTGAAGTAACTCACGCTCTTTCGGAGTCATGCACTATGCACCCTACACCTTTTTGAACATGTAGCGTTGTACTTGGCGACGTGAATTGTTTTGGCGAACGCCAGACACCCTCGACGCCTTGAATCTTTGTCAGATTTCGAATTAATGAAAATCGTATTCGGCCTTGCACTGTCAGTGAGCACAATATCGTTAATCATCAAGCTACCTAAATCGCCTGGTGGCATCGTATTCGATCTTGTTCAATTCGGATTTAGCTTTCTAATCCTAATCACTGTTTGGATGAGTTACACGGGCATCATGTCGGTCCTCCCGTTGGAGGATTCGACCACTGTCATCCTAAACGTGGTTTTGCTCTTCCTCGTATCGATTGAACCTTATTTGTTCTACTTGAATGCGGTTTTCGACTTTTCAGGCGCTCCTGTCCTCCTAGACGCCGCTTCCACAGCCTACGCTCTCGACTTGGCAGGGCTAATGGTGATACTTGCACTATTTACATACCAACTGACTCGAGAAGAGAGAAAGCTACTTCCGCAAGAACTGTTGTCCAAATACAGGAGCATTATGACTATCCTGTTCTTTTCCGCCGGGCTTTTCGCCCTGACCACCCTGCCCCTATTCTGGAAATGGACCATATTGAATACCCCCTCGAGATTCTACATTTGGTTTGTCCCGTTGATCCTATCCTCGATAAGACGGGTTTCAGAGCAGCCAAAAAGAGAATGAATGTTTTGGCGGGCCCGCGGGGATTCGAACCCCGGACCCCAGGCTTCTCCCGCTTCTTCAAGTAAGCGTTTAGAGGGCCTGTGCTTTAGACGCTCAACCCGCAAGCACTATCCAGACTGAGCTACGGGCCCGAACTCTGAAATTACGCTTCTTCTTGCTTAAAGTTTACAGTGTCCGCTACTCGATGAAGATTGCGGGGCGATATGGTTCTGCTACCTGCGCCCGTTTCTTTGGATCGTAAAGGTTCTGGTCCTCCTCATTGTGAACCTCAACTTCTGTTCTTAATTCCTTCACGAAGAAACTCTGTGCTCCAGCGAAGGCTGTCCGTTCATCTAATTCCCCTGTCGCCAGCTTCCTCGTCCGAAGCTCACCGGGCATGGTTTTTACTTGGTTGATTATCCTTGAGGCAAATTTCGGCAAGTCCTTTGCCGATGGTGGTTTCGCAGCGAGCATGTCCCTGATTAAGCCGTTCAGTGTTTCGGGTTGCTTGTCCGCCCGAGTCAAGGCTTCTTGGTAGACGCGCCACTTCCACTTGGCAGCTGTGTAATAATGCACTCTTTTCGGCGTGATCTTTGTGGTAGCAATTATTTCTTGAGTGTCCTCAAGCGTCTGCTTCATGAGCTGCTCTAGCTCGTCAGATCGCACATCTTCCTTTAGTTGCTCGAACTCAGGCCACTCGGCCGTGGCCGCAAACCCGCGTTGACCAATCCTCCTCCACGCTTCTTCAGCCATATGAGGTGAAAAAGGGGCTAGCAATAGAACCCAAGTAGAGACGAAAGCCTTGACCGTTGCAGAATCAGGTTTCGCGGCACGCCGCTCATACCATCGCAGGTCGTTCCAAGCGTCGTACAGGGCGGCGGCCAATGCCGTTCGGGTCTTCAGCTTCTCAATGGCGTCTGAGACGGCCATAGTCCTAGAGTGGATTCGGCCCATCAACCAGTCTTCCAAGTGACCGTTTGAAGCCCGCTGATCCGGCCTTGCAGCAAGTTCCTCAAGCAAGTTCAGAAAAGCTCCTAGCCGGCTGTTAACGTCACGAACGTTCTCTGAACGCCAATCCGGGTCATCCATCCCTTCCGCGGCTAACAGCACGGCACATCGAACCGCATCGGCTCCATACTCTTGGCACGCTTTCCAAAGTGGAACCCAGTTGCCTTGGGATTTGTGCATCGGTCGCCCTTCTGCCGACATGAACCCGTTAACGCCAATTGCTCTCGGCCAGAAACGGGGCTCAAAGAGGGCAGCGTGATGGAAGATGAAGAAGCTCAGGTGGTTTTGGACCAAATCTTTCCCTGAGTTTCGCAGGTCAACCGGATACCAGTATAGGAAATCTTCTCGAATCTTCTCCAAGGTTTTCCTATCAGCACCAATCTGCTTAGACAGCTGGTCCGGTTTCCCTGTTCCGTAGAATATGAAATCGAAAAACTCGGGCGTCAACTGTTCTGCCTTAATCAGCCCACCATTGACGAACTTGCTCACCGAATAGTAGGCCATGTAAATGGTTGAGTCGCTTAACGTTTCGACGATCCAATCAGGGCTCCACGGTAGGGGAGTACCTAGGCCGGTCTTGCGGGCACAAGGCCAATCCTGCAACCAGTCAATCACACTATCGAACCAGTTTCGTGCCTCCTCAGGGTAGAATAACATCTCTGAGATGGCTTGATGAGCCGCCTGCTTCCATTCCGGGTCAGAGTACTTCAGAAACCACTGATTCTCAAGGACTTTCGCAACGCACTCCGTTGTGCATCGGCACACAACCCGCTGCGGCAGCTCATACATCACATCAGCAATCCCTTTCTTACGGAAATCCATGACCAAACGTTGCTTAACTTCAGACACCCTTTGCTTGGAGTAGGGGCCGCAACCATCTTTGAGTATCCCGCCGTGGAACTCGGCCTTGTAAATCTCCTTCGTGGCTTCTTCCGCTAACGGATCGTTCTGGTCCCGAATGTGCTTGCGGCCAACTATTTCTACTGCGGGGAATTCGCCGTAGCCTTCAATTGATATTATTGAGATAGGCTGAATAGCCGATAGTTCAGTGGGGTTGATGGCGAATTTCTCGACGATAGAAGGATTCTTTTGAACGTCTCTTAATGCCAGCCAATCAAATGGTGCGTGAGCTGGAACACTGAAGACTAGACCAGTCGCATTTTCTGTGTTGACAAAACTTCCGGGCAGAATTAGCAACTGTCTGCTTTGAATTTGGTCGGCACATCTTTTGCCGATAAGTTCTGCGCCTTTCAGATTCCTGATAACACTCACTCGTTTTAGCTGGTTTCGCAGTTTCCCAGCTGCAGATCTGCTAACAACCCACCGTTCGCCATTTACGTCTGCTTCAACGTACTCTCCTTCAGGATTAACCCAAAGATTCGTGACGCCATAGATCGTTTCCGGTCTGAAGGTTGCGCAAGGGAGAAAGACTCCACCCATTTTGAACTTCATGAGTATGAATTCTTCAGGCCTGACGCCCCCGCCCTCCAGCCTGTCCGCATCTCCTGTGGGGCTCTCGTCCTTTGGACACCAGACGACAGGATGCGTTCCCGTAATTACATATCCTTTCTCGCGCAGGCGAAGATACTGCCAGACAATGAATTTACTGAAGGCTTCGTTCAGCGAACTAGTGTGGAACTCTCTTCGCCAATCAATCGATACCCCGAAACGCTTTATGGCTTCACGGTTTACATCAGTGTAGTACCTTGCCATATATGCCGGGTCGACGAACTTCTTCAGCTCCTCTTCCGGCACCTCATCCACTTCCCTGATCGGTCGAATGAAGTCTTCATCGCCATTCTTGATGCGTTCAGCGGCGCCTGCGACCGTCTTCCCAGTCCAATGCCATGCCCAAGGAAAGAGGACATTGAAACCACGCATCCGCATGTAACGTGCGTAAGTGTCGATTCGTGCGGCTGTGAACCCGTTACCCACGTGCAAGGGACCGCTCATGTAAGGGAAAGGGTACGTCACGAAACATTTTTTGCGTTTTGGGTCTGGGTCGGCTTCGAAGAGCTTAGCCTTAGCCCACGCGTCTTGCCACTTCTTCTCTAACGCGGCCCAGTCAACAGGCATGGTCATCACTTGGCTAACGTTGCCTTCAGCGTCGATTCCGAGTTCCGCAGAACTTCATCAGCCGCTTTCAGGTTCGTTCCGCCGCCTTGCCCGAAGTAATCCTTGCCTCCGCCACCGCCACCAAGCATTGCAGCAAGTTTAGTGGCAAGCTTCCCAGCGTTCACGCCTTGTGCAATTGCGTTCTTTCCTGCGCCAACGAAAACTCTGGCAGAATCCTTCACGAGTAGTAGTACCGTGACCGCGCTCGGCTCTTGCTCAATGAGCCTGTTGTTTAGCGAGACCATTTCGCTGTCTTCACCTCGAACATACTTCCCTGAACACATCTTCACGCGGCCAACGGTCTTGGCGGACTGCAGGAGTTTTGCAGCCTCTTGTTCCGCCCACTCCTTGGTTAGTTCTTCGACGCGTTTGGCCAGCTTCGCTTTCTCTTCAGCCAGCGTCTGCACGTATTGGTCGACTTTTTCGACTGGTGCTCCGACGACGCTCGAGATGGCTTTGATTTTCTTTTCCTGTTCCTGGAAGGCGCGTAGCGCTTGAGTGCCGGCGGCGAATATGATTCGTTCTACACCATCCTGAATTCGCTCAGTGTGCAGAATCTTGATTGCTCCAATCTGCCCCGTACGAGTGCAGTGAGTTCCGCCGCACGCTTCCACATCCCAATCGCCAATCTTGATTATTCGTAGTTCGCGGCCGGGCACAACTCCTCCTTGATAGAGTTTGAATCCGTAAGCCTGCTCAGCTTTTTCCCTAGGTAGCCATTCAGACTCTACGGGGATATCTTGGAGGGCTACTTCCGTTGCCAGCCTTTCAATTTCCCTAACCTGTTCCTCTGTGATTCTCTCGTAATGCGAAATGTCGATTCGGCTTGAGTCAACTCCTTTCTGCGCCCCAGCCTGCCAAGCGTGTTGCCCCAGAACTCTCCTCGCTGCTCCCAAGACCAAATGGGTCCCGGTGTGGTGGCGCATTAGGCTTATGCGCCTGTCCCATTCAATGAAACCTCGCACGCTTTCTCCTACGCGCGGTGGCTTGCCGTCTATTTGGTGGACTATGACTCGGCCGACCTTCTGCGTGTCGACCACTCTGATTGATCCTCCAGAGGTCTGCAGAACTCCGATGTCGCCGGGTTGGCCTCCGCCCTCTGGGTAGAAGCAAGTTTGGTCCAAGACAACGAACTTGTCGTCAAGTACTCCGACTACTTTGCCTTGAAATTCCTTCTGAAATGGGTCTTTGTAATACAATGCAACAGTGTCTTGAAGCCCGCCGACTTCATCCTTCAGTGACTCCGTCACTTTCGACTCCGTTTCTTCCTCTGAGGCGCGCTTTCCGCTCAGGTGTTTCTGGGCAACCATGCCGTAGAAGTTCCCAGGCGGATTTACAGCTACACCTAACGGCTCTGCAATTTCTCGCACTATATCCGGAACCATTCCGTGCGAGTCATACAAGTCAACGAGAGTTTTGGAAGGGATTTCTTTAGTTCCCTTCGTTTTGAGGTCGCTTGCAATTTTCTTGACTAGGTCTGAGCCTCGTTCGAGTGTTCTTCGATACTTGGATTCCTCTGAGTTGATTTCTTCCGCTATCTCACGTTTCATTCCTTTGAGTTGAGGGAAATCGCCACCCCAATAGTCGATTTGGGCGTCGAGAATATCCAGCATCTTCTCTTCGATGCCCAGCTGGCGCAGCATCCGGTAGGTTCGCCGAATCAGCAAACGGGTCAGGTAGCCTTCTTCGACGTTTGAAGGCACAACGCCCTCGGACAATAGGAAGGCAATTGCCTTTGTATGATCGGCAACCGCCATAGCACTTTCAATCGGCGTAATCGCTTTTTCGAGCTCTCTCCAATCCATGCCTACGCATTCGGCAACCTTCTTTCGGGCATCAATGCGGCTTTCGTTGCGTTCGATGTTCATGAAACTCGAGTACGGAACAACTCTTGCAACCAGCTTTTCATCATACTTGAGGTTGGCCAGTTGGAAGATTTTGTCTAGCACAGGGCCGTAAAGGACTTGGAAGGCACTGGCGGTTCCCTGACTTAACCATGCCCAGCGCTCTATCCCGTAACCCGTGTCGACGGTTCGTATTGGCAGTTTGACGAGCTGATCTCCCTGAACCTTGTACTGCATGAAGACCAATGTGGAGATTTCTAACCCTGCACTAAGACACTCTAGATCGGGTCCTGCGTTTCCGCCCCCAGACCAGAAATGTTCCTTGTATGAAATCGATTCAGACTTCAGGCCGAACTCTTCGGTGGCTAGCTGGTGGTGGTAGCGGATTGTCTGGTCCATCCAGTAGACCTCCTTGTCAGGGTAGTTGAAGGCGTGAGCGCCTCCCATCTCGAACATCAATTCATGGCGTCCCAATGTTGGACCAACATTGTCAATGTCCGTAAACCGGATTGATGGCTGGCTGACGACTAGTGGGTTTGCCGGAGGTGGGATCATTCCATCCGTAACGTACGGTTGAAAATCATAGATTGACGCCCCCACAAGGAAGACGTCATCCCGCCACCGTGCCACAACAGGGTAAGGGTTGATTCTCTTATGCCCATTCCTTTCGAAGAACGAAAGAAAAAGTTCGCGCATATCATGAATCGAGTATGGCCGCTTAGCCGGAGGTTTACCAATGAACGAGTATCGAACGCAGGGGCTGTCGCCGCAGAATTTCTCGTCAGGCCTCTGAGTCCAGAAGTAACCTTTGCAGCATTCACACTGCTTGCGCTGAAACCCGTTCTCCTTGAAGAACGGGACGGCGAATTCTTTCTCCTTAATCTCCATTAACTGATTCCTCCAGCCGACAGAACGAAGCAGACTAAACTAGTTAGCTATTTGCCCGCTCCCTCTGTCAGTGAGGTGTGAGCGCAAGGGCCTGCAGGAGAAGATTCGCGAACATGAGGGCCCAACTCTCGTTGAACATATTCCGCTAAGCATGCTCATAACGTTTACCTTCAGAAATCTGAGGGGTAGAGGACGAAACGGTTCTCGTCCTTCCCGTAAAGCCTCGCATTTTCCTCATTCGTTAGGTAGCCATCCACACTAGCAGTCATCAATCTCCCAAAGCTAGGTTCGTGCAAACGGTAACCTCTGCTTTGAAATAGCTGAGAAATTCTCGCATCGCAAAGCCCGTGGCATTGGGCCCAAGGAGCATAGTGAAGCGACCAAACAGTCACAAAACGTTGGGCGGTGATGGTTTCCGGAGAAAAAAACTGGGATTGGGGTTCAAGACTTAAGCGCTTACTTGATGCCCCAGCCCGCCCATGCGGTAGCCAACGAGAAGATAGTGATGTTGATCGCGAATGGTATGAACTCCAAGCCAAAGATAATTACTCCCGGAATTCCGCATGCGAGGCCAACACACAATCCCGCCACTATGGCCTCTTGGTAGATTCCCTTGCTTGCCTTCACTGAGAAGCCCGCCCAGATAGCTAGCAACAGGCCGAGGGTTGTCGCGATAGGATAGAAGTTGCTGGTGAACTGTGAACCCGCCGCTGGATAGACGAGCGCACCCAGTCGGAACAGAACAATCGTTACTACCCACACTATAACTGGCCAAGTAACCGCCTTTGTCACTTTGTCAATCTCAAATGTCACGATATATTCACCTCCGCGTTTGATGGCGGACTTTCGCTCATGCTATATATGAAATTCCGTCGGAAGTGGACTGATGTATGCTAGAAGGTTTGGCTCTAGTCAATCAACAAGTTGCGTAGATCACGTCGCAAATAGTAACTTGACATAGGAGATGTCATTCATTGCTGTGGCTGGGGGAGCGAGAATGCCTCCTGCGGTCGGTGGATTCTTGGAGAAAAGTGCCTTGCTTGCCGCACCAAGATTGATGCAGTTCATACAGGCGTTTCCCTTCCACATCGTTCGTGAATTTGGCGCCGCAACGGCAGACGGTGTATTCCTCGGACAAAGACCTGAGAGCACCCAATCGGGGTAACAAGGCCCTGTGGCAGTAAAAGGTTAAGCTACATCATTGATCCTGGAGATGGGAGAGGATCGATGCCATCGTTCGTGGTTCATGAACACCGGGCGACGGCCCACCATTTCGATTTTCGTTTGGAAATGGATGGCATTCTGAATGGTCGAGCGCAATGGCTACTCTTCAAGAAAGCGAAAGAACCCAAGAAAATGCCGGGTTAGAAGAAAGTGCCCCACGCCAACCCAGTCGAGACACCGAACTCAGTTGCTCTTCCCTAGAGTAACCTCAGAGTTGGCCGCGACGTTGAGCTGGTGCCATTTCCGGTCAAAACCTACACTCCGCATACTCCTTATTCGCATGAGATCTTGGGTTTCTTCGGTTGCTTCTTCGAGCCTGAAATCTATCACGCCATCTGCCGTTCCCTCCAAGTTCTTGTAGACCCAATCGCTGTGAAGGCCTCTCATCAGGCCAATAATGGTGACCTGGTTCCATTTCGTCGCTCTCGGAATAAGTCGAGTAATCACGAATTCGACCCAAGCTTTTTCATCATTAAATCTAGCGAGACAAGAGACATTATCCAGTATTCTCAAAACAGGCGGTCCGGGCTGTTGGAAAAGGCCGCTGATATCTTTCTCACCTTGGGCCCAATCTATGCTTAGATCGGCAACTTTCAGCGAACGGAAATTCGACCAGTGATCCTGCGATTTTCGGCCAATAGTGGCCGAGTACCAGTCAGTTAGAACCAATGTTAACTGGGGATCCATCTCGTGCAACCCTTCGAGTTCTTCGACAGTTCCTACGCCTAATCGCCTTAGCTGGTCGCGAACGCGTTCTCGAGGTTGCGCGGCGATATGATACACGACTTTCCCTCCCGTCATAAGCCAGCCAGCGGCCATGGTGACGTGCGCGTTGTGCCACTGCGATGACGGATCGAATTCCATTAATAGATTAGAGCCCGCCGGTACAGCCCCACGTGTCAAATCCTCGATTAAAGGAATTCGTGGCACGGCAAGAACACATAGCCATCATTCAAAGAACTTGAAGTTGTGGATTTCGGTTGAATAAGCCACGCTGTCCCTTTTCCCCACCAATAACCGTTTGGAACCTCTGCGGTTCCTTTGGCCACCACAGGGTTCGACGTCCATTTCACAGTCGAGGATCAGGCTTTACACATTCCGAATTCTCACTCAGATGATATTTCCTGAGACTCTTTACGCTTAGCATGGAAAGTTCATACTCCGGCTTGGAGCAAAAATTCGCTGGGCGGCTGAAGGATCGAACTCCTAGACGTGCCTATCTCTTCTTTTTGGGCTTCCGCTTCTTCTTCGTTGTCGTCTTTCGTCTCGCACAATGCGCACAACTGCGTGCCATGCTTCAATTCACCTCCGATTGTCTCCAATTCTCTTAGCTAATAAAACAGGACTGGGTATAGCGCGGTGACGGCATTTAAATTCGCATGTTGCCTACGAAAAGCGGCATTTCCACGTTCGATTCGCCGACATCCAAGAGATAGGGGAAAAGCCTTCGATTGCAAGTTCCCTCTAAGACTAAACGGGAGTACTTCATTTGGTGTTATCCTACGCTGCGAATCGAGCGTAGGAGTTGGAAGGCGGCGGCGGCTTGGATTCGGTTGAATGCGTCGACTTACAAGGAATCGGGAAAGTTCTATTCCCCGAACGTATTTTCCGATGAACTATATGTGCCGCGGACTGAGGTGGACAAAATCCGCATGGCGATCGACCATTCCGTGATTGATGCGGTTTCCGAGAATCCTAAGAATCCTTTTGTTTTGTTCGGGAAGTGGCTCATCAGGGTCGGTAGAGAAGAAGTGGATGATCTGTGGGAGAGTCTCACTTGCGATATTGAGAGCGGAAGACTCCCTTACCGGGCCAAGATTTCCACAGCAAGAAAGAACTTGGATTTAGGTGACACCCCGAAGGGCAAGCATCTGATCTGTATATACACACCAAACTACTTATGGCGCGAGGACGTTCGGGCGGCAAGAATTCTTCTGAGAAAATCTGGCGTTCATCCGAGGCTTTACTACAGACCCGATGTTATCACGATACTTGAACCACGTAGCGTTGCCGGAACAGACTTTGATCGTGTTATCTTCAGGCATCTACGAAAATACGGTGTCAAACGTCCAGAAATTAGTTACCGATACTATGGATGATGGCAGACAGTGGCGACTTCAGCGTGTAACACAGAATGACGAACAATCCCAACGGAACAAGGCAAGTCAAAGGTAACAAGCTGAAAGGAAAATACCGAATCTTCTACTTTGAGGAGTTGCGCACCCGAGCCGAGTGGCTTCTATTCAAGAAGATGCAGTCAACACCGGCGAAAGTGGTCTACGACAATTAACCGAAGGGGACGCCCAGCGCATTAGTCTGCAGTTTTACTTTCATTTACGTCTCTACCTTTACTGGCAGAGTCAATATCGACTGTGCGCCGAGTTGTGTGCAACATACGGTTCTCGCCCAACCGGTTGTTAACGTGACGAAATCTGGTAACAAACTCGGCCTACATATCCCCAACTTATCCGTTACTAACGAGACGAGTCGGGTGGTTCGTATAACTATTCAATCCGACTCTGACACGGCAAGTTTCCTCGCAAAAGCATCAGAATGGGTATGCATTCCAACCAGAATCCGCTGGTCCTTAGGAATCAAGGGAGGACAAGCGGTACGGGTTTTAGACCTGAGAATAATCGAGCCCCACACACCTCAGCCCATCGCAATCGTGGGCGACAAAATCGACATGCTATCACTAATCCCCGCAACGACCAACAGAGGATACCGACTATACGTCGACAACTACGAAGACCAGGAACCTCGACTACGCATCTGGTACTATCACGAGAGAGGAGCCGCACGTCAAATAGAACTGAAACGCTACGTTGACATTACGAAGCTTGGGCAGTTACTCGGACTGCTCCAAGCTGAGGGAGATAAGACCTACTCACGTGTTGCATTCAAGAACTCCTCGATCCGTGAACACGCCGATTTCGTATCAGCTCTACATGACCTTGGCCTTTCCATACCCATTTCTTCGAGGTGCACTTTCAATCCAAAGAAATCATCCTTCGAAAACGTGCGTGAATATTCTGAAGCGTACAAGAAAGCTACCGGGATAACATTTTCTACCTATGACAAAATGATGGACATGAAGGGTGCGATTGCAGCTTACACGCACGTGAGATCAGCCATACTGGCAAACATTCTCTTCTTCGCGATAGATGGAATCTGCAGTAGGTCATTTCAGAATGAAAACCTTCGTCAGAATTTCCTAGCGAAACTACTAACTGGTGATGGAACCCTCGATGCCAGGAAAACGGCGAGAAGACTTGATGTCAGGGTCACCATAGTTGATGCGAATACTGAATCTCTCCGAGATTATGCTGCCATTCTTTCGCGAGAGGGGTTCAAGGCACACGTGCATAGAGAACGGATCCGTGTTCGTGCGTATTGCACTTGGCTGAACCTGCTGAAGCTATACAAGATTGGCGCATTTAGAACAAACAAGAATTGGATCAAATTGGTCTGCTCGATCATGATTGCACTAAAAGGGACACAAAACCAAGGGTACAGAAGAATCCAACAATTATCAAATCTACGACGGATTACAAGTAACGATGTTTGTATTAGATATGGTATTGGAAGGCGCGCCGCGAACCTCTGGATCGACACCATGCGAGACCTTGGGCTTATGCAGAAATTGGCACAAAGGGCTCCTTGTAACTACAATAGCTATGTCGTAACTCGAAGAGGAAGAGAGATATCAGAACTACTTGACACCATCGAACGCGATTATCGCGCGATTTGCCTTGAAAGACAGACGGAGGATAGTCCCGAGAATATCTTAGAAAAAATTAAAGTGAAAGGAAAGTTGAGCTCAACCGAACAACGCGCCGAGGCCGGCTAATGCCTCTTCTCCTTTCTTTTTCTCGTCTTCTGCTGTTTTCTTTTCTTCTTTCTTTCCTTCGGCGGCTGCGGCTGCGGGTGCAGCTGCTACCGGCATTGTTTGCGCAGCCTTTAGGGCGTCGTCGATCTTGATTTCTGAGAGGGCCGCTACAAGTGCCTTGATTCTTGGTTCTTCTGTCTTGACTCCGGCCGCGGTCAGAACTTTCTTCACAGTCTCTTCTGTTATTTTGCCGCCTGCTGAATGTAGCAGAAGCGCTGCGTAGACGTATTCCATTTTTCACACCGAAATTTGACGAGATTCCTTTGCTTAGCCGAAGTCCCTCTTTTCAACCTTTTCCTTCAGGTGGCGCAGGCTCGGGGGCCTCGCTCGTTGGCGCGGCTTGAGGGGCAATTGCTTCCGGCTTTACAGCCGCGATCGCTGATGAGAGCGCATTCATGTTGGCGTAAGCTTTCTGAATGATGAAGTTTGCAGTTTGCTTCGTGAAGAAACCTGACTCGACGCTTATCGCCACCGCTTGCCGATACGCTTTCGAGATAATCACGGGCGCCGTTTCTGGTAGCATGATGTTGGCTTCAACCGCGACGCCAAGGGCCATCCTGGCGGCCGAGGAGAAATCGGCCTTCATCTGGTCGAGGTCGAAGGCAAGCTCGTTCGGGCCGAGAAGTGAGCCATTGTCGTACGAGTAGGAGAGGGACAGCCCTGCCTCCATGGGTTTCATTCCAAGTTTTGAGAGAAGGGACGCGGTCTTAACTGGGATTACCTCTCCCTTCTCCACAACGACAGTGTCCTTCGCAATGAAGATACTACCGCCCTCAATCCGCGTTTGCACCTTAGCCTCGTTGAACTCGCTAATCACTGGCCCCGGTTGTAGCCCGGTGTTTCCGGCCGGGACCATTATGTCGCTGGTCGCCACATCCCCGCCCTTCGCTGGAACCCTCACCTTGTTCTTGTTGAGGAAGATTATGAGCTCAAAGGGGTTCATCTGAGTGAAGATCAGGACCTTAGACCCGGTCAAGGAGTCTGCGAACTTATCGATTCCTTTCCTTTCGCCGGCCATCTTTTCGCTGGCTTTACGTAGAATCGTGTTCTTCGCCACGATTAGGTCGGCCTTGCCACGCAGTTTCTTACGAATCTCCTGTATTTGCGATGAGCGTACTTTCTGGAGGTCGGCGACGGCTACGACTGAATATTTCTTGAGCAATTCCGTCAGGTCGTCGTAGATCTCTTTTTTCCACACGGCGACTTGCTGGGCTAACATCAATCATCACTTCGTCAGATTGATCTTCACTGGTTTGCTCATCGTAGCCTTGACAAGGATTTCACCCACATTCTTGAAACCCCGCTCAAGTTTCTGTTCAATCCGTGAAACAACAGCCTGGATATTCTCGACCAGCTTCTCGTCTGGCATGGCCTCCGTCCCAACCCTACACTGGAGGACTGGCTGCTCTCGCATGCGGACGCGAACCATCTTGCGATGGCCGGAAACAATTTGATCTATAGCCGCGTTAGGCGGAACTGGTGTGGGCATCTTACCTCTTGGGCCGAGGAATGAACCCAGGGCCTTACCCACAAGGGGCATGAGCGGTGCTTCGGCGATAAAGAAATCATAATCCTGAGCCAACTTTCGGGCCGCTTTCTTGTCTTTGCCCAAACTCTCCATGTCCTGCCGGGAGACTAGCATGTCTGCGCCAGCAGCCTTGGCTCTGGTCCCCAAATCCCCGGACGCTATCACGCAAATCTTCAGCGCCTTCTCCGGCGGGTTCGGCAGGGTGATTGCCTCATTGATCCTGTTCTCGGGCTTCTTCAGGTCAACCTCACGAAGGCGAACAACCAAGTCAATGGATTGTGAGAATTTTCTCTTGGTCAGATTCTTTCGTAGCTCACCGAGTGCCTTAGCGATTTCATCCTTGGCAAGTGGCAATGAGAGGACCATCTAGTCAAATTTCTAAGGCGTGAATCCCCCTGCCTAATAAAAACGTTTTCAGCGCGTCCGCTTGTTTCGCGACCTTCAAATTAATAGCAGACGCCGCCGCCATAAGGCGAAGGCTCGAACACGAATGTCAGAAGTGAAGAGGTTCAGGATTACGGGCGAGATCAAGAAGGGTAAGACGAAAGTCCCGTTTTCCGTGGAATTCAATGCCGTGAAGAAAGAACACGCCCTCCAACGCCTTTATTCTGAAATGGGAAGCAGACACCGCGCACGCAGATTCGAGATTAAGATAACTAAAATCCAAAGTGCACGAGAAGAAGAGCCAGCGCAGGCTAAGGGTTAGGAAATGGCATCCCCTCAACCAAGGGAAGAAGACATAGTTAGGCAATTAGCCACAGAAATTCGCATCCTAGAGGGATCCATAGGAGCATTACAATCCAGGCTAGATATCGTTCGAGCAGCGATTAACGAAGTTACACTAGCGTTCAACACCCTCGATGGCCTGAAGAACATGCAAGACGGCGATTCTACCCTCGTCCCAGTTGGAGCCGGCTCGTATGTGAGAATGACAATTGCAGATTCGAAAAAGCTCGTTATGGGTATCGGAGCGGGCGCGGCAATGGAGAAAGACGTAGAGAGTTCTGTAGGAGAGCTAAAGGGCAGACTCGAGGAATTGGACAAGGCAAGAACATCCATTCAACAACAACTCGACCAAACCGTAGCTCGATACCAACAAGACCGCGACGCCCTCGAGGAACTCCTTAGGCACCAAAACGCACCGTCGCAGGCTGCGAGCTGAGAGGGCACCCGCGTCCTAAGATCTCCGCCAATCCCCTGGGCGGTAAACCGAAGCCCCGTTCCCTTAGTGAGACATCTTGTTCGAGAAATTGAAATTGGGCGTCAACGGCCTGGTTCAGAAGATTTCACAGAAGGAACTATCGGATCAAGAAATCACAAAGACTCTTGATGAATTCTTACTCGTCCTAGTCGAGAATGACGTTGCATACTCAGTGGCCAAGCAGATTTGCGACAATCTACATGAAAAACTCAAGGCCACTCAATTTCGACGGTTCACAGACTCAACTGAACCAGCGAAGGCAGTGCTCCGAGAAGTCTTACTCGAACTATTGAAAGGAAGCGGCGAGGAATCATTCTACAAGGTTCTCAATGAGAGCAAAGATGAGCACAAACCGGCAATCGTACTCTTCGTGGGGGTTAACGGAACCGGCAAGACGAGCTCCATAGCCAAAATAGGTCATTTCTTGCTGCGGAAAGGTTTCTCAGTTGTAGTGGCTGCCGCAGACACCTACCGAACCGGTGCCATAGAACAGATCGAGGAACACGCTAGGCGAATCGGAATCAAAACCATCAAACACGAATATGGCGCTGACGCCGCCGCAGTAGCATTCGACGCCGTGAATTATGCGACTGCGCACGGCACTAACGTTGTCTTGATCGATACAGCTGGAAGAATGCAGACTAACAAGAACCTCTTGGAGGAGATGAAGAAAATAGCTCGCGTAGCCAAGCCGAACATGACAATTCTTGTTGTCGACTCACTGACGGGTAACGATGCGGTTGAGCAAGGGAAAACATTCTCGAACGCCATCAACATAGACGGCGTGCTGCTGACTAAGTTAGACGCCGACGCAAAAGGGGGCAGCGCCATTTCAATGGCTGCCATCATCGGCAAGCCGATCCTTTTTGCCACCGTTGGGCAGGATTACGAGGACCTAGTTTCCTTCGAACCTGACCAAATGGTCGGCAAAATCATTAGCTAGGATTGTGTGGGGTTGACGGTTTTCATCGTCGCCTCCAAACGTGATCTTGCAGCTCAAAACATCGTCCGAGAACTAGTCAGGCTGAAAGGTTTCCAACTTGCCGCGGGCGCCTCTGAAGATCTGTTTCGAAATGGGGACGTCTTCCTGAAACTCGTGGATACCGATGGCATATACACCGACAACTTGAACGTCGATTCAAAACCTGATGCGGTTATATTCGCTTCAAGGCACCGAAGCGAAAGCGGAGAACCAGCCCTCACGGTCCATTGGACAGGCAATAGCACAGGTCGAGCCGATTTCGGAGGCAAACCCAAGAACCTCTCCTTCACAGACCCGCCGCGATTACGTGCGGCGTTATTGGCCTTGGATGCGGCACGTGAAACTTTGAAGTTGAACTATACCGTAACCCTAGAGGCTACGCACCACGGACCAACTGAGCTTGGAGTCCCTACGCTCTTTGTAGAGGTGGGGAGCACAGAAAATGAATGGAATGACCCGCAGGCCGCCGCGGCTGCCGCCGAAGCAATATGGAAAGCGGCAACGGCGCCGGCAGGCGGGAAAGCGGCCGTTGGTTTCGGAGGCGGACACTACTGCAACAAACAATGCACCGCCGTTAGAAAGGATGGATACGCTTTCGGCCACATACTCTCCAAGTACTTCTTCGAAGACTACGATGAAACAATAGTGCGGATGGCTTTCGAGCGAACTCTTGGAGGATGCCGCGCGGCCGTTATCGATTGGAAGGGTGTTCGCGGCGCCGAGCGACCAAAACTCATAGAAACCCTGAAACGGATGGACATCGAGGTTGTTCGTGTTTAAGTCAAAGAATTGAATTCAACTATTCCGTTACCGTTTCTGTTTTCATTTCAGCTTGAAACTGATTGGCTCAAATTATTTCTCTGCTCCGATCAGCCTGTAAGAAACAAAATGTGCCTTTGAAGCTCTCAAAGGTTAAAATAGCGGGCTTTCATTTCAAGCGACCAATCCAAGCGCTAACCATCTTAGAAGGATAAACGATTTGAACGCGCGCGAATTTCTAGATTCAACAAGAAGACTTCTTCACGTCACAACGAAACCCTCGCGAGATGAGATTTCGTTGATGGTGAAAATTAGCTTCCTTGGAGTTGCAATCGTGGGTTCGCTAGGGTTCGTGATTAGAGTGCTCTTCCTGTTCTTCAACCTGCTGCCTCAAACGCAAACTGGCACCGCCACCGGAGCCACGCCTTGATGAGCACCGAACACAAGATGCTCATTTACGCCGTCCGCACAACAAGTGGCCAGGAAAGGACCGTTGTAGACCTCATAGCGTCAAGAATTGCCTTGAAGAAGCTGCCCATCGCCAGCGTGTTGGCGCCGGACGTGGTCAAGGGATACATATTCATCGAATCAGCAGGGCCGCACTATGTAGACGACTTAATCGCAGGAGTTCGCCACGCTAGGGCACGTACGAAAGGCGTCATATCAGCCGAAGCCCTCGACAGGTTCATCGTCAGCAAGCCCGTTATTGAAGACCTGCGAAATGGAGACTCAGTGGAAGTGGTTAGCGGGCCTTTCCGAGGGTTGAAAGCGCGAATCACGAACGTTGACAAACTGAAGGAAGAGGTAACTATCGAACTCCTAGAAGAGGGATTCGCAACACTTCCGATAACCGTACACGCGGATTACGTGAAACTCGTTAGCAGAGGCAGTGTGGCTGAGGTTGGGCGACAAGAAGCAAGTTGAAGCATTACTGAACGGGGGCGAAGTTAACGCCGGTCCGCCGCTAGGACCAATCTTAGGCCCCCTCGGAGTCAATATGCTTCAGATAGTTAACAAGATCAACGAGTTGACCAAGGCATATGCTGGTATGAAGGTCCCTGTCCGCGTTATCGTGGACATTGATACAAAGGAATTTGAAGTCGAAATCGGGACGCCTACCACATCAGCCCTAGTCGTGAAAGAACTTGGGATTCAGAAAGGCTCAGGCAACCCCAAAGCCGAGAAGGTAGGGAACCTTACCATGGACCAAGTGGCCAAAATAGCTGCGATGAAGATGCCCAGCAGCTACTCAAAAACCGTCAGAACAACCGCGAAAGAAGTTATGGGAACCTGCGTTAGCCTCGGAATCACAATCGAAGGAAAAGACCCACGCGAGGTCCAGAAAGAACTGGACCAAGGAAAGTGGGACCAGTTATTCCAGAAAGCAAGCTAGCCGTACAGGATTTTTCGCATCGAAGCACTGTTACCTATTCCCTAGACGCCTAGCGTCCGGCTAATCTGCATCAGTTCGGCGCCGCGAGTCAGGGGGCCTACGACTGCGCCTTTAGAATTCGCAAGTATCCCTGACTTAACAAAGGGTACGCCTCCGTTGGTCGAACTCGGTTCAACGCTCACATGCAGGGCAGATTCAATTACGGACTTCTCTTCTTCTAGGGCATTTGGGCTGACTATTGCGCCCTTGTTAGTAGCTATGCCCAATGCCCCGACGAAAGACAAGTTCGCTATATTGCCAAACACTGGTTTCACTCCCAACTCATCATTTACGGCTTTTACAATATCCCCAGGCGAATCCGAGTGAACCACAGCACCTAGGTCGTTCGCCAAAACCACGTTTCCCAGGGCGGTCCACTTCGATTCCACTATAACCACCCTGAAGAACTCTCGAATTCTCTCCAACTCATATTCTCGAATCGTGTGGGGAACTAACACGCCATTAGAATTCCCGGTTACAAGCGCCCCTACCAACGTAGACCCGCTTATCGTGGTTTTGCACACGCGAACGCCGAGGGTTTCTGCGAACTGATTCATCTTATGGTTCGTCAGTCCCGGCGGCACGATGGCCACCATCTCGTTGCAGAAACAGTATACGCCGATATTTGGACTGCCGAAGACGTCGGCTAGGATGATGGCCATTCTTAGATTCTCATCGTCCCGGGTTGGCGAGCCAACACTGGTTTACGCCGCTTTTGCGGGGTAGACTATTACTTTACCTTCCTTATCCTTGACAGCGCGAACTTTAATTCTCCTAGGCGGCTTGTTGATGCTTCGAGCCCAGAGCGCGGCGTTGACTTCGTTGCTTATCGCCACTTCCTCCGCTTTCATGTGACGTGCTACAAAATCCCTAACGTCTCTCACAGCTCTTGGTGCTCTTTTGCCGCGGGGTGTGACGACCCATACGTGTCGAAGCGGAATGGTGTAGATCTTTTCTTCTACTACTTCTATCTCTTCTTCTCCTTCAGCCTCTTCCTCCTCAGCGGCAGGGGCGGTCTTGACTTTCGCCTTCTCTTCTTCTACGGGCTCGGTGGCTTCGGTAGCAGGCTCTTCGAGCTCTTCTTCCTCAGACTTTACAACTTCTTCCTCTTTGGTTTCAGGATCGCTCAATCCAAACTATTCCTCCTTTATGCTTTCAGTTTCGTTCTCCGCCAGTTGCGCTTTTTCGGATGAGTTCTAGTGTGCCCAGAAGTTCTCGCCATTACCCACGTTGGGACGGGTCTTCTCGTCTTCAGCGCGCTAGCGAGTCTACGTTTTCGTGCGGTTGGTTTGTTTCGCGCCATCAATTAAGCCCTCCTAATCCGAATCTCCTTCCGTGAAGATTGTAAGCGAGCAAGCGCCTCTTTCAATTGTTCATCACCTATTGGAACTTTGATTCTCCCCGACTGTGCAAGTTGAATCAGCTGGAGTTCGATTTGGTCTGCGAACTCTGGTTTCACCATTCGAATATTGGTCAACCTTTGCCTTGCCTCGGGCGTCAGTATTTGTTTGAGTGCAGCTTGTTTTTGGGCCTCGAGTTGTCTGCGGGATTCTGATTGCCTCTGTTCTCCTATTGTGGCGCGTTGAAGGTCTGAGTATCTCCTTCGCCTTATCTCTTCAAGTTCCTCGTCAGAGTACTCATCATCTTCGCTCATCATCACTGGCCTTCCGCCTTCTTGGCACCCTTCAGAACATCGGCGGCCACTCGGTTGAGGAGGGTGATTCCTTCAGGCGTGAGCTTCCTACCCTTTTTGGCCTCAACGGTTATGAAACCGGCCTTCTGAAGCTGCTGAAGCGGTTCCCTGATAGCTGAGCCACCTGCGACTCTGGAATGCTCGATATGGGTCCCATGACGCAGGCGGCCGCCGTACTCCACTCGAAGGCGAGCTACTCCTACTGGACCATGCAGGTACAGTTTTCTCAGAAGAGAAGCACAACGAGTGTACCACCAATCCGGGTTTGCTGGGGGACGCTCTCGATGAGATCCTGTCTTGGCGGTTAATGCCCAAACTGGTGCAGCGACTTCGCCCACATTCTCCTTCAGAAATTTCGACAGGTTGTCGATTAGAGTATCTGAAGGAACATCCAGGGGCGTTGGCATTTAGATTCATCCCGGTAATGGAATCAAGTTACAACCGGAGAGCGCCATATAAGTTTAGTTTGAGGAGTTTTATCCGTAATTACTTTTCAGCGTTTTCTTTTCGGTTCGAGTTACTTCTTGGCGTTTGTAGAGTGTGAATGTGTGCCCCATCATCTCTACGAGAGTTGAACCTGTTGAAGTTGCCACTTTTTCCGCCACAGTAGCTATTTCAGTCTCTGCCAGGGCGGATTTCTGAACCTTGACTTTGACCATTTCACGGGCCTTTAGCTGGTTAGCGACGTGTTTCAGGAGTTCCTGTGAGGCCCCTTCTTTCCCAATCCAGATTGTTGCGTCTGTTGTCCGAGACCTGGATTGCAGCCGTCTCAATTTCTTCTTTTCGAAAGCCGTTCCCTCACTGTGGGGTACCGTTTCTTTGTTCCACAATCCAAGCAGGTAATTAATACCGTTGTCCCAAACTCTGCGCGTGTTCGGACTCGGCAATTAGCTCCCGGGACAAGAAGGTTTCCGCATCGCTTACAGATGAAAAGCGTCTCCTCCCTCGGTAGCCGAACGCCGGCTTTCATTCCAATCCTGCGGGCGAGTTCCACGTACCGTTTCGATAAAGCCCGATCCGTTCGAAAAGACTTCTTCGCAAGCACGAGAAGTATACTGATTCGCTCGCGCGCAATCTCCTTGACGCTTCCGCTCTTTCTCCAAGCCAAAAGGCTGACCGCGCTGGGAGGTTGGGGAATAGTCTTGTAACCTTTTTGTGGCGCCGCTGCGACAACGGGTTTGACCTGTATATGGTATTGACCCTAGTCCTAGTAGACTCGGCCTTACAGCTTGTCCCTCAACAGATACAGTCCCATCCCCAGATCAGAAGGTACGCTGAGCGAAGGGCAAAGGGCGCAGGTGAAGTTCTACTTGACAGGGCGTTCCACAATACGGCTATGCGTAAGCTTGCTAAACTACGATATCCGACTCCAGTCGAAAAGATGGGCAGGCCTGACATCGTTCACAATACACTCCTCCAAGTTCTTGAGACACCACTGAATTGGGAGGGACACCTACGCGTACTTGTCCATACGCAGGATGACCACGTTATCACTATCAATCCGAAGGTTCGCCTTCCAAAGAATTATCTGCGTTTCGTTGGGTTGATTGAACAACTCTTTGCCCAGAAGAGAGTTCCCAGGGAAGGCGAGCTACTCCTAGGCCTCGACAAAGGCAACTTACTTGGGCTCGTTAGGAAGTTTGCGCCGACCAAGGTCTTCGGATTCAGTACTCTCGGCAAACCCACATTAATGAAGGCCGTTGCGGACCAAGCAAGCAAACTCAAAGACCCCCTAGCCCTCATCGGCGCATTTCCGAGGGGGCACTTTGCCGAGGAAACGAAGCGTTCAATAGATGAAACCTTCTCCGTGGACCGAGAATCTCTTGACGCATGGGTCGTAGCCGGACGTTTTGTTTATGACTTCGAATGGGCATTAGGGCTCACCCAAAACCGCGTCAGCCCTACAAAATCAAAGTGACAAGCATGAGCGACGATTCAGAACTGGAACGGCTTAAGCGCCAACGATTAGCGGAGATGCAGAAGCGACTGAATGCGAAGCAAGAACAATCTCAAACCACAAGCGGAAAGTTCGACCCTGCCAAGATTCTAGAGAAAATATTCGTGGGGCGCGCATGGGAAGTATACCATGCCACGAGGCAGCAGTACCCGACGATAGCGGACCAGATCTTTCAAGAACTAGCTGAACTTGTTCGTACTGGCCGAGTCAAGGGCCCGATCACGGGCGAACAACTATACGGGTTACTACGCCAGATCGGCCTGGACATTAGACTAGAAACAAAAATCCAAGTCTTAGATCACGGCGAACTAAAGTCAATAGCGGACAAATTCCGTGGCGACTAGGGTAGGACATCTTCAGGTAACCGTTCCGTTTCATGCGGTCGCCCGTCACCTGGGTCCACGAAGAATTTTCCGCATTTTTCGCATCGCCAGGCCTCAAAATCCTTCAGCTGCGACGGGGCCGCGCTTTCCAAGCGCACGTCGAGTATGTACCTGCCAACAAAATCCATGGGCAGACTACAATTTGGGCAGCGGATAGTTACTCACCCTCAACGCGCACTGACTGGGTCTAGCTCGTTGAAAAGGTGGTTAATCGCCTTTCGAAACTTTAAGTAATTCAGGTTGGGCCTGTGGATATTTCTTCTTGGCTTCGAACCAAACTTTTTCCGCGTCCCTACCATTAGCAACAATCTCTCTTCTAACTAGGGCGATATATCTGCCTCTATACTTTGAGAAGTCGATGGCCACAAACAACCGTCGCCTCTTCATCCAGATCTACTCGTCAGAATGTTACACTGGTCCTACTAACCTAAAACCTTCTGGATTAGTAGGCCATGAGCAGCGTCTCTATTCGACAACCAAGCAACAAGTGGAACGGTTCAAGCGGCGAGTGAAGAAACGGAACCACCGTGGCCTCAAGAAGGCATCGTCAGGTTTAGTCAAGAGATGATGAGATGGAACTCGGGCTGTTTAGCGGGTGCCGGCCGATCTGGTTTGTTCAACCTGCCACACGAAGAACCCGACGGCGGCAACAGCGAACGCGAGCATCCCCACCTCGTCCAACCGCCAGTTCAGAGGTGGAAAGTTGAGATGAGAAAATTCCTCGGCAAGCCAAGCCGGATGCGTGATCTGAATGGCGACGACGTACAGCCACACGAGCAGCCCGAAAACGAACATCGTCAAGGCCACTGGACGGAGCAGCATACGCCTGCGCGCCAAGAACCATCTGCGCATTTAGGAAACTGGCCCACCCTTAGGCCTTTTGCGCTGTCGCTAATGGGGGAATGGAGCGACCCTACAGACGAATTTGGTGCTTGTTCCATGTAACTGGGGTTCCCAATCCTCAGTTACACCCACTTTACCTGCCGTCCCGACGTAGCCCCAGCTTGAGATGGCGAACAATGTTCCTCGAGACTGTCTGGTCAGCGATACCCGAACTTGAATGGGAAACCCCTGAGGCGCTAAAGCAGACCTCAGGCTTGGATGAAGGAACGCTGAAACGGACCGTCGATTTCCTAGTTCGCTGGGAGTTCGTGGAAGTCAGACAATATCCCGGTTTGCAGATCAGACGAAAGCCAGGCGCAGTATCCCCAGTTGAAATAGTAAACGTGCTGCGTACGATTGGCGACGAAGAGTCTCCGACCCCGAGCGGCCGCGTCCGAATAGCTACGAGAGTTGCCTGCCGGGCCTGCGGACACAGAAAACTAACTTTGAGTGGCCACAATGAGGTTGAATGCACAACCTGCCATGAAAAGCAATGGTTCGCCCTCGAGGTTGACAAGGCGAATATGAAACTTGAAGAGACGGAAACACCGATTCGCCTTGGCGTTTTGAGAAGGATGCTTGTTCGGCTTGGTTTTCCGCAGCCTGCGTTCAGAAGGCATCTTCCGAGGCAGCTTCAATACTTCTGGTTTTGGTGCACCGAATGTAGCCGAGTCTCAGCGGATTATCCGCATGGCTACTCACGGTATATGAAGTGCGAATACTGCGGGTGTAATAGCGGATTCTAGAGAGCTAGCGTAGCCGTTTCGGTCGCTAAACATGCGTCTGGCGACTGCGTGTGAGGTGGAAATGGGTCATAAATGTTCTATAACTGTCACCGCTATGTTCTATGTACGGTTACAGTTACGATTTCTAGAACATCTGCCAATATTATATAGATAATACTTGACTCGGACAGCGTACTCAGCTTGCATCCTTGCCCTCGCCCTAGTCGTCACGATCTTTGCGGTTCCAGTGCACGGGTCGGCCCAACCATCCATTCCCATTAACGGACGGTTTTCGTCCCTTGTAATCAAGATCTCAATACCTCCCTCCCCGGCCTGGGCGCACGACGTTGTGATGAACGCGACGGTTGTATGGAATATGGCTCAGGTATGGCAGGGTTCAGCGGACCCGGTTTACACGTTTATTGAAGCCAACGATGGGTCGGCCACAGCTAAGGTTAGCTACGACATGCCGAAGGCCTATGCGGGAATTGCGGTTGGGTGGACAAAATACAAGTTTGAACCCGGCTCGCGAACGTCAATTACATCGACTCAAACCTACCTCGACCCGAACGTCTTCAATGCGGCGCAGGCAGGCAACCTAACGGCACGCCAGTACGCGTTCTGGTTAGCTATCCACGAGTTGGGACGAATTCTCGGTTTGGGGAGCATACTTGACAGCCATGACATAATGGACCCGATGGCAACTCCAGCCCGGACGTTGAACCCGCCAATGCTCTCAACCCTCGACTTGTACGCGGTGCACGTGCTCGCTTCGGGAAGCGCCCCAGCCTTCGTCACCCTCCCAGACAACCTTCAAAACCAAATGGTGGACGCCAGAACCTTCCTCAGCCAAGGACAAACCCCAACTCCAGTACCCGAATTCAACGGCTACTACGCAATCCTCACAGCAGCCTGCTTCGGCGCCCTTCTCCTAACCCGGCGAAGAAGGAAGTAGGAAGACCAAGCCTGGTTACTGCTAAGACAATTTCCGTACTTCCCTCCTTTGTGTGGATGCCCACCTAATGTTTGGGTGGTAGCTACGCGGCGTCTGTGCCACACCCGTGATCACTTGCGCGCACGCTTGGAGGCACCCCCAGGGGGGGTGGGTCCTTTTTAGGGGTCGAGACGGGCTGATTTTGCGCTTTTTTCTGCCTGAAGTGGAGTGCCGGACGGTTACACCCACCATCGGGTGGATACGTCTCTGAAGATCTTGGGGTCGGAATCCCCTTCCTCGCACCAAAGTATAAATGAAAGTTAGACAGAAGTATAACTTGATGTTTTACTTGCTAACGGACAAGATGCGGGTCGGCCCAAAAGGGCAAGTAGTAATCCCCAAGAGTTTTAGAAATATCCTCAAGATTGGCGCGGGGACTGAGGTTGTTTTTCGTCTGGAGGGAGAACGTGTGATCCTTGAGAGGAACGCCGAAGATCCTATTCGAACTTTGGAAACAATCGCTCGAAAGGGAAAGTCCGTGTCCAAGATTAATCCGCATGCGTATGAGGAGGAGCTGGAGGAAAGGAACGCATAGATGCTTTACCTCGACTCAAATGTGTTCATCTACGCAGCCCTCAGCCGCGAAGCCATAGGTACGAGGGCTAGGCAACTGCTACAGAAAGTTCGAGATGGGCAGGAGGAAGCAGGCAGTTGCTCGCTCACGTTCGACGAACTGGTATGGGTTGTTCAAAGGCATCGGTCAAGAGGAGATGCGATAGCAGCTGGGCAGTCGTTCTTGGCACTGGCTAATCTCAGAATTCTTGGGGTAGACCAAGATTCGCTTTTTGCAGCGCTTTCATTAATGAATCGGTACCCGCTACATCCCCGCGACGCTATCCACGCCTCAACGGCCATCGCGAGTGGATGCTCAGCAATAGTGTCCTCTGACAATCATTTCGATCGTGTAAACGAGATAGCGAGAAAACCCATATAGACCAATTTAACCCCACTTCTCCATTCCTCTTATCATCTCACATTGCTAGCCTTCAGACGGGCAAGCGAATGCCCGAGTAGGGAAACTGGCTCAGACTGAGACGCAGTGTACGGTCGATGACCTGTGCTCTTCCTGCAGTTCTAGTTGTTGAAAGAACTCGCAGAATGGGCAGGGGAGAAACTCGTCAAAACCGTGACAGTAGTTTGAGGCGATTCTGCGGCACCGACGGCACCGAAACCAGTAATTTCTCGGTGAACCGCCCTCAGCGGGTTGCGGGATTCTTCCCCGAAGGCCCAGCTCCAGCGTAGTCCGTTTGAAACGGGAAATTGGCTTCGGCCTCAGGAGCATCGACACGTTCGATGCCAATGCCACACCACACTGCAGCTACAGATCGCAGATTGAAGGGCCCCCCTTACGCTTGATTGGCGCGTGCGGTACCATGCCGTACGAATTAGGGGCGGGCAAAGTGGTTGAAAACGTCCAGAAGCGACGAGGCGCGTTGACTTGACCCTTTTTGGTGGGGTGGGTCGTGTGCGCGCACGCTTGGAGGGCCCCAGGGGGGTGGTGCATTTCTTGGGGTCGGGGGAGTTGATTTTGCGTTAATCCCCGTGTCGCGGTCGTGAAACGGCGACCGCGGGTGTGAGGACTTGGATGCCCGGGGACGAGAGTGCCCTGGATTTGAAATGTTTCTTGTTGTAGGTGATGATTGTTGACGGCGCCCTAGCTAGGGCTAATGCTGCAAAGGGTGCATCAGTTTCATCCCGCACTAACTTCAGCGCTCGTTTGAGCTCGCTAGTGTGGCCTGAAAGTGGCACAAGCTCAACGTTCTCCAAGAGCCGGTCTAGGCTTCTTCAAGGTTGATTAGGCCGGACCCGAATGTTCTTTTGAGTATCGCTTCGGGTCAAGAAGTAACTTTAGGAAGTCCTCTCTACTCATCTTGAGTTCATTCATTATGTCGCTCATAAGTCCCGGACCAATTTCGGGATCCAATGGGACGGTCACAGCTCTTCCGTCAGGATGCTTGAGAAACTGGTGGTCGCCTTCCGTTCGTTGGGGAAGAAATCCGGCTTGCCTAGTCGCTTGATAAGTTCCCTTCCAGAAATTCGCGGAAGTTTCGACAACTACGCTACAATTTCGATGGCCTTTACGGCGAGTTTCGCTGCATCTTCTCCGCGTGTCACTTCAAGAACTAAATGAATAGCTTCCTTGATTCTGCGAATAACTTCTTCTTCAGTTTTTGCTTGGGTCATAGCTGCCGGAAGTTCTAGGCAATGAGCCACATAGTATCCTGCCTCATCTCTTCGTATGTTTACGTGGAACGACCTATCCGACAACTCGACTTCGACCTCAACATAGCTATAGAGATTCTATAGCCAACATCGTCATCATGATGATAGAAGTATTTAGGGGCACCCACCTCCCCACGCCGCCGGTGGTGCATTTTTCGGGGTCGAGGGGAGTTGATTTTGCGTTTTTCCTGGGACGTGAGTAATATGGGGCTGAGCGGACGGATGGGGCCTCAGGGTGTAGCCCACAAAAATGGCTTGGTCCCGTTTTAGGCTGGGTGAGTGTTTCAGCCACCTCCCTAGCCGTGATGGTGGCGGCAAACGTCAACTCTCCTTTACGAGGCGTGCGACGCGGGTGTGTGAAGGAATCGGCCGAGCAAACGAGCGACGAGGCAGCGACGGGGAAGACGAAGCTGAGGATTCGGTTGTCTTCCGATGAGCATGCTGAGCTGCGGAGAGCGGTCAGCGAAAGCGAGTTCCCGAACATGGCGCTTCTTATCTTTCAGGCAATCCACGCGGGACTTGAGGGTGACGAGGTCGTCGGCGTGCAGAGGAAGCACACGAAGAGCGTCACCATCCACATTTCCAGAGAGTTCAAACAGAAAATCCGATCAAGAGCACGCATGTTCCAAGTCACGCAGCAAGCACTCCTGCGCGGCCTACTGTTCCAATACATACAAAACAAACCCTGGCAGAGCGCGCAAGCAGAGAAGAGGGAAGGGGCCTGAAAATGAATAGCGAAACACAACGAGACCGCAAGCCAGCGGTCCACAAGGTGCCCCTGATCACCCAGAAGGACGCGAAGGAGTACGAAGCCATCAAGGCTGACCTAATCCGCGAACTGAAGAAACTCGGAAGCTACGAGCCGGAAGTGGACGACCTAGAAATCGACGCCATCGCCCGAGCCACAATATACATGAGAAACCTAGAAAAGCTCCTCGACTCTGAGAAAGCGATTGATGAAACCTACAGCCGCGTCACAGACTCACAATCCAAGCTTAGGAAGATCATAGAAAGCGCTCTCCAAGGACTCGCCATCACACGCAAAGAAAGAATCGCCACCCAGGCTGGCAAAGCCGGGGAAGAAGAGTTGGCCAGGCTGATCTTAGAGGCGCTGAAGAATAGACCGAAATGAGCTCTTCAGAGAATATGCGCAATACGTGGCGGAGTCGCTCAGAGACCCGGTAACCTTCGCACGAAACTTCCTAAACTTCGAAGCCTTCCCCTACCAAGAAGAATTCCTACGAGACGAATCCCCCCTCATCGCCGCGTGCTGTGGGCGGCAGGTTGGAAAAACCACCCTTGCCGCAATCAAAGCCCTGCACTTCGCCCTATCCAGAAATATGGTGCGCATTCTAATCGTCAGCGCTGGCCTACGGCAAAGCATAATCCTCTTCGACAAAATCCTCCACAAGACTGAAACCTCAATCCCAGCGAAGGCGCTGATGACCTACAAGTCGAGAACTACGCTCCGCTTCACAAATGGCTCAGAGATCGTCGCGCTGCCATGCGGAAGGGAAGGCTCGACCCTACGGGGCCAAACGGCGGACATGGTCATTTTGGATGAAGCAAACTTCATCCCGAGAATTGTCATCGACTCCGTCATAAGGCCCACAATGATTACGCGCCCTAATTCACGGTTGATTATGATCTCTACGCCTTGGGTCCGGGACCATCCCTTCTATGAGGCGTTGAGCAAGCCTGAGTTGGGATTCAAGGCGTATACTTGGCCCTCATCGATTAGCCCGCTGATTACGCCGGCGAAGCTTGAGCGGGAAAGGAAGACGATTGGAGAATACGACTTCAACCGTGAGTATAACGCCGTCTTCATTGACGACGAGTTCAGCTACCTGCCAAGCAACCTTGTTCTAAGCTGCACGGATGACTATGAGCTAGACGGAGAACCTAGGCCTGGGAATAGGTTAAGGGGCGAATACATCATCGGAATAGACTTCGGAAAACACGCCGACCATTCAGCAATAGCTGTCTTAGAAAAGGTTGGCGATGGCGTTCGCCTCGTCTACCTCAACGAACTGCCGCTGGAGACCTCCTACACCTCGGTAATAGGCACCGTGAGGAGGTTGAATGAAGCGTATTCCTTTGCGGCGGGATGCCTCGACAAGACGGGAGTTGGTGAAGGACCCTACGAAGAGATCAAACAATTCATGCGGGGAATGGAAGGCGTCACCCTAACCGCACAAGTCAAAGAGGACCTCATGGGAAAACTGAAACTCGCCTTAGAACAAGGCAGACTCACCCTACCAAGAGACAACCCACAACTCCTAGTCCAGATGACGGCGCAACAATGCGAACCCACAAAATCCGGAACGCTGAAATTCAGCCATCCAACCGGAACCCACGACGACCAATTGTGGAGCCTCGCATTAGCGACCTACGCATCGCAACAGCAGACTCGACCGAACTTCAAGCCAATTACCCGATCTTTCTGACACCAGCCCAAGAGATTACAAGGTCGTTCGGCTAGGCCCGCTAGGATGATCAATAAGAGAAACCGCAGCAGTGGGTCCCTTCGGCCCCACCAAAATCTCACCTGACGCATTGATTCCCAATGCCTTACTCTTGGGAAGCCCTCAGATACTAGCCTCTCGCGCTGGTTACTCGTAGATGGATTTCCTATGTCCCACGGTGAGCAGAATTACCTTATCGCCTGAAACAAGGTAAATCACCCTGTAATCGCCAATCCGGAAAGAATAGCTTCCTTCCCATCGCCCTTTGAGGACCTTCCCCGCATACGGGTTTTGTTTGATTATCTGCACGTCGCGCAAAATTCTGAGTTGGGTGTGCTGATCTAAGTCTCTAAGTCTACGCGAGAAACGTGGCGCGAACTCAAGCCTGAACTCGGCCTTCAAGCCCAAGCTCCTTTACCAGATCTGCAAACGGCCTCGCCTTTCCTTCCCTCACCTCGGTAAGGGCATCTTCGATATCTTGAATTAGTTCCTTATCGGCACTCACTTCCAAGGTTTCGATCAGCTCTTCCATTAGCCTGCTCGCCCTCATTAGAAGCTCCTTCTCTTCAATCGTTAGCAGACTAGTCATGCCCACGTTCATCAATTAACATCCTATGTGCTCTGCTACATATTGATTTTCCATACCGCTATAGTAGAGAGAATCTTGCCTTGGTTTCGTATTCAGATGGATTTTCATATGTAGACCCTCACGTCCCTTCGGCCCCACCATCGAATAATCTTAGCGACTTTCTAACCACAGAATGCTAGGACCCACAATATCGATGACCCTGAGGTTCAGCCACCCAGCCGGCACGCATGACGACCAATTGTGGAGCCTCGCACTGGCCATCTACGCATCCCAACAGCAGACCCGACCGAACTTCAAGCCCATCACCCGCTCTTTCTAACATCAGCCCAAAAGAAACTGTCGCCACTGGTCATTGCATTCAATCGATCATTGCGTATACTAAGTTCTGCTCATCCGTTTGCGACGCATCAGTTCGAGACGATTGCGTTGGTACTCAAGGTCTGCACGATCTCTGTAGAAACGTTGAAGCTCCCTGTCCCAGTAGTCACGGGATTCTTGGTCTTTTGCATTCGACCATTTGCGTTCATGCAACTGAATTTGCCGGGTTAGACCGGCTATTCGTTGGTCAAGTTTCTCTATTCGCTTGCGCGCGCTGGTCAACCTTTCTTTTTACCGCCTGACCGTACTGGCTTACTGCTTCCCATAGTCGCAACAGAGTTGCTTGGTCGATTACATCGAAATATCTTGTGTTGAGCCCGTGATGGTCATACTCGCGTGAAAGACTATACACTCGCTTAAGCAATTGCTGTGAAACTCCGTGCCCTCGGAGGCTGATGAATAAGCCGGATTTCGTTGGGTGCTGACATCGAATCATTGTGTCGGCTAAATATATTGTGCGTAGGCGGAGTAGCACGCTAGGTATGCAGGCCAAGCGTTCCTCTTTTGTTGTTGATATGCCGATCATGTCACGCCACGCTGCTAACATGTCGATTTCTGCCGCAATGCGTTCTCTCACAAGTGACCAGTTAATCGTCTTTTTTCTTACGTTGGCTTGGAGACCGAGAGTGTCGATCAAGGGGTTAGCGTAAAGCAGAATCTGTCGCTCAAGGCCGCGCCCCAACCTCTTAGCATCGGTTTCGCCGGTGATGAATAAGTCGATGTTGCTTGGCAGTTTAGATTTCAGCTCCATTAGTTTCGGGACATCGCTATCTTTAACGACAATTTTGATGTCGACATCGGACATGCTTGGGTCGTATTCATGCGAAGCGACGGAGCCAATTATCGCTAGATATAGACACCGCATTTTATGCGCCGCTAACAAGCCTATTACAGTAGCGACCCCAGCGCTAACAGGCGAAACTGGCGCCAGCGCAGCGTGGGCTACCCAAGGCTCAGTTGAGCCGTCATATAATGCACCCCAGCGGCCATCATCATCCAATAGGACATGATATTTGTCGCTGCGCACACGTTTTGGCAGCGGTATAACAAGCCGATTTTTCGTATAACGCTGCCTATCGGAAGTCACAGTTCTACTGATGGTGATGGTCCGCAATTCGGGTACCCGAAATGAAGCATGACATTGCTTGCTTTTATAAAAGCTCTCTAGATGCAACGTTTGGTAAACAATGCATGATTGGCACTCCCCCGACCGTAAAAAATCTGGAAGGCTAAAGTTCATGCACCCGCCGGGAAGCATGACTATCAATTGTGGAACCTTGCATTAGCCATCTACGCATCGCAACAACAGACTCGACCGAACCCTAAGCCAATTACCCGATCTGACTGAACACCAATTTCAGGTCCAAGATCATTTGGCGAAGCCCTCGCAAGACATGGACTTGACGCGATCCCACGACATGTTAGTTTAGTATGATAAAATGCTTGGAACTGTAGCGTGGGCGAAAATGGACGAAATCTTTTGAGTGCTTTGGGGTCAGGTTCAGAGCGACCGAGAGTAGCGGCCCGTTAGGTTAATCTTTGACCCGTAATCTGCGTCTTTAAACGCACTTGATCTTTGAACTGGAGGATCTTATGAGTTTTGAAGCAAGCGCCTCTACGCTAGGTAGCAAGTATGGTTAGCGGGCTTTCAGCTTTCGACCGGCTCTTTCCCTGATCTCCCCTTTCCATCAATCTGTGGAGGGATGTATCTTATTGGTTTAGTCTTTTTGTGGCCAGTTAATCTCAGTTGTGTGATTTGCTTCCTGAATCATTGCGTCCAACAGTCTTCGTTTGGTGTCGTATTCCTCAATCATCTTAAGGATACTTTCAGGAGCTGCCTGCTTAATCGTCTTAATTTCCGAAGTACTTCGTCTTCTTTCGCTCACCAAGAAACCCCTCCTTCCAATTTGTAGTAGGTCCTGGAGCTGATCTATAGCAGACCTAATGTTTGCTAGTTCGATAATTGCCTCGTACAGCGTGTACCCGTTGGGTAGTTTGCTGTTCATGTTGGCCCTCATGACAGCAAGCTTCAAGCCTGTAACCTCTTTCACCTTTTCCTTTATTCGCTTACTTAGCTCTTGGAAATCGAATTCAGGTTTCTCGTCTTCGGGATACTCGAATGTGCTGTTTCTAATGCTGATGAGTTGGGCTAACTGGTTCTGAAGAGCCTTCCTTAGGGCGAGGGCTTCGAATAATTTCATTGATTTTTCAATCCCTCCTTCAGTGAGTAGGGTCGGCCGCTGTCGGCGCGCGGTCCTATAAACGTCGTCTTCTAGCGAAAATTAGCGGATGCAAGTAACGCCTAGAAGTTACAGCTTACCTCTCAGGTAGACATCCACGATCCTGAACGCAAAAAAGACTACGAGTGTCAAAATGTTTGCATCGAGCATCTGACTAAACGAAATAAGGAACACACGGAGCACGACCTTGCGCAAAGCTTAATTTGTATACTCTGTATTACAAGTATATGGGGGAGTTGATTATGCAGAGGCTCGTTGAAAGGGAATCGATAGTCCCGGTCCGTTTCTCGAAGCGGGAGATCGAGAGAATCGACAAGGCGATGGAGAGGATTGGAGCAAAATCTAGGAGTGGAATGATTAGGGAAGCTACCCAAAAGTACATTCAGGAGGTCGGTAGCCTCCAAGTCATAGAACTCCGGAACGATGTCACGCTCAAAGATGCCGAGGCTGAGATTGTAACATACCTTCGCAAACACAAGGAAGCCGAAACCTTTGACATCGCTAATGATCTCAGACTCGACCTTGAGCTCACGGTCAAGGCGCTGAAGGAACTCTGGGAAGAAGGCAGAGTGGCATGATAGGGAAGGAAGTTGGAGACTACCTCGTCGGGGAACAAATCGTCTGCGAATGCCGGAAGATGAAAGGCCCCGTCCTCATACACAAAGGTGCCCACAGAGCCCAACGATACGCCCTATACGGCCTCCCAGCAGAGGCTGTAATAACGAAGAAATGGAGACTCGTCAAATAGCCTTCAACGACGCATCGAAGTGAATCTTCTGGACGATCGAATAGAGCTGATTCCTCTGGGTAGCGTGAAGGCGTTGAAAGGGAAACACAAGGGACTCCTGAAGGAATCGTGGTGGAAACTCGAGGAGAAAGCAGACCGCTATGTCCTAGAACGAAAGCGCTGAAACCATACCCAAAAGAGTGCTCGTAGACGCTGAGCTACTGGTTCGCCGGGTTGCCCCAACGATAACCGTGCAGCTTAGATGGGTCATTGAACCGAACCGTTATCTCACGTCAATATCTCCCCTTTTAATTGGCGGCTTGACGAGGTGGGGATGATGGCTTTTGCAGTTGCCGCTGTGGCTTCTTGGTATGGCATTGGCCTTAGTTGCTTTGAGTTTGGGGGACCCTAAGTGATAATAAGTAGATTTTCCAGTTCTTTCAGGGAATCACAGTGAACCCACGCCGATTCGTAATCACACTCCTCCTACTTCTACCGGTACTCATGGTTGGGAGTCAGTTGGTTAACGGGCAACAGTACGTTACCATAACCACTTCCCTGACAAGCGTCCAAACCAGCACGGTGGCCATCGGGACGCAGACGGTCACAACGACGACGGCGCAGCCACGGCCAATCTTCTCAGCACCGATCACACTACCCCCCACCCACGGGGTCTGCGGAATCTACTTCGTCCAAGCGTTCAACGCGACCAGTGGAGACATCCTATCTGGAACCCTTACGGTGGACAATAAGGCCGACCTCTACCTTATGGCCGCCAAATCCTTCCAAGCCTGGAGCCACCAAGTGGTTGCGGGCGGAAAATGCGCCCCACCGAACCCACTAATCCTCCAGCAAAATGAAACGTCATACAACTTCAGCGCGACCATTCCCTCCAATGGAGCTTACGACCTGGTCGTGAACAACCTGTCCCATTCAACGGTGACCGCGCAACTAAACGCCGCCCTCACCACACCAACCGCCGCAACGGCCGCAATCACCGTCTATTCGACGATGACTCAGCAGGTGATTCAAATGCTGACGCAGACCTCAACTCAAACTGTGCAGTCGGGTGGTGGCCCCGACCTTACAACCCTGGCGGTTGGAATCATCGCCGTCATAGTAATCGTAGCCATAGGATATATGGCATTGACGAAGCGACGTAGAACCAGGAAAAAGTAACAACTTAGCCACCCTAAAGCCAGGTTGCTAAGTCATCCCGCAACAAAAGCCAATTCCAGCCCAATGACTTAGGGAGAGAATGTTTCGGCTACTCCGCGACAAGAATGGCGCCCAAAACTTTCGAAACAAACCCCAACCTAGACCCCAAGTATTTTCCTATGAGTTCAATATCGTGCCCTTGTACGGCTTTCAATATGCGAAGGACCGCCAAGTATACGATTCCGCCAAGGACTACGTATGCAGGCAGCAGAATTCTACTGTATAGAATCATCTGTGCGATGACGAGGACGCCCGCCATGACTCCGCCTGCAACCAAGCTCTTCCACATCGTCTTGATATCAATTTGAATCGCATTCTTCCGCCTCAATACAGCGAGAGTTAGACCGAGGGAAACAACCATCGCGACACCACGGGCAATAGACGCGCCCGTAATTCCAACTAAGGGTAGTAGCACGTAGGCGGAAGCAATGCCGAGCAGCACGGTCGCAATCGTAATCCACATGGCCGCTCGAGTCTGAGACAATGCTACCAACATCGGACCTGAAGGCAAGCCGAACAAAGTGAAAGCGAAGACCAATGACAATATCATCAGTGACTCAGTACCACTGACGTAAGCTTGGCCGACAAAAATAGTGAGCGCAAGCCTAGCCGTGGCGAATAACCCAAACGCTAAGGGAACCAGCGTTAGACTTGCATACCGCGAACCTAGCCAGGTAGCTCTCCTGCAGCTCTCAAGGCCACTTCGCCCGGTAATACCAGAGTAGGCTGGAAGAAGAGCGTTGTTTACGGAACCTGTCATGCCGTTGAGAACACCGAATGCATACAACACGGCATTGTAGACGCCGAGGGAGGCAAGTGGTACGAACGCTATCAAAACCGCACGATCGAACCAGCTGGACGCGAAGCCGATTACGCTGCCGAAGCTTAAAGGCCATGAAAAGCTGATCAGCTTCCTAAGTGAAAAAGGGTTCTTTGGCAAACCGAGATTATGAATTATGAACAGCCCATAGGCGGCTAGCATAGCTAGGTCTGAAACAATCCAGCCGAGCACAAGACCAACGAAGTTTCTCGTCAAAATGATGAGTATGATAATCAAACCCTGCCTGATTATGGTACCCGCGGATCCGATTATGGCAGCCGCCTTGAATCGGTTCATTCCGAGGACGGTTCCAATAGCGACTGGAAGGACACCGGAGTAAACTAGAACGTCCACGGCCAAGAACCTGAATAAACCAGCTTCTGCGGCTGAGGAGAGCAGCGCCGAGGCTAACACCGGTGCACCCACAAAAACACAGACCGCTATGGGAACCGAAAGCGTGAGGGTTACTCGAATAGATTGGTAGAAGACCGCTGACGCAGCTTCTTTCGAACCCTGCCCTAATTCTCCAATGAACTTCGTCGCCGCCTGTTGAAATGCTGCCCCGTTAAGTGCTTGAGAAAGCGCTACGATGAGGGATAGGACGGCCAATATTCCCACCTCGCTTGGCGTAATTATGCGCGCCAAGACCGCGAACGCTAATGCCTGGGCAATACTGGTGATTAGGGTTTGAATCGTCAAGTATGAAGCGCCGCGAGACACTGCCACAGCTGAAGCTAGGTTTACAGGGGCTGTACCCCCCAAGTTTTGTTGTGTGTCGACGCTTCGGTTGAGTGCAGAATGCATCTTTGGTTCCCGCGTGAACATGCAATAGAATAGGTTGTCCCAATCCATCATGGTAGATAAAACGTTACATGCAGTGCGACGAGTTAGTGCTGAAGATTGCGTTTCGTGGGATTGGAATTACAACCTGAGCGAGAGACAGTGTCGCTTTCTAACACGCGAAAACAAAAAGAACTATCAACGAGCTGGAAATATTGGCCCGTAACATGAAGCTTAGACTGGAAACTGGCCGTGCCTTACTGTCCACGATATTTCTCTTTGGGTTACTTATTTGGCTGTACGTGATTGCAGTTCAGTTGACACATCCAGATTGGATGAGCGAGGAGCTTACTCACATCAACATCTTTCCCTTCAACCTGCGCGTCGACATAACCGGCATAGTGGCATTCTTAGCTTCGGCTTTGGCCTTCTTCTTGCTACAATTGAAACCTGCGAGAGGAAGAAGCAAGTGAAAGCGTTCTCTTAGAGTAGCAAGAACAGGCTTATTGTGGAATTCCCAGCCTAATTCTCTAGGGGGTTGAGATACGTCCGGAATTTACCATCCAGCTTATATACTCTCGAACTCGAAGAAGTCAATTTGACTCCGAATGATGCGAACTCGGAGTATCTGGATGGAAACTGGGATTGCTTAGGCGCTATGTTGGACTCTTTTGCATTGGCATCTTCATTCTTAGCGTTTTTGCGGTTTCGAGCCCAGTAGAGGCCCACTTTACTCTGGGCGATCTCACAGCAACTTTTCCTTATCGTTCACATGATTTCGACCCGCACGTGCCCGGTGTGATTGGATACGTTTGGCCTGGTGGCGGCCAGAACGCGTATTTCGGCTTTCCGAACGTGGCAACGAATCAATTCTCGCCTGGTTATCAATCCCCATACCCGAACGGCAACCCCCCAGGGTCGCCGAATAATGCCCAGCAACTTCAAGGTGACGCGTACGCACCCTTCGGCGCAATTCTTACCGGGTCTACGGGCGATTTAATCTTCGCGTTGAATGCGACGGCTGGGTTCACGGGAAGATGGCAGGCCGTGGATCTCCTGATTCCTCCAGGCTTCAGTGTTCCCGGAACTGTTCAAATCATCTCAACTATTACGAATGATTACTCTGGAATTTCTGTAGCTAGAATCGGCCCCTACGACCGTTATGCGCCTGGTTGGACCGTAGTTCGAGTTCTCTCCGACGCAGGCTTCGATGCGGGAAGTCCAACCGCTACGCCGTACTATGGGCACCAAGCCATCGACTTCACGACGGCGGGCGAGTGGTACTTTATTCGAATCAACGGCGTACTCGCGCCTTCAATCGCGGGAAGATACTTCTTCAAAGTTCTTCTTGAAGGCGGCTCCGCGTCGATCTGTGGAGAAGAAGGCACGGGTACGGGAGGAGGATCCCTTCCGGGTGGAAGTTGCTCTCAGTTTATTCCAACTGAGAATTGGCCTGTTCTACTCGTCAAGGGCGAAATTGACCCAGCCATAATCACTGGCACAATTCGATATGCCGGCTTCAACAGCACGCTCTACGGGCAGGCAGTGCAGGAGGCTGGAAGAGTTTGGGCGAAGATGACCACCCGCCTAGACCCATACACCGGCCAAACTAGATCGGACCTTCCGCTCGTAGATGCGGTTGGATACTTCAACGCAACAGCCCACGGCCATTATGAGGTCGAGGGCGTAGCGCCGGGTATCTACGACATCTACGCTGAAGCAGCAGGGTACCCACAGACAATCATCAAAACGGGCGTCACAGTCCTGAAAGGACAGTCGTTGCACTTTGATGGATACCTCCAACCTGGGGCCGTAATTCACGGAAATGTATTCTCAAAACACCAATTTGGTGACGAAACATGGCCGTTGGGCGACACTGGCGCAGCAGGCGGCCAAAACGGAGTTACAGGCCAAGGCTCCGATATCACGGGGGAATACATCAAGATTGAACTCTACGACGCCCCAACACTAAACCACCAACCTGACTCAAGCGCGAACCTCGTTTCATGGTCCCCGCTTCCATGCATTGCTGGCGGACAGGAACTTTACACTGGTTCGAATACGGCCGGCGCATGCAACGACCCACGACTAGGAAGCGAGATAGCCTTTCCATGGCACGAATATGTCCCGAGCACAGGTTATGGCGTGCCGAACACCGCGACCCCAAACTACTACCAAGTATCCGCGGGTAACGGGGCAGGCAGTGGCGTTTACTTCGGCAACCTGATGCAGGATCCGCAGGGTGTCGGTCCGCCGCAGCACTGGTTCGTGCAAGGCGGTACGACCAGCCAATTCCACTTTGAGTTCGGAGTGAAGGGCGAGTACGGTGCACCAAGAGATCTTGACGGCATGGTTCCTCAGGTCTACGCTACCTGGGTCAACGGCCTAACAGCTGGGAGGTATTATGTGCGTGCCTGGGCCTTCCGCTACGTACAATCCGCCTTGGACGGTTCCACCTTCCAAGAATACTCCTTCGACGTCACCCCACAGGAATGGGCTGGCGACATCACGCTACCAATCGACCTACACTTAAGCAGCTGGATTGACAAGACCGTTCACTTCCACGACACACCGGACGGAATCACAACCGACCCCATCGACACAGGCGCAGGAGTAATGTCCGGAGTACTGGTGGACGCGAACGGCAAAGTTTGGTCATACAACCAAACGCTGCTAGGCTATTTGGGCCTGTACACGCACGGTGCGAAATCAGGCTGGGGCCCCTCTGCCTTCTTCGACCCGACAACCCTGAGACAGAGAAATGACTTAGACAAGGCGAAGCTGAACGCGCACGCAGTGGAGACCGGCCGAGCGAATATTCAGTTCTGGGGTTGGAATGACACGTGGGGCGGAGAGAATTATGGAATACCGAGCGGCACCTACAGCCCCCACGTATACGTGTTAGGCTACCTTGAAGAAGGGACGGAACAGGTGTCCGTGACGCTTAGCGGCAACCCGACCAGCATCAGCGACCACATGGTCCGCGGCATCGGATTCAACATCACAGTCTACAGCACTGATTGGGAGCGGCCGCGAGTGAATAGGGGATGGGTTTGGGGTAACCCCGTGGGTTATACGGCTACAGGCATACCGACAGGTAAGGGAAGTGACCCAAGCTTCGTGGGGGACCCACGAAACGTGGCCGGCATATTCATGGTGGGCGAAGAGATTGACATAGGCGTATATTCGAATGGAACCCTAATCGACTTCATTGGCGACGTGCCCTCTAACATGGCGGACACGGTGCTAACCAGTTGCCTCTTCCAGAACACATCAAACTCCAGCGTTCAAATGTGCGGAGGAGGATGGAATGCACAGCAACTCCGACCCGATGGCACCCTCACAACCTACCAAGGCAGCTCGAATGACGCGTACTTCGGGCAGGAGTTGGGGGACCTAGGGTCCGTGGGCGGACACTCAGGCGGCTTCTCCTACTTCTCGACTACGGCGTTATTGTTCGCCCCAGCCCATTATAGTCCGACCACTTTACCGGACGGAGGAACCTACAGCCAAGCAGTCACAGGCTACCTTCCACTCTACCCCTCAGCCATCCCAACCGGCCAGTACGATCTGAGAGGGTTCACGTACGGATATGTACAGGACAAGTCCTTCACAGTCTACGGAGAACCCAGCCAAGTCGCCGACATCAAACTGAACCTAATCATCGGCGTCAACGTAACCTTGGACATTCTCTTCAAGAAGGAGAGCATCATCACGGCGACCAATAGCAACATGTCCGCGAGAGTTCGCTTGTTCGACGACCAGGGCAATATGGTAGCTGAGTGGATGTCAAGCGAAGGAACCTACGTGACAGCTAACGGCCGCGCGAGGGCAGCTGATGGGACAGACCAGTACCCGTTCGGCCCACTCCACCCCGCCGTCCCAGTACCCCAACCCCTGAACGGCTACAACTACCTCCCCGGAGGCGTAACACTGCTACATGTCCTGATGGCTGGGATTCCGCAAGTACCAGCCGCAGGAAAAGACGACGGAACCTTCGCACGCCACGTTCCAGGCGGAGGATACTTCAACGACCCGCTGTTTGCAACGACAATCTGCGGCTTCGAACCTGACTGTTACACAAGCCCCGGCACAGGACTCGGTGTCGGCGTTCCGGGATATTTCCCGAACACAGGCATACTCGGCTACCCCGACTATGCGGGTGGCTGGACGGCTGAAGTGGACTTCGTCAACTGGTACAATAACAACACACAAGCCACAACGTGGACCGCCCTACCATTCCCATCCGGCGGAGTCGTCGTCACCAACGGAGCCCAATACTACCCGCCCGTGAATGGGCTACTAATGGGAGAATCATACCACATCATCCCAGGCACAACAGCCACATCAGGCATCAGCTTCACAGAGGACACCGCGCTCAAACCCGAACTCATTGGCCACGGCCTCGCCGCGAATCATCTAGGCCCATACTCGCAGCAAGGCGTCTGGCAGATCGCAGGCGCCCACCTCAGCGGTGAAGCCAGCGGAGTCTTCGAGGTCGACCTGAACGGCTTAGTCACAGGCAACGCCTTGGCGTTCACGTGGAGCAACGAATTCCGCCCGTTAAGCTGGGGCTTAGTTAACGTCGTGGGCGCGAACGGTGCGTCGTGGAACTTCTACACCTACGACGGCATCTACGAAGCGTACCTGCTACCGGGCACGTACAAGTTCACCATCACCTCCCCAGGCGAGGCGACTCAAACCTTCTCAGTCGTTGTCTCACCTGGCCAAGCTGGGATAAGCCAGAACCTGTACTTGGAGCAAAGCAACATTCCAGTCCCAGAGTTCAGCGCAATCGGCATAGTAGCATTCTCAGCGCTCGCAGCCTCACTCTACCTACTACGACGCAGACGCCACTAAACGTCCGCGTCGCCGCGGGCCCTCTATATACATCAGCGTTATCTTGGAACCAAGTCCGCGCGAACAAGAAACAAGAATGAGAGCTAAGACGAGAATTAAGTACAGCGAATCTTGAGTCTGAATCTGCCCAGTCCACCAAGCAAGTTTTCCCAAAAGAAAAAGGAGAAAAATTAGAAGGTTACTGGTTGCGGCCTCGACTTGGTGGTGGTGGCTTTGGTTGATTTGTCGTCTGTGCAGGCTTCTGTGTCGTGCTAGCCCCTTGTGTTACAGTAACTGTTTGTGTCACAGTAACCGTCTGAATCACACCTGACTGTGTGACAGTAACCGTCTGAGCCACAGCTGACTGTGTAACAGTAACCGTTTGTGGCACGGCTGAAGTAGTTGTTGAGCTTACGGTTGAAGTTGTTGTCGAAGAGAGTGTTGTCATCGTGGAATTGGAGGAAGCAGTTGCGGTCGAGTTCGTGGTTATTGCGATCTGGTGCCCGATGGTAAATGCGTACTGTTTCTGGTTGTTCGTTTCGTTCCACTCTACAACCCATTGCGTAGTGTGGGCGCCTGGCGTGGCTGTGAGGGGCCCAACAAACCATTGCTGAACCTCGCCTGGAGCAATATTATCAGGCCCGCCGCGACCGTAGCCGCTATCATAATATACGTCCAAATAGAAACCGGAAGCGGTTGTCTGCCCGAGGTTTGTGACATTCGCAACTATGTTGAATAACTCGTTGGGAGCCAGGTCGTTGCCGGCGACTGGGGCACCTGGAGCTGAGACTCGCTCAAGCCAAATACTGCTAACAGTGAGGTCTGGCAAGGCAGCGTAGACGGGGGACCTCAGCGCATAGAGTGTTATCAATAGTACGATTGCCAAGTAGCCGGATGACGCCCTTAAGCGGATCATTAATGGTCAATGTCCTCTTTTTTCGTCTTAGCGCTGAAGCCATGAAGCCTCGAAATCAGTCTTCGGTGGGTTGCGCCCTCCAGATAGGGTACATGTGACTCAGGCTAGCCAGGCGCGGTTACACTAGGCCAACATTTGAGAGTCATCACAGCGCGTCGCGTGTTCTGCACATGGCTGGCCTCGCATCGCAAAATTCGATAAACAAAATCGCCCTGCGCCTCGCAGTCGTGATTTTGCTAGTCGTCTGTTTAATGGATTTTCCAGCCTTGGCAGATGCAGGTGCAGTAACGGGACAAGGCCCTAATTCGAGATCGCAGGACTTGTATCGGGTCGTTATGCAGGTTACCACTACTTCAGACTGGACCAATGTGAAATTAGCGGGCGGAGCAGAAGTGGCCGATTTGACGTGGAAGGTCCTGAATGGTTCCGAGCAATGGTTTGGTACGGATCTCGCCGATGGACTATTAGCGGAGGTTACTAAGAAACAATTTGACATGACCAACGCCTCCATGGAAATAACCTTCATTGTCACGTCTATTCAAGACGGGACAAATGCAACCTTCTTAGTCTGCAAAGGAGAGATTGGAATGACCAATGTGACATTGTACAATTTCAATACGAATGAAAAGAATCTTATCACGTCCATCCCGAACACCCAAATGGCAGCCTCTTTTTCTTTGACGTCAGTCAGCCTGACACAGGGTGGCCCCCTGACGGACACGTCTGACATTATCTGGCCCTCGCGTTTGGTTTGGGCTTTCTACTATCCTTGGTATGGAGTAGGGACGGATTGGAGCGATCCAAAGCTCAAGGACCAACCACTGGCAGAGCCAAACAGTTCAGGAGACGAGGGGATAATTCTAGCACAAATCCGCATGGCCAAGGCTGCTGGAATCGACGGGTTCATCTTTTCTTGGGAACCTACGGAGAACGCTGACCTGCAGATTATGCTCCGCCTAGCAGCGCAAGAGAACTTCAAAGTAACGATATATTTCGAATCAGAATGCAACTACGCCAATGGGACGCGCGACGGTATACTTGGGATGTTTAGGACATTCTTTTCGAATTTCGGGAATGACCAAAGATACTTCCGCCTGAACGGACGCCCAGTGATCTTCGTATACGCAGTTGATTCGCAGCCCCTAGCCGTTTGGGAAGACATTCTTCTAACTCTGAAGTCGGAAGGACACGAAGGCTTCTACATAGCGGAGTCCGCGGATACGAGTTATCTCGAAGCTTTTGATGGAATCCACATCTACGAGCCTAACACTCCCTCCCAGCTCCAAACTCTTAACGTGACTTACAGAGGCCTACAGCTGCGAACCAGATCATTCGAGTTCCTGCATCCGAATGCGACACGAAAACTCTGGGCGGCCACATTCACACCAGGCTTCAACGACACGTTACTACAAAGGAATACAACCCATGTTCTGCCTAGAGACAATGGTAACACATTTAGGGAGTCGTTCAATGCGGCAGTCGGAAGCGATCCCGATTGGATTTTAATCACGAGCTTCAACGAGTGGCACGAGAACACCTACGTAGAACCTAGTGTCAACTATGGGTGGAACTACCTCTACCTGACCGCCCAGCTCTCGGCCACATTCCACAATGACACTGTGCCGTCACTGCTCGTGGTGCAGAGGTCATAGTTCACGGCAAACTTCACAGGCATCGAATACCTCACATAGAAATCCAATGCTGACAACGACGCAACGGAGTCACGGGAGCACGAAACGATCATTTTCAGAAGCCCCGACAATGAAAGCAGCAGGAAAGGCAATTCTATTTGATTTGCACTGAGATCACGGTAATCATGTGGGATTGTGATTATGTGGGTCGATCAGTAATTGGGATAGACCCCTCGTTGTGCTGTTGAAAGCCACCAGAAGAAAAGTTGCAAGGATAATTGTACTCAAGAATTCGAGCTCTGCTCCTCCGCTCTTGCGAAGGAGAAATGAAACGACCAAGGCGAATCGACTTAGAGCCATAGAGCCAGAAAAGACTGGATTAGCTATCGGTACTGCGCCACCAAGTAACAAGCAGGAACCCATTACGACTACCCCCACTCAACATCCCAGCACCGACGCAAGATACACCTTGGCCACCAAACGGTTTGTTACAGGAAGAGTTAGGTGGCCTACCAAACGTAGATGTTACGTTACCTATGTTTCTTATTTTCAATCAACTAAGACGCACGCATCCACTATGGCTATATCTTATGTAAGCGTCCACTAGAGTATAGAGCGAATTAGTGAAAAACCATCGGTTAGCTCCGCCGAGTTGCCTAAGAGGGCTTGTGAAGCTGCTGATAAATTGCGAGCTGTACACATCGTTGCATTTCAGAAGAGATTCGCCCCCCTACTCCGCGAGATAAAGAGGATAATCGATGAAAAATCATCGGAGATTTTATGTTCTTCAAAGCGTATTGCTATTCATCGGATGCCATCCTCGAAGGAACATCGTGGCGGTTCAGAAGCGGGACTGGAGGTGTGCTTCTAGATTTGGCTCCGTATTTACTAGACCTTCTGTTATGGTTTCTTTGGTGAAGTCAGATCCATGTCGGTAGTTAGACGAAGCATCCACTCAAAGTCGGTGGATGACGACGACATTCATGCCCTATTGACCTTCAAGTCAGGACTAGGTGGTCACATGGACACCTGTTGGAGCGTTCGAGCATTCAGACTTTCTCAACTCTCAATCAAGACCCACGGCACAAATGGAAACATAATGCTGACGGATCATGAGTTGAGAATTGAATCCGACAGAGAAGAAAGCAAAGCGCAACTGTTTCACAACCAATCATTCGACTGCGTACGATTCTGAGTCTGCCGCCCACAAATCAGTCGGACTTCATGTTGAGTTCGATTTGCCACACGAAGAAGCCCAGAGCTGCGATGGCGAAAGCGGCCATACCTACTTCGTCAAGTCGCCCGTTAAAGGGAAAAATGTCGACATGGGAAAATGGCCCGGAGAGCCATTCAGAATGCGTCACCCGAATAAGCACTACATAAACCCAAACCAACAAACCGAACAGAAAAGCAGTCATAGCAACCGCGGTCGTCACGGTGTGTTTGTGCTTCATCGAATTATCCGAGCCGCTCATGACTTACCTCGATATTTGTATTGCTCCGCAACTGTGAGAAGAATCAGGGTGTTGGCGATTCAGTTTGAAATCAGCTTCTCGATCAACTCGTGTTGTGACGCGAATCTCCAGTGAGAAGGATCACACCTAACAGCCTTGCCACAAACCCCAACCTTGCGCCTAAGTATCTTTCAATTAGCTCTATGTCTTGCTCCCTTACCGCGTTCAAAACGCGCAGGAGAACCAGATAAACAAGCACGCCCATCACAACGTATAGTGGAAGTAGAGTTTTGGAGTAGATGATCATCTGGACTACGATTAATGTCCCTGTCATCCCGGCGCCTGCCACTATACTCTTCCAGGCCATCTCAACATCAAGGCTCATAGCCCGCATTCGTTTCAGCACGAATATCGTTAAACCTAGAGACGCGGCCGACGCGACGCCACGAGCTTCTGAAGCTCCGATAATTCCCATGAAGGGTATGAGGATATACGCAGAGACGAGTGCGAACACGGTTGAAGTTGCTGTGATCCACAATATCTCGCGGGTCTTAGCTAGAGCCGTCAACATAGGCCCCAGAGCCAAACTAAACGCACTCAACGCAAAGGCTAAGCACAAAATCATGAGTGGCACGACACCACCAACATAAGCCTGACCGACGAAGAGCGTAAGTGCAGGTTTGGCGGTGGCGAGCAACCCGAAAGCTAAAGGAACCATAACTAGACTCACATAGCGTGAAGCGAGCGACGTGACTCTCCTGCAGCCCTCAAGCCCTCTACCACCACCAACATTCGAATAGACGGGAAGGAGAGCGTTGGTACAGGCACCCCCTATATTAGCAAGGACAGAAAACGCATACAACGCAGCGTTGTAGATTCCAAGAGACGCCAGCGATACAAACGCAATCAATATCGCCCGGTCGAACGAGCTATAGGCGAAATTAACCAAGTTATTAATGCTGAGAGGCCACGAGAAGCTCACAAGTTTTCTAAGCGGTAAAGGACGCTTATTAGGTCCGAGCGCGCGAACAGCATACAATCCGAAGACTGCAAGCATAGCAAAGTCAGACAGGACCCACGCGTAGACTAAACCGATGAATTGCTTCAAGAAAAGTATCAGAAGGATAATTAGGCACTGTCGCAGTAACGCTCCACCAGTTCCGATTGCGGCTGCCGCCTTGAAACGTTTGGCTCCTAGGACAGCGCCCATCGCCACGGGGAGCGCTCCTGAATAAACCAAGACGTCTACCGCTAAAACTCTGAACAATCCCTCCTCTGTTGTTGTACCAAGCAACACGTGCGCGAGTGATCCTGACTCCAGAAAAATGAAGGCTGCTAAAGGTATTGAAAGTATCAGGCTCACCTGAAGCGTAAGATAGAACACCCCTGCCGCAAGCTCTTCATTTGCACCTCTGTATTCCCCCACGTACTTCATCACTGCCGCTTGGAAGGCCGCACCATTGATTGCCTGCGACAGCGCAGTAACGAGGGATAGGACTGCGAGAATTCCGACCTCACTAGGCGTTATGATTCGGGCCAAAATTGCAAAGGACACTACCTGCGCAACGCTCGTGGCTACTGTTTGAATGCTTAGGTAAGAGGCCCCTCGTGAAACGACCACCGCCAAATTCATACTTTTCGAGGACGCCATCTGAACACGCGATTCCTGTACTAGAGCTAGTACATTAACTCAGAACCGATTCTCGATACTTTTGACCCTATTCTGCTTTGGCATGCACTAAGCTGGCGAATACTGCATAACTAGCGCGATTAAGGAAAGCCCCATAACCAGGATAGTTAGTGAGACCACGATAGACGCTAGTTGGATCCCCCACGGCGTGAGGTTGAGGACGAAGGATACCAATGGCACCTCTGCAAGACTTAATCCAATGCTGAGTGCGTAGCGTTCGATTATGTGAAGGCTACGACCCTTAGGAAACAATGCCTCAACCGTTACGTATCCCGGAATGAAAAGGGCGAACACCGAGCCAAGCGTCCAGCGCAGAACCACTAACGGATAGGTAGCTGGCGTCAGATAGATCGTGAGAATTGTTGAAAGTGAGAGGATCAATGATGTGTAAAACCACAGGTTCCTCTCCCAATGTCTCAGGAACTCGCCGAAGGACCGAGTGATCGGCGGCACGTCTTCTAAGCTTATTTTGTCTTGCTCTTCCAATCGCCAAACCATGTCTGTTACTTCCACTTGAGTGAGTGATGGATTATCGATGCTAAGCTTATCATGTAGTTGCTGTACGCCGGTTGCGCCATTTTCTCTGAGCAACTGCAAGGCTCGCTCCTCAAGATTCAAGTGAGTGCTCGCACTCTGCGATTTCCCGGGCGTCATTGGGAACAACGCTTCTAGCCGCTATTGCTATATGCTGTACGTGTCACTGCTTAATGAATGCCAAATGACACTCATATCCAAAAATGTACTTATAATTAGCATAATTATGGTTCTGGCTCTCATAGGTATCGAACCATCAATAGCCGCACCACAAATTGGGATGTTACAACCTGGCTTCAACCAGGCGATCGTTGTGCTGCATCAAGCTGAATCAGCTGGGGCTACATCCAGCGAAGTCTCGGAATTGGTGACGCTACTCAACAGGGCACTCGAACTAAACCGTGAAGCCCTCCAGCCGAATACACCTCTCGGAAGGCGAACTGAACTGCTCGCACAAGTTGATCAGATTTTATTGAGCGTAGAAGGTCAATCTGCCGAACTCACAGCCATTTCATCCCAAAGAGCGTACAGAGACGAGCTCTTCACCTATGCGGGGGCGGCCGTAGCGGCAATTCTCGGAACCATCGTTTACGCATTTGCAGCATCACTGTATCAGAAGTATCGGATCAAGCGAACGTTCCAGATGAAGGCCAGCATTAAATGAGCTCTCGATTCTCAAAGAATCGACGTAAGGTTATTGTAGTCTTTGTCATTCTTATCGTTCTCTGCGAGACAATAGCATATCTGGCAACTACACCACGCCCAACTGAACAGTTCTTCCAGCTCTACGTCCTAGGAGCAGACCACACGATTTCACATTACTACCCAAACGATAATATGAACATCTCACCTGGAGAACGAGTCGCATGGTATCTCGGCGTAGTCAACAACATGGGAACAGTACAGTTCATCTCGATACGTGTCAAAATCAGCAACGCGACCGTCAAACCTCCCGACGACCAGCAGATAGTAGAGTCTCCAGCGCCAGTTGTCACCGATTTCGCGAGATTCCTAGAGGACAACGAAACATATGAGATCCCGTTTGTGTGGAGCATATCAAACGCGACTCAGAACGGTGGGACCACTCGCATTCTCACGTTGCAGATCGATAATGAGACTTACCAGATATCAGACTGGTCAGCAAGAAACGGCTACAACTTCCGACTGATCTTTGAACTTTGGACATGGCAAACGGACATCAACGCATTCGAATATGGCTGGAATACCATAGATATGCATCATGCGGCGTGGGTGCAGCTCTGGTTCAACATGACAAGCGCACCGTATATCTCACAATGACAGCTCTTCAAACTTCCATTAGGAACTTGCATACATGAAAGAATTAGTGTCCCTAGAGAAATGCTGCACAATAACTATGTAAGACCACACTTGAATAAACGGAAAGGCACAGAATCAGACAGCCATCCACTATTCGGAGGCAAGGAAATGAAGGGCTTTGCGACCGACAACAAGCACCCTCAAGGAATCGTAGGGGTACGAAGACCTTACAAGGTTTTCAGGCTATATCATCATAGTAAATCGCGTTTATGGAAAATGCTTTACAATGAACCCTTCTTTCACGACTACCTAGAACATAGACGGATTAGAGAAGTCTATGAGCTTGCGGATAAAGCTGCTAGACGCCCATGCCTCGTCAAAGTGTCGAACTCTGGCTGGGCGACGAAAAGTCAACTCGTCGATGATGAATATCAGTCACTGACCTACCAGTTAGATAAGATTGATAGTGTGACTGGTGTTGAACTGCAAGGCGGGGTCCATCATTCTCTCCATTGGAGCAGACGCTACGAATATCCGTACGCAATCAAGGCAGTGATGTCAGTAGCAAAGCAAGTTGTGACCCCCAGAGTTCTTGATTGTGGTGCAGGGCTCGGACCGATTCAGTTCTTTCTCGCATCCAAAGGTTTTGATGTATATTCCATGGACACTTACCTTGCTGGTCTCGAACTCTCAGCTCAAAAGGGATTAGAAAATGGTTTAATCAACATACAGTGGAGCTACGGCAATGTACTTCGCATCCCATTTCCTGACGAGTACTTTGATGTAGTGCAATGCATCTCAGTTCTAGAACACGTAGTTGAAGGGATTGAGGGAAACACAGATGTCATACTGAAAGGAGTTATAGATGAAATGCTTCGAGTTCTTAGACCGAAGGGATCAGCAATCTTGACCTTTGATGTGAATTTGAACTCGAAATCCGAACGTCGGTTGTATTATCGAGAATACGAGTCACTATGTCGAGTGCTAGGAATACAGGCAACGGAACCACCTGCCGATAAACTGTTTTCCTCTGATAGTGCGGAAGGACGAATAATGGGAGATGACCTCGCCGTGTTTTGTGCAACATTCACCCACACTTAGGTTGACCTCATGGTGACGGTTTTTTACAACCCAATTCGGGACATGCAGAATTGGTTAGGTGACGAGAACTCGACGTTACCCGAGAAACTACTCAAACTCTACAACAAAGGCGAACAGTATCTGTCCTGTGACATTCTGTTGTTAGGTCATTGAGAGGGTTAAGAAATGACAGCCTTCGCAGAAACCTTAGAGGGTAAGGTCTGGCAAGCAAATGTCTCCGTACACGCAAAAGAGGCTTCCATCTATGATGATATTCACGAAGAGATTTTCAATTTCATTGAGCAAAGACGGCTCCGCAAGGCCCTAGCTAGGGCGTCAAGCCTAGCCACGTGTAAAAATCGCCTCGCGTTAGATTTTGGATGCGGGACAGGCAACCTAACCTCCAAATTATTAGACTTGGGCTGGAAAGTGGTCGCTGCGGACATTTCAGATAGTATGCTGACTATCTTGCGCCAGAAGCTGCCGGAGGCATGTTCCTCCCGAAGACTACAGATCGTAAAGATAGCGAGCAAAGAGTTGGAGTTTCCAGACGAGCACTTCGGAATGGTTGCGGCTTATTCCGTATTGCACCACCTGTTTGACTACATGCACACGATCAAGGAAATGTGTAGGGTACTAGACAAAGGCGGGGTTCTATACTTGGACAATGAGGCGAGTGACCGCTCTTGGGATATTGAGAGCAAAGTTGCATACTCCATAGTGAACTGTATCTATCAAAGCATGAATCGCGTAAATTACTTCCTGGGACAAACCTATCTCAAGTATCGTCATGAGCAAGTACCGCATATTGATTACACATGGTCGGATTATCGAATTAGAGAAGCTACCAAGATTGATTGGAAATTGATTAGGGGTCATCTTACTAAGAGAGGGTTTAGGTTTTATGAGGAAAATCATCTACTTCACCGAACACTCGTCCTAAACCCGTTCTACCCACTTATGTCTGTGATTGGAGCGCACGATATCAGAACGCTAGTTGCCGTCAAGACTAAGTAATGATTACGATTTCCTTATTCTATAAGCATGCTGAGAGTATTGCCAGAGGTTATCTGCCTCCATCTCATCAGGACACTTGAGTATACTTGAGTAAGGAATTCGTCGAGCGCAAAAATGCGTTTCAGATGTTCTGGTACGAGGGCAAACTCAGCTGGGTTGCTGAGCTTTCAATACGCTCGTTCACCAGACTTCCCGGAACCACAATAGCCGTTTACTCATATGACAACGAATCTGACCCACACATTCCTGGATGTAATTGGATGAACGCGGAAGAGATACTCCCCGAGAGTGTTCTAAGCAAGTACAAAAACAATCGAGGATACGCCATTGCAGCCGACTTGTTTCGCTATAGACTGTTGTACTTAAAAGGTGGATGGTATTTCGATACAGATTGTCTTCTCCTTAGACCATTGACCCCCTTCTTTGATCATGACTACGTATTTGCTCGACAGGACGCTGACTATGTAAATAACGCTGTAATGAAGTTCCCGGCCGGTGATCCTATGCTCAGACGAATGTACGAGGAGTGCATCCGAATAGGGCCAAAGAAGTACAAATACGGACTACTTGGGAGGGTCGGCGGGAACGCGTTTGCCTTTTGGCGTTTGGCGCGTTTGGCGCGTTATTTCGTCATTGGTTGGGGGGATTTTGGCCCATTAATGCTGACTAGGTATCTAATGGAAACTGAGATGATCAGTCACGCGCTACCCCCCGAGTCCTTTTACCCCATCCAGTCTACCAACACCAAGGCATTTCGTTCGCCTTTCGTTCCCAGCAAAGGAACATACATACTTCATCTGTGGAACAAAGAGTTGCGAAGAGAAAATTGGAAAATCACTGATCTAGACAAATCGTTGCTAGAGAGCACGGAAACCCGCGAGGGTTGAGAAAATGGCTGGAAAAGGATAATGTACGTAAGTATGTGACTCGATACTTTTCCCCTACGCTTAAGGGAGTGTGACAACGCTTACGTAGACTCTACTTGACAGCGAGGGCAACACTTTCCTTAACTCCTTTAGTTTTGCTCTGCTTGAGGCACATGACAGCTAACTCCTTGGCTCCGTACTGGAAAGGCGATATCATATTCAAGAATACCTGTCCTTCTCTTCCTTTCGTGGTGCTTGAGAGGCTCGGACTTCTTCGAGAGTCTCGATATTTACGGCAACGATTTCGTTCCATTTGAAGGCCTTTTTTGTCAAGTCTCCCGACAAGTATTCCGTCGCATCCGTTTTCAACCGGATCTTACGGAATTGATAGCTAACCTTACTTCGCGAGCTGGACTTCGCGTTCTAGAATCGAAATGAGTTTTTGAATAGGATGCATGTCTGCGAACTTTCTGACCATGCGGACTCTAGCCCTGACGCCCATCGAGTGCACGATTTCCCGTGGTAAATTGGCAACTTCAAGCAAAACATGAGCAAGCCTTGACGCATTAATCGGGTGGAAAAGCCATCCGGTTTCATTGTGCTCGACAATTTCTGGTAGGCCTCCAATTTCACTCGCGATAACTGGCCGCCCGAAGAGTTGAGCCTCGAGCGCGACATACGGCAACGGCTCCTGGCAAAGACTAGGAACGACAACTACGTCTATGCGTTGGTATAGCCGGGGAAGCTCATCATGACTTATGCGCGGAAGTTCAAGCACTACGTTTTCCAAACCCAATTTTCGAACGAGTCTGCTAAAACGGGTGCAGCAAGTATCGGGCGCGATAAGCTTGATCTTAGTGGATGGCGAATAATTCGCAAGGAGTTTCAGAGACCGAAGTAGTGTTACGAATCCTTTTTGGTAACTCGGCCCTCCGAAATATCCAAGGCTTAGTCCATCGTAGGACTGAGGTTCCACGAATCCAGTATCAGTGAGTGGATTATAGATTACACTGCAGCGATCTCTTAGCTGCGGCAAATACTCGACAATAATCTGTTTCATGGCCTCGCTCACCACGACAAGATGGTTCACAAATCTTGACGACCCAGCGAATTGCTTCCATAGAAAATAGTCTCTAGGTGTTCTCGAGAGCTCAAAGAGAACGGCTGGAACTGCACGCCGAAAGGTGGCTGTTCCGTCACATACGTGTTCGGTTACCGATCGTATTCTGTACTCGATGAATTCAGTCAACGTGCATGGAACCGGGTCGTGATGTAACCCCGGTAGTTCATTACGCGCGAACGTCAACTTTGGCGATAACAACGCGTAGTCGTGTGCGTGAGCCACCACTGGAATCCCGACTTTTCTTGCGATGGCGGCCACAGGGTACCAACCCTTCGCTACATACGCAACATCATTCGAGGAGAAAACCTCGGTGATCTTCTTTGTAGAGCGTTTGGTGGCCTTGAGGAGGCCCCCGTCTGGAGCGCCCGTAGTACGGAATGGAAGTTGTATTACTTGTGCTTTTAGATTTGAGAGTTGGCGAATCACCCAACTCCTAGTCATCAGAGAAGTTAGTACTGTTAGCTCAATTCCCGCTTGACTCAAACCTTCAATGTAATGGTTGACTGCAAGTTCTGCGCCCCCCCCATAGGCACTAATATGTTCGGCACACACAGCAACTCTCAAGGTAATTCCTCACCTACTCATTTCATAAGCAAAGGTGCAATATCGTAAAGATGATCCCGGAAATTAGCCCCCGAGATAAAGCTTCCACTTAGTGCCGCTGCATGCGAGAGTTGTTAGGTATGTAGCCTCTGCGATAGAGGTTGAGGATACGGTAAACGCTTGTGTAGCCATTAAGCTCTCATTATCAGTGTTTTACAACATATTAGGCTGCTCGCCTCCTCGATTCTAGGTTGGTATCGCAAGACCTTAACTTCGTACACTCTTGCCGATCACGTAAATATCTGGATGCTTCAAAATCCGGACGCTTCGTCCATTTCTTAGGTTTCATGCACGAACTCACTCGCAAGATTCATGAACGGCATACTGGCATTTGATGTAGCCTCACCAAGGGTTTATGAGTAGTGTTCTGCACAGCTAATAGAAAGCCCCCGAATAGATGCAAGTCGACGAATCGTCGAAAATCCTGTTGAAGCTCATCCAGTTCTGTGAATCGGCCAGGGGTAGTTCGTACGGGCTAGAGGTCCACCTCTGCAGGTGCGGGTCTTGTATAAAGTACTGTCTGGCAAATATGAACGTTTGATACCCGTAGGGCTCTATTGGTGCGGATATCAAGTCTGGAATCACCACATGCCCTTCGTAAAAGTGATTTGAAAACAACACCCCCTGCACGTCCGCTGCGAAAGGGTAATCAGCGACTATCTGGATGCCGACGTGTGGACTGGCCGTGGCAATCTGGAGCTTCGCCGATAGAAACGACACAGCTGCACTCTCGCTCTGAGTCGAGATTACACGCGCGCCGACCGGACTAGTCTCCAGAAGAAAATAGGATGATGTGGCTACAGATATGACGTAAAATGCCAACAGTCCGAGAAGGAGGATTCTCCTCCCAGTATTGATGTTCCTCAATTTCACAACTAATATGATAGTGGTCGCCAGCAGAATTATGGGAGTTAGAGAATAGATCACATATCTCACAAAGATTCCACCTAAGAGATCCAATGCATAGGCCCCTCCAAAAGCCACTATGAAGAACAGTCCGCAAAAAAGACAGAACGAGCTTAGATTGTCGCATATAGATTTTGCTTGTACGCTAGGCATCGTAAATCTCTCCTTTATTCTGTCTCTACCTTCGACCAAGCGCAGGATCAGTGTGGAAGCAATCGCTAAGAGAAACGCCGGCGGTACGGATGCCAGAAATGAGCTCACTTCGTCCCATTGAAACCCGCTTTTTGATGCTGCGATCACATTCAAAATGTTCGAGACACCAATTTGCTGGGCTCTGGTGATCGCCAGATATTCCGAATTCACGTAAACAAACATATCAGCGAAGAGTGTCGCCGGCGAACCACTGTAAGAGACGACATAGAGTAGGAAGCACACCATGGCGATGAGCACGAACCCTCTAAAGACTGAACGCCTCTTCATGGACAACGCCATAGCTGTGAAGAGAATTATCATCATGGCTATCGGTGCGGCATGCATGGGAACAATCACCAGCGCAATCAACACAATTGAAATGTACGCTGAACTGCTCCATCGCGGATCACTGTCGATGCTTCTAAACGCTAGATACATGACTAGCAGAAGTAGAAAAACGCCAAAACCCAGGGGTGTCAGCTCAAAAAACGTGGGATCGATCAGCTGTGGATTCGCGAGCACCACTAGTGCAGGCAATAATGCCGCAGCCGGCAATTGCGCATGCCGACGCTTGCCCATGATCACCCATGAAAGTAACACCGCGCAACTTACTCCAAGCAGTTGAAAGGCGACACCGACAATTAGATATCCGATATTAGCGGGCAAACCCGTGACCATAGCGACTGTGGCAATCTCAAGTGGGACAACTGGGAACGTACGATAATATTGTTCGAAAAGCATTTTTCCGGGCTCGAATCGTGAGAGGCTAAGAATTCTCACCGCATTAGCCCAGTCTCCGTAGGGATCAAGTCCTGAAAACACTGGAACGTGCATTAAATTTGGTTGTACAAGGTAAACAGAATAACTCATGTACAGCACCACAAATGTCAAAATCATTAGCAGAAAGACAGGGCGCCTGAAGAATGACGCCCCGACCTTGTCACTCATTATTGCCACTACTAGCAGTCCTAGAATTGCAGCCACCACCGCGGATGTCTCAGGAGGTCTCTCGTACAGACTTCCTAATGTGACAAAGACTAGAAAGATAGAGAGAATTGCGGCTGGAACACCACACCAGCTAGCTACAGATCGAAACACAGACCGGGAGGTTGGCAAGACCTCTTGCTGCTGACCACTGGTGAGCCATAAGAGTATGAAATTGAAAAGGGAGTATAATATCATGATTCTGTATGTGGAATGTACGATCCAATAGTAGATGCCCAGGAAAAGTATGGCAATGTTGGCAATCAAGAAAACGTGAGATGGACGGACGCGCATCAATTGGACCTCCCGCTAAACAGATTGCCAACCATCTTTACATGACTCGTACATAGCTTATTGCTCTTCGCCCCAAATCACCATCAATCTGTTCTCGTAAGGCTAATAGTTCAGAAATTCCTTTCGCATGGTAGCGTCAGAATAGTCTCGCCGGAGTTAAGTGAGATGACAAAACCTGTTCTTGCAATCACAATAGATACTGAGCCCGACAATGTTTGGGGAAACGGAACTACCACCAAGAATTCGCTGTTCTTGCCACGTTTTCAGGAAATATGTGAGTCAAATGCGCTGAAGCCCACCTATCTAGTTACCCATGAGATGGCACTCGACGAGCGATTCCAGTTATTCGCGCATGACGTACTCGCCCGAGAAACCGCGGAGGTCGGAGCCCACTTGCACGCTTGGAACTCGCCACCGATTGACGTGAATGAAACGAGGTCAACCGCGCATACCTACATCACCGAACTGCCAGAAAACCTCGCGCGTGCCAAGCTCCAATATCTTACCAATCTTCTCAGTGAGTTGTTTGGCATAAAGCCCAAATCGTTCCGCGCTGGTCGGTGGGGCTTTAATGAGATGGTCGCCCGTCTACTCGTGGAACTCGAGTACGGTGTGGATTGCTCAGTAACACCTGGTGTCTCGTGGCATACAAGTAAAGGGGCACTAGTTGGAGGCCCGGATTACTTCGGCTTCAGAGTTTCTCCATACTTCCTTGACCTAAACGACATAAGGAGACCTGGAAGTTCACGTCTATTGGAGGTACCGGTCACGATCTGTCCGGCGTACCCACCATCACTAATGCGATTAGATCATGCTCTGGAAAAGCAATCAGCGCTCGCTGCAGCAGCTATCCACGTATTGGTAGGCCAATCCTATCTTTGGCTTCGCCCACGTCCGACGTTCTTGAGACGCGGCAATATGCTCAGCAAAATGATACATGTTGTCGACTGGGCAATAGAGAATCACCTTCCAGTTATTGAGTTCATGATGCATTCCAGCGAGCTAATGCCCTCAGGCAGTCCATATTTCGCTAATGAAGGAGACGTGAATCGGCTATACTATGACCTTCGTTCACTGTTCAAGTATATTCAATCAAGAGAAATAACAGGTTGCACGCTATCTGACTGCAGGGACATGATTTGCAAGTCTCTCAGCTCGTGAGTGCCCTTGAGCATGCCAACTGTCACGATTCCTAGTTCGAACCGAATCGTAGTGGCAGTGTGCGCAATGCCGATACATGATACTTGTTGCCCGACGAGGGGTTCTGTTTGAGTAATTAGACCCGGTGTTGCCGCTGAAATGTAAATTAATCCTTCAACGGTCCAAGTCCAAGCAACATTAATTATGGAAGCATTAGACAAAGCGAAAATTCCTGGTCCACTCGCGACGATATGTTGAGCCGCTATTGCAAAACCTGGCGTTGTAGAAGTAGAATTAGCTTCCGCGTGCCAGAGGTTTCCATCACTCTTTCGGTAACAGACGCTCCCGCTGACAGACTTTCTCCGGCAGAAGCCACAATCGTAGGGCAGCCGACTAAGTCGAGCGATGATGCTGTCCATACATTACCCATCGTGAAGACAGAATCCATGTTGGAGCCGCCAGTTGTGTCGAAGTAGTTTTCTGTCGCCGTTGAAACTAGTCCGCTAAAGTCGGATGCGCTTCTTGGCTCCTCGTCAGTGGAAAGCTTCGTATTCTCACTGACCTGAGGCTCATATCAACGGGTAAAGGCGGTCCAACGTATTCACGCATGGTCGTAGGCAAGATCTCAGGCGTAGTTATCCTAGCTAATTCAAACATTGACAACTTTTCATCTCCGCAGACATGGACGATGCCTCGCATCTTCTGATCTACGACGTACTGGACTGCTTTGGCCACATCGTCCGCGTACAAATACGTTCCGAATCGATCAGTAAACGCCTTGGGATAACTCCATTTCCTTCTAGGCACCGGATTTGTCCTTATGATCAACCAATTTGCCAAAGAAGATTCTGAGACAACGAACTCGCCCAGGAGCTTAGTCAAACTATAGAAATTCTTCGGGTTCGGTACATCATATTCGGTATAGTCCCCAGTATCACCATAGAATACAGAAGCGGTTGATATGTATACGAACAGGGAGTCGGGGCAAAATTGCAATACTGCACGAACTAGATTTCTGGTTCCTTGAACATTTGTCGAATATGCTTTCACTTTATCTTGATCACACCGTCCGATCCCAATGAGGGCTGCACAGTGAATTGTTCTATCCGGTTTGGTTTCTTGTACGTAATCGAGAACAGCTTGCGCATTGGTAAAATCAAGTTCACAGTGGGAGGGATGCAAGTTTGACGGTTCTATTTTGACGATCTCACTTCCTAGGTTCCCGCTGCCTCCCGTTATGAGAGTTGTCATGTAATTGTTTCCCTTCCGTTAATGTTCATCGACAGATTTCGACAGAGCACGTAAAAGGTATTCCTCGGTTCTTGTTCTACTCGAAATCTGCCGCAAAGATTTCTGTCTCGTCGTTCCGTCAGCTTCAAGAATAAAAGTCTATACGCTTCTAACCTCAAACCTTTAGGTGGTAACCTATGGAAGCCGACGCGAACCCAAAGGAAATCGAGATTTCGTGTCATGCCGATGACAGAGGATTTCTCTACCAGTTTTACAAGGGTTATAACTTCCCAGAAGTCAAGAGGATCTATCTGGTTGGCAATAATTCGAAGAACATAATTCGCGGATTTCATAAGCACCTGAGGGAATGGAAAGCATATTTTGTAGCTCGTGGAACAGTCAAATTCGTATTAGTTGACGAACAAAAGGCGATTACGAATTACATACTGAGCGACAGAAAACCCTCGGTCTTGGTCGTTCCTCCAAAATACTCCCATGGATGGGTGTCGCTTACTGAAGAAACATTAGTGATTGGGCTTTCCAATGAGACTCTTGAAGGGTCCATGGAAGACGATTTCAGAGAAGACCCATTTCTCTATGGCAAGGAAGTCTGGGAGACGAAGGCGCGATGAATGTACTCGTTACAGGAGGATGCGGCTACCTCGGCAACACAGTGGTGACTCGGCTTCAATCAGAAGGACACCGCGTAACAGTATTTGATGCCCTTCTGTACGGAAATCCCATGAACATTGACGTCATAAAGGGTGACGTGACCGAGAACGCTTCACTCTCGAAAGCTTTGGACGGTCAAGACGTCGTTATCCATCTAGCAGCGATTGTAGGGGAAGGCGGTTGCAATCTAAGTAAGGACTATACAGTGAGAGTGAACTACCTTGCAACGAGAAATCTCTCAGCGACGTGTCAAGAGCGGAAAGTCAGACTGATCTTCCCATCTACAGCGTCGGTATACGGGGCTAGACCTGATTCTTTCCTGGACGAAAACTCTCCAGTTTCTCCTACCTCTGTATACGCTATCACGAAACTGGCGGCTGAGGACGCTATCAAAACCAATTGCCGGGACTATCTGATTTTTCGATTGGGGACTTTGTTCGGCCTTTCTAAGCGGATGAGATTTGATCTAGTGGTAAACCGATTCGTAGCGATGGGAGCAATCGGAGAAAAGATTACCTTATTTGGAGGTCCCCAGTTTCGGCCGTTCATACATTTGGACGACGTTGCTGATATTTTCGTTGAAATGCTTGACAATGAAAAGACTGGCGTGTTCAATTTGGGTGGCGACAACTATCGTATTAGCGACGTAGCGAATTTGATCTCAAGCAAACTCGGTTCAACGGTAGAGACATTCGAAGAACTCAGAGACCCGCGCGATTACCGCGTCAATTCCGATCTTGCTGAAAAGACTCTTAACGTCAAGTTCCGAAGGACTATTGAGGATTCCACGGAAGAGATTGCGAAATTCTCGAAGATGGTAAATTATCGGGCTTCAATATACAGCAACGAGGAATGGCTTAGATCAATTTGGTCTAAGTCATAATCGTAGAGGGAAGCGAGCGATATCTCTTCATCAAGAGTTGTGGGTTTGTTCCAATTCTCAGTAACTGTTCGTTTTTCATATTAGATACCTCCATTCACTCCGGTTCCCATAATACGATTATCTTACTTGTATCAGGGCAGAATCTGGAAAGATTTGTCTTGGTCTCGCTGGAGACGGCGATGATCCTGTCAGCGTGTCGGAGGCAGTTGACAAATATCATGTAATAGACTCTAGTCGGAATGGAGGCTTCTCGCAAGCCGCGGTCATAGAAGTCAGTGTCATGTACTAAGCAAAAGAGTCTGGATCCGAAAATAAGCTTGATTATTAGTCCTGCCACCGCGGTCGAGACTTCGCTTGCAATAATGTTATTGGAGGGCGGTCTTTCCCGTTTCTTGACATAAGTCAACAGGTAGCAGAATGGTTCAAAGACTCGTAGAGTGAGATCCAAAAGCATAGCTGTCACTTTATGTTTTCCCTTAATCGCACTCAACTCACTGTCCCACGTTTTCTGCGACGTCTTATTCATTGTGTTCCTGATTCGCTTTAGAGACGTAAGACGCTGACTTACGGTCGTCGTGCGGGATGACAGGTGGAATCGTCTCGCGTACCTCGTACCATTAGCAAAGATCTGAAGTGGCACTCCCAAGTCGCTAATGCGTTTCCACAGCTTCCAGTTTATCAGGTCGCAGCCGAGAATCATATTGGAATTGGATGGCCAGTCGCGGGTAAGAATGACCACGGATTCAATGTGGAGCACCTTAACTATTCGCGAAACAGCACGGTCGAGATTCCATCTTCTTCTGAGACGCCCAAGTTCACTGCTATCGACGCGCGATTCGAAGCCTTTACGACGCAACTCGGTGAGTTTTCTAATGAAGGCATTTATGTCATTCGCGTAGATTAGGGCGTCGCCATAGATTTCACGAAAAACGTTCAACGGGTACGCCAGAACTGGTTTACCCGCTGTCAGGAACTCGAATGGTGTCCAGCCGAATCCTTCATATTTCGACGTGGTGATCCCGACTGAACTCCTACGAATGAGTTCCTTCTTCTTACGATCAGATACGGGTCCGAGATAGTGAACGTTCGAGGCCCTCTCTTTCATCAACTGTTCCAACAATGATGCGTCCCACGGCGAGCCAATCATGACGAAGTCCATGGCTGGGAGAGCTTTGGCAATCTCTATGACTTCAAGAGGGCTCTTGTGCGAGGCCAAGGCAGCAATCCATAGCACAAGCGGGCGGTTGCGTGAATAGTCATAATAATGTGTCATAGAGATTTTCGTATCCTTTCGCGACGACACTCCAATCGTATTGCCTTGCTTTCTTCCTACCGTTCTCGCCTAGTCGCCTCCTTGCCTTGTCGTCCCGCATTAGGTATCTTATCGAATCTATCAGCGCTTGCACATCATGAGGCTGCACCAGCATGCCATCCTTGCCACTTTCTACATATTCTGAGAAGCCAGGCTCCGTTGCTACAATGGCCTTTCCACAAGCCATTGCTTCCAGCCCCACGAGAGGGAAATTATCGTGATGAAAAGGAAACGCACACACACTCGATGCGGCATAAAGCGGAACGATGTCCTCTTGGAACCCAAGAACCTTAACGTTCGAAAGAGGCGGTATCCTTACATTTCCATTTCCAGCAAGCCAAAACTCATAGTCGGGCAAGGCGCGAGCAGCATCTAGCAGTTCAAAGATCCCTTTCTTTTCTATGAATCTCCCCACAAATAGGACCACCTTCTTTACGGTAGGAAGTTTCAGTGGCCGGAATCTCTGCGTGTCCACGCCAGTGTGAAGAAGGACCGGTTGAACTCGATAGTTTTCCCGTACATAGTTCGAAAGCCATCTGCTGTTGCACACGACAACTGTTGACCCTCCGAGAGCACGTTGGAGAAAGAAGTTTGTCACGCGCCCCTTCGTTGGGTATACATCGGATCCACTTGGCATTACGACGGTCTTAACTCCCAATGACCTGAAAGTGTATCCCCAAGGGAGTGCGTTGTGCGTGTGAATAATGTCTGGGGAAACTTGCTTCATTACCTCGAGTATTCGATGTCTTAAGATTGTGGAGTAGGCTATTGTCCCAAACGGGTAGGGAACGCGTCGCTGAATCGAATGCACGACTATTGATCTTTTAGTCTCCGATGGATAATACTTATCGTTCGTCAGGATGTGCACTTCAAACTTATCAGAAACGTGATTGGCTAGTCCCCAAGCAACTAGTCCCATGCCGCTTTGCAAGTTCTCAATTGCGAGCATTAATATTGGCATGTGTCATCCTCGTAGAAGTAGATTCAGAAGCTTCACTTACTCTGATATTTCTCGGAACGTTCGGGTTGCTATTCCAACCCAGCATTTACGAATTAAATCTTCCTTGAGAGGGTCCGTGCTGGTATTGAAATTGGATAATTTCGCACTCGCGGGTCGATCAATGGATGGTCTTGCAGTGCCTGCTTTTTATCGTTTCTAATAATCGGCTCGCTTCTGCAGTGTCCATCGTGAGAGGCTTTTCTATCACGAGGGTGATGCCACGGTTTATGGTCTCAGTCGCAACAAGGACGTGAGCCTGTGGAGGTGTCAGGACTGAGAGTATGGAAAGTTCTTCCTCGTCCAACATCTTGTGAGGGTCCATGTGTCCGTGGGACGTTGCAGTTTCTCAGGATTTTGTACAGAGAATTTAATGATCTTCGGTTACTATCCACCGAGCACTCGTAATGATGACTGGTCTTTGCGCGACTATCTTGCCCGTTAGATACAGAGGTCGATCGATGGGTGGAGAGGACCGGTAGAGGAATCATCACGGCGAACTCTCGTTTTTCGAAGGTCTTGCCAGGCTGCGATATCTCTCAACTTGGCTTCTAAAACCTTCTCGTTGTATGGGGGCCACCAAATATTTGTGGGCCGCAAGAATGTCTCGGAGTTTCTCACATTGCTCTGCAGATTTCTTCAACAATCTTCACTGTCTGGTAGGCCATCTCAGGAGTAACCAGAGGGGGACGGTCGTACCTTATGCTATCTATCAGCGACCGATAGGCCATTTCAAATGCGGTCTCACTACTTTCACGGAACAAGTAGGTTGCCGCGTTCTTTGCAGCAGATACCAATAATTTCTCGGAAAGCCGAACGGCGTCCTTAGCTGCTTCTGTCTTACCGAACCCACGGGCTCCTAGCTCAATTAGAATCTGATCCGAAGTATTCACGAGCAGTATCTTCTTTGTCCCATAAATGCTCACTTGGTGCATCGGTCTGGGGCAGTTAAACGAAACGTGAATTGTGCCGAGTGCATCACCGCCTCGAAGGGTAGCGTACAACTCATCATGAGGCATCCAGCTATAGTTTCCGCGCTTTGCAGTCTGGACGTCCTCGACGCTCAAATTGTTCCCCAAGAGAGCCTGAATGATGTAGACCGGGTGAGAGAGCATCTCACCAAACCTACCTCCTGGTAGTCTGTGTGACCAATGGTTCATGTCTGAGGCCATTGAGTCCTCTGTTGTGTGCAGTAATTTGATATCGATTCCGAGAATTTCTCCTAACTGGCCATTCCTCGCTAATGTCAGCGCCTTCTTCATTACCTCACTCATCAGCATACTATAATTGACAGTAAGCTTAACGCCTCTGTTTTTTGCCAGAGACTCCAGCACTTGATCTGCTTCCTGAACAGTCATGGTAAGTGGCTTTTCCAAGAGGACATTGGTTCCATGATTGATTGCCTCCACCGCCAATGGAGCATGAGTAGTAACGGGTGTCAGGATCGACACTATCGATAGATCCTCGTTTTTCAACATCTCCGACAACGAAGCATAATAGTGTGGTATCTTCCATACGGCCGCCATCTGTGCTGCGTTCTTTTCCACAGTGTCGCAGACCGCAATCAGATGTGCATTTCCAGTTCTCGCGATCGCCTTCACGTGAACCCTAGCTATAGCGCCACACCCGACGAGTGCAATATTCATTCTCATTTCTGCCAACCGTGTTCACTATTCAACAGTAATGCAAACCCTTGTTGGATAACTTAAAGTGAGTTATGAACCCTTTTCCAGAATTGAGACCGGAACCGATTTCGTTTGCTCGATCACGACGATCTCGTCGCATAAGAAGGAATTCCTTGAAGTTGCTGTTGAAGTTATTGAGAAACGCCGCCTTGGCATCCTTCCTCGATAGTATCGGATTCCGTACGGTAGCAGAATTAGAACGGACAAATAACCGTTTGAATGCATGTCACCATTCGACTTCATTATGCGCGCCCCCTTTCATCAACGTCTTAGGCAGGATGGTTCGCATAATTCCTCCGCCTATCCGCCCTCATCCGAACATAAGGCACGTATGGGATGCGCAGTGTGTATGCTCTCATAAGCAAACTCAGCAAGAAATGATACCTTCTTAGCAGAGGGCGCCATTTGTTAGCCATTGCACGAAGTTGAAGTTCACCCGTTAGATCGTAGAGTGTATCGAGAAGGTGTATGTGTAATCTATGATAGAAAACGTTCGCTGGATTCCCGTAGTCATCGTAGTATGTAAAGAAGGGCCCATCAAAAACAGGAAGAAGTTGTCCAAGTTCTGATAGTGCTTGATCGAAAGCAACCCCAAACTCAGGCATATCAAGCATCCGTGAAGCGTTAAACAGAGTGATCATGCAGTACAAATGCCCGTTGAGTACGATAGGGACTCTTCTGTTCCTCTCATAAGTCACATATTCCAGGAAGACAGTTGAATCGTCTGATTTGAGCCCGCCTTCAGAAACCGGAACTGTCAAGGACCTGAGGTGTTTTACTCCGCAATCAGTGAACCGTTCATCACCTATTGATCTCCCATGAATTATGAGGAACATGCCTGAGAAAGCTTCCGCAAGCGCGGACCTCCACGGCGGTCTAAGTAGGTACGTCGACTCAGGGAAGTCATAGTGAAAGACCATATAACCTCCCCTGTCGATCGACGAGCGCATGAGCCATCGTGCCATTTTCTCCACATCAACATGAGCCAGTATGCGATCACACGTATTGTCGAATTCGGGTACGCCGACAAGTCTCGTTGACCGACTGACCTTGAGCCCAATGATACCCATGATCACAGGGTTTCGCCCCCGTGAAGGCTATTCATGTATATCGCCTCTTGTTTAGTCTGGAAATCTTACGGCCCAATCTAGGCGAGGTTTTCATGTACGTTGACATAACGTAACCGATTGCTCGTATCTCTAATGAGGCATGTTGCAACTTGTCGATAATTAATGGACGGCACCTAATCGCGTTGTCGATGGTCACCAGGGTCAGCCACCAGCTTATCAAATAGGTTCAAGTATTCACGGGCAATCACCTCCGGGTGAAAGCCCGACTTTATGAAAGCTCTTGCATTAGTGCCTAAGTGCGATCGAAGTTCATTATTTTCGCGCAGCTCTTTCATTTGTGAGCAGAGAGATGACTCGTCGAACTTTGTCCGAAGCCCAGTAGCGCCGTCTGTAACAAATTCCTGACTCCAGGGGAGGTCGCTTACTATGATTGGTTTCCCGAGAGACATAGCTTCCAAGACGGCGATGGGGCAGGCCTCGTAGAGACTAGGATGAACCATAACATCCACCTCTGAGGAAATTTCCGATAGCATTTCCTCGTGCTTCATCCATCCCTTGAACTCTACGCAGTTACCAAGCCCAAGTTCTCTCACTCTTCTTCTCATCATTCCCTCCAATGGGCCACCAGTCAGTCCCCCGTACAAACGGAGCACAACATCTCCATTTTGCCTTACGAGGCGGCCAAATGCGTTCAAAAGGAGGTTTACGCCCTTGTGCCAATACAATCTCCCAACATACGCATATGTAAATCGCTTCGTACGTGGCTTAGCGCCATAAGTAAACCCGCTCTCACCAACAGGCGCCCAGATTGAAGATGATTTTCCTGCAAGCGACGCTCCATACAAGAGATGAGCGTCATTAAGGTCGTGTCGACTTACAAACACAAGATGATCTGCTAAGCACTGCTCTAGGCGAAAAAGAGATTCCGTGAGGGGAAAACCCAACGTGTAGACCAAGTCATCCCGAAACACTCTTCCTGCAACTGGACGCAAAAGGTACAACGGAAATGTTCGCCTCGGTAAGCCATGAACAGTCACGACCCAAGGTCTCTTGGGTGTGCGATTCGCCATCGCCATGAGCGCGCACGACGAAACATGGCCGTGGACTATATCCGCTCCCGCGAGGTATGGCTGTAACAACCGCAGACCCTTGATCTGAAACCAGAGTGGTCGTGGCGGGATGTCGGGACGCGGAATGCGAGTTACTGTTAATCCTGCTTCTGACCTTGTTGAAGCATATCTGCCAGATCCCACGCATAACACGTGAACGTTTACGCCGATCCTTTTCCATTCTTGAACTAGAGCGAAGACAGTATTTCCTACCCCGCCTTCCGTGAATGGGGGATAGTCGTCACATATTTCTAGGATGTTCATTGCGCAATCCTCGTCGCTGAAGTTCTGTTCCGTTCATCAGAAACTTCTCCTATTGACTTGTCTCCTTCACTTGCGTGCAATCATGCGATTCCAAGGAGCGTATGGGACACGCAATGTATATGCTCTCATTAGCAAACTCAGCAAGAAATGATAGTTCCCTAACAGAGGGCCCCATTTGTCAGCCATCGCACGCAGGCGAGGTTCTCCGGTAAGACTGTAGAGTGTATAGAGAAGGTGTACGTGTATTCTGTGATAGAAGACATTAGCTGGATTCCCATAGTCGTCGTAGTAGCTAAAGAAGGGCCCGTCAAAAACAGGAAGGAGCGTACCAAGTTCTGAGACTGCTTGATCGAAAACAACCTCGAACTCAGGTAGATCGAGCATCTCTGAAGCGTGATAGAGGGCAACCATGCAGTAAAGGTGCCCGTTAAGCACGATAGGGAACCTTCGGTTTCTCCCATAATCCACAAATTCCAAGAAGACAGTTGATTTGTCTAATTTCAACCCGCCTTCAGAAATCGGAACCGTCAAGGATCTGAGGTGTTTTATTCCGCAGTCAATGAATCGCTTATTACCAGTGGATTTGCCATGAACTATGAGGAAAATCCCTGAGAAGGCCTCCGCAAGAGCCGACCTCCAAGGCGGCCTAAGTAGGTACGTTGATTCGGGGAAGCCATAGTGAAACACCATAAAATCCCCTCTGTCGATCGATGAACGCATGAGCCATCGTGCTATTTTCTTCACGTCGACATGGGGCAGGATCTGATCGCCTGTGGTGTCGAACTCGGGGATGCCGACTAATCTCGTTGACTGATTGGCCTTGAGCCCGATGATGCCCATAATTGCTGGGTTTCGTCCGTGTATGACCTTTGTACTCATTCGCTTTCCGTAATTCATGAATGGCAAGCCATCTTGATCGACCGTCAAATTGATCTCAGGGTGGAGTAGAGTCAGCAGTACCATCAATGGCCTGACTTGATTTCCCCACCGGCTTCGCAGCTCGCTCAAATGTGACAAACCTTACTATCATTGGATACATTCGCGCCTAGAGGTCAGGGCAGAATTCCCGCAACCACAATTCCAGACATATGCATCGCCAGAGAATGCCCGATTGCAAGACCGGTAATTTCTTCTTTTTGGCAACAGACAATAATTCAGTAAATGCGTTAGGGTTTACGAACTTCGAGGACAACATCTTTGCCGAGAATAGGATCCCTATGTTGTTTGCGAGTTCCGACAACCAACTCTCTTGAGGTGTTACAAAGCCGATCTTGCTTCGGCGCCACTGTATTTCTTTGGGGAGTATGCCCTCCATGGCTTCCCGGAAAACTCGTTTAGTCCATCCCCCTTCGATCTTGAGGTGCACAGGCAGCGAATCAACATATTCGACCAGTCGAGGATCAAGAAATGGTAGCCGTGTTTCGATGGAGAAATGCATAGAATTCTTGTCCTCATATCGCAGCAGGCCGGGAAGGGTAAAACGCGCAATGTCGTTCCTTAACAATGTGCTTAACGAGGAATCCGAATCAAGCATATTCGAAACTCGATGTTCGCTCCTGCGGGCCGCGAATCTCGCCGCGAATTCGGTGTTTAGGATGCGCCTATTCGTCTTGTCAAATCTACCCCCCGTTCCAACAAGCAAGAGAATCAGAGGGAAAGTCAGGTCAAGGCTTTTGATAGCCTCTTTGAGCCCTGTTAGAACTTTGTGCCTTCTCAACAGGCCTGAGATGTAGGGTTTGAAGTATTCAATATAGCCCGCAAAAACTTCGTCGCCACCTTGCCCGTCAAGGAGCACTGTCACATGGTTCGACCGCACAGATTGCATGATCTTCCATTGGGCGTAAACACTGCTGCTGATGAAAGGCTCTTCTTGAGTGCGGATGAGTTCTTGGATCTCTAGCCAAAATTCATTTGCGCTGGGATAGACCGGATTCTGTTCGGCGTTGGCGGCTTTCGCGACCAGGTTAGCAAAGCTCGATTCATCTATCGGATCAGCTAAGAAGCACGCTGAGAACGTCTGCAGTCTTTTCCCTATGCTTTTCTTCTCTTCATTCTTCAGTTGGGAAATAGTTGCAACAATAGATGATGAGTCCAAGCCACCGCTAAGGCAAGTGCCGACAGGTACGTCGCTGGTTAGGCGGAGCCGAACAGCGTCGACGAAGAGTTCTCTAACTCTTTCTGAAGCTTCGGCAAGAGGGGTCGTTTCGACTTCACTTGGTAGCCTGTCGATGCTCCAATAGCTTGTCTTCTTGAGAGTCCCGGAATGCGTTAACGTTGCGTAATGTGCGGGCATTAGACGGTATATGCCAGCGAAGAAAGTCTCCTCCATGTGATCGACGCGACCATCAACTAGGTAGTCGTAGATCGCTTTTTCATTCGGTTCCCTCTTCATTCCGGGAACTGAAAGTAACGCACGAATTTCGGATGCGTAGAAAAAGCAATTATCGCGAATAGTGTAGTACAATGGTTTTATCCCGAAATGATCTCTCGACAGGAAGAGCTCCTCCTTCTTTGTGTCCCAGATGGCAAACGCCCACATACCGTTGAATTTCTTGACGCACTCAGGTCCCCATTCTTCGAAGGCATGGACTATGGCCTCACCGTCGGTTCCTGACCTGAATTTGTGGCCTGCCAAGGTCAGTTGCGAACGGAGGTCGGCAAAATTGTAGATCTCGCCATTGTAGAACAGAAGAAGCGTTCCGTCCTCGTTCCTTAGGGGGTACAGCCCTTTACGAAGGTCGATTATTGCGAGTCTGGTCATACCAAAGGCAGCCTTCGTGTTCATGAAATAAGCATCCTCGTCCGGTCCGCGATGCTTCATGGTTCGGCACATGTTCTGAACTAAAGGCATCAGCGCTGGCTGTTCGCCGTTCCGAAAAGCCACAATGCCAGCGATCCCGCACACAACAAATCAGGTCCTGTTCAGCATGCCTCACATAATCTGGCGGCGTCTATTCGATGGCATAATACTTCCGAACATTATGGCGCAAATTACCTATCCGAAATTTGGTTGACGCGTTCTTCGCCGGTTCGCATGAATCACGGGATAGATACATGGCCGTTCCATGTGGCCATACTGTGACCAATAGTTTTGTGTAAGGGTCGATAATATTCTCGGACTAGAACATGTCGCGCCGATTTCTATGCTTCAAATATAGCCCAGAGCACGTAGGCGCTCCTTGACTTTCTCTTCTTCCTCTGACGAGAGACTTTGTTCGTCTTGTTTGGCCGTCTCAGACACGTGTTCTCGAAGTAGAAACACTACGTAGCTGGATACAGATGAGAAGTTTGTTCCCTTGATCTTGTCCTCAAGCGTCTTGAATAGTGATCGAGGAATCGATACTGATGTGAGTTCCTCATCCATGTTGATCAAATAATCATCCCAAGTAAGTGCCATATAAGTTCAGAGATTAGTATGCGTCGGCTTAACCTAATTGGCGTCTGAGCTCCCGCGTCTCAGTGTCGGTTGATCTTAGAAGTCTCGTCAGAAGTCACTAATCCAGAGATCAATTCTTGGTAAGTCTTCGCTATTGCTTTCCAATCATACTTCTTTGCTTGACTTAGCTGTTCACGGAGGTTACGTTTACTTGGGTGATTGATGAGGCCTCGCAAAATGCTACATAATTCGTCGTGATCGTCGTAGAAGTAAATGAGCTTCCCGAACAATCTTTCGACGTCCGGGAGCCTCGTGGATATAACAGGAAGGCCTGATGCTAGGTACTCGAATGCTTTGTCAGGCAAAGCCACGGCAGACAATTCATGCCTCAGAGAAAACGGGATGATTGCAGCATCGCATGCAGCGAGGATTCTGGCAGCTTCAGCTTGATTCCTAAAACCTGTTAAAGTAACCCGCTCCCGGACCCCTTCTCTGTCACAGAGGGCAAGCATATCATGCAGATATCTGGCAGATCGTGGCGGACCGCCAATCATGACCAGCCTTAATGATTTGAGGCTAACCAATGCGTGAATGACACTCTCCAAATCGAGCCAGTTCTCTATGCTGCCGAGATAGCATAGACAGAATTCACCTTGCCTTACCCCAATTTCAGTTCGAACCATATCCCGCGTATTACTTGAAATTGGATGGAAGAGTTCGGTATTGACGCCGTTGGGAATAAGAAGACTATCAACGTTGAATCTATCACGAACTAGGAGCTGCATGGATGGGGATGGAACAACAACGGTCATGCGGAAACTGAACAGAAGATGCTCGAAAAACCGAGCCACCAAATAAACGAGTTGCCTAATTGGAGCCCTGAACGGTGCCGAGGCGGAAAGCGAGTAGACGTCCTTATAGTCAAACACGATAGGTCGACCGTGTGCGAGCAACGGAACCAACGGAGAGATTACGTTCGACAAAACGACGCAATCGTACTTACCAGATTTCAAGAGGCTGGCAAGTTTGAAATGGAAAGAGAAGTATCCCCAGATATATGAGTGGAGAACATTTCGAGTTGGCACTCCAACTTCTATGATTTCATTTCTCGATCCAACGCTCTTTGGACCAATTCTTAACCTCACGTTCAATATCGCGAGTTTGAACTGATCGTCGAAGTTTTCGAAAATATGATGGTGTCTTGTAAGGTGCGGATGCCTAGTGTAGTCTTGTGCAGGAATCAAAAGCACTTTGTACAGCACTCTCACCACATTCTACCCAGCGGACCTTCCTCGTTAGCACATACACATTTGATTTAAGGTGGACTTATTTTGATGGGCTTTAGAAACTGGGTTGAAGGAAGTTCTACCTCTATAATGCGACCAGGCTCATCTAAAGTGAGATTCTTAAGTAATTGCACCAGAGAGCGCCTTGTGAATGATTTTGCGGGTCATGATGGTTCTCGGGGCACGCCCTCAGTTTATCAAGTCAGCACCAGTTGTCCACGAATTGCTCAAAAGAAGCGAAGTAACATTGCAACTGGTGAACTCGGGCCAGCATTACGATTACGAGTTGTCCCGACTCTTCTTTGAGCAACTTAAGCTGCCGCGGCCGGCATTGGATTTGCGAGTTGGTTCTGGGTCACATGCTGTTCAAACCGGAAGGGCCATGATGGGAATCGAAAATTGCGTCGTTCAGCTTAAGCCAGACATTATCCTAGTGCCCGGCGACACAAACACGACTTTGGCAGCTGCCCTCGCAGGGGCAAAACTGAATGTTCCCGTGGGGCATATAGAAGCTGGCGCACGATCGTATGATATGCGCATGCCAGAGGAAATCAATAGAAAGGTTACCGATCACATAAGTGCGATGCTTTTCGCGCCAACTACTACCACCGTGCATAATTTGCAAGCCGAAGGAATCGCGTCCAAACGAATTTTTCATACGGGTGACACCTTGGTGGATGCACTAACAGCTGTGCTTCCCGCAGCTAGAAAGATGAGGCAGACTTTGCTCACCAAGATGGATTTGAATGAGCATCAGTACTTACTGGTAACGGCTCATCGACCGGCGAACGTTGACATACCAGAAAGGCTCACGAGGATGGTCAAAGCGTTGAGGCGAATATCCAGGAACCATAGGATATTGTTTCCCGCCCACCCAAGAATCCTGAGCCGTCTCAAATCAACTTCACTATATCGAAAGCTGAGACTCTCCAAGAACATCACTTTGTCGAAACCGCTTGGATACCTTGAAATGATCGCAGCGTTGGAGACCGCCAGCGCAGTCTTAACGGACTCTGGCGGATTGCAGAAAGAGGCGTTTCTACTTGGGACTCCCTGCATCACAATGCGTGAAGTCACTGAATGGCCCGAGACGCTACGGGCAGGTGCAAACAAGCTCGTAGATTTGGACACCGATAAGGTTGTCAAGTGGACTTTAAGGGCAATGAGGCCGAGATCCAAGAAGCCACTATGCTCGGATAGCCCATTTGGATCGGGTAGAGCCTCAGAACGCATTGTACGAGTAATATTGTCGAAGACATCACAGCTTTCATACGCCAGATAATTCAAGTGATTTCTTGCTTGTTCGATTCAGAGGTGTGTGGAATCACGAATGGTAATGGTAGGGTTTACTACAAGTTATGCCGCATAATATATAATGCCGCTGACATGAGCAGTGCACACGGGAAACAACCCTGACCAGGTCGGGTGTGACTCAAACATGAGACTTAGACGTGGCACTCGCCGCGCGCTTTTCCTTACAACCTTCCTCTTTGGTTTACTTACCTGGTTTTACGTGATTGAGGTGCAACCTGCATATGTGGTTTTGCGAAATACCTACTGTAACCCTGAACTAGAACAAATGCCATTGATTTCTAGCCTCAAGCAACAATCTTTCTTTTAACCCGCGCCGCCTAATGACAAACGAATCGCACATGTACGAAACCACCACTCAGCTAAGTCAAAGGAGCACAACTCCAGGAATCATGGGAGAGGCGACTGCATCTTCAATTTTGAAGGAAGATGTGACCGTTGTATTGCCCGTTCTCAACGAGGAGGAAGGTATTTCGGCGGTTATTGATGAGCTCCTTGAGAACGGCTACAGGAACATCTTGGTTGTGGATGGTTATTCAAGTGACCTGACTGCCCAGGTCGCTCGGGGTAAGGGTGTGACCGTTGTTGAGCAACATGGAAGGGGGAAGACGGGCGCAATTAAGACGGCGATTGAGCAATTGTCGACGCCCTACATGCTTATTATGGATGGAGATTTCACGTACAGTGCTGCTGATATAGAAAGACTTCTCACTCACGCGAATGGGTACGATCAAATTATCGGCGCGAGAAGTCAAGAGAACATTAAGCGTACCCACCGATTCGGAAATCGCCTGATTTCCGGGTTGTTCAACACACTATTTGGAACATCTATTTCTGATGTCTGCTCCGGCATGTACTTACTGAAGTCAGAATCCGCGAAGCAGCTGGCGTTCCGCACGAAGGGGTTCAGCGTTGAAGTTGAAGTGCTTGCTCAGATGGCTATGCAGGGAAAGGTTACAGAGGTACCGATTAACTATAGGAAGCGATTGGGGCAGCCCAAGCTATCAACGCTGGTTCACGGAGTAGATATTCTCAAATCAATCTTTGGGCTCGCGAGAATCTACAACCCCGTTTTCATTTTCTCTGCAACTGCCGCATCTGCTGCAGTTCCGGCCATAGCGATACTCTCTTGGGTCTTCTGGCGGTGGGCGCAATTCAGGATTTTTCAGAGCGGTTGGGCCCTAGCAGGTGGGATGCTCTTGCTTCTGGCCTCTCAAGCCATAATAGTAGGCACAATTTCGCTTCTCCTAAAGCATAGCGAGCTCAGAATTGAGCGGCTGGTTCGAAGTGTGGAGCAGCGCTCGACCGCTGAATAATACTTATGGCATACTCTGCAGATTGTCCACTATTGGTGCGGCAGGTTGGAAGGGGCAAGGTGCAAAATATGCGGAGTACAGCCCGCAATTGCTAATGACATCCTGTGCCAAACCTGTGCCGATCGTTACTCGAAGCTTCTTCGAACTCAACGCGAAAAGACGAGTGAATTCAACGAGAGAATTTCTCAGGTAACAAAAGTCGACGCCAGCGTTACTAGCGCGTTCAATCCGAACATTGAATCTGGCGGAGAAGTCACGCAGGCCCTGCTGCAGCCTATTCAGGATATTCAGCGCTCGGAACTCCAGACACAGCAACTTCTCACAGAATCACAACTATTGCACAAACAGAGACGAACGACGACACTGGTCGGTTGCTTTCTTCTAGGGATCGGAATGACGGTACTTGCAGTTTCTATTGTGTTTGCTTCAACAATAGCGGCCTTTGTCGGTCTTGGTCTGACTTTCTGGGGAGCACTGATGTTCTTCATTCAACCCAAGAATTACGTTAGGTCTGATCTGATGAATGCGACGGCAATCTCCTCACTGAAAACAATTGATAGTATGATGCTGGGGATGGGTTACCGGGAGAAAGGCGTCTACATTCGAGCACACGATTCCGACAAGGCTGTCGTATTTGTTCCCTCAGAACCATTCTCTTTAATCCCCCAATTATCGGGCCTTGATGAAGATCGGACATTCCTGAACGATCCAGCGGGACTGTTGGTGCCCCCACCGGGACTTGCGCTTGCAGCCCTGATCGAGAAGAAGTTGAGTTTCAAATTGAAGAACTGCGGAGTAGACACGTTAGCTGAAGCCCTTCCCAAGGTGCTCGTAGAGGACCTTGAGATCGTCAAAGATGTCGAGATCGAGGTGAAGGATGATTCTGTTCGGTTCAAGCTCATTGATTCGATCTATGCTGACTTCTGCTCCGAAATTCGTGAAACCAGCCGGCGCTGCGGACTCGGGTGCCCCATGTGCAGTGCTCTGGCATGCATCCTGGCCATAGCAACAGGTAAGCCCGTCCTCTATGAGGAAGACAAGATGTCTGACGACAAGAAGATCACTGAATCAGTCTACCAACTAATCAGCGGACAACGACTGTGATTAGCTCCCCCCTTCGCGCATGCAATTCATCCCACGGCTAAAGCATGTGGGGTTTCTTGTTCAAATCCGTTCTAACCGGCCTAATCTAACTTAACATGCAGCACTCGATAAGGAATTTTCCGAGCGTGAAATCGTTGGCTTTCGGTCACGAACGCGTTACGACTAAGAGTACTTATCAATAGCGAGGCAGTGCGTCAGGTCTTGACGGACTCGCCCCAGATTCGTGAATTTTTTCCATTCCAGATTACAGCTTGGCAAGAAACTGGGTGAGAAACTCTAGGAGTTCGCTTAATTCGATGTCGATTTAAGCGCTCAATTCGATAACGAAAGTTCTGGTGCGCTGGTTCAAATTTGGTTGCCCGCACCAAACGAAAAGGTAACCAGAACCGCTCCAATGCTTCTTGGTCCATGGGCTCTGCCACAAAGCAAGCTACAAGCTACAGAGGTTAACCAATCATGCAACGCGAACACTTGATCTAATCAATGCTCGCAGTTTTGGATTGTTTACCCCAGTGTAAATAATCTTGGTATCGTTGAAAATAATCTTCCCGGAAGCCTCAACATAGTGAGAATTCAGATGGGAGCCTAAGTATTGAAGTGCGTCTATTAGCAGATAATCAGGTTTCGTCCGAATGTTCCGTGTCTGGAGGTCCTTGAGATGCTCAGCTATGGAATGTCATCGCTTTCAATTTAGTACATACAGGTTTGCATGAAGCCGGTGAAGCTTTAAGTCCTATTGTGATATATATCATAATAGGACACTTGTGTCCGGTTGTGATATAAATGACAATGAGTCACTTGCTGCGGAAACTGTGGATGGACAGGAAGGAGTTTGTGACAGCGGAAGAGCTGAAGACATACTGCAAGTCGACGAGTATGGATTACGCCACGGTCGTATCGTACTTTGTCAAGCGGAAATACTTCGTCAGGGTATTGAGGGGAATTTTCTACGTCAAATCACTGGAAGAGGCTAAGCTAGGACGCAGCCGTTACAATCACCTAGAGCTCGTGGCCGAAGGGCTGGAGCTCAAACACGTGAAGAACTGGTATTTCGGCCTGCACACCGCGCTCAAGCTCAACAACATGACACATGAGACTTTTGCTGTAGAAGACGTAGTCAGTGATAGGATATTCAGAGCGAACCCGATTAAGATAGCAGGCTACAAGTTCAGATTCGTCAAGCTTTCGCCTTCATTGTTCGGGTTCGGGACAAAGAAAGAGAACGGCGCACGTTTTTCAGATCCTGAGAAGACTCTTCTTGACTTCATCTACGTCTGGAGGTACAACGGGATTCCCGAAGAGAAGATTGTGGCCGATGTCAGCGGCTGGGCGAAGGGCGCGTCGAAGGAGAAGCTGAGGGCGTATGCGAAGAAGTATCCGAAGACAGTAGCTAAGATTGCGGCGAGGGTGGCGAAGTGAGAGCCGATTTCGTGAACGAAGTGGCGAGGGTTCTCAAGATCAACAGAAGAGACCTACTTGAGAAAGACATCATCCTTCATCAGATCTTGTCAGACCTTTCGAAGGACGAGTTCTTCGCTCCCAACTTTCTGTTCAAGGGCGGTACCTGCCTCATCAAGTGCTACTTCGGCTACATGCGTTTCTCCGAGGACATTGATTTCACGTGGAAGGACCAGAGTGCGTTCGGCAAAATGTCGGGGAAGAAAATCAGGGCCCAATTATCCAAAATCATCGACAGGACTGGAAGCGTTTTCGAATCCATCGCCAAGAAAAGAGGCCTCGATTTCAAATGCGTTAAGAGCAATCCGGACTATGTCGAGCTTGGCGGCGGCGACAAGACCTGCACGCTCAAGATATGGTACGATTCCGAGATACTTGGACGCCGAAGCTTTGTCAAAGTGCAGATCAATTTTGTCGAACGGATGTGCTTCTCGCCGACTAAAGGTCAGCTAAGCGGACTTTTAACTGGAAAGCACGAGGAGCTTAAGGCACTGTCTCCGGATGAGACTGCAGAATATTCCAAGAAGATACTATTTGGCGTGTACGGCATCCGCGAAATACTCTGCGAGAAGGTGCGCGCGCTACTTACAAGGGAAGGAACGAAAGCGCGGGATTCCCTTGATGTCTACTTGATATGGAAACGGTTCGGCATAAGATCCGAGGACGAGGAGAAACGCATAATCGACAAGATAGATTTCTCGCTGAAGCTCTACGCAAAGTACAGGGACCATCTGAAGCAGAAGGTAGCCTTGCTGAATTCTGGGAAGCTGTTCGACTGGGGCGCGGAGAAGGAATTGCTGCTGTCGGATATCGACGAGGCAGACTTCTACAAATTCCTAGGCGGGTTTGAGATATTCCTCAAGAAGATAGTCGCTGCTCTGGGATATTGAGAGCGACGGCTGCGGCTTCAGCTTTTCTTGCTCGGCCTGTCTTTCTTACATGATTTCTTTGATGCGCAACCGACTCCGAATGCGATGCATACGACTATATTGTATCATCCCCTGAGGGAGAACGGGTCGCCGTTAATGTCGAGTACGCTCATCAAACCCTGCACATTCAGCCGACGAACCTTCACCGACTCTTCAGGTTGCGATTGCCTGTGGCGTTGCTTCTAATTACCGGCGACAACGGGTTCTATTGGGCTGATATCAGAAGGATCGAGTAATTGGCTTAAAGGCCGGTCGAGTCTGTTGTTGTGATGCGTAGGTCGCCAATGCAAGGCTCCAAAGTTGGTCGTCATGCGTGCCGGCCGGGTGGCTGAATTTCAGCGTCCCGGACTTTGTGGGTTCGCATTGTTGCGCCGTCATCTGGACTAGGAGTTGTGGGTTGTCTCTTGGGAGTATGAGTCTGCCCTGCTCTAATGCGAGTTTCAGTTTGCCCATGAGGTCTTCCTTCGCTTGTGCGGTTAGGGTGACGCCTTCCATTCCTCGCATGAATTGTTTGATCTCTTCGTAGGGTCCTTCACCCACTCCCGTCTTGTCGAGGCATCCCGCCGCAAAGGCGTACACCATCCGTCCGCTCAGCCCCATATTACTCAAGTCCCAGGAAAACCGCAAAATCAACCCCCCTCGACCCCAAAAAATGCACCACCTCCCTGGAGGGTCCCACCAAGCGTGCGCGCACACCACCCCCCCGCCAAAAAAGGGGCAAGAGTACTTGTCAATAGCGAGGAAGTGCGTCAGGTCTAACGGACTCTAGGGTCTGAAGCTTGCCTGGATCGGCGTAGCTAACCAGCTGCGCTTCGCATCTAGCTCGTGTTACGTCTCAGTGTCTGGCGGGGAGAAAGAGGAGGCATCCGGCGACTGCGAGGGCGCTCAGCACTGCCAGCAACGACTCCGTCAGCGATGTTGGTGCTGTTGGGGTTTGACTCGTATTGACCGCTTGTCGAACATGCTGAGTTAGTGATTTGTCGGTGGGAGCCATTGGGGTTGTCGGCATTACTGGTGCACTTGTACCAGTGGTTTTTGTCGGTGTGTACGCGTAGGTCCCAATTGACGTGTCAACGCTCGGGAATAGTCTACCGTTATCATCAGCTAGGTTCAACGCTGAGACATAGATTGTAATCGTGCCAGTCAGAGTCGTTGGGGGCGTGAATGTGTACGTGTAAGTTCCGGGAGCAGTCTGCTTCAGAGTTGCAGTAACCGTTGTGCAGCTAGTTGTGCAAAGATTGAGGGTCACGTGGTTCGTTGATAGAACGACGGGTGCTCCATCCGCGTAAAGGACCGCCATAACGCCGCTAAAAAGGCCTGGCGCCCCCAAAGCCGGAGCGCCTGTGGTTCCGAGAATTGGTATACTAATCGTATATTCCGGGAATGCGAAGACGGAAGCTACGCTCAAGGATAGGAATAGGAGAACGATTAATGGTGCGAATCGAAGGATCTTCATTTGAGACACATGAAAAAGAGCTGCACTCGCGTATATATGCTATGTGATAACATTCTCTATAGGCGCACTTAGGGCCCACTCAACGTCCAAGTGTGCCAAACAAATTGTGCGGGTCGAGCAACAGGGGAAACAGGCTTCGTAGTGCAGCGTTGAGCAGTATCAGAATTAGAACTGAAACAATCAAGACATCTACAGTTCGATAGCTCGGTAGCATGGCAGTGAGTACCAAGGCCAGAATCAGCGCGCTGGCCACAAGCAGCAGTCGAATGCTAGGGTCCCAGATTACGAACAGCACTCCACCAAGGGCCAGGAATGGTACGAATGAAAGCACAGGTACCACCTTTGACGAGATGTTCTGAGAACCGCCAGAAACAATCGTCCGCTTCGAGAGGCTGACGCATTTCTCCAAACCCAAGGCGAGGAGAAACGGGAGGGGGGAAACGTAGAGCATCCGCCAAAGCCCAGATTCACTGGCAGGGGCATTCGTCGGGTTGTATCCCGATGGTGCCACCAATATTGAGCCGACACACCAGGTGGCAATCCATGCGATAAGATAGTTTGTGGTTATGCCTCGGCGCCGGGAAAGAGAGTATGCTCCCACTAGGCTAAGGAGTAGGAGAATAGGTGGAACGAACGGCCCCCAACTGGAAAACAACTCAGCTAAAGCGCCTCCGAAATTCAGCAGGCTAAATGGGCTAGCAGGGGAACTGATGTACAAGTTGACGGTATTCGCAAAGTCATTTCTGACACTTTGGAACAATAGGAACGAAACGATTCCCACTGGAAGGGCTAGAAGCAACGCGGCGGCAAGCGTCCTTAGGCAGTGTCTGATCCATACGGTCTGCCTCGAAATAACCGCGGTCAAGAGTAAGCTTGTAGCGAAAACGCCCCAAGTCCACGGATGAACTATGAGAATGATCAGCGACAGCACGGCCAGAATAATGTAGGTCGCTATTTTCGGTTCACTGTTTGCGAAGTAGACTAATATGAATATCATCCAGAAGAGAACTGCAACCCAGTTGGATTGGATGCCCGCATAGATTCCTAGAGTGGTCGGTAGCCAGAGTAGCGTACAGATTGCGGTTAGGGTTGCGAGTTGAAAGTTCCATCCGCCCCGAAGGGTGGCAAAGAACACGGCTGAGGCAGTGAGAAACGCGAGGACGAGCGGAGCATACTTCACAATTGCAAAAGGGCTGAGGCCCGTCGCTAATTGAATGAGGTAGAGAAACCCAACGTAGGCTAAGTGCATCTCTGATGTTTGAAGGGCTTGAGATGGCGTGAGCCCGAAGAAGCTGTTGAGCGGGTCTATGTACCTCAGATGTGAGTCAACGCCCACAACCCACGTCTGCCCCGCGAGGTATGAGTAGAAGAAGACGATTATCGCGATAATGGCGAAAAGGTCCAACGCAGCGGCAATCCCTCTAACGCTAGGCTTCTGCGGCGATGGCTGATATCGAACCACGACGTGACCTTTTGCCCTAGTAAGTCGCGGAATTAGCGGAATCCAAAACCACGAGAAGAGAAGCAACAGAAACATCAGGATAGCAAGGGGGTAGAGGGAGAAGGTTAGGTTGACCTCAAGCTGCTGGGAGGCCATCCCAACTCCACCATGAGGGTTAAGCGCTGCGGCTATCCAGAAGAACAGAGATGCAGATTCTACTAAAGCGAATATCGAGAGCGTGGACGGCACAATCTCCATAAGCACAGATCTGCGGGCATCTGTTCGCAACAGGCTCAAAGCAGTCGCGGAAATTACTGTAGCATAAAGGATCGGGACTGCGAGGGGTTGGTTGAGCACTGCCAAAACTAATGCCGCCGCCCAAACTGAAAGCGTCCCTATCGAAACCGTTCTAGCGAATCGCTTCCAGGAAACCGCAAACGTCCAAGGGACGCTAACGGTTGAGATTAGGAAGAGGTAGTAATCGTACGATTCTGAAATGAGCACTGTCTGGGTTGTTCGGGGGTAGTAGAGGTAGTAGGGTATCTGCAGCTGGTTGAGGAGAACGAGTAGGCCTATTCCAAGACTGATCCCAGTCATCCAGCGCGCTAACTTTCCTCGAAGGTCATTCATACCTTACACCCGTCCGCAAGTTCGCTTAAAGCGTTTAGAATGTTTCCCAGTCAGGCCGGGTTGAATCATAGAACTTCAACCCGGTGTCTCAAGAGGGTCGCGATGTGTATTCCACAGTTACAGTGGACGCTGCTGAAGGAAACGTGAGCAGCAAAGTTCTGCCGTCGGGAGTTGACTGCGAACGAACCGGGAAGGCGGAGCTCGTGTGGATGTTTGCGATCGAGTATCCGGTAGGTATTGAGACCTGAATCTGTGAGGGGCCGGTGGAGTTGAGCATCTGCGAATAGGTGATTGAGCCATTACTCAAAGTGAAGGTGGAGGTTTGAGTTATGGAGGACGTTAATTCGCTGATGAAGGGTCTGACGAGGTTCTGCACGAGGATTTGACGTGCGCTTCCGTTTCCGTAGAAGAGGTCCATCGTGAAGTCTCCGCTGGCGTAGTCCCACCATGCCGAGCTGATTGAATAGGAATCGAAGAGTGATAGGCCGTCTTGTATGTACTGGACGACACCAGGGCTGTCGGCCTGCATTCCCCATTCACCAATGAAAACTGGAACATCCCATTTTCTGGAAAAGTCAACGATCTGCCGTACACCCACTTTGAGTGAAGTGGCGTTGTAGGAGGTAAGTGAGTCCTGTGGGTAGTGGGGTGAGTATATCACGTTGGGTACCTCGATTGGCCCGTCGGTTTCCCAAAGGCAGATGTGATGTTGATCAATCGCCCGAACCGCTTCAGTCGCGTTCCTGTAGAAAGACAGAGGCGTCGTTGAGGGTGGTTCGTTGAGCAAGTCGTAGGCGGCAATCGCAGTTTCATTAGCGTATCGTGACGCCACGTGCCTCCATACCGCGAAGAATCGCGTTAGCATGGAAGGGTTGGAGGCGGATGGGATTGTGCCGTTCGGCCCCAAGCCTGAAAAGAAATCCTGCAGGAAGGCGTCTTCGCCTGCGTCGTTGTTCGGATAACTGGACACAGCCCAACGAGGGACACCTGCGCTGTAGCTCCCGTTGCAAAACTCGAAGTGGGACGACCAGCAAACTTGATGCATGTCCAAAACGATGTAAACGCCGTACTCTTTTGCCCACTCGATATCGTGGTCCACTAGGTTCTGGAGGTAACTGTCATTATATTGCCCAGGTCGCGGTTCCAGGTTCTCCCACGAAATGGGCAGACGAACTACGTTGAACCCCCATGAGGCGATTGTAGCGTAGTCGGAGCTGTGATGGGGATATACGCTCAGTGTGGGGGGCACATATTCGTAGCCCGTCAAATCGACCCCTCGCAGCACCACAATATTCCCGTACTGGTCCACTATCTGCATCCCATTTGTTCTCAGCAGCGATAGCCCGCTGTATCTGACGAGAGTGCGCGGGAGCACCGTTGAGAGTCCAGTTCGATTCGAGGCGGACGTGCTGCTCGGTCCGCTTGGGAGCGTGAAGAACCCATACGTTCCGAAAGTCAAGGCAGTTACTGCAGCTAATAGTACGATCACCACGACGCCAATACTCGTCTTGCGGGTTTTCCAGCCACTCAAAACTATAGGCACCAACTAACTTGATTCATTAGAAACCCAGGCTCTGTTAACTTGTCGGCTCATTGCTTTCAGCGACCTCTCATGCCTAAAAGAGGATGAAAGTTTAGGTTAAGTTATGCGGGCTGTCAAGACAGTTCAACAACACTACACGCCCAGCCCCGAAACTCTACGAATGCTTGACGAGTTCCGCCAGATGATGAACATCTGCACGCGGATCGGTTTGGCTGAGAATGTTACGAGCCTCAAGGTTTTGTCCCTGAAAGCATACAAGCAACTCGCAACCTACGACGCGATGAGCTACTACAAGTTATGCGCCATCAGCAGTGCGACCGGCATCCTGCGAAATTATCACAGGACCGCTCGACAAGGCAAGAATCCAACAACCCCTTATGTTCGGCGTTTGAGGTTGACCACATGCTACGGATTCAAAATTAAGGATGGCTGCTTGCTGCTCCCGTATCATCCCAGAAAAGCAATCAGAATCCCTCTAACACCCCATATTCAAGCAACAATTCGAAAGCACCCGGTTCGTTCGGTCACGTTGACCAAGGATAAGTTATCGCTGACATATGCGAAGCAGGTCGCGGAGATTAAGCCGGATGGCTTCATCGGCATCGATAGTAACCTAAACAATGTCACGGTAGCCGGCACGGACGGTTCGATCGTGAAACATGACCTCTCCGACGCCACGCGGGTAAAGGCTACTTACCGTGAGGTTCGCTCCCGTATGAGACGGAACGATGTGCGCATCCGCCGCGAAATCACGGGCAAGTATGGCTGGAAGCAACAGGAGAAGGTTAAGCGAATTCTTCACCAGGCATCCAAGATGATCGTGCAACAAGCCAAGCAGGGGGGTTTCGGCATAGTGATGGAGCGGCTCACGGGGGTTCGGAAGCTGTACCAACGCGGAAACGGTCAAGGCGGGTGGTATCGCGGCCGAATGAACTCATGGTCGTACGCGGAGCTGCAACGTCAAATCGAGTACAAAGCTCGCTGGGAAGGCTTGCCTGTTATCTATGTTCATCCCCATGGGACAACAGCGAAGTGTTCGATATGTGGGTCTCGCATGGCGAGAATACCCGAAGAGAACCGAACGCTGAAATGTCCGTCGTGCCGGGTGTGTGTAGACCGTGACGTAAATGCCGCCAGAAACATTCTGGCGAGAGGCGTGAGGTTCGCGCCAATCGCGCTTCCAGTTGAAGCGATGGTACAGGAACCCTCCAGTAAGGCAATCCTGAAAGTCGATGGAAGCGAGTTAACGAGTTGAGGCTCCATGAGCCAACAAGTTAACAGAACCGAAACCCACATAGATATTGTCAATCAATCGCGCGGCGACTGGTATTGGATGAGTTAGAAGCCCTAAAGAAAGTTGCGTGGAATGTACCCGGCGACATTGCAACCAACCTATTCTTCAGGCCGCTCTCAATAAGAATAACACGAACCCTCTCAAAGACATCGGTTACGCCGACGCAAATCACACTCATCTCGTTTGGTCTCAGAATAATAGCGGCCGCCCTGTTTCTCACGGCTCACTATTGGCTATCAATCATTGCTGCGGCGCTCCTTTACTTCGCACAGGTTCTCGATTGTGTCGATGGCGAGGTTTCACGAGTGAAGAAGATGTCAAGTAAGAGGGGCGGGCTGATCGACTACTTCCTTGATCGACTCGCTGATTTTATCGTCTATCTCAGCATTGCCATTGGACTATATTTCGTGGGAAGGCGGGACGTTGTGGTCATGCTCGGATTGTTTGTAATTGCTTCAAACTCGCTTATGACCGACATCGGACGGAAGGTGGACGACGCGAAGCAGAGAGTGAGCTTTGATTACTTTGACTACAAACCGTCCTGGAAAAGTTACCTAACATATAGTGGACCTACGAGCGTTATCATTCTCCTCGTGGCGGCTGTTCTAGACAGAATCTTCTTGGGCCTTGTGATCATCGGTGTCTGCACTTTCTTGTTTGCGATCGCAAGATTCTCTGAAGCATATGCTACTTTGCGAAATCCGCAACGTGAAGTGTAAAGGTGAAGGTGCGGAAAGCAATAACTTGGGAGGGCGGCCATTTCAGCGTTCTTCATGTCCTACTGCTCTTTACTTGACGCCAACTAGACATGAGCGTCTTAAAGTCGGTAAGAAAGTCATGTTCAGGTTGCCACCCTAAGACTTGGCGCGCAAGGCTGTTATCAAGAACCGCTCTATGGTTTCGGTGCGAAGATGCTTCGACAGCATCCTTTCCGAATAGCTCCACTACTTGTCGGCAGGTCACAGCTTTGCCAGATGAGATGTTGAAAATGCCAAAATCAACTGGACTTTCAGCAGCAATCATCATAGCCCTTACCACATCATCTACGTGGACGTAGTCGAAAATGTCTCGGAACGCATGATGCAAATGCACCGGTAGAGAGTCTGCGTAGGCCAGATCCGCCAACAATCCCCTTCTCCTCCGCAAATCCTTGCTGTACACCCACGGCAATCTCAGTACGATTCCTCTCAGGGATGATTGTCGATTGAATACGCGAATGTAGTTCTCGACCGCAAGTTTTCCGACACCGTAGAACTCTACCGGCTCGAGTTTCGAGGATTCAGAGAGAACCGACCCTTCCTGCTCGGGAATCGCGTACACGTGAATCGTTGAAGGGAAGATTAGCTTGGCACCAGATTTCATACAACCTTCGATAACATTCAGGCTTCCAATAACGTTCAACTCGCAATCCTGTGCGGGTTGAGTTTGGGCAAGCCAGATGTAGGCATTAGCGGCGAGGTGAAATACAGTGTCCTTGCCTGCGATACGCGATTGTATGAATTCCTTGTTGAGAACACCTCCACTATGATTGTTTCCGCTTATTCCTTCAACCTCGACGCCAGTGGCTCTTAGTTTTTCGAATAGATGACGCCCAATGAGCCCGGTATGACCAGTGACAAGTACGTTCTTGAGCATAGTGATCCTCTTAGCCGGTTCGTCCAGGCCAAACCTTCGGATAAACTATCTAAAAAGACGCATGTAGATCTCATTATACAACGACGCAGTTATCGCTGAATCGAAGTTTCTGGCCTTAGAGCGCAAACGGCGACCCAATTCCAATCGGTCATCCTCTGATTTCATGAGAGAAACAAGTTTCGCGCCATAATCTCGCTCATCAGACGCGAGTAACTTTGCACGTTCGTTGCCAATTATCTCCTCCGAGAAAGGGCGATCGAAAGCAACGACTGGCTTTCCCATCGCCATGGCTTCCATCATTAGGAGCGGGCAGGCCTCGTAGAGACTAGGAAAACAGACAATGTCACAATCATTCATATTCTTGAGGAATATCTCACGTGCCACATGTCCGTGGAACGTGACTATTCGACTGAGATTGTGTTGGGCTACGTAGCGTTTCAAGTTGTTTTCAAGCGGTCCTCGACCAAAAACTTGTAGTTCGAAGGTAACCTCGCTCATATCTCGCGTAATGGAGGAAATGACTCTCAGTAAGTGGGAGATACCTTTTCGGTAGTAGAGTCTTCCTCCGTAGAATAGTCTGATTTTCTTGTCTCGTGCGGTTTTTTTGTTTTCTTTGTTGAACTTTTCGAAGTCACTTAGGTTGATGCCGTTGTGAATAACCTTGAACGCTTCTTTCTCCTTTCCATACGTACGGCAGAGTTCATCACGTAGGCTGCTGGAAACTGCAACCGATTGATCGGCAACCTTTGGAAGTACTCGGTCGGTCATGTCCCAGAGCGGAAAACCTGGTATGTAGCTCTCAAAATCCACTAGTGACGCCCCTCGATGAGTGATCGCATACAACTCGGAGAGTGGGTTTGTGTGAAATGTGACTACCCATGGAATTTTGATGCCGCTTCTTTTACAAAGGCTGAGGAGCGGAAATGAAACGCAATCTTGTCCATGGATAACGTCGCAGGTTGAAAGCTCCTTCTTAATCGAATTCAGGCTTCTGAACTGGAACCAAAAGTGTCTTGGGGGCAAAGGCTCACGGGGAAACCTTACCACCTTTATCCCCGACTCAACCGCTCGCGTTGCATACCTGTCTGGTGACCCTGTGATTACTAGAACTTCAGTACCCTGCTTCGTCAATGCCGCTGCGAGGTTGTGAACGAAGGTTCCCGTTCCTCCGAGAATCGTTGGAGGAAATTCCACGGTGAGGATCGCAACACGCATTTGCACAATTCCTTGCTCATTTCAGGTTTCTTGCGGTCACAAGTACATTCTAGCGTCTCGAGAAGCCCTGTATGACTTCTCCATACAGGCTGGCAATCTTCCTTGCGTTCACATTCCAATCGAACTTACTCACTACAGTATCTCTGGCATTAGCACCGATTAACTTTCTAAGCCTCGGATTCTCTAACAGGCCATTGATGGCGTTGGCTAAAGCTTCGCTCGACCTTGGTGGAACAAGTATGCCGTTGTGACCGGATGCGATTACTTCAGGTATAGCGCTGACATCAGTCGCGATCACTGGTTTCGCGCATGCCATCGCCTCTAACACCCGAGTCGGCAGATTCTCGTAAAGGGTGGGCGCCACGAATATGCTACAATGTCGATAATAGTCCAAGATCGCCTCGCTGTCTTTAACGTAGCCCACGAATTTTACGTTTTGACTCGGGACATTGAGTTCGAGTAGCCGGTTCATGTAAGGCTGAAAGTCGCCGGGACCGATGAATGTGAATGTTGCGTTCGGGTGGTTGCTGAGTACTCGCGGTATAGCCTCGGCGAGGTACGTGAGGCCTTTTGCTGCAATGAACCTACCCGTAAACAGGATGTTTTCTGGCTCTTCCTTTCCACGGGGAGTGAAGACATTTGAGTCTACAGAATTGTGAATGACTGTGACTCTCGTCCCGTTCAATCTGGGAAAATACAATCCAACTCGTATTTTCATCCAGTTCGAGAGTGTAATGTATTCTCTTTCTCCAGAGAAGTAGAATCGCTCAGCTATTCTCAAGAACGGATAGCCCAGTAAGGTTGCCTTCTCCGAGAAATCTAAATGGCTGAAGCTCGTGCCCGAGCTTTTCGCGGCCCTTTTCTGTCCGGCAATCGTGGTGTGAACTGTGGTCACGTTGGCCACCTTCAAGCGGCGTAGTTGAAGGAGTAGATCAGGCATATGGGCCGTGTGAGAATGAATCAGTTCGATGTTTTCCCGTTTGAGTAGCCGCGGAACATGTCTGAAGCAAGCAGTTTGAAAGGCTGCGTTGTAAACGAAAGTATCAGCCGCAGAGCCTAGGAAATTGATGTGGACGTTATTGGGAAAGTAATCTTCGAGGTTGTAATTTGAAGTCGCTGCGGGTATGCTTCCTATCCGTGTCCTGTATGGTGTGACGACTTCCACTTCAACGGTGCTTGGGAGGTGCCGAATCAGCTCTACTATGTATGTACCCACCCCGCCCCATATGGGAAGAAGCTCCGGCGCTAGCATGCAAATCTTCAAGGACGTTGATCTCGAGTTTTCGTTTTCAGGAAGCGACAATCGGAATTAAATGCAATTCGGAAATGTTTCAGCATGATTAACGCGTCGCTTGACATTCAACCTCTTCTTACAACACGAATTAACTGCCGAGTGTCGCAGCTCTAGTGAGTTTTACAAGAAAAAAGATGCCTAGCATATGTTATACAGACATAGCTGGCGACGTCGTACGGAAGCCAACAATGATTCGGCAGTGCGCTGAAAACGGTTAATCGGCGTTCTAAGTCGACAAGATTCCTCGCGTTAGCTCTTTCTCAAGTTCATGAAGGTCCTTCAACGTGTTTAGGGTTCCCCAGAAACCGCTGTGTCGGAAGGCCCCGAGCTTGCCCAAGCCCGCAAGTTTGGGGAATGTTTCGTCTTCAATATTGCCTCTCACTGGGAGGTACTCCAGTATTCTGTGATTGAAGGTGTAGATGCCAGTGCTGACCCAGGATTCAAGGACGGCTTTTTCTCTGAACTCAACTATCTTGTCATTGCTTACCTTAACGACCCCGAATGGGCTTCTGAGATTTGCTACTGCTATGGTGGCGAGGCTTCCGGATCGAATGTGGAAGTCCGCGAACTCCGAGATGTTGATGTCGGTTATTTCGTCACCGTTCATTGCGAGAAAGGTGTCATCCTGAACAAAACGTTCGATGGCAAGGCGAAACCCTTCCCCTGTGCCACCCTCAACTGTGTGTTCACTAAACTCTACTCTAGCAGGTAGGTTCAATCGTCTAACGTATTGCGTGACCACGTCTTTTTTGTAAGCAACCCCAACAACAATCCGCGATATTCTGTTGCCAACTAACCACTGCAGAATCCAATCTAGGATAGGTTTTCCAGCGACGGAAATCATTACTTTCGGTTTATCGCTTGTGAGCGGGCGTAAGCGAAGGCCCTCGCCGCCAGCCAAGACCACTGCGGTCTTGATGCTTGGCGGGTTAGTTATGTCGCCAGGCTTCAATAGTTCTTAGCAGCCCCTCTTGCAAGCTTACGCTTGGTTTCCACCCGAGCTGGCCGCGAATCTTAGAGCTGTCCAACACGATGTATTCCGTGTCGAGGTCGCTCGGTCGTCTCGGGTATCCAGGCGGATAACTGCCTTCAACGAATTTCCCCTTGTATCCTACCAGGTTGGCGATGCTTTTCGCCAATTCGATGTTGGATATTGGGTTGCCTGGTGAAACGTTGAATGCGTTCCCAATCGACACGTCATCCTTGACGGCCAAGAGAAAAGCGTTCACATGGTCATCCACGAACATATAGTCACGGACATGGTTTGGAGCGCCGATGTAGACCGGCTTCTCGTGAATCATCGCGTTAATCGCATATTCTGTGAAGAAGTTTGAGTCTCCAGTTCTACCATAGGTGTTGTTACTTCTGAATATGACGGCTCTGAGCCCGTATACGCGCATCGCCATCTGAATGTACGTGTCAGCAGCCGCTTTCGATACTCCGTAAGGCGATGATGGGTAGAAACGGGCGCTTTCCTTGGTCGGTTCTGGTGGCTGCCATCCGTAAACCTCAGCGGAGCTAGCGGCTATCACCTTCGCATTCGGGGCTCGTTCTAGAACAGCGTGAACAAGGTTGGTTGTTCCCAAAAAGTTTACGCGCATGTACGGTAAGGGATCGTCAAAGCTCAGCCTCACCGGGGTAAGCGCCGCCAAGTGAACTATAATTTCAGGGGCGCAGGATTCTATTGCTGATTGAAGGGAGTGGTAGTCAGCGATATCGCCTTGAATGAAACGAATGTTCTCAACAGCGCTTCCAAGGGGTGTGAAATCCCGCCGTGTAGTATGCCTGACTAAGCAGTAGAGTGAGTGACCATCTTCGAGAAGCCTTGGCGCCAGTCTAGCGCCAATAAACCCGGTACATCCCGTTAGCAGCACAGTTGCCAACGTCGGTCTCCAAGAAAACTATCTCTCGGCGTGATATAACCATCTTCGAAAGGTGGCTTGAGGCCCATTTTGCACATGTATCGCGTGCAGAAGCCGTCCCGTCTTCAGCGCCCGGAATTTTAACCGCGAGATGGCGTCTGCGGTTAGTAGGGCTGAACCGCACGTGGCAGAGAGAACCGTTATCGAACCTGCGATCATGAGTAGCCCGCTAGTTCCCAGACTCAGGCCTACGAGCATCCCTCCCAATCCGCCGAGAAGGAAGGCAGCGCTGAGGCGTGTGCTCATGGCCACCGTGAAGCGCAACTTCCGTTTGATCACACCCAGAGGCAGCCCAAGATAGAATGCGCCGATCATGCAGCTCGCTAGGAGGCCTGATAGTACCGTAGCAGGTTCCGGATACCCTGCTAGTATCGAGAAGAGACCCGAAGATAGCGCAAGGGATCCGATCAGTGGATACAGAACGCCTTTCATCATTTCACGGGTATTCGAATGATCGCTTATGTAGCTTGCAACGTACGGGCTGAACGAATAGTACCATGAATTGAATAGGATAAGAAAACTTGCCCCGGTCTTACTCCTTATGGCGTTGTCTCTGAAGTTTCGAAGCAGTTCAACCTCTGGGCTCACGTTTGAACCGTATGTAGCCGTTGCGATAAGGCATTGAGGCTTCCCAACAGGACCGCCGGTACTGTTAGTTATGGAGAGTGGGACGCTTATTGAGTGAGCAATCGTTCCATCATTTCCCTCAAAGGTTACAGAGCTGACCCCTGCAGTAGCGTTAGGGCCGACATTGATTGCCATTTGGACCGAGGCATTTCCTCCCCGCTGGATGCTCAGCTGAGTCTGTGCGGCAGAAAATGTTACGTCATGAGGAAGGCCCTTTGGGCTTATAGCAGGCGTACCTTGGTATCCAGAGATTGATGTTCCCACCACTGAGATTGTTATCGAGGTGCCCTGCAACAATGAGATGGACTGTGGAACTGTGCTCAACGCGAAATCAGGGTTGAATGCTGAGAGTCTAGCGATCTTATTCACGGCCGGCTCGCTCACCCATACGTTGCCCTGCGCATCAGTGACTACGTCTTGGGGAGAACTTGGGCCGACAGAGTATTCGGTAAAGAGCTTGCTTGGGAGACCGTCAACCTCTTTCACCACTGGAACTACGGCGTGACTTGAACTTGTGACTGCCGTCGAGGTCGGTGCGATAACGATTGGTGTACCACCAGATGGGGCGGTGGTTGGCACTGCAGTCACCAGTCCACCGTCGGTGGAGTTGCTTAGAACTGCTATGGCGCCGTTTCCTGCGGTCAGCGAACGTTCAACTATCCACGGTTGCTGTGTGACGGAATTGAAACTAATCTTTCGGGGATCTGCCCCCAGAGATGGCAGACGCCATTCCTGTAGAATCCCGTTTCCGCGCAGAACGCCAACATAGTTGTCGTTACTCGTTCCGTTAGCAACCCCTTGAGTGTACCACGGTTGCCCGTAAGGGTCCAATGCAACGAACCGGCCCGTCGCTGAACCGTGAACGGGTAGCGGCCACATTGTATATTGTTGGGATGCTCGGTCCCATCTAACGAGGGCTGAAAACCCGGCATACCAAACCGAACTCGATTCCGCGTAAACCCCATATGCTCCGCCGCCGACGGCAGCTGGAAAACTATCCTCATATAACGTGGCATTTCCCGTGGGATCGTAGATGAGCTCGCCATTTAGGTTTCTAATGGTCTCAGTGAACCAGACTCTCACTTGCGGGCCGGTCGGTTCAATCGAAATGTACCCAACGCCCGTGTTGGAATGTGGAAGTTGATACTCAAGAAAAGTGCTTGAGGCTGGTGAGAAAGCGAAGACTCTGTCTGAACCGTACTCGGTTCCCCACAAGGTCGGCGTCCCTGAGGTTGAAATTGCGAGGCCGTATGGATTTGATGACGCTGTCGGGAGAGGCCATTCCTGGAACGTATTCGTACTCGCATCGAAGTGCCCCAGTTCATTCCCATAGTATTCAAGGAACCAACAGCACGAACCAGATTGATCCAAAGTTAATGCTGAAGGCCCGCTTGAGGCAGTTGGGACGGTCCACTCGGTAATGGTTGCGTGTGGTTGTACGGAATCTACCATCAGAGAAGTAGTTCGAGGGATACTCGGAAGCGATACTAGGAGCAAGAACACGATCGCAACGGCAACGATTCTAGAAGGTTTCAACCGAAATCTGAATCGCACCGACTGTGCCAAGGATTCAACAGCTTCGAGTAGACTCTCGGACAATGGCTATTTCTCGATTTCGAAAGCACGCACCCTCGGTATTCAGCCGAATTTGAATACGCGCGCGCATGTGCCTTTTACCTATAGGCAAAGCCAAGAAGGATCGTAGCAAAATAGAGCTGCATGCACGCAAGGAAGTCGATACTGGACAGGAGCACTGGAATAGGTTTAACACAGTTCTATCCTCCACAACGCTTCTCCTATTAGGAGGAATAACTCTCGTTCTTCAGTTCCAAAGCCTAATTCGATAGGGATACGGAGATTCCCCATGAAATGGCATCGATCTGTCACCATTGCCACTCTCGTATTAGTTATCGCACTTAGTCAGTCAGGTTCTGCTAGGGCCGCGGCCGCAATCGCAGTGTCCGATCACGGTTTCGCGAAGAACTTCAAATGGACTAGCAACGGTCACATTTCTCTAATCAACAGAACTTCTACCTTTACGCAGGATGATGCGAGAATCTACGCTTATGTTAAAGCCACATTTTACACTGCAAACCTGACCTGGAATTGGTACGATCCTTTCGGGCAACTCTATCATTCTTCAGGTTACAAGGCCAGTTGTGTTGCTTCGCCATGCGATGCGATCAGTAGCCTGCAGATAAGCGGAACTAAAGCTGCAACCAGCCCTGGGCTTTGGAGGCTAGACTTCCTTGCGGATGGAATAGTCATCTACTCTGACAACTTCTTCTTGGCTGCGATAGTGACACAGGACAACTATTGGAACTTTACGATTGTTCAATCTTCCAATCCGCGCATTCATGGAACGTTGCGAGTGGTACTTCACCCTAGCAATCTGACTTGGAGTTCCTACAGGATCTACATGCCGTACGCTTCCAATATGACCGCGTATGATTATTTGACAAACCAAACTCTTGAAGCGATTACTTACCCTGATGGCCGTGTTGTTGTAAACCTCGGAGGCCCCAGATCTGATGGCTATTCATTCATTCTCAAGTTCGACGTTTCTTATGTTTTGATGGGGTTCGGTGGCGGCAACTACGCGTTTACATGGAGAGAGTATCCGTGGGAAAGGTTCAATGATGTTCACCCCATTCCAGAGACATATAGTGTAAACTTGCCAAATGAAGTAATGTTGTTAGATGCTGTGGGATACAACTCAATGGGTCTAACGTATAATGTCACGACTGGAACCAGGCTGTCACTTAACTTCGAGGCAAACACCACGGCCCACCGCTTCGGATGGACCATCCTCTACCGGGACCTTTCCGTGGAGCCAGCGGCTAATCCAAATACCCCTTTTGGATTGAACTCTGGCCTTCTGCTGCCCTTTCTGCCACTTACCCTCGGAAGCCTGAGTGTATGGGCTGCGGTTATGTCAGTATTCCTCCTGACCGCGTCAGAACTTGTGTCCCCCATTTATTCCAGAGGAGGTTATGGGATTCTGATTAATCGCAAACGCTTGAGGTTGGCAGCGCTCTTACTTGTCGCAATATTCATGATAACTATCACATACCAGCTTGCTTCGCAGCATGTTATCGTCCAGCACTAGTAAGAATGGCTTCGACTATTGTGGCGAATCTCAAACGAGCGCCTTCACTTATGGACATATATGGCGGTTAGTGGTTTGAAAACGCTGCTCGCTCCTTTCTCTTAGTGATCGGAATGAAGTGAATGCTCTAATGCCTAACTTAGTTCCTCGTAGCCCGGTCTCCACCACGGTCATTTCCGATGTCGAAACCTTGGTTAGTATCGAAGAGGTTTGGAACCGCATCATACGTGAGTGTGGGGCGAATCCTTTCATGCTGGCCGAATTGCTTGTGGAGTTCATACGATTGCGGATGCGCGAAGGCTGGCATCCCTTACTCCTTGTGCTTTCCGTTGATGGAGTTCCGGTGGGGGTCGCGCCGCTAATAACACGAAAGCGTTTTGGCCTGCGATTCACAAGGTTTCTATTGGCCTCATACTTCTCGCCGGACTTCGCACTTGAAGACCGGTATCGGGGACAATGCATTGAGCAAATAGTCCAATTCGTATTCCAGAAATTGCAGAGCGATCTGCTGGAGTTGACGCTGCCGACCGAGTCTCCTAACGGTGGACTCCTCAAGGTGCAATGCGAGTCGAGAAATTTGCATTATGAAGTTCAGAAGAACACCCCACTAGGGCACAGACTTGTACCAATATACCCTAGTTGGGACGCATTTCTCTCATCACAAAGACATGACTTCAGATCCGCGGGTGGCGAGCTCGTATACTTGAAGCATCAATCATCAGTAGACATCAATCGAATGAAACGCAACCTTAACCGAGCTGGACCTTGGAGAGTTCACTACGTCGATGACTTGGGCAAAGAGCCTGATGAGGTCCAGAGAATCCATGCTGTGGAGAAGCTAAGCTGGAAGGAGGAATGGCGGAGACAGAGAGGAGTAACGGACGAAGACCTGCGCGCAATCATTAAGGGCTCGATTCACGCGAGCGCATCTGAACCCAGCTTCAAATGCAGAGTCTGCTTCCTGGAACTCAACGGCCAGACCATTGCGTACGCGCTAATTATGGAATACGGGAAATTGGCTTACTGCACGAAGACATCTTTCGCGGAAGAATATCGGAAATTGTCTCCGGGAGCCTTCATCGTCAACGAGTCAATACGTGCATTGTGCGATAACGGTCAGGTTAGAGAGATGGACTTCCTCACCGACTTACCCTTCCATAAGAAATGGCCTAGTACTATGGCTATGAGAGTTAGTGTGGTGGTATCGCGGTCACGCCTGTATAGGGTCTTCAGTCGGATGCTGCACGCAAGCGACTACGCATACCGAGCCTTCCTTAACATGTTGCCATGATAGGTGGAGATGTTGAAGAGCACGATGTTTCGGCTTGTGGTTCGGTATGGGAGTGGCATTCAACGATTAGAGTGAGAGAACTAGAAGACATTGGAGACGTCGAGGCTCTGCATGAACATTGGAATACCCTCCTGGCCTCGACGGATAACGCCGTATTCTCGACTTGGGAATGGGCAACATGTTGGTGGAAGCACTTTGGAGAGGGTAGACGGTTACGTGTCTTAGTTGCGGAGAATGGTCATAGGGCGATAGCCATAGCGCCCTTAATGCTTTCAAACTACAAGTACATGGGATTCGGTAGGTTGAGAAAAATTGAGTTTCTTGGGAGCTCGCAATCTGACTACAACAACTTCATTCTAAGCGAAAATCAATCAGAGTGTACACGCCTCTTTGTGAAACACATCGAGGGTCTACATGATTGGGACCATCTTGAGCTGAGAGATATTCTTGAGGACAGTACGTCGGCGAGGCTTTTGTGCGATTACTCAGTTACATCGCCTTGGAGGTTGGATAATAGAGTGTTGGCTCTGGCTCCCTACATTATCCTGCCGCCTACTTTTGAGGAATTACTGAGTCGATTAAGACCTGGCATGCGTCGTAATATAGGTAGAGTTGAGCGGCGGCTCAGAGAGCGGTATCAGATCGATTTGAAAACTTACAAAGACTTTAGCTCAGTCCAAGAGGCAATGGATGTGATGTTTGAGCTACATCAAAAGAGGCGGAGAAGCATCAGCGACACGCCGAGTGCCTTTGAGGCCCCTCGGACGCGGGCATTTCACAGTGAGCTAGCAACAGCATTTGCCGCGAAAGGATGGCTTAACCTCAACTTTCTAACAGCCGATGGCGAGGCAATTGCAGCAACTTACTGCTTTGATTATCGCGGTAAGACCTATGCTTATCAGGGTGGGTTTGACCCACGTTTCAGTCGCTACGCTGTAAATACTCTGCTTCGTCTACGCAACATTGAAGGAAGTATCCAGCGTGGTCTCAGAGAGTACGATTTCTTGAAAGGCGCTGAGTCGTACAAGTTCAGCTGGCCAGTTCATGTTCGACGAAGTCTCGCAATTGGTTTCGCAAGACGACGGCTTCTCGCCAAGGCCTCGTGGGTTGCAGAGAAGAGAAAGAGGCAGCTCGGACAGATTCTCCGCAGGGTGGATGAAACCTCACTGGAGTATTCAGGATTACCCGAGACCTGAGGTGAACGTCAACAGTTGTACCCCACATCTACCGTTCGGGTAGGTAAAAGCGGTGAGGACAGTTTTTCCGTCTGCGCCTAATGCTTTGCCTACACGCTTTATATGAGATAACGCTGGCCTCTCGGCAACCGATTTCCAAAATGGCATAAATAATCGTGCAACAAATCGTACGCGGTGGCCTATGCAGTCTGAGCCTTCTAGCTCTCCCTTGGGTTCACTGTCAAACACAGGCCTGGTGATCGCACTTGTTGTAGCGTTGGCTGTCATTCCTATCTACGTACGGTCATTGATTTTCTTTAATACGCCGTCCGCTATCTTCGATGTCTCACATTTTGTGGCTGTGCTGGCTCTGTCGATCATCCTAGTCCGATCGAAGTTGCGGTATGGCGTGCAAGTTTTTCTCGTCCTTTTGTCGATGCTAACCTTGATGATTATTGTTCCCCTGAGATTCCCGGAAGGCATTATCACTAATGGTCCAGACATGATTTATGAGTTGCAGATAATGCGGAATATCGCGGCAACTGGGGCCATAACCTTCGATGCTCCAACAAGATATGCGCTAGGGTACGTTTTCACTCCTACCCAGGAAACTCTGCTCGTAATGGTCAGCATGGTGCTGGGCGCTTCAAGCGAAACGGTACTGAAGTATGCAGGACCTGTCTTTGGCGTACTGACGCTTGCCTTCTTGCTTGGTTTCTACAGGGCTTATCTGCCGAAGAAAGAGGCGCTCCTAGCTGTATTCCTGGCTGGCAGCTGTTCCGTGTTTCTACAGGCGTCTACAACCCACCAAACACTCGCGCTTGTCTTCCTCTCCGTCGCGCTATACAGTTTGACGAAATCTGGCGCCACATGGAGGTTCCTGACCGTTCTTTCCGTCTTTGCAACGGTCTCAACTCATGAGTTTACAGCAATTGTAAGCTCGGTCTTTTTCATATCAGCAGTTCTGGGCATAATTGTTCTGTCACGCTGGTTCGGATTCAAACGCGGACAGATGGAAGACAATATGCTCAAAATGCCAGCTTTGATGGTGACGACAACGTTGGCGTGGCTTGCGTTCGTTGCCTTACCCTTCTTCGGGGTCACATTAGGCTTTGTTAGCTTTGTGATTGGCACACTGTTGACTGGGGGCGCTCGCGTTGCTTTTCCGTTGACGCTGAGCAATGGCCTGCCTAACACATGGGAGCGCGTTGTTGGAAATGTCGGCGTAGTGTTATTCGCAACAACTTGCATGACGGGATTTATCGTAACGTTGGTGAAACGAGGGAACGTGCAATATCGACAATTTCTTCCCTATGGCGTAAGCGGCGCGCTAATTTTCTTCATTGGCCTAATATCTTACGTCAGGTTTCATCAAGCGACGGATCTGCTCTCGAGAGGTTTCATCTATGTCTACTTTTTTGGAGCTCCACTCGCTCTTTATGCTATTCTAAGAATTTCATCGCCGCGAAAGGCCGTTCTTCGCCAAGTGGCATGCATATGTCTCATCTGCATCATCGTGGTGGCTGGCGTCTACTACCAATACCCACGATACACGATCGACAATTCGGCTCCAATCGATATTGAAGATGTACGGTTTCCACTCATTCAGTGGCAAGCCGGAGGATATTTCGTTTTGGGACACATGGGAGGCAGCTCTCTGTGGGGTGATAAGATCGCATTTGATTATGTTGGAGGTTACGGAGAAAGGAATGTCATTGTACTAGATCCTAGCCTTAACCTTACTTTGACCGAATGGATGTCTACGACCCCTTCGAGCGGAGATATCGTAATCCTACGTCAAAGCATGGTTACCGTTCCATACGCGAATTATCAAGTAAGCGCACGAGGCCTACACGAAATTCTGGTAACTCACGACATAATTTATTCTTCGGGTGAAGTTGTCATGGTTGCGGTATCTTGATTGCGTCCTCCTAGCCCGGTAGAAATGACAAACGATTTCACTCGCCGATTCGTTTTGTGGATCGGGGGAATCTGGTCCGTCAAGAATCCACTCCAAGTCATAGACATAGCTCGGCAGCTACCAGAACTAGACTTTGTCGTAATAGGGCCTTCCAAAGACAGGGCGTTGCTTGAGGAATTCATGAGACGGAAGACGGCTAATGTTCGTTATCTAGGTGCTATCACTGGTGAGGCTAAGACAGATCTTATACGGAACTGTTCCGCAGGCCTAAGCACATCGTTAAGAGAAACTTTCGGCTGGGTACCCTTCGAGTTTCTGAATGAAGGAAAACCAATAATCTGCCCGCCACTCGACTCATTCAGGGAATTGTACGGGGCCCTTCCCGATTATGCTACAACAACCGCCGATTTTGTTAACCAGCTAAAGAGGCTGCGGAAGAACGGTTTTAGGACCTCTGTTGACGCGAAAGCACTAAAGAAGTTCAGAGAAAAATACAGTCTGGTCAAGGCAGCTGACTCGATCATCCGGAAGTTATCCTCTCGATCAATCACGATACTGGCCCGTGACACTGATCCGGTTTCGGATTATGTGACCGGGTTTCTATTAGTGGACTGGCAATTGTGGAGGAATATCCATGATAGGGGCATTGAATTGCGCATCATTTCCAACGGGTCAAAATTTGCGATTCATTTTGGGCTAACAAAACAAACAAGTGTGATTCCGCGTATAGCACTACTCCTAAAGGATAAAGCCGAAAAACTGGAAGGCGCAACAAGAATGTCAACGATACTTGTCAGGAAAAGCCTTCGGCTAATTATCTACGTGATTGAACCCATGTCCTATGTCCACACTCTGATAAGGCAACGGGCGATTTCAAAAATCATTCTCGCCGACGGTTACGCCCAAATCGCGGCTGCAATTTTGGCGAAAATGTTTTTCCGGACGAAAGTTGTATGCCTGCTGCACGACGACGCCTTCTACAGAGACATCTGGGATGCAAATTCCCCCTTAGTATGGAGAATATTCAGCGCAGCTCTCACTTGGTCGCTGATTCGTTATGCTGATAGGATAATTGTTGTTTCGGACACGCTTCGTCGTGAGATACTGCACTTTTACCCTCACTCTGAGAAGATAAGCTTGTTATGGAGCTAGTGTGCGGAACAAGTGTTGGCGACTGCTTCAAGTATGCAAAAGTTGCTGGGTTAATCAATAATGAGGAGCACTCTTCTCGTAGCCTCAACTTTCCTTCCTCCCATTTGCGGTGGGGCTGAATGGGCTGCATGGGAGATAGCGAAGAGGATCACAAATTCCTTCGAAGTTCACATAATAACAACTAGTCCAGGCTCAACAGAAATTGATAAGCGTGCTGAAATACACCGCGTGCCGCGCCTGCCGTGGATGCCCATCACCTACTCTACGTTCCACGCCAATGAAGTGAAACGTATACTAAAAGAAGTTAGACCTGACATAATCCACTGTCACATGGCCTTGCCCTGGGGGTATATCCTCCGAAATGCACCGTCATCAATAGCAATAACCTGCCACGGATCTGAAGCTCGGAAACGTCACCAACCGGAAAGGTATCTAATCAGTTCCGCGTTGAAGCACGCCGACGTAGTCACATCACCTAGTAAATGGTTCACTGAACTCATAGAAACGGAATATGGTCAGGAGTGCGTCACGATCCCGAACGGTGTCGACATACGCACATTTAGGCCTCTACTTGATATTCAAAGACGCACGAACGTGGTCCTGTTTGTTGGAAGGTTCAAGGTGACAAAAGGCGTATTGGACCTCCTCGAAGCGGCTCGAACGCTACCGGAATACGAATTCTGGTTCCGTGGGGGTTCGCATGAAGAGAACGTCGGGCGAGGCGCGGTCGAGATTGCTCCCACAGCGAACGTCAAGGTTGTCGAATTCATACAGAATCCCGCCGGCATGGCGGCTTTGTATAATCAGGCAACGATCTGCGCATTTCCGTCGCACTCCGAGAACTTTCCCTTGGTCGGATTGGAAGCCATGGCGTGCGGCAAAGCCGTAGTTGCTACAAAAGGTCCAAGGAACGGTTTCTCGGACTTCATCGATGACGGTCGCGAAGGCATTCTAGTGGCACCTCATGACGTCAAGGGCCTGGTGGATGCAATAAGATACCTAATGGAGAATAAGTCTGAAAGGGACGAAATCGAGAAAAACGCGATTAAGAAAGCGGCCCAATATGATTGGGGAATCATCGCCGAGAGATACAGGATTCTACTTGAAGACATCATGCACCGATAGATGTTCCTCGCTGTCCGCTGACTCTGCGTTGGAGGTTGCGTCGCTGACTGGCTAGGTTGTGATTAAGCTCCGAACGGGAACGAATAAATCTCAAACGCCTTCCGTCCAGTAAACTCATCCCTCCAACAGAAGACACGGTATGCACTCCATGAGGATAGGGCTTTAGCGGTTCGATGCTTGCTACTTCCTCTTCCTGGAATTCCGTAGTCGTAAGGTTCTTGATGCGATTAATGCGAATACTCTTACCGTAAGCTTGCGAGCAGTTTTGTGCAGGACGGTACAGGTTTCCTTCGTGCATGAACGGAGTACCTGCAGGTCGAGATGAGTAGGCATTGACCTTGACAGGGTTGGCACTGTGCGGTTGCCATGGTCCCGTCAGATGGTCCGCATACCAAATGAACAATTTCTCCCAAGGTCCATCCTCTAGATTGGAGCAAGTGAGCCACCAGCGTCTATCAAATTTGAAGACAGAAGAGTCCAGGCCTGGGAAATCTCCAATTAATGTCGCCATTTTTCGCCATTGGCGCGGGAAGTCTTGGGCTTTGTAGAGAGAGATCTCGCGGGCTTGAGCCGTTTCGGGGATGCAATATACTTCCCCATCATATTCTAGAAGGTACGGGTAAGACATGTGCGTTGGAAGCTCTATAGCCACCTGATTCGACCATGCAGTGTGGTCTTGGTTCTCCTCATAGAGCACGATCCTGCCCATGCTGTGGGCATAATCGAATTCTTCACATAGTATGAACATGCGGCCATCCCGGATTAAGCCGAATGGGTCAGCTAGATATTTCCCTCCGCGAGCCGGGGGAAGCCATGAGGTCTCAGATCTAATATCGGCCGTAAGAAAATTGGCAATTGGCTGTTGGACTATTCCCACGTTCCACTCCTCAATCTTCAGTAGATTGCTGTAGATTCCTGAAACGGAGATGAACATGGGTGCCCCAACCGTCAGGTGGCAGTGGCGTTGAACCATAACTGAGTCCATATAGAATAGGATGCGGTCGTTGTTGTCTGGGAAAAGGCTAAACGGTCAGTAGCCGGATCATAGAACCACAGTTCGAACACCATACGGAAGTTAAGGCCAGAATTTGCCTCTCCAAGATTGCCTGTAATGAGGGTTTGATTTATCATGAGTCCTGTGATCTTTAGGCTCCCTCTGAAGTTGGTTTCGTTCATGATAGCCCAAACAAACGGGACAGCCCAAGTCTCATTACTTGTAAGTACTCTTGCAAACTCGAATATGGCATCAACTGGACTCGGGGCACCAGTCAATTCGTTCGGCGCGATCTGTGTGGCGTTGAGAAGCTTGACGCGCAGAACCACGTACTGAAGTGCAGAATTATGATTGTATATGCCGAGAGTCCAATTCACTGTTTCTCCCACAATCAGATTCGGATTGTTGTTTGGAAAGTAATTCTCGGTAAGTCCATTAGCACCGAGGATCCACATTGAAAAGAACTGATCGGTAGGGGCAGCCTCCAACTGCAAGTAAACCGATGCAGAAACAACTATTGTAGTAATAATGAAAAATGCGAGTACGTATTTTAGATCCTTTGAACTAATTTTCAGTCTTCTCTGCAAGTATCCTCATCTCGTAAAGCCTTTCCTTTTCATACCACCGCCATAACCGGAGGCCTGCGTAGAAGCAAAATGTCAATAGGGCCACAACTAGCGCTGCCTCACCGTAAGCGACTTGGGCTCTCAGTGTAGAATCATGAACGGCCTGTTGTTGTGCGGCTATGGTTTCGGGTGATAATTGTTCAATAATGGACCGCGCCTGATCCTCTAGGCGTACTGCATTCGCTGTATCACCCTGAGCGCGCTTTATGCGTGCATTCTCTATCAGTCCTAAAGCCACGTTCAACCTCGAAACAAGGCCGGGCGCTGTTCCTCCTGATCTGTAGACCGAGGCTAGTTGGTTGAATGTCTGATACGACAACGTTGATACATCCGCGACTTGCGAATGCGATGGCTGAGCGATGGTTAGGATAATGACTGCCGCGAGTAAGACTAGTGGGACTGCTTTACGCGCGAAACCAGCCAGTCCTGACAATGGCCTCACACACAACGGTTCATTATGCAATTCGCTGTGGAACTTATGAATCTGCTCATAAGTTTCTGTAGCCGCATAGTTCCTCGTGGTAGACATCCTAAATCAGGTTGAAGGTTAGTCTGGTCGTTGAACTACAGTAAAATAACTTCGCGACGCGGCGGCAGTCACAGTGACGATCGTATATGCGGCCAATGAGGCTAGGATGGGTAGAAAACGTATGCCCCAAGGCGTGAAGTTAAGAACAAAACCTACCGTCGGAATAATCGCTAAACTAACTGCGCCACTCAAAGCCAGCTTCTCATAGAAATGCAATTCAGAGAACGGGAACAACAGCCTAATCGTAGCATAGCCAGGTAGGAAGAGCAGGATTGAGCCGAAGACCCAGCGAAGAATGCCTAGCGGAAACAGGCCGGGGACCACGTAGACAATCAGCGTAGCCACGCACACCAACGCCAAGACTGACCAGAACCAACCGGAGACTGTCGGGTAGAGCAGATAGTCTAATGGGGTGTATATCTCGTATGAAGGGCGGCCGAGCTTGAGCGACCCATCCTTTATCATGGATTTGATTGTGTCCACATAACTGACCTCATCAAACGGTTCCACCTCTGCAAGGATACTAGCTAACTGGCCTACTGTTGCGGGATGCCGATTCTCGATCAATTCATGGACCAATCTGCTCTGGGAGGAGGAAGGGTTGGCGCTTTGCAAGATTGTCAGCGAGGTTCTCTTTAGCGAGTTGATAAATGTTTTACGCGGTGGCTAATCGCCCTCGACTCAAGTCCAGACCTGTTTCTCAGCTATCCTTATTTTTCCACTTGCCTTGACTATCTCTGTCAGTGACTATCACATTCAGAGTAAGAACCGACTTGTCTGAGCGCAGTTGTTGGATTTGTGGCTCGCAGAATAGAGCGAAAGACCATTTCTGCAGCAACTGCGGGGTTCAGTTAACACACCTTTCGCAGAGTAAGACGAGTCGGGCATTCATCGGTCCCAAGGATTTCTCCACAGTCGGAATATTCATACTGGTCTTGGGAACGCTCCTTAGTGTGTTCGGATATCTCATAGGCATCGTCCCAGTCATGGCGTTGGGTTTAGGGGCTCTGATTCTTGGCGTGATGTTAGTCTTTCTTCCCGAACCCATGTCATCCAAAGCTGGAACGCTCGCTATCCTCTGCAGCCTGCCATCGTTCCTAGACCTAGAGGCTTTCCTTCAAGACCTTGACATTGCTCCTCGGGGCATCTACATTCCGGTAGCCGGATTCGGGGCAGTACCGAAGGTCCTCATCCCGATGACGGATTCTGCGCCCTCCATTAGTCCCCCACCAAAGCTGGCTCGGAGCAACAGGGTTTTCATCACATTAGGAAGAAACACGAACCAGAGGGGCATTCTCCTTCGCCCGCCAGGAGCAGAGATTATCTCAGCACTTGAAAACCTCTTGCAACTTGACCTAAGCACGATCAAGTTAGATGAGCTCTCGGGGCGGATGGGGTTCGCATTCGAGATGCTAGGCATTTCGAAGAGAACGGTGGGGGTGCAGATGGAGGAAACGGCCGTCAGAGTTCAAATGAGCTTGGTGTCGCTAGTCGACTTGGAGGAGAGGTTAAGGTCTGAGGCTCCGAGGCTGGTCGAGCAAGTCGGATCGCCCCTGACGAGCGCGATTGCAGGGGCTGTTTCGAAGGTAACGGGGAAGTATGTGAGGCTGAGTGATTCGTCGATTAACGGTTCTAATCTGATTGTTACGTTGGAACTTCTCGCAGATGTATCGAAATGAGCTCAAGTCTGGAAAAGATTGAGATTTTCTTCCTTGCCTACGCTTTTCTCATTTCGTCCACGGTCATTATTCTCAGCGCTCTGATGGTTACGCAGATTGACGTTTATCTGGCGGCGTTCGCAATAGAATATTTCGTAGTTTTACTGGCAACATCTCCCCACAACCCCGGAGAAACGCGGAGAGAAAGAATCATCGGGGTTATGCTGCTGATAGTCTTCACTGGAATAGTAATTGAACGAGTGCTGCTATTATTGAAGTAGGCACACGTGATGAAGTTAGTTAAGGTTCCAGGACCGCGGACGCTCGCGCTTGCGCTGCTAATACTGATTATCGGCGGCGTGCTGCTGGCGGCTGTGATTCGAGGGACCGTGACGAGTCCTGCAGGCGGGGCATTGGAACGCTACTCCAACGTTCCCGTCTCTAAGCCATCACGTGACGCTGCAATTGCGGCGATGGAACAGTTAACGAACCCAAGTGAAATAATCAGTCCTCAAGGCATACAAGTTACTCTGGGCACATCAAATCTTCCCTCGCAAGACCCTGTATTGAAATACCTCCAAACACTCGCGAACTTCTCAGCGAATTTGCAGGAAATCAGATTAGGTCTGGGGGTCGCCCAAACTTCGGTCACCTCAGGAAACCAAAACAATGCGATTATGACCCTCAACCATCTGGTGGCTCTTAGAAATGAGACGGGGACGCTCATTGACGCTTTGTATAGCACGCTAAATTCAGTGCAAACTGAGCCCAATGTGAACCAGAATCAGATCCAGGATATCAGGCAAAGAATAGATGGACTTCGCCGAATTTACATAGAATACTCCATCGAGATAGACCAGTTGAAAGCGCAGCTCAACCCTAGAACAGCCTCTTTGAGTATTTCCACACCGAATAACACGGTGTCTGTTGGCCAACCTCTACGGGTTAATGGCCGTCTGCAGATGCGTAACGGTACGGTCTTGCCTATGCGTAATGTAACAATTGCCTGGAGCACTAACAGAACAACTACGGTTACTGATTCGAATGGAACGTACACGGCATCAATTGCCTTCCTCCCAGGAGCTTCCAGTGGTCCTACGCTGATAGCTGCTTCTTTTCAACCGAACGGGCCTGACGCGGTAATGTTCGTCCCAACAAGCGCGTCCACAGTGATTCAACTCGTGTACTACCCGACGAGGCTTGACGCTGAGATCTCCCCTCGACTAGCCCTTCCGCTAGACACGGTTAGCGTTACGGGGAACTTGACCACGCTACCCGGCATACCGCTCGAGAACCGGACTCTTCACCTTCAGTTGGATAACAGCCCGATTGGAAACGTTACTACAGAAACCGGGGGGTTTTTCCTGTATACCTTTCAAGTGCCTTCGACCGTCCTGAATGGCAATCATACATTGCAGGTATCGTTCAGCCCAAACATGGAAATCTTCGCCCCATCAACATCAACCGCCCCCCTCATCGTACAACGTGAGCTGGTCAACCTTCAAGCAAAGCCATCACCATCAAATCTGCTCTCGGGGTTCACTTCAACGGTAAGCGGCGTCGTCACGTTCAGCAACAAAACGAGCCTAGGCACATTTCACGGTAACGTAACAGTCCTCCTCGACGGAGTCCCCTACGGCAGTTCTACCGTCGGAGATGATGGTACGTTTTCTCTAGGCCTTCCGATTCCGTTGAGCGCAAGTTTCGGAAAGCACTCAGTCGCCATAGTCTATGTTCCAGTAGACCCGCGAATTGACAGCGCAACCAATGCAGTCCCGATATATGTCTACAACACCCTAATTCTAGCCATCGTCGCCGCAGTAGCTGTCCTCGGGCCACAACCACTGCTCATTGCAAGGAGACGCCGCACTCGTAGAGTCAAGTCTCAGGTTACGGCACCCTCCTACGAAGAACCCATGGCCCTTCTAGAGGAAGTACAGGCGCGTCCGACGCTGCTGGATTGGGAGGGTGGCTTGAGGGCTCTTGGAGAAGAGATGAACGCCTCGGGAAAAATTGTTATTTGTTACAGGCTCGCCCAGATATTCTTCAGCAAGCAACTCAACGAAGGAGTTAGGGATACTGAGACGCATTGGGAACTGTACCGGCGCATTGTGGGATTGAACCCTGGGCTAGAAGGCGACCTGAGGGCTCTAGTTGAACTCTTCGAGTTAGCAGAATATAGTCTCTTCAGGATTCGAGCATCCCAAGGCGACGAAGCGGAAAGTCGATTCCTGAAGATACGAGAGGCAAATTCGGCTTGATACTGGGGCTTCGCGCAGCAATTGCGGCAGTTATGCTCGCGCTTCTGCTAATGGGTTACATATCCTACTATTGGCCAATTACCGAACCATTCTATCCGCTGAACAACGGATGGAACGGATGCAGTCAGGCCTACAAAATGGCTGCACACCCGAGCCTAATCTATTCATATTCTGCCCCCCTACCGACAGACGCGTCTCTCATCCTGATCATCGGTCCAAGATCGTCATTCCAAACAGGCGAAACCGTCAAGCTACGCACTTTCTTGGAAGCGGGCGGCACTGTTCTCCTAGCGGATGACTTAGGTACGGGCAACGCCTTGTTAGAAGGCCTTAACGTGAGCGCTCGTTTTTCTGAGAAACCCATCGCCGACTTATACTTCTATAGCAGGTCGCCATCATTTCCATTAATCTCTCATTTCACTCCAGGCTGGCTAAGCACCAACTTGACTACAATCATAATGGACCATCCTTCGTACATCGAAGTCCTCAACTCTCAATCAGTCGGAGTGGTAGCATTTTCCTCATCATTTTCGTTCGTTGACTCGTTCAATAATGGTACACTCCCGCCTACCGAGAATACCCAGCCGTATCCAGTAATCGCCACGACACATGTTGGCAGAGGTTTGCTCGTAATGGTCGCTAACGCGTATGTGTTCGCGAACGAGATCATGAACCTCTTCGATAACCGAGCACTATTCCGTAATCTATTGAGCGCCGCGAATGGAACTGTGACCTTTGACTTGGCGCATCTCACCAAAGCACCCTTGACTGATCAACGAATAATGTTCAGAAGCGGGTTTGATAGCTCAGTGGTCTTCATGCACACTCTGGTTGTTCAGCTTGCGGTTACTGCGATGTTGGTTGCCGTGTTCTCGACGATTTTTCTCAGACGTGTCAGAGCGGAAAAGCATCACGCAGATTCCTCAGTGGCGGAATCAAGCTTACATACTAATTCGATGTAGCGCTTCAATGGTGCAGCAAGTGGAGGCCAGACATCTACCAGAGGGAACCATGACAACAATCGAGAAGGTCATTTCGACATGTCAAAGAACGGTTGTCGGTAAGAAGGAGGTTGTTGAGGCCCTGCTCGTGGGTCTGCTCTGCGAGGGGCATATTCTTCTTGAGGGAGTTCCCGGCGTAGCGAAGACCACCCTCGCCAAAACGTTCTCAGACGTAACAGGTTTAGGCTTCAAACGGATTCAGGGAACTGTAGATACGCTGCCTGCAGACGTGGTCGGAACCTACATTTTCGACGCCGCAAAATCCTCGTTCAAACTGCAGAAAGGCCCCATCTTCACCAATATCCTGCTAATCGACGAGATAAATCGCAATTCTCCGAAAACCAATAGTGCTGTACTCGAAGCAATGCAGGAGAGGCAAGTAACAATCAGTGGAGAAACAATGAGCTTACCCTACCCGTTCATGATCATCGCAACACAAAGTCCACTCGAGTTTCACGGTGTCTTTCCCCTACCTGAGGTCCTTATTGATAGGTTCCTTCTCAGCCTGAACGTTGACTATCCCTCGGCAGAGGAGGAGACGCTCATTGCAACACGGTTTGGGGCTCCATCAAGCGACAAAATCGAACCAGCCTTAGCGAAAGACGAGGTGTCACGCTTGATAGATTTGACGAGACAAGTTTACCTCGCCTCCCACGTTCAATCCTACATAGTTAGCATAGTACAACGCACGAGGGAAGTACCCGGCTTATCACTCGGGGCAAGTCCACGTGCTTCAATCGCGCTGTCAAAGGCCTCCCGTGTCGGAGCCCTCTTGAGGGGAAGAATGTTCGTTACACCGGACGACGTGAAGCAGTACGCCCCTCTGGTCCTAAGGCATCGCCTTGTTCCGTCAACCTCCGTGGGCGCTCCTTCTATGGAAGAGGTTGTTCGGACCATTCTGCAAGAGACCTCCATTCCTCCGCGCACGGATTAAGGGGCGCCAAGGACCTGATTCTGTCGCCTCGGGGAGCGATAGTGGCGTGGTTTGGTGCCGCGGCGATTACTGTCGGTTTATTCTCTTTGAATCCATTTGCGGTTTTAGCTGCCGCGATATCCTTTGCCTATCTGGGAGTTCGGGCAGTCCAGTTCAAAAGATTCATCTCTGCGCTCAGTGACCGAATTGAAGTCAGAATTGTTCCATTGCATCTTTCTACGCTTGTGAACGCTAAGTTCCGTTTGGAGGCAGAACTTACAAACTCTTACCGCCTTCCAGTTAGAATCATTAGGTTCCACCTCAAAGTCCCACCCCAAGTCGAAGCCGCAACAGAACAATCGGGCGTGCAGTTGCTTGGCAGCCAATCCGAGCTCCACATCGGAGTGGCTCTGAAGGCTTCTTCTCCGGGCCAATTCAACATAATGAAAGTCACATTGACTCTTGACGATGCGTCAAAGCTATTCAAACACGACCTCATATTACCATGTACCGCAGCGTTGGAGGTTGCGCCGCTCGTCAGCACAATAGAGCCGAAACTTCAACTCGGCTCAATCGCGCTCGCATCGCTTCTTGGAACGGGCACGGACCTGGCACGAATAAGGGAAGTTGTGAGCCAAGACGATTTCCATTCAATAGACTGGAAGAGCACCGCAAGAACTGGGAAGTTCATGAAAAAAGAGTATTACGCTGAAACCGACCCCGCTGTAGTGATTGTGGTCGACAAGTCGGTATTGACTCGTGGCGGAGAGTTCGAAGGCAATGTGCTCGTGCAGTTGGGTAAGCTTACTATTACCTTCGGATCCTCAACACCAGTCGGAGCAATCATCCACGATGATCGGAACGTGATCGAACAGGTTATGCCTTCAGCTAGCATTCAGGGTAGACAACTGATTCTACGTTCATTCTTGGCTGCCACAACCGGTTCAGAAGGGGTGGGGGTGAAGGGGAATGTCACAAGGCTCTACCAAGAACTGGTTGACATGATTCGCCTCTTACAGTTGAGTTCAAGAAACCCCCCTCGTGGACGAGTTGATGTGTATGCGCGGAGTATCTTGCCTTACTACGAGAGGAATGCAACCAACTATCCGGTAGACCTAGCGAAGCAAGGTATCTTTCGAGCGCTAGAACTGGCCTCAACACTGTCACCAGCGTTGGTGATTGTAATTTCAGGTTTCCACCGCGACCTGAGTGGCCTTTGCGAGGGTTTGCTATTGGCCAACGCGTCGGGACATCGAATCGTGCTGGCTATTGTTGGTAGTGTGCGAGATGCTCCTCCGTCGGAGGTGCTGAGCTTGCGCGAATCGGGTATACAGGTACTCCAATCTGGAGGCGCTGATCTAGTGGCCTCAATTCGCCAAGCCATCATCGATATTCCAACAATGCGAATCAGACATATGCAGCAGATTCACTTGAGAAGTGTTTGACCAAGAATACTCAAGTGAGTGCGCACAGCTTCGGCAATAGAGTTGGTAGAGAGCGAGGAAAACATCTGCAGCTTTCCAAGAAACGATTAACTTAGTATAGCAATCTGGCCTTCCCGCCAAATTATCGAACAGGACTGGACGAAAGCCCAACTGGCGAGAAAAACTGAGCGCATCAACCGTTGTCTGTCTCTGGGCTGAGGATAAGGAGGGGCTATTCGGGTCGTCTATGTTCTGTGGTCGGTACGCTTTTATCTCTAGTTCGTTAATGTATCATGCATGGTAAGTCAGCGTACCGTAGTCTTTGTGGCCATCATCCTGCTGTCCCCAATCACGGCAATGCTCCCCAACATGATAAACCTCGGCTCAGCAACGTCGAACACCTCGGTCGTCTCCAACGAAACTACGCTAACTTACACAACTACGAGCATTAGGACATACTTCAAATCAACATCGGGTTCCACGACCGTCCAGTTGCCGGCGGCTTTCCCTCCGAGGGGAATTGGGTTTGTTGCTCCGAAAGGGCGGTGCGCGGAATTTTCCTTGCCTGTCTCGGTTACGTTGGGTACGACTTTGAACGTGCAGATGACGTCGAACCTTCCGACCAATCTCTATTTGCTCCCCACGTACGTCTTTCAGGTTTCTCCGAACGGATGCGTCATAACCGGCAATGTGATCTTATCCGAAAGCAACTTCACTGCCTACACGTTGCATTGGTCTGCCCCTGAAGACGGTACATTCTACTTTATCTTCACGGCCCCGACGACGGTTCTTCTTCTAATGGATCATGGTAGCACGAAGCCTGTCACACAGATGGCAAACATTACCGTCGCAACCAGCACGGAGACAAGCGACTGGCTCAACTCAATGACCGCTACCCAAACCTACACAACCACCACGACGCCCGAACCATTTTACCTACAACCCTCACAGCAATATGCGCCATTGGTAGGAGTCATCATTCTTCTGCTGAGCACCACACTAATTCTCCTGATAAAGAAGGAGTGGTGAGCTCACTGCAAGAGAACTCAGACACCCGCCCAATGCAACATCCGGAAGTTGTGGCGCACGGCGCATGTGGAGAGCGTTAGAGCCATTCGGCCTGTAATTCTTTAATCATCTTGAAATGTGGGTCATCAGAGAGAACGCGTTTCGATTTCGTTTCCACGCATGTTCCTGCAATAATCGAATCGGCTGTGGGCAATCCTTTGTACCGACACCTCAGGTTGGCTGAGGCTACAGCAATCGCCGGTGTCAAATCAACCACTCTGAGTTCGGAGCCCATGATTGAGTTGACGCGAAGATAGGCGACTTCCTTCCCGACATTTTCGTAAGTGAACTTGTACACTTCATGAAGGACGATAGTAGGAACCATTGCGCCCTCTTTCTGAAGTTCAATCATTTTTCGCGATGTCTTCGATTTGAGGTCATCAGCTTCCGCAAGGTAATGCGTCAAGAAGAAACGTGTGTCCACCGTGACGGGCATGTTCAATACCTATCTTGTGCCCTCATCTCATCCAGTTTCTGCCTCATCCGTGCAATGCTTACTTTACCTGCATCTACTCCCGCCAAGTCTTCTATCGCCGTAATCGGCCTAATGATAATTCCTTCAGAACTGTCCGTCACAAGAACCTTCATGCCTTCCTTTATTCGGTACTTGTTTCTCTTCGAGACGGGTATGGTGACCTGGCCCTTCCTTGTAACCAGAACGACATCGTCTGACATAGATGGTCAGTACAACCTTATGGAAAATGTTGTACTTAAGACTGGCGTACAACTTCCAACGTGCCGTTCGGATAGAGGATTTCAGTGCAGGAGAGGTCCGCTTCTGGGCATCAGGGTTCCTTTACTTCGATTCCCAATTCGTCATAAATAGCATCTGATCTTTCGAGTATGTCGGCGTCGAAGGTTACGAAGGTGTCTATGTCGTGCCCCCACTTACGGAGGCCGTCGGCGTACTCTAGGTGAAGAAGGTCGAGCGTTTTGAGTTTGGGTGCGTGTGCTAGGCGGATACAATTGTGGTATTTAATCGGGTTTAAATACACGTAAATACACGGGCGAGATTGGTCGGCATGGCACACAAAACTCTCACAATATCAGAGGAGGCTTACTCAGCCTTGTACCGATTGAAGAGTCGTGGTGAATCGTTCACTGGAGTGATTCTCAGGCTCACCGCGAAAACGAAGAGGGGGAGTCTCTTGGATTATGTGCGATCCATAGAGCCTGATGAGGAGTTTGCCGAGACTCTGGAGGGAATCGTTAGCGGTCGAGAACGAACTCGCATTAGAGGCGTCCGAGTGTGAGGCTCCTAAAACTTGGTCTGTATCGACACTAGCTTTCTGATCGCCTTACTTCGAAGAGATCCTAACGCAGAAGCCAAATTGGAATCATTCGTAGAAGATGGGGAAAGGATTACGACTACTCCTATCTGTGCATGCGAACTTTTCGCTGGTGCCTACAAGGCCAAGAAAAGGGACCTCGAAATCAGGAGAGTGAAGGAGTTCCTGTCGCGCATGGAACTACTTGAATTCTCAACTCAAGCCTGTGAAAGATTTGGACGAGTCAGAAGCGAGCTGGAATCCACCGGCACCCCAATCGGAGATTTTGACATTATGATAGCGGCAATAGCCTTAGCGCACAATCAGGCAGTGCTAACCAATGATGTGGAACATTTCCAGAGAATTCCAGGTCTAACCGTCGAGACGTGGTAGCCAGAGAGAAATTACTGAACCCAAGTTCTGTTACCTCTTCGTTTGATGGATTGTTTTCAGTGATCCGTCCGCTCAGCCCCATATTACTCACGTCCCAGGGAAACCGCAAAATCAACCCCCCTCGACCCCAAAAAATGCACCACCCCCCTGGGGGGTCCCTCCAAGCGTGCGCGCAGCCACCCCCCGAGAGTGTCCCAGGAATCACCTGGTCGACTTCTTCGTTCTCTTCTTGCCGACTAGTATCGGACTTATGATTACTAGAATGAAAGCTGCAATGATTGCCCATGGAATCCAGGCAGGCACAGCGGGCACAACTGTGATTCCTAATTGAACTCTCTCAATCCATGTCGCACTGCTTGCAACAACAAATACACTGAAGCTCTGGGGCGCCGCCGCCGGCGTAGCCTCCACGCTCAACGTTGAATTGATTGCCTCTGAAGGTCCTGAGCTAACGCATTCTGGGTCCATTGAGGTGATGAATCCTGACGTCGGCAAGCCTTCCAGTGAGAAGCAAACCATTCCGTAATCGGTTGGAGAACCTAACAATGTGACCCTTGCACTCGCGTTCTGACCCACCTTAATCACGACTGATGAAGGGTCGATTGTTAGCCTGGCCTGTGCTTGACGCAGTTCGACCGGGTTCGCTTCGGCGCGAGTTACGCTGCTGGCTAGAGCGATCGCAATGAACGCTAACGCTAAGAGAAGAACTAAGTCCTCGCGTGAAACGAAGTGGCGCACGGCTTACACCGGGTGCAGGTCCAAACGGCCGTGGCATTTAAGCTGCCATGATCTAATGCCCACTCATGGAGCAAGGAACGCACACTACCCTTGCACATCAATGCCCCGGATTCAGGGAATCTCGTCTTTGATCCGTCTTATGTTGCGCACCTCTCGGGCGGTCCAAGTTATCGCGAAGAGTCCGAAGATGAAAGATAGGAAGAATGCTAGTTCACCTAAGTAGTCCAGGCGGACGGGTATCCAGACAGCGAACGGCCAGTATGGGGATTCTGGGTAGCGGAGTTGCATGGCTATCACGTAGACCCAAACTGCGAAACTGTAACCCCACAAAACAATACTTACTCGCCGAAGTTTATTTGATGAAGTCTTAAGGCTGGTGTACACTCGACGCGTCCGTGCATTCTGCCCATCCTCGATCCGTTTGATTAACGCTTGACTCTGGTCAGCTGTAAAGCCGAGCCGCCGCAGAACATCATCGGCATCCGCAACTTCCCCCAAAGCCATTCAACCCTCATCCGAAAATCATGACGCACTTCCTAAATTACATGAGGAGGACGATGCCGTTGGCGAAGTTAATGATCTTCACACTAGGCGTTGCTAAGGCCGTGGCGCTAGCGCACCCTGTAGCTCGCGTTTCTTATTGTTGGCGATTTCGCTGTATTTCTGTAGTTCGTAGAAGTCTGCGAGGAATTGTTCGCCCTTCGGTGTGACCGTGTACACTTTGTCACTGTTACTCGTATTAACTTCGATCAGTTGCAAGTCTTCGAGTTGTTTCAGATATTTTTGGGTGAGGTCGAAGCTCAGGTTCCCCTGGTACATTATGTTGGTTTTTCGTGAACCAGCTTTGGCGATTTGGAGTATGTTCGCTGTGATTTCTATGCGTCCTCTGTACTGGCGTTTGCGCTTGCTCATCAGATCAGTCACACGTCTTCAGTTTGAATGAGGCCGGCAGGGATATGATGGATGTTGTGGATACATGTTCTAGAACATTAATCGTTAGCATTTCGGCACATCGACCGCACAATCATTGACAAGTATTTGTGAACTGCGGCCATGCCCGTCTTCGGTCAGTTGACGAAATCCACCTATTTTCAAGTCCCAATCGTTATGAGATGGCTATTTAGCCGCTCGTAATCCTTCAGAAACTCATAACCCTTCGAAGTCGCACGGTACATCCTCCCATCCGCGCCAACAACCTGCTCCAACAGCCCCTTTTCCTGAAGCAAAGCCAGGTACTTCTCAAGCTGGCGGTGGCTTAGATTCGCCCGGTACATAATGTGCGTCTTGAGCGTGCTACTGGAGGCAACCTGCAGGATCTTCGCAAGTATTTCAACCCGTGTTCTATTAGGCTCCGGCTTTTCTTCTAGAACATACATCCCCTAATCACAAGTACAGCACACTAGTTCACCCGACATATAACTTCTACCTCTCAATTCTCTCTCTCAATTCTGAATATCGGCCCACCGCAACGCCCAAACCCGCAACGTTTCCATAATCGCTCAAATATTGCGATTGCAATCAAGGGCCGAGTCTTACTCATGTCTGAACGCATCACAGTCGACCGAAAAGAGTTCGAAGCCTTTCTCGTTGACAACCAATCCCTCATGGATCGGTGTCAACAACTCGTCAAGAGAATTGATGAGGTTGAGAAGGTTAACAAGCAATTACAGGAGGACCTTCAAGCCTCCAAGGCTAAGATTGAGTCTCTCGAAGCAAACATGGGCGCTAGTTCGCGTCAGATGGATGATTCGCTCCGTAAAACGCGGGAAACCATCACTCGGCTTATGCGGGAAACAGACAAACGCGTTCCAAAGTAAACGGACCTCATACGCTGCGGCCGCACCGGTCGCAGAACCTAGCCCCAGAAGCCAGCTCCCGCCCGCACGAACACTTCAACCCTACCGCGGTTACCTCTCGTTCAGGCTCTATGCGTGCCGTCCTCAGTTCACCCGTTAGCTCGATGCGGTGTTGCAGCACGGGTTTTGAACGGCTAGCAGTCGGAGCAGAAGTGGCTTTTCGAAGTTTCCGGCTCAGCACCTCGTTTCGTCGGTTTAATTCCTTCAATCTCTGAAGGGTTTTCCGTTGAAGGGCCATCAATCTCTCTAAGGAGGATACGAGGCGTTCCCAGTCGTCTCGTGGAAATAACAGTTCGGCTTTAGGTTTCTCTTCATCCTCTGGCATGCAATGTATCCTCTGTTTCCTTACAGAGTTTTTCGATTGCGGACTGAAGCCGCCCCATCTCTTTCGTGGCTGTTTTCACTTGTTGCTTCACTCTCTGGTCTTGCGCTTTACGCTTCGCCTCAGCTAAATCCAATCTGCCGAGGAGGAGTTCATACTTCTTGGCGAACTCGGAGAACTCCTTAAGGAAGGCCTCCCAATCGCTTCGCTTGACCTGCAGAACCGAGCGCAAGGAATTCTGCTCGCCTTGGGTAGTCTTGTGTTAGAAAAGTGTGGCGCTATGGGGTTCTGTCAAGTCTTCGTTTGGTCGAGGCTTGGCTTCTTCCACGTAGGCTCGCTTCTCGGTCATAACCTCATTGCGGAAGCGATCTGGAGAGAACCACCTGCTCAGACTCGAGCACAGAAAGACCGTTTACCGCTAACTCACGTGTGCTGAGAATGTTCACTATTCGTCTAGCATTATTCTCGCCTAAGATCTTCGACCGGGTTCTAGTGGATCTCTGGTAAGTTGTCTCGATGCTAAGTGGACTGCTTGGTCGCTACTGTACCTAGGTTGCCAGCCACGTTTCTTCATATTGCTGATATCCAATTGCATTGTCTTCGCATCACCGGGCCATGCTCTTCCTCCCTGCGGCTGAGTTGTTGTGTAGGTCACATTGGCCAGGTTCATTGACTGTGCCACGATTTCTGCGATTCTCAAAACGCTAGTCCGCTGCTCAGTTCCAATATTGTATATCGAAGCAGCACTATCCCACAGCACATCATCAAGAGCCTTCATGAAGGCATCAATGCAATCGTCAATGTGAAGGTATGACTTGCTTTGGGTTCCATCGCCTAGAATCTCAAGCTCACGAGGATTATTGCCTAGCTTGTTGATGAAATCGTGGAGCACCCCATGCTTTGCTCTCGAGCCAACCACGTTCGCAAATCGAAACATCAAAACTTGGAGAGGCAGGAGCTCAGTATACGACGACGCTAGGGCTTCACACGCTAGCTTCGTAGCGCCGTACGTTGAAATAGGCAGCAGGGGCCCATAGTTTTCGGGGGTCGGAATAACCGACGGTTCACCGTACACGGTGGAGGTGGACACGAAAACCAGTCTCGTAGGAGTCTTTCGTTTCCTCAACGCTTCAAGAAGCACGAAGGTTGCTTGGATGTTCTGTGTAAAGTGGATGCTAGGGTCTGAGGCGCCGGTTCGAACTTCCGGATCTGCCGCTAGGTGGTAAATCAAGTCACATTCACCAATCGCTTGAGCTATTGCCCCGCCATCGAGTAGATCCGCTTTCACGAATTTGAAAAGAGGATTTGTTATCGCATGTGAAAGGTTGTCCGCGGTTCCCGTTGACAGGTTATCTATGCCTACTACCTCGAAGCCGCTGTCAACAAGCCTATCGGTGAGGTGACTGCCAATGAACCCCGCCACGCCTGTCACTAGAATTCGCTTGGGCAAATTCGCACTGAGCATAGGACAAACTCAGAATCCTGTGCTCGCTGAACGTCTTAAGTAATTCCATCAACAGGAACCTGCAAGCACGACGGTTCAAGATCAGCATTCCAAACTGTGTCACAAACCGAACAGAACTCATCCACACGCGTGACAACTAGAACCGTTCTGCGAGTGGAGCGAGCAGTATGAAAAAGTGCGTGCGCGCACCATTAGACCCCGCCAAAAGGTTGTGAATCCGTGTCTTCCAGCGCCTGTAGGTAGGTCCAACCCAGCCAGGGGGTACAATCAGTTTGCTGTGGCCACATTAGTGGATCAATCGGGTCCGCCTTCTGTTTCTGCAATGCGCGGGGGAAGAGACGGATTAGGTCGGGCATGTTTGTGTGAGTCATTAGACCGCTTACCCATACGAAGCACATTGCCAAGCTATTCTAGAAGAATTGCTGGAGTTTTCTGTCACGGGCTCTGTCTTGAGTCGGTTACACGAGCCTTACCCTTTTGGCAACACTTCCCCCTTCATGAAACATACACACGTCTTGGGTCGATTCAATCTGATCGCTAGCTAATGTGAGTGTGTGAAATGTGATTACTGAAACTCAACTCAAACAGCCCAGAACCGAGGCTGAGAATGGGACCGCACAATCCCCACAACCCGAACGCGTGCATGATTATGAGATTCCAGGCTTAGTCGTAATCATCCCTGCCTTGGAGGAGGCGGCAGGCATCTTCAGAACCATCCTCGAGTTGGATCAGGAACTCAGACCCTATAGCGGGAAAACATACCTAGTTGTAAACGGTAACAGCACCGACGGGACAGGACGGATAGCCCACCGACTGGGTGCAGTTGTTCTGGAGCAGAAGGGAGTTGGAAAAGGAGACGCGTTTCGACAGGCCCTGCGCCACGTACCCGAGGGCACCAAGTATATTGTCCTGATCGACGCCGACTTCACCTACCCCGCAGCACATATCCCCGAAATGGTCAATCTCATGGAATCGGACCAGTCAATTGGGATGGTAAGCGGGAACCGATTCGGAAACAGGAAAAAGGGAGAACTCTTCAAGCGAAGCTTCTACATTGGCAATCGGATCCTAGCCCTCGTACACGTCGTCGCCAATGGCGTAAAGATGCAGGACCCACTGTCCGGACTGAGAGTCGTCAGGTACGATTTGCTGAGAAATTGGACTCCAAAGGCTCTAGGATTCGACATTGAAGCTGAACTAAACCATCACATAGCAACTCGCGGCTACTCAATAAGAGAGATACCAATCGAGTTTCGTATTCGAATAGGCGTGAAGAAGCTCAGAAGACGAGACGGTTTCAGAATCCTACACCGAATGCTCTCCCAGACTCTCGCGTCATGAATCCTCATCTTCGCCAACATGATCTGAGTCGCGGTCTCGAAGACCATACACTGCTTCAGAATCGGCGACCATCCCGGACAAACCTTACAGGTCTAGTACTCACGTTACTACGCAGTGTTCTGCGAACTTATTCTGTGTGTGTACTAGTGGTGCGCACACACACAAAAAGCACGGCCGACGGTTCAAATTCTGTCGGTTGCACCAATAGTCCCACACACACCTTCACGCCGGGTTGAGCACGTAGTATGACAACTCGAACGCCCGAGGCATCGAACGCGTTCGTTGCCCTGCAAAATTCATGAATTAGCGTGCATTGATGCAGTTGCGTTTCTCAGGATTGTTGAGTGTGATTACGCCGAGTGCTCACTCTACCTTTTTCAGAATTAGCTGCATACGAGGGTCATCTCAGGAGCGTATGGCTGACAGGGTTCATGGCTGCACGCTGATGAATTTACCTAGAGGAAGAGTTCCTCCGCCAAACCCTCGATGGGCTGAATCTTTGCCAATCGTATGGGTCGAATCTAGAGTATGCATGCTGAGAAATGTGCCACACGGAAGGAGTTACCGGTTGAAGGGTTAATTCCTGCGGTAACGTAAAATTGCGCGTATGCCTATTCCGCGAGGGAGATGGCGTTTGTCCGTATCTCGCTCTTCAGGTGGTTTGGCAATTCGCAGCTTGGGTGTCGCTGCAACGCTCGCCCTACTGTTCGCAATAACCGTGCCTCCGTTCGTGGGGCCCGCGACGTTGGTTGAGAAGATTTCACCGTTCCTTTCAGGCATGATGCAAGAGGTTGCCTTAGCTCAGTACCCAGGCCTAGCCACGGTGTTAGGCTCGGTTGGATTCCTATTACTTCTGGTTGGAATATTGCTTGGTTTGGTGTTTTTCGGGTTCCGCCGCCGTGTGATGAAAGCTCGTATTGGCATGTTGCTTTGTGTTATCGGCTTGTTACTGATCACAACTTTTCTATTTGATTACAGCCCAGATAATCTCTCAAGAATTCTAATTCCGGTTCAAGTCGGAATTTGGCCGAGCCTTGCGTTTTACGGAACTGGATATTTCATTGCATGGATCGCCGTAATCGTCGGCTTGAGTTGCACGAAGACACGAGCCGTGCAGGCTGTCAGTTATGCTCCACAACCTAGGACCGAACAGTTCCAAGTCCCCGCACCCATGATTCCAACCGGTTACAAGGCTCTCGACGGCATGTTAAACGGAGGCCTTCCGCTCGGGCTTAGCATAGTTCTGACTGGCCCACCGTGCGATGAAAAGAACCTGATTCTTAGGCGCTTCTTAGAAACAAATCTGGGATCCGACCGCGAATGCATTTTCATTTCAACCTCACTTGACCGCGTTCGCGAAATGCTTTCCAAACACAAGAACCTCCATGTAATCCTCTGCAACCCGCAAGCTGAAACCATAGCTGCTCCCTATCCGGAAGTCGTCAAAATCAAAACCGTGGACAGCCTGACTCAGATCAATTTGGAATATGACATCGCGGCGGGTCGGTTGAGCTCAGGAAAACCATCAATTCTTTGCTTGGAGATCTTGGATGACGTGCTTCTCGAGCACCACGGGGCAACGAGGAGATGGCTCATGGACATTCTGGGAAGGGGCAAAGGAGTTCAAATGACCTGCTTGGCGACGCTTAACCCGGCAATGCACCCCGCACAGGAATTACAAGCCATTCTGGAAACGTTCGACGGCCACATTGAGCTGTACGAGGCTGAGGTCCAAGTGCGACCAAAACTAATCCAAGTCAGAAAGCTTGGAGGCCGAACGTTCCTTGACAGCGAAGTACGCGTAGAGAAGGACCGAATTTGAAAACTGACCAGCATACTTGCTGGAAGGGGAAATACAATTCAGGTTCTTCAGATGCCAACTCGTGCCACTGTCATTCCGGTTAAGGGCTCTTCAGTCAATTTCGATTCGAGTGAAAACTTGTTCATTGAAGGCGATAATCTCGAAACGCAAAAGCTGCTTCAAAAAATAAACTCACCCACAGTCTAACGTCTGCGATGTTTTAGATCCTTGCGAACAGTCCTCATAGAATTTTCATAGCTCCTAGTATTCCAACTGGGAAATACGGGATAAAGTACGTCCAAACGAACAAAAATGATCTGACAAAGAGGAAAGCTGAGCTGGTGGAACTAGCAAAGACCCAACTTGAGAACAGGAAAGGGTCGGTGATGGACGTTTAGGCAATTTGTGAAGGGCGTTGAATCAAAGTTTGGAAACTAAAATTCGTCTGATTTAATGCCATCTGTAACCACAACACAGTCACAAGACGTTTTAGTGTGTGCGCCCCTCGTGGTATGGGCGTCGTAATTTTAACCGCCGTTCCAGGCACTTTGTGTGTGTACCATGTGGTGCGGCCGCCGGGATTTGAACCCGGGCGTCTCCTCGCCCGTTTTAAGGGGCGATCAGAAGCGTGGCAGGCTTACGTCAGCAGACTACCGCTGCTGTTCCCGTCCTAGACCAGGCTAGACTACGGCCGCAACGAGAACCGAGATGCACAACATTGCCGTATAAAACTGTAGCCGGACGCCTAACGTAACCCGATTTCTCGGCTGGCCTTCGAATTCATGCCCTATGATTCGAACTAGCGTAATATCATCAGCTTTCAAAGCGGGTGTTCCGTATTACTTCAACATGTTGAAATATAGTACGTATGTTATGGATGGGTCAATTCAATTTCAGTCGTAGAATTCGAGGATTTGAGGGTTCGTAATGACTAAGCCGATAGTGATGGGACTGGACCAGAATACGCCGTCGGAAACATCAGGTGCAAATTCCTACGTCATCCCCTTCGATCGAATTGGGATACGTGACGTACCGCTAGTCGGCGGCAAGAATGCGGGGTTGGGTGAATTAACTCGAATTGGGATTCCCGTCCCCCCAGGGTTTGCGTTGAGCGTCGTCTTCTACAAGGAATTCCTGAATGCAAGCGGGTTAATCGAGTATATTCGCGAACAATTAACTGGCCTAGATACTACTGATGTTGAACGCCTCCAAAAGGTCGGGGGCAACATACGCTCCAAGATTCTGGGCTCAGAGTTTCCTCCGCATCTGAGAGAGGCGATCAGGGAAGGCTATTTGGAACTGAGCAGGGGCGCTGCCCTTCCAGTGGCGGTTAGAAGCAGCGCAACCGCAGAGGACTTGGCGGACGCTTCATTCGCTGGACAACAAGATACCTACTTGAATGTAGTAGGCGAGGAGCAAGTCCTCGAGTGTGCAAGGAAATGCATTGCGTCATTATTCACGGATAGGGCGATCAGCTACAGAGCGAAAAAGGGGTTCGACCACATGGATGTAGGCCTGAGCGTCGGAATCCAGAAGATGGTTAACAGTGAAGCCGCGGGTGTCTTGTTCACGATCGACCCCGACTCTGGGAATGAGAACTTAATGGTGATAGATTCAAGTTGGGGATTGGGAGAATCTGTTGTTAGTGGAAAGATCATCCCCGATAAGTTCTTCATTTACAAGAAGACCGGGGAAATAGTTGGAAGAAGGTTAGGACAGAAAGAAGTCTACGCGAAGTACGATAGTACTGGGACAGTGTTCGTTAACACCCCGCTGAAGCGAAGAGCCCAGTTTTCGCTGGCCAAGGAACAAGTCAAAGTTCTAATTGAATACGCGCGAAAGATTGAGGAACATTATCAAAAGAGAATGGACATCGAATGGGCAGTAGAAGGTAACGGTATCTATATTCTGCAGGCAAGGCCGGAAACCGTCCAATCATCAAAAGGAACGTTGGAGGAAATTTTCCATCTAAAAGGCGAAGGCAAACTGCTCGTCGCAGGAATTGCTGTCGGAGGGAAAATCGGACAGGGGAAGCCCAATGTAATGGCCGATGTGAGCGAGATGAAGAACTTCGAACCCGGTGAAATTCTCGTTACGAGGGAAACAACTCCAGCCTGGGAACCCGCAATGGAGAAAGCCGCCGCAATCGTCACAGAACAAGGCGGGACCACTTCCCACGCCGCAATCGTCTCAAGAGAATTAGGGAAACCCTGCGTCGTCGGGGCAAGAAGAGTCACGCAACTGCTACATGATCATAGCAACCCCATAACAGTCGATTGTAGCACGGGCGTTGGAAACATCTATGATGGACTGGTAGCTTTCGAGATTGAAAACTTCGACCTTAGCACCATCCCAGAGACTCGAACCAAAATCATGATGAACATGGCTGTGCCCGAGGGTGCGTTGGCCCACGCAAAGAAGGTGGATGGAGTAGGTCTGCTGAGAATCGAGTTCGTTTACGGAAACAGCGTAGGAATTCACCCGGCCGCCCTACTGAATTACGAACAACTGAAACGAGACCCACAAAACTTCCTCCGCGCACCTCCAAAGACGAAGGATGTTCAATACCTCAAACGAACTATCTCGGAAATCGACGGTCGAACACAGGGGTACGATGATAAGCCTCAGTTCTTGGTTGAAAAGCTGAGGGAAGGGATTGCCATGGTCGCCGCTGCGATGGATCCGAAACCGGTCATAGTCAGGTTCTCTGATTTCAAGTCTAACGAATACGCTGCCTTGGTTGGCGGTGAGATCTTCGAAAAGGGAGAAAACAACCCGATGCTCGGTTGGAGGGGTGCGTCTCGGTACCCGCACACTGAATTCGCAGAAGCCTTCCGCTTGGAATGCAGGGCGCTGAGAGAAGCTAAGGAGCTAGGCCTCCACAACATTATCCCAATGATTCCATTCGTACGCACAGTTAACGAAGCTAAGGCTGTCCTCGAGCTGATGAGAGCAGAGGGACTGGAGAGGGGGAAGGACGGGTTGCAGGTCTACATGATGGCAGAGATTCCATCGAACGTCTTCTTAGCCGCAGAATTCTCTAAGTTATTCGACGGTTTCAGTATTGGCTCAAACGACCTAGCCTCGCTAGTCCTAGGGGTTGATAGGGATAACGCTAAACTTGCGAAGAGCACTTTTGACGAGAGAAACCCGGCCGTAAAAATGGCCATCGAACACTTAATCAAAACGGCCCATCAGAACGGGCTCAAGACCGGAATCTGCGGCCAAGCTCCAAGCGACTACCCAGAAATTGTTGAATTCCTAGTTGAAAACGGAATAGACAGCATATCCTTGAATGCAGACGTCATAGGCAGAATGAAGGGCGTGGTCGCAAAAGTGGAAGAAAAGTACGCGAAAGCATCATAGACGCTAACTCAATTCCGCAAAGAATTACGCCATGCCCATCTTCGCCAGTTTCTGAAAGTCCGTCATGCTCGCCACCAAATCAGTCTGGCTGACTATCCCAATTATCTTGTCGTGCTCAGTTACGACGAGGCGCTTCACCTGTTTCTCCACCATTTTTCTCGCTGCATCGATTAGTGAGCCTGTAGCCTCAATAGTAGCCAATGGAGCCGTCATTATGTCTGCAACCGTAAGCTTCGATGGGTCGGTGGCGTCTGCAACGATTTTCTCCACCAAATCACGTTCAGTAACAATGCCGAAGGGCAAACCATCCCGGTTAGCAACCAAGGAGCCAATACCTTTCTCCACCATCAACCTAGCCGCGTCTTTCGCTTTGGCCTTCGAGTCTATGGAAATGATCGTTCGCATGATTTGGCGTACAGTTATTTCCGCTGGCAAGTTTTCTCTATTCCGATAACTAGCTTAATTCAATTAAAGGCTTATCGGGAAATTCATCTTGCATACGCTCGAGGAACCCTATCACCAAGCAAATTGTTCATTGGCGTCACGGCTTTGTTCCGAGCCATTCCGAGATTTATCTCCCGCACAACGCATTCCTCTCTCTTTGCTGACGCTCGGTAGAGTACCCTCCCTCGGGGGTTAACAATCTCGGATTGCCCGATAAAGCGCAGACCACGCTCAACTCCGACACGATCTGCTGTCACGGTGTAAACCCTATTCTCCAAGGCGCGAGTCTTCATGGCCTCGGGGCAATTCGGAAGGACAAGGTTCGATGGATGGGCTATAATCTCGGCACCCTTCAGCATCAGCGAGCGGGCGGATTCAGGAAAGTACCAGTCGAAACAAACCATGACTCCGACGTTTCGAAACACCTTGAACTCGTAGCCGGGTTTGAAGAATTTCTTCTCATTACTGAAAAGGTGAACCTTTCTGTAGGTCCCCAAATACTTACCGTCCCCCACTACAACTGCAGAATTATACAGGGTTGTCCCCCTGCGCTCAGCAATACCAGCAACCACCAACGTTCCATCGCGCTTCGAGAACTCTCTCAATGCCTGCGTCGTGCCACCTTCCGGAATGGGCTCGGCCACACTCACGACTTCCCGCCGATTCCTGAAATTATACCCTGTGTTGAAGAGCTCCGGCAAAACAATGAGGTCCGCTCGTTTCCTCCCGATAAGTCGAAGCGCTCTGTCTATGTTTCCCTCAACATCGAGGAGTTTGGAGTTGACCTGGACGAACCCTACGTCCATGCTTATCGTGGCCTCGTGACTATCCGTTTACTCCTATGCAATCTAACCAGGCTTACGTGGTCTTCCCTTCAGTTAGTGGGCAGGTGGATAACGTGCTTAGAAGAGCTTGTCTTTGTCAAGCATCAACTCTGTTTCGACATATCTTCTGCCGTACATTTTCTTCACTATTAGAAATCGTCGTGACCGTTCTCTGAGCTCCTTCTCGTAGATTTCGATTATGCCGTCGAACAAGTCAACTATCGTTTGACTATCTTGTTTGGACGATAACAATGGGTTGAGAGTTCCTAGAACCGTGAAACCTTCTGCCTTCCGTTTGCCGATGAAGTCGTCCAACCATTTTCGGGTCGTCAGAGCTTTGTGTTCTAGCAATACGTCTGAGAGAAGATCAATAATGATTAATTTGCCTCCACCCGTCTTTGGCAAGGCTTCAACGGCTTTTGTGAAGGATATGTTCAGATCGCTGAGGTCCTGAAGGGTTTGTATCTTGAAGACGTTTCCGCCGGTAGCAGTGATTTTGTCCGCCTGCGGGCTGAACACGTAGAAATCCTTCTGGTATCGACTTGCGAAGTCCTGTGTCCTGCTCAAATCACGAGACAAGAAGAATATCGGACTTCCCATCGACAGGCTGGACTCAATGATTTTTCCGAACAGCAGATCCCTTTCATCGCAAGGCGGGGAAACAAGGAGTATCGCGAAGCCGACCGGTAGGCCTCCGGCCAACACGGTATCTAGTTCGGGATAACCTGTGGAGATACTCTCTCTCGCCAGGCTTGGTTTCTGCTGTGGGCTTTCAGGCCTAACTTCTTTCTCTACAGTCTCCTGTTTCAGGACCACTTTCTGTCCTGTTTGTGACTTTCCTCGTTTCATGAACATCATGACTGAAGCTATCAGACCTATCGCAACGATTACTCCAATCGTTCCGAATACTCCGATCGTTCCGAAAGATAGAGTGGTGGAGGCGCCCGCCGTGCCTTGAGTTGTGCTTTCAGTTGTGCCTTGAGTCGTGCTTTCAGCTGTGCCTTGAGTCGTGCTTTCAGCTGTGCCTTGAGTCGTGCTATGAGTTGTGCTTTGAGTTGCCATTACGATTACATTCGAAGAGCTTCTTAGGGAAGAGGCTCCGGCTGTGATGAGAGTTATGAAAATCGGGAAGCTCAATTCGACTGTTGCATGACCACTCGTGAGCAGAGCAATGCCGCTGTTCGGATAGACGAAAACGAAATAATAAGTTCCGTTGGCTGGGAAAGGGAGGGAGCGATACGGATTGCCGTGGCCGACTGAGTTCACCTGAATATAAAGGGGCTTTGCGCTTGCTGGAAGATGGCAATTTACATTTTGCATAGCATCAAAATCTTCCTGGGACAGAATGTAGAAATTGATTGACACATCCGACCCAAATGTTCCCGTAATTTCCTTGCCCGCTTGCACTGAGAAAGCAAGCGAAGTCTGAGAACACTGTCCCAAGGGAAGCTGTCCAATGGTTGTCGTCGTCGTTATCGCGGTTGATTGACTGGTCGCATTGGGGATAAACAAAAATGGGATGAAGAGTGCTGCAAGCAAGAGAAACGAAATAAATATTCTCGATTTCATCCTAGCCATTTTGCCTGCGCCCAGAGTGTTTGAAGTATTACAGGTACGAACCTATTGTGCCTTTTGAAGGCCTTAGGGTTTGGTAGAATCGACCGAATAGCCATAACTCCTCCTTCCTATTGCTCAATCAAAATGCGAAGGGAAAGTGGTGCCGAGGGCGGGAAACTCCGGAACGTTTTTCGCGTTCCTTTTGAATCCGCGATTCGGCCTACGCTTTGTGTGGCGTAGTCAACCCGGTCTTCAGCTTCACCACGCGTTGTTCGGGTGCTCTCCCAGGCTGAGCTACCTCGGCACCAGAGAGAGGCTTTCACAAGCGACTTGCAATTAAGAGTTTTCTCAAAAATGAGAATTGGGAAGGCTGCTAGCGAAATTGCGTTGACCTCTTTGAAGGGTGGACCGGGACTTCATGGGACTTCGTTGTGAACGAAGGTTTTTAGGCGGAAGAGGAAACCACTCGGCAAGGTGGGCCGGTAGATCAGCCTGGTATGAGCGCCGTGAAACAAGGACGACGCGACTAAATCGTCCGCTTGGCATGCTTCAACTGCCCGCAATGCGGAAAGAATCCAATTCCCGTAAGGTCGCGGGTTCAAATCCCGCCCGGTCCACCAAAACACAATCAACGCAGAATGCGAGGCCAGAATGAAATGCTCAACGACACCGACAAAGCAATGGAGTTGTTGAAAACTCTGGGTTTGTCCGCTGGCGAATCCAAAGTGTACTTGAAGTTACTTTCCCAACCAGAAGGCGAGATGCTAGACAAAGTCGTAACAGCCTTCGGAATTCCGCCCGCCATAGCGGAGGACTCACTGAAATCGCTGGCTGACAAAGGCCTTGTGAGAATTTCAAGCAACAGGGTTGAGGTCGTCCAGCCCCGCACCGTTCTCCAGAGGATACTTGAGCAGAGAAAACGATCGCTCGAAAGCCAGGTCAGCCAAGAAACTTCTGTAGCGCTGGAATTGGAGAAACTGCTCGAACCAGTTTACTGGGAAAGTAGGCTGGGGATTAAGCCAGAGGAAATCATTGAGCCCTTGCGAGACCTTCCTGAAATGGAGGTGCGGACGGCCAGAATTCTTGCAAACGCGACGAAGGAGGTGTCAATCTTCGCAGAGACCTTTGGATGGTACGGCAAGGTACGTGAATCATTGTTTCAGGCGCACGATCGTGGGGTTAGCATGAAGGTTCTGATGATGGTGAAGGATGACTCAACGAAGGCAAGAGCCAAAGAACTTCGCGGTGTAGGGATTCAAGTGCGCCACTGCACCGAAGAATGGTACCCAGTCAGGGGAACCCTTGTAGACGGCCAAGAACTTGTTTTCGTCGTCTGGGCCACGAAGAAAAGCGCTGTCCCGCGCCCTACCTACTTTCGTCCAAACTATACGAAAAACCAAGGGCTGATCAGAATTTTCCGGGACGCCTTCCAAAAGAGATGGGAAGAAGGCCAGCCAATCTAGACCTCCCGGTCCAAACAAAAACGCGGCACTCCAAATCTCATGTAGACTTGTTCAACTCGATTTAACAATTCGCCCATGCTCAGGTTCTCTGCCACCCTAACTAAGTGCGCATCACACTTACAGTCGCTAGCCCCTATGTGTGGAAGGCTCGATTGCGTATTCAGGTTGCTCAATATTGAGCGGTTGACTCGGCACTCCAGGCGCCTATTCGAGACTAAGTATACCATTCCCTTGAACCTACAGCCTCTGCGCGATGTGAGGTAGTCGACGTGCCATTTCTTTTTCTTGAATGAACGCATGTGCCGCGTAAGTCTTCCCTCTAGGGATACGGCCCCCTGTCCTAATGCGGAACCAGTGTAGAGATAGTAACCAACCTTTACCTTCGCGCATCCCAACCTGCCGAATTTAACCCGCATGGGCTTCTCACACGCCAAGAGGATAGTGTAGGTTCCCCTCATACGCGACGCCTCCGAAGCACAAATAGCGCCAAGGTTCATCCTATGAACGGCTTGTGTGAAGGGATATGAAGGCGATAGTCCTTGCGGGTGGGTATGCAACTCGCCTTCGGCCGATTAGCTACGCGTTGCCTAAACTCCTTTTTCCCGTACTTGGAAAGCCAATGATTTACTGGACGCTCGACCTTTTGAAAGGCATCGGCGTCGATGAAGCCGTTCTGGGAGTGAATTACCTGGCAGATTCGCTGCGCATGGAGGTTGGGTCCAATTACAAGGGTATCGACATCAATTATTCTCTCGAAAAAGCGCCATTGGGAACCGGCGGCCCAATGAAGTTGGCCTCCGAGGGAACGCGTTTTGATGAAAGATTCGTCGCGATGAACGGGGACATAATTGCCAACATAGACCTCGGAAAGATGTTGAAACATCACGAGCAAACCAAGGCGCTGATAACCGACGCTCTTCACGAGGTGAAGGATCCTACCAGATTTGGGGTTGTTCAACTCGACAGCGAAGGGCGGATTCGGCGTTTTGTTGAAAAGCCCAAGGCGAAGGAAGCCCCAAGCCACCTCGTTAACGCCGGAATTTACGTAGTAGAACCTGAAGTTCTGAAAATGATTCCTGCAAACCGTAAGGTCTCATTGGAGAGGGAGATATTTCCGCTTCTTGTCAGAGATGGAATGCTAAGTGGATTTCCGTTTTCAGGCGACTGGTTCGACATTGGTAACCTAGCAGATTATCAAAAGGCGAATTTTTCATTGCTTGAAGAACATGCAGAAGAGCTGGTTCCCTATGGTGACAAGGTGAGGTTGGCGAAGGCCGCGGTTGTACGGCCACCGGTTATGCTCGGCGAGGGTTCGAGAATCGGGTTTTTGGCTTCTGTGGGTCCAAGTGTCGTTGCTGGCAAAGACGCGTTGATAGAAAATAGGGCACGAGTATCAAATTCCATCTTGTTCGATGGGGTCTCGATAGGCGAAGGATCGGTTGTTTCAGGTGCGATCCTAGCTTCTGGGGTAAGGGTAGGAAGGAAAGTAAGAATCGCGCCGGGATCAATTGTTTCACCACACGTTCAGATTCGCGACGGCGTTAAGATTGGGAGGAATGCGATAGTTCACCCTTACAAGGAAATCGAATCGAACATAAGACCAGGGACAAATGTAATGTGAGATTGGCGATATAGTTGCAAGAACGGAAGCTTTTCGGAACAAATGGTGTGCGGGGCGTTGTAAACAAGGAACTAACTCCCGAGGTCGCCTTGAAATTGTCCATGGCAACGGGAACCTACTTCAAAGGTGCTGACTTGACTGTGGGGTGTGACGGCCGAGTTTCCAGCCCCATCTTCCTAGACATCGTCTGCGCCGGGTTGGCCAGTGTTGGATGCCAAGTCTGGAAATTGGGCATGATAACCACGCCTGGATTACAGTTTCTGACTAAAGACTGGGGGCTTAAGGGGGGCATAATGATCACGGCCAGCCACAACCCCCCTGAGTATAATGGAATGAAGGTCATGGGGAATATGGGCGTTGAACTCCCACATGAAGAGGAACTGAAAATCGAACGCATTTTTTTCCATTCAAATTGGAAGTTCGCATATTGGGACGAAATCAAGGAGCCTCTCCCCGTAGCCGAGAAATTCTCGGGTTATTTCAAATCAATTCTAAAGAACGTCGGCCCAATCCCGCGGCAAGCAAACCTGAAAGTACTAGTGGACGCAGCGAACGGCGTAAGCGTCCTTTGTACGCCTATACTAATTGAAAAACTAGGTGGCACGGTCACCATTGTAAACGGCGAAATCGACGGAACATTTCCGGGACGGATGCCGGAGCCAACACCAGAACATCTACGAAAGACCTCCAAACTCCTTCCCTCCCTTCATGCTCAATTCGGCGTCGCGCACGATGGCGACGGTGATAGGGCAGTGTTCCTCGATGAGCATGGCTCCGTCTGTTGGGGGGATCATACATTCGCCCTGATCGTGAAGGACTTCTTGGAGAATTATCCTGGCCAGAAAATTGTAACACCGATCAGCTCGTCTATGATCATTGAAGAGATCGCTGAGAAATATGGTGGAGAAGTGGTTTACACACCTGTCGGGAGCGTATACGTTTCGAACCTCATGCTAAAGATACGGGCAAAGCTGGGCGGAGAAGAGAATGGCGGAATCTTCTACGCACCTCACGTAGCCGCCCGAGATGCAGGAATCACAACCGCCATGATCTACCGAATTCTCGCCGAAACAAAGCAACCCCTATCAAGACTAATCGGTCAGCTACCCAAATCCTACATAGTTAAAGACAAAATGCCCTGCCCAGACTCGATTAAGGCTCAGGTGACAGAGGCAATCCGTGACTTGCCAAGAAAAGGCAAGGTCCTGGACATAGACGGAATCAAGGTATGGATTCCACCCCGTTCTTGGATACTGATCCGCCCCAGCGGAACAGAACCTATCTTCAGAATTCTAGCAGAAGCCCCCACGAAGAACATGGCGCTGAGAGTGGTGAACGATTACAAGAAAAAACTTGCACGAATAATCAAAGGTTGCATGAAGCATGCTTAACTTTTTTTCGATGACGAACATCGCGGTTACTTTCATTATTACTTTCCTCGCGACATTCATAGCTACTCCCGCAGTGGCGAAGCTCATGAAACGCCGCGGCATCACGGGGGAAGATGTTCACAAACTTTCGAAAATAAGAATACCAGAAATGTGCGGCCTGGCAATCTTGTTCGGGTTGACAATTGGAACCACTGCCTATGTGACCCTTCACCCGTCTTTCATTCGCGAAGGTGTTGCATTCCTTGGGACCGTGTTAATCGCCGGAGGAATAGGAATAGTTGATGATTTGCGACCCTTAGGCGCCAGGGTTAAACCTCTCCTTACAGCCGTTGCATGTGCGCCCATCCTAATCTTGGGGACCTATGTGCCGGATCCAGATATTCCTCTCATCGGGCCTGTGAGGCTTACTTTGGTTTATCCGCTCCTAATACCAATAGCTATCGCAGTTACTTCTAACGGCATTAACATGATGGATATCATGAACGGCTCGATGCCGGGCACTGTTTCCATAATAGCCGCTGCGGCAACCGGAGTCCTCTTAGTCTCAGGTGATGCTCAGAACGCATCCCTCGCGGCGGGGTTGCTGGCTGCGATGCTTGCCTTTTATTACTTTAATCGATTTCCAGCCAGGGTTTTCAGTGGAGACACAGGAAGTCTAGCTGTAGGAGCCGCACTCGCAGCCATATCAATCCTAGGCAGAATCGAGACGGTTATGGTTGTAGCACTCATACCACATATCATGAATGCATTCTACGGCCTCGCATCGGTCGGTGGATTGCACGAGAGGCGCGAAATCCGACAACGACCGATCAGACTTTTGAAAAATGGCTTGCTCAAAGCCAGTACCGAGAAGGGAGCACCTGTTACAATGGCTCGCCTAATATTGGCCAATGGGCCGCTAGGTGAGAAACAGATCGTGAGAGGGATGATGATTCTGACAGCTGTTTCTTCGTTCCTGGCGCTGTTAACCTACTGGATAATGTTGGTTGGTAGGGTTTGAAACGCCTTCTGCCCCTCGCCGCCATTGAAGTGTTTGTCTGGCTAATCCTTCTCTTATGTACACTTCTGATCTCGAAGCTTGCGTTCTCCATAAACTTGGGAAATGCAACAATAGTACAACGCGTCGCAACCCAAGTAGCGAGAAACATGTTATCGGGCGTAATCGTCATAATGTGGCTGGTCATCTGGAAGAAACTGACCGACTTCTACCTATGGCGAACCCTGACTGGGTAAGCGACTAGGGTTTGAAGATTCGCTGAATAATAACGCGAAGAGGATCCTCCATGCTTCGAAGTAACTTGGCGGATTTCTTCTGATAGAATTCACGGAAATCTTCACTTTTTGATATGGCAAAGGCCCTTTGAGCGATTCGGCCAGGATCAAGGACTCTCTCAACCAATCCGTAATTTATCAAGAACCGTTCTACGAAAGTTGGGTCGCCTGGGTAGTATGAGATTACTGGGATTCCAAGCATGGCAGCCTCAGCCGTCATTGTCCCACCACCGCCAACGAACACGGAGGAGGCACGGACGAGCTGGATAGCGTCGATAACATGCTCAGGTACAATCACGCGGTCGCCGAAACGCTTTCTGAGTCTCTCGCGTTGCACATCGTACCTCGGCAGGACTACGATCTGCATACCGTCACCATTAATGTCCAAGAGCTTCCCAATGACGTCCGTCACTTTATTCGATAAAGTCGAAGATCGAACATTGAGGTATGCGGCGAATTCTTCAGGAGTCCTAACAACAACTATAGACCTATTCCGGTCCAAATTTAGGCCGTCGAGGGTCTTTGTGTTACTCTTGTAATCACCCAGCCACACTATTGGATCCAAAGCCCTGTATCTAACAACATCTCTGACGGTTGCACCGTATCGCGTCCAAGCGTGCACGGGAATAACCCACGGCGTGAACAGCTTTTGTGAAAGGGGTATCGTCAGCTTGCAGACCGCTTCAGCATGAGGGGAATCACTGATGCAAAAGTGCGGCATCTTCAGGCCGAAGGCGACTCTGGCGGCCTCCGGCGAGGAAAAAGAAATTGCCACATCCGGTTTCTGCTCCTCTATAACTTCGGTTAACGCTGAAACTCGCTTGGAACTCTCAAGGAGTTTGTCTTTGAGCTCTCCGCCACCATGACGCCCTACTTGGATAGCTTTGAACCCTTTGAGTTCCAATAGTTCGTTTACCTCTCGGTATTCCCGAGTCGTCAAGACGGTCTTGAAACCCTTGGCAATGAGACGGTGTTGGAGTTCACCAAGGAAGTTGGCTTGTTTTGGTGTCAGTATGTCTAACCAAACTTTCATTTGACTGTCAGCCTCGCGGTTGCTATTCTCTTGGGGTTACTCCACCTGTATAGGAAGGACTCGCGAAAGACCCTGATCAATCCAGGATTCTTTGTATGGTTTGGAGTGTACACAATAGGGTTCCAATGCCGCTCGGCTTCCTCCGCCGCCCATATTACGAAGATCAAATCTTTGACATCGATCAGAGTTCCGCGAACAGGATGCCACGGGTCAGGCGTGTCTCTGATTTGTGCCCCCAAATTCCTGAGAACATCTAGGTGCCGCTTGACTTGGCTGTCTGCGAGCTGTATCAGGATCTTAACACTCACACCTCTCGCCAAAGCGTTCCTGAGCTGAGTTTTGATTTTAGGAAGCCAAGAGAACAACGCTGTGGAAATCAAAATTTCTTGCGATGCTTCTTGAACATAATCACTGGTTCTTTTCTCCATGACTCTCAAATCCTCCAATGGCTCAAGCAACTCCTCTGCCTTCACTTGGAGATGGCTTTCGACGTAGATTGGCTCCACCTGCCTTTGCAGATCTCCCATAGTCTCTTCCATCGTAAGGAGGTTTGTTTCAAAATTTCTCCGCAGATGCGTTAGGTATTCGCGCCTCGCTTCTTCAGGGGAGATAGCATGAAACTTCTTCGGCCTGCTCTCGACTATTCTCGCGAAACCCTTCTGCATGAGCTGCTCAAGGGTTCCATAAACGCGCGTTATTGGAACCGATGTCATCTTCGAAATCTCTTCCGCTGTCATTTCCCGCCTTTGCAGGAGGGCAAGGTAAGCCTCAGATTCGTAAGAGGTTAGACCAACCCTTCGCAAATGTCCCATGATGCGCGAAGTGGACATAGTTAACTCATGTAGAGTTAAAAACAGTTAAATATTTCTATGGACGCCCCTACTCAAGGTCTGCTCAATGTCATCAGCTCAGACACTGTTGTCGCTCGAACCCGGTGAGATTGCTGTCAGAATTAGAGACGGCGCGCTAACCATTGGGGTAGTCGGATTAGGTTGGATGGGTCTACCTACAGGATGTCTCTACGCCGATGCGGGCGCCCGAGTCATCGGGGCCGATATGAATCCAAAGGTTGTCGAACGAGTAGCCAAAGGAGACCCACCAATCGACGAGCCGGGCCTATCTGTTATGCTAAAGAAAGCAACCAGATCAGGGAAATTGACGGCAACTACAAACACGGAGGAAGCCGCGGCCGACTCCGATATTCTCTTCATAGTCGTTCCAACAATGATAGACAGACAGAAACGGGCAGACTACTCAGCCGTCGAAGATGCCTGCGTAAGCATCGGGAAGGGCTTGAAGAACGGTAGCCTCGTCATATTCGAGAGCACTTGCGGCCCCGGTGTAACCGAACGTGTGGTAAAGGCAACAATCGAGAAGTACTCCGGGCTTATTGCAGGCCAAGGCTTTGGCCTCGCCTACAGTCCGATTCGGGCGATGGGTGGAAGGGCGCTTCAAGATATCCAAGGGTATAGCAAGATTGTCGGGGCGGTTGACAAGAAAAGTCTTGAGGCATCTTGCGCCGCAATCTCTGTAATAGTGAAGGGTGAACTCATCCGCGTCCAGGACATCAAAACCGCGGAACTGTCAAAACTCTTCGAAACCATTTACAGGGACGTTAACATTGCGCTGGCCAATGAGTTCGCTCTTCTCTGCGAGGAGGTTGGAGTGGATTACCTCGAAACGATGAGGGCTGCCAATAGTCAACCCTACTCTCACCTTCATTCAACTGGCGTTGGTGTCGGAGGCCACTGCCTGCCAGTCTACCCCTATCTTCTGGCGAGTGAAACTTACGCTCTGGACGCTCGGCTCAGGTTGGTGCTTGACGGGCGAAAGATGAACGACCTCATGCCGCGTCACGTTACGAAACTCGCTTCCGATGGAATGCGGGTTTCAGGAAAATCACTCAAGAGAGCAAAAGTAGTTGTCCTTGGAATTAGCTACCGCCCCAACGTCAAAGAGTTGCGCTATTCCCCTTCCCTCGACCTAATATCGATCTTGAAGAAACGTGGGGCCCGAGTAACCGCCTTCGATCCACTCTTCAATGCATCCGACATGGAATCACTCGGGCTAACTTCTGAGCAAACCATGCGTAAGGCTGTGGAGAAGGCAGACTGTGTGATATTGACTGTCGCGCATGACGAGTTCAAGAATATGGACACAGTTGAACTTGCAGCGCACATGTCGAAGAAGGGACTGATTATCGATTGCACGGGAATCCTTGACCCGACCAGTGTAGAGAAGAGCGGACTAGTCTACAGGGGTGTAGGAAGGGGCTTGTGGACGCGGTGAAAAACCTTCGAATCGCGGTTATTGGGACAGGTTTCTGGGTAAGACCCAAGCACGCGTGCTGTCCCAGCTGAGTCTGTGCTCAAGGGCCACCCATTTCGGGTAAACGCAGCGGATGGGTTGCGTGCAATGGAAATCTGTGAAGTTGTTCTTCAATCCGGTACGTCGGGGCGGATCATCACGCTAGCGGTTCCCTCCCTGGGTTGACTGACGCTGAGATACGAATTCGCTGATGAAGTTTGAAGCAAATAGGTCAGCTCGCTTCTCGACTTGTCTCTTCCTCCCCAGTTCGGAAGCCCTTAGGTGGTGGTAGAATTCATGCAAAATCACAAAGGGGCTCGTTATGTATTCACCCTTCGACAAATAGATGCGCTTCTCATTCTGCACGTAACAGGCCACAACTCGCCTGTGCCGCTTCACCGTCCCTACCTTCAAGTCAGGTTCACTGATTCCGTAGTAGTCCGAGAGGAGCTTCAAAGCAAGCTCAGTCTGTCCATCAATTATGAGACTGACAACTTTCGCACGGAGCAGCCGCTTCGAATCGTTCAGGCCCAGTGAATTCATTGAGAGCCAAGCCGAAGGAACTCGAAAGTGGTATATTTCAGTTGGCCGTTGGGTAGAAGACGGATGATTCTGCGTTGAAGCGGAAATTGATGGACATACTGGCCTGCCCAATAGATAAATCCTATCCACTTGAACTGTTGGTCTTCGAGGAAAAGGAAGAGATCAGTTCTGGAATGATTACCTGTCCAAAATGCAATCGCTGGTACCCCATCATAGATGAAATCCCACACATGTTACCTGACGAGTTGAGAGAATGGAGCGAAGACTTGCCATTCCTGCAAAAATGGAAGGAAAAAATTCCGCAGAAGACGCTACAAGAAGGAAAGCCGTTTAACCTGCAATCATAATATGCGGGTGTTGTGTTGAAATGGCAAAGCAATTTATCCGAACACCTAACGCCCCCCAACCAATGGGGCCTTACTCTCAGGGAGTCAAAGCAGGCAATTTTCTGTTCGTGGCCGGGCAGGGACCAAACGACCCTAAGACCGGGCAGATGGCAGGTGAGGAAATAGAAAGTCAAACGCATCAGACATTAACGAATATCAAAGGTATTGTGGAGGCGTCAGGCCTTTCAATGCGTGACGTGGTCAAAGTGTCCATCTTTCTGAAGACCGTGGATGATTTTAAGAAGATGAACGAGGTCTACATGACCTTCTTCCCCGAGAATCCACCAGCAAGGACTACCGTCGAGGCGAAACTACCTGCACCAGGTATGCTCATCGAGATTGATGTCGTCGCATATAGGGAATAATTCATCTTTATCTCAACCAGCGGGTCTGTGCAAGGTCGAAGTTAAGCTCGAGAACGTTCGCCGAAATGGCTTATTTCAACTAGGACGTAGGTAGTATCTGGGAAAACCAAGATTTGCCGGGAATCACTCTCATCGACTGTCAAACCGCGGGAATATCCGGGGACATGCTGCTCGGCGCTCTGATCGATGCCGGAGCGAATGTTCAAAGCATCCAAAAAATCTTGGAATTGATTCCCAGACATTATTCGAAGTGCAAGTCTCTTCGGTTTGAGACAAGAAACGTAACCAAACAGGGCTTCAGAACCTGTGCAGTTGATTTCACAATCTCGGAGGAGGGAGGAGAAACCAAAGCCCAAGAACTCATTCAGTCAACTCACGCGATTGCACATGCATCAAACCTAAGCGAGAAAGCGAAGTCTTTCGCGGTCGGTTCCATCGGAATCCTTGCTGACGTTGAGAGTAAGCTTCACGGCGTCGAACTTTCGAGAGCACATTTGCATGAGGCGGGTTCGACTGACACTTTAGCGGACGTTTTTGGTGTTGCTGCTGCGTGCGACTCGCTAGGGGTTTTTGGAGGTGAAATATGTTCCACTCCTGTGGCAGTCGGCGGTGGTTTGGTTGCTTTCTCTCACGGAACCCTCTCAACGCCAGCGCCTGCGGTTCTGGAGATAGCCAGGCAAAGTGGGATCCCCATTATGGGGGGCCTTGAAGCTGAGGAACTCGCGACTCCAACCGGCATATCGATGCTTGCCTGCTTGACAAAGAGATTCCTCGAAACATATCCGCCTATGGTTCCTGAGAAAGTCGGTTACGGTGCCGGTCGTAAGGAGTTGACTAAGACACCGAATTTGCTCAGAGTCGTCATTGGGCATGCAATCGCCGGGAGGTTCGGGTCTGAAACGGTTCAGGTGCTCGAGACGAATCTCGACGACCTAGCTGGTGAGACGCTGGGATACGCCTTACAGCGAATTCTCGAATCTGGCGCAATGGATGCGTGGATCACCCCGGCAATATTCAAGAAGACACGCCCTGGTCATGTTCTGCACGCGATTTGTGAAATAGGTGATGCACAGAGAATCGCTGAGATCATGATTAGAGAGACAGGGACGCTGGGTGTTAGATTTCAACAGTGGAATCGGTTCACCTTGCAAAGGGAGGTTGAAACTATTAAGATGGAAATTGCGGGCAGGGTATTTGATGTGAGGGTCAAGATTGCGAAAGACCGATCAGGTAACATTGTAAGAGTAAAGCCTGAGTTCGAAGACATTCGTTCGATTGCCGAGACGCTCTCCATACCCGCCAGAGAGGTGTCGGATATTGCGATGCGAGAGGCGATCCAATCGCAGGCTGGAAGGAAGGGCGATACCTAGGCTCGACGCTTAGCATATTGGACGAGTTTGAACGCTGGCAACACACTTCCTGCTAGCAGGGCGGTCAACTATCCCGGTCGCTTCCTGTCTTTCTTTTCATCCCTGCTTTCCAGAACTCGCCCACACTTGGCGCAGAACTTCGCTTCGACCAAGTTCTTGTGCTTGCACACAGGGCAAGTGACTGACGGCGCAACCACTAATGCAGATTTCGCCTTTACGAAAACAACATCACCGATCTTTTGGATGTCTTCGAATGAGAGAAACGATTCTTCCTCTTCGCCTGACTCGATGACCAACGCTAACCGACCGTCAGATGACCACGCAAAATCCTTGGTAACACCCAATTTCCTAGCCTCGGTATCGACTACTTCTTTGCCGACTACTTCTTCACGCCTTCGCCACTGCACCAAAGCTAAAGCCTCAATCGCTCGTGTGGTAGTGGGCTGCTAGAGTATTTAGCATTGTGCGGCTCAATCCTCCTTTGACGTTCTGAACTTGGATGGGCCGGACTTGACGAAACAATATGGAATCCTCTTACCTCCTAGAATGGCCGAAGGAGGGCTCCGGCTCCTGCGTAAGCTTTCGCTTGTTGATAATGGGCGCCAATTTCAACGAACTGATCGGGGCATTCTCGTGCCACTAGTGCGTACTCTGACGGACAACGAAGGCGTGCTATTAAGGGAGCAAATAGGTGAGGTTAAGACCGAACTGTCCTCCTTCGAAGAAGCGAGGGAGAAAGAGAGAACCCTTGAGGCGGCTCTTCGAGGTCAAATCCCGGACGAACTTATAGCAAAACTACCTCGCTCTTTTGATGTAATCGGAGACATCGCTGTCATCGAACTACCCGAAAGTTTGGAACAATTCTCAGAAGTCATTGGACAAGGAGTCCTGAAAATCAACCCGCACATCCGACTAGCGTTAAGAAGAACCAGCCAAGTTCAGGGTACATTCAGGACACGTGGATTCGAAGTCATAGCTGGGGGTGGCGGCACAGAAACAGTCCACCGCGAATTCTCATGCCGTTACCGACTAGACGTTTCGACGGTCTACTTCAACCCAAGGCTTTCCCGTGAACGAATGCGGATCGCGCAACAGGTAATGCCCGGTGAGTCGGTTGTAGATATGTTTGCTGGCGTTGGTCCATACTCTGTACTCATCGCAAGACTGCACCCTCAGTCGACTGTGTATTCCGTCGACATCAACCCTTCAGCTGTAAAGTACCTCAAAGAGAACGCATTTGCAAATCGCGTTGCCGACCGTATAAGTCCTGTGCTCGGGGACGTTAAGGAATTGGCACGAAAGGACTTGCGGGAAATTGCCAACCGCGTGATAATGAACCTTCCGTCTGAAGCTAGCAACTACATCCCGGCCGCATCCCAGATTCTCAAAGAGGAAGGAGGGATGATACACTTCTACGCGTTCGCAGGGCGAGAAGAAAACATCAAGACAATCGTTAAGTCATTCCAATCGACTGTCGAAGCACAGAACAGGAAGTTAAGATTGGTACAGTTCTGTAAGGTGATCAAAGAAGTTGCACCAAACCGAGTGCAGGTGGCCATAGACGCGCTCGTGAGCGCTAGAGTTCCACGGTGATACGTACGCACAACTTTGTGTCCGAATGAGTTAGAGCATCGGTAAGTTCCCGGTTAAGGTCGCGTGCAGCCTTATCCGCCCTGACCATAATGGTGCGACTCGAAGCATATGATGACTTTCTGCCAACGGATTCGCTCGAATGGTTGAAAGTGAGTTTGGAGCTACCCCTTCCCTCGATGAACTCAACAATTCCGTCAGCTTCAAGTTGAACCTGTATTCTGGATTCATTGTGCCTGCACAGATCTCTGAAAATATCGGAAAAGTCCTGCGGGCCTTTGTCGGCATTGACGCCGATAACGCAGTCGCCACGGCAAGTTAGCTCCGTGTCTTTTGTAATCTCGAACGTAGTTGAATGCGTCGCCAGCACGTTTGGATGGCCTTGCGCATGTAATTCCTCGACACTTCTCAAAGTGGTCTAAGCCTGTTTGGAGACAAGCCCTTGAATCTTTATTGGCTCGTTAATGTGCTTACGGGCCGAAAGAATTGATGGACTTTGCCGAATTAAGGCGGCAAGCAATAGACGAGCTCAGACGCGAGGGAATTCTACGGACCGCGGAAGTAATTAGCGCAATGAGCAAGGTTCCACGCGAAGAATTTCTACCCCCTGAGGTTAGGTCGTATGCCTACGCCGACTCTCCAATACCCATTGGGCACGGCCAAACGACGAGTGCCCTCCACATGACTGCGCTATTCTGCGAATTTGGTGAAATGAAACTTGGCCAACGCGTTTTGGAGGTCGGCGGTGGTTGTGGTTACATGAGTTGCGTGTACGCGGAAATAGTCGCCGCTTTCGAACGACCGAAGGAGGCCTGGGGACATGTGTGGTCGGCAGAGATTGTACCAGAGCTGGCTGAGTTTGGAAGGAAGAATGTGGAACGCTTAGGATACGCCGATAGAGTGACCTGTCTAGAAGCAGACGCCTCCGAGGGTTTGGAAGGACAAGCGCCGTTCGACCTAATTATAGTGACGAGTGCTGCGCCTGAAGTCCCGTCCGAGCTCACAAACCAAATCAAAGTAGGGGGCACGCTTCTCATCCCTGTGGGCGGAGCTCAGTTTTACCAGGAATTGATCAGGATAAGGAAAAACAAGGACGGTCGCCTTTCGCGTGAAAACTTGGGCGGAGTCGCGTTCGTCCCCATGAGGGGGAGGCGCGGTTGGAATCGTTAGGCAGATGCAGAGAAGGATTCCGAAACGGAAAGAACTACGTACCGCGTCTTAACTAAAGTAAGACTCAAGTGTTTTTTTCGGTGGAGGGGAGGTTGTGACTGTCGTCATTCTTGACACTGCCTTTCGGACGCGGTCCTCGGAAAAGTCGCGTTCACCACACAGAAAGGAGACAGCCTTCTCTTCATCAGGTTTCGACCACTTGAGAGAATAGTCAGTCGTTACGTCTGGTTGGAGGAATATTTTCCGTATAATCTCCGGAGCCGGATAGATTGTTATACTTGGATTGCTTGCCATGGCTTTTTCGAGATTGCCGTGTTCGTGGATTAGTTTCAGGGCGGTTTTGGGACCGATACCCTTGACGCCATCTGGGTCGAAGTCTGTCCCTATCAGTATGCCCACATCGACAAGTTGCTCTCTTGTAAGTGAGAGCTCTTCGAGCACTTTTGCCAATTCAATGAGTTTCGGTTCAACCTCGACGTAGGCATCTCTACGCGGCAGTTTTCTGCGGCCTGTGATGGCAAGGTTCTTCACCATTCTTGGAGCTCCGAAAAGTAATGAGTCGTGATCTTGAGAAGCAACGGCCCAGACATCGCCTCGTGATGATATGATTGAGGCTTGGGCTTCTCCTTCTGAGGGGGCCTGAACCCAAGGGACGCCGAGGGCATCCAAGAGTTTCTTTGCGTCCCCGACCATGGTATCCTTGAGTTGTGAGGTGGCTTGGGCGTATGTTCTCGCCTCTTCCAATTTTCCTTCCTTGAGCGCCCGTTCGTAGCGCACCACGGCTTCCTCTTTCACCTGCCGTCGCCTGCGGATCTCAAGTTCCTTCAGTTCCGGGGGTTTGCCATCAAATACGAAGGCGAGCTTGATTCCTTTCTCAGCAAGGTTTGTCGTTCTGTAGAGTAAGCCACTGAGGTGGCTTGTGACTCTCCCCCGCCGATCTTTCAGTGGCGTCCCGTCGGGCTGCCGGATTATGGCAAGGAACTGGAATAACGCGTTGTACGCGTCCACCGCTAGCGTCTTGTTCGATAGATTGTCGAGGGAGGTCACTTGCTCTGGAATAATGTCGGCTAAGTCAACACCCAAGAGTTGCCACTGCCCCAGTATGCTCTGGGGTATACTCTTTTCTTTCTTATTACAAAAGTTGTGTGGCGCGTCTGACGGGCCTGGGTGGGAGAAGGCTTCTTCTAGGTATGAAGCCCTTCTCTGCTTCTGACGATGATTTCGCGAAGCTCTCCTTTGATGAATATCTTGATGATATTCCATTTACCGTGAACGAAGTGTTGCTCCAGGATTGCGGATCTGCGTACTTCTGATTCAAGTCGCATTGGGCTATCTGCGCCTTTGCATAGAAGCGCTCGTTCATGCTAGATTAGCCATTTAGACTGCCACAACGCAAAACTCAGAATTAGGCTTGGAGGCTAGCGCACTGTTGTGATTGACTTTCACGTGTCTGCGAAGGCCTCGTTTATTGACGTTGAAGCATCCCCACTGGCCGGTTCCGGTTGGGTTTCCGTTTCTCGTTCACGTCCGGCTATCGCATAGGACTCTGGTAGGGCTTCAGAAGTGAATAGGTTGACTAATGTGTTCGGGCTTGCTTCACCGCTTAACCGGCCTACCCTGCCTTTCAAGTGCCGCCATTTCAACTGTGTTCGGCCACTCTTAGAATTGTAAATTATCCCCAGAACATTCGATACTCTAGTGAACCTGATCTCGCGTATCTGTTGGAGAGTCTCCTTGTCTTCGGCCTCAACATACATCGTGCCTTTGTCTGAGGGTCGCTCAGGGTAGATGGTCTCGTCCTCATCCATGTCGAGCGGAATGTAGGTTTGACATGTGCTCATAATCATGAAACGCCGAAACCTATCGAGATCGCAAACTGAGTCTATTTTGACCAATGTTATGTCACTACGGTAGGCTGGGATTAGCTACCGGATTGTCAACAAGCTCCTGTTTGAATTTGTCGGTTTTCTCTTCGATTGACTTCAGACGGGCTGAGACACTGCGAATTAGCTGAAACTAACAATCAATTTATAACCTTCAGAGCTGTGCGTGTGGGAACCCGAAGTGCCTGTGAATGAGTGCTACTACCACCTTGTCCAGCGAAAAGGGCATTCGCATGCCCACGTGTACGTGGTGCGCGCGAACTATACTCCCTGGCGAGGGGGCGGTCAAGTTTCCTTGCCCCAGTTGCGGCGAAGTGACAATCTGGCGCTGTGAGAAATGCCGAATGTTCGGCCGGCCTTACCGCTGCGTTAAATGCGGTTTCACGGGCCCATGAGACTTTTCGATTGGTTGAGAACTCATGGCGAAGGTACTTGCATCAATCAAGATTTTTCCAAAAGATGCAAATATCGACCTAGGCCCTTTGAAAACGAAGATTCAAGCCTCTCTACCGGCGGGTTCTACCGTTCAGAGGTTCGAGGAAGAGCCTATCGCTTTTGGGCTGGTCGCATTGATTGCGCACGTTCTTCTTCCGGAAGATGTTGAGGGTAAAATGGATCAGGTCGAAGAAGCTTTGCGTTCGGTGGACTCGGTCAGCGAAATACAGGTCCTACGCGTCGTTCGCTACTGAAACTGTTACTTTAAGTAACATTTATATCGGCGCTTTGTTACCGTAAGTAACAAAATCCCGGGTGGATACGAGCATGAATAAATTAACACGCCATCCAATCATGTCGAGAACTGTGCCGGTAGGTGCTGGATACTACAAAAGGGATTTTAATAGCCAGACTCAAGGTCTGAGAAGCACGACTCGTACTGGAATCCGGTTGAAGGAGTCAAACCAATGAGCAGTAAAGAATCATCCTTGAGAGTTGCCGATGCCAGACAACGTGACGTTGGTCACGGCAAAGTCCGCATAGACAATGACACTATGCAGAAACTGGGCATCACAGCCGGTGACTTCGTCGAGATACACGGCAAGAAGATGACCGTCGCCGTAGCCTGGCCAGCCTACGCTGAAGACCAAGGCCAGGAAATCATTCGAATGGATGGTTTGATTCGAAGAAACGCCGGTGTAGCCCTCAATGAGTATGTTAGCGTGAGGAAGGCAGACGTCAAGGACGCTCAAGCAATAATCTTCGCGCCCACCGATGTCCGCTTGAGCGTTGATGAAGAGTTCGTTAGTTTTGTGAAACGCCGATTCATGGATATGCCTTTCATCGAAGGAGACATGACGCTGCTTTCGATCTTCGGAAGCGCCGTACCATTAATTGTTACACGAACCCGGCCGCACGGCCCCGTCAAAATCATTGAAACGGCACATGTGCAGGTTCTAAGTGAGCCGACACCGGAGAAGAAAGGAATTCCCATAGTCACCTACGAGGACATAGGCGGCCTCCATGAGGAGATTCAGCGCATCAGAGAAATGGTTGAACTTCCACTTAGGCACCCTGAACTCTTCCAACGGTTAGGCATCGAGCCGCCCCGGGGTGTATTTCTGTACGGCCCACCGGGATGCGGTAAGACCTTGCTAGCCAAGGCCGTGGCCAACGAGTCTGACGCTAACTTCTATGTGATCTCCGGCCCGGAAATCATGTCCAAATTCTACGGCGAATCAGAGGCTAGGTTGCGCGAGATATTCCAGAAAGCCCAAGAAACTTCCCCGAGCATCATCTTCATTGATGAAATGGACGCCATCGCGCCCAAGCGCGAGGAAGTCACCGGAGAGGTTGAAAGGCGAGTTGTTGCCCAGCTCCTGTCGCTCATGGACGGTATGGGTTCTCGGGGAAACATCATTGTCATCGGAGCCACAAACCGCCCGAACGCAATAGACCCCGCCCTACGCCGGCCAGGAAGATTTGACCGTGAAATAGAAATCGGTGTCCCAGACAAGGCGGGACGCTATGAAGTTCTCCAGATCCACACGAGAAACATGCCGTTGGCGGAAGATGTTGACCTGAAGCGGCTGTCAGATGTGACTCACGGTTACACGGGAGCCGACATGGCCTCTCTCTGCCGGGAGGCAGCGATGAAAGCGCTGAGACGATACATACCTGAGTTCAACCTTGAGGAAGAACGGATACCACCCGAAACCTTGGAGAAGATGGTCGTCAAAATGGACGACTTCCTATCCGCCTACAGGGAGATCACGCCGACCGCCATGCGTGAGGTGTACGTGGAGGTCCCGCAAGTTCATTGGAACGAAGTCGGCGGCTTGAAAATGGTTAAGCAGGAACTAATGGAATCGGTTGAGTGGCCGCTCAAAAAACCGGAAGTATTCAAGAAGATGGGCATTAAACCACCCCGGGGAATCCTACTCTATGGGCCACCTGGATGCGGAAAGACACTCTTGGCAAGAGCGGTGGCGACAGAAAGCGAAGCCAACTTTATCTCCATAAAGGGGCCCGAGATATTCTCGAAGTGGGTTGGAGAGTCTGAGAAGGCAATTCGCGAGGTTTTCAGGAAAGGCCGAACCGCAGCACCCGCCATAATCTTCTTCGACGAACTCGACGCTATAGTGCCAAGGCGTGGGGTGGGATACGGTGACTCTGGAGCAAGCGAACGCGTCATCAGCCAACTGTTGACTGAAATCGACGGCATCGAAACTCTCCAAAACGTCCTAGTAATCGCTGCAACGAACCGCCCCGACATGCTAGATCCAGCCGTCATGAGGCCAGGCAGGTTCGACCGATTAATCTACGTGCCCTCGCCGGATTTCGACTCTTTGAAGGAGATCTTCAAGATTCATGCAATCGCAATGCCCCTATCCAGAGACGTAGTACTTGACGAGCTGGCTAGGAAAGCCCAGGGATACTCTGGCGCGGACATCGAAGCAATTTGTAGGGAAGCCGCCATGAACGCGCTGAGAGAAGACATTGAGTGCACTGAGGTTTCGAGGCGAGACTTCGATGTGGCGATGGAAAGAGTAGGTCCGAGCATAACCGTAGACGACGACGCATGGTACCAGAAGTTCTCGAAGCGGCTTAGGAGAGAAAGAGCCTCCGCCCCAACACCAGTCGCGTAGAGCAAAGAAACTGACGGTGTCAAAATACTTGCAAAAAGTGTGGGGTCCCCGCCCCTTACACCTCCTAGTACTAGACGTCATAGGACGAAAAGGTCCAATGACGGACGACGAGTTGCTTCGAGAAATACGGAACGGCAAAGAGGACCTCAGCTTTCGCGAGATGAATCGAATCCTAATGAAACTGGAAGTTACCGGAATAGTAAGGGTCTCTCGGCAGATGAAGGGCAAACGCCGGGTCGAATTAGCGGAAGAACAAACACAGACATAATTGCCTCAAGTTCGACATCTTTGCCTCTCCTCTACCCAACCGTGCATTGGCACGGCATGATTGTGGAAGCGAACCTTGCCCGCGAACTCAGCTGATATAGCGATCGTTGGATGTGGGGTAAGCGGAGCAAGCGCAGCTATCGCCGCCGCCCAGCAAGGTCTCTCGGTCTCCATCTTCGAAGAACACGAACAGGTTGGCGAACCGTCCCATTGCTCCGGCCACGTTGGAATTCTTGCCTTCAGAAGATTCGCCCCTGACATGCCAACAAGGATCATAGAGAATGAGATCAAAGGCGCAGTCCTCCATCCACCAAACGGAAAGCCGCTAACACTCTATAGGACGAAACCGGTTACATGGGTTCTGAATCGCGCGGAATTCGACAGGCACCTAGCTTCTTTAGCAGTTAAACGCGGAGCGGAACTGTGTCTGAAGTCCCGCGTCGAGAGTTTCGAGCGTTCTGGAGGAGAACTAAAGTTCAGGACTGGGGGCCGGAACGGGGGTGAGTTTTCTTGCAAGATGCTAATTGACGCGAGTGGCTGTGGAGCAGCTATTTCGAAATACGTTGGCCTCGCGAAACCCGGGAGAGGAATTCTTGTGAATTCAGCCCAGTTTAATGTGGAGAACCTAACTGACGTAGATGAAGACTTTGTTGAGGTTTATTTCGGCCAAGGCTTTGCGCCGGGTTTCTTTGGTTGGATCATACCCCGCCGCGATGGCTCGGCAAAGGTTGGAATAGCAGCGGGAGGGCGTGCTAACGTTCGGCAATGTTTCGAGCACTTCATTCACCGGCACCGTGTGGTATCAGCGAAGCTCAAACACGCGAAACCTACAACGGCCCCTATGTACCACCCCATCCCTGTAGGCGGGGCGGCAAGCCGGACGTACGCTGACAATATCCTAGCTGTGGGAGACGCGGCATCGCAGGTTAAACCAACGACAGGAGGGGGCATTGTATTTGGCCTGGCCTGCGGGCAGATTGCTGGTGAGACTGCTGCAGGAGCCCTAGAAGCGGGAGACGTGTCTTCGTCTAACCTTAGAGCCTATGAGAACTCGTGGCGACGATTAATCGGGCTCGACCTAACCGCCATGTCGTGGCTCCGTAGGCTGCTCTACAGATTACCCGACCAGCAGCTAGACCGCATCTTTAGAATTTCAGCGGAGTTAGCGGCGGATGATGTTCTCAACAGAACGGCGGACATCGACTTCCAAGGCAGAACGTTACTATCCTTGGCTCGGGACCCGCGCCTCTTCATAACCCTCGTTTCGGCATCCGTTCTTTCAGTTCCCTCACTAATTGGAACCGGAGCACGTAGAACAAGAAGCTGAGCCCCCAACGGAGTTGAATCAACTTCCCCTCCGCCAGAGCACGCCCCTGAAACATCAACAGCGACCGGAAATTCCTTCTGAACTGCAACACGAAACTACCGGAACCCCTCTCCCTGCCACCTCAATCTGATGAGAAAACAGTACCCACTAAGGGTTCAGTGCGTTACCATCGCAAGTGCAACTAGCGCTCCGATAGCGATACCCAACGCCACCTCAGAGGGCGTGTGGCCGAGCGAATAATGCACGGGGGGCGTCCTGACATGTGCTAGCCGGATAATCTTGTTTATCGTTCTCCCCTCATCGCCAGCTGTGCGACGGACTCCTAACGCGTCGCGTATGACGATGACCGCAAGAACAGCAGCCACTACGAAAGTCGGACTTCGCCACCCCTCAGTTTGGAGGATAGACACGAAGAGAGCCGTCACGGTCGCGCAATGCGTACTCGGCATGCCACCCGTCACCACAGTGTCCTCCCAACGAAGGCGAATATGATGACGCAGTCTAATGAGCAGGAGCTTCAAGCCCTGCGCGGCGATGAACGCAATCGTCACCGTAACAAGGAGAACAGGAACGTCCATGGCTTCGCCGCACGGATAGCACGATAAAAGTATTTGTGCACATTGGGGTATTCTAAATTAGATTAGCCTGATGAAACAGGCGAACCGTCAGCCTGTCAGGTGCGGGGTGATACTAGCAATGACAGGATTCTTGTATCCCACCGCTGACCAAGGCGGGACATAACAAATTGCAGGCTTGTCTTACCCCGCCATTTCTGAAATCCGTTTGGGTTAAGCCTTCGACTGACTACGACTTGCTTATCGCATTTTCATTAAGTAGCTCGCACAATTAGATACGTTGGGGTCTATAATTTGATGATGTCAACGCACATGGCGTACGGCTTTGTCACAGGATATGTCCTTTCGGTTGCATTTGCCATGTGGATTGCTCCGTCCACTTATCCGGTCCTAATGCCCGCGACGGCCATCTTAGCGCTTGCAGGAGCCATCGGTGCGATCTTCCCTGATATTGATCAGGCAGAATTCTGGGCGCCCAGATCAATTGGGAAGTACTTTACCCACAAAAAGACACTTCACTACATCACAGGTTACCTGATCTTAAGCACTATCCTAGTTATCTTGGCAATCTTCTTTCAGAAATATGTATTCTGGCTTATCGCCGGCGCGTGCTGGAGTTTTGGAGCTTGGACTCATTCTTTAATGGATCCGCTGGACGGATGGAGAGATGACCATCCCGATGAAGGAATTTACGAGCATATCACACGAAAATGGTTACCGTCCAAGCGTCTTATTCATTTCGCAGGGATGTGGGAGTGGGTTCTTCAGGCATTCGCGGGAGTATGGTTCATAGCGATTTCAGCTAATCTTTCTCAGCTACTCATTCCCGGCTGGCAATTTGGAACACTAGCATACCTGGGCATATTCTCAATTTCAGCTGTGTTCGACGCAAGGCATAGAGCGCCAAAGAGGCAACCTAGGGAGTTGCCTCACATCCGCTTGCTTACGGGTTCAGCTGTCATCCATACTAAGAAGAGAACACAAACTACCTCATGCCCGACTTGCAGCAAACCTGTTCCAAACGGGGCCCCGATATGCCCATGGTGCAGAATCCGTCTAATCTGGAAATCACCTGAGTTGAGCTAGCCCTCACTCCGACATCTTATGTTTTAGAATCTTGCCGGTAAGTCGCTGCGGAAATCCCCTTTCCCGATTGATGACGGTAGCCAATCATTAGATTGGCAGTTCAGGTTTTCCCCAATTGCTTCACCGCATTTGTGAAGGCAGGGACCGCTTGGTATAGGTCTGCTACGATGCCGTAGTCGCTGAATTCGAAGATTGGGGCCTTGGGGTCATTATTCACCGCAACGATAATTCTGCTGTTCCTTATTCCAGTCAAGTGTTGGATCTGTCCTGAGATTCCTAAGGCAAAATACAACTTCGGACTGACTTTTTGGCCTGAGAGGCCTATGTATTGTTCTTCGGGGAGCCAGCGCAAGTCTTCAGCAATCGGCCGGGAACAGCCGACGACGCCGCCAACAGCCTGAGCGAACTGTTCGATTACGGTGATATCCTCTTTCTTTCGCACCCCACGCCCAAAGGCAACAATCACTGGCGCGTCGGATAGTTTGACCCCTTTCGCAGGTTTCGGCTTTGTTTCGACAAGTTTTGTGCTGGGCGGCTTGATTTTGGGTTCAACTTTGATGACCTCACCCTTGCGCGAGGCATCTGCTGGCAGCTGCGAGAATAAGCCCTTAGGGATCGTGGCGATTTGTGGCTTCGACTTTGATACCTGGGTCTCCACCAAGTTGCCGCCCCAGGTTATTCGATCTGTGAGAATGTAGTTTTTCTCAGCGTCTGGCTCCAGCTTTGTCGCTTCTGTTACGCAACCAGTCTTGAGTCGTTCTGCCAGACGGGGCGCGAATTCTAATCCGCTACGTGTTGCACCTATCAGAAGAATGTCGGGTTTGTGCTCGATCACAAGGGCCTCTAGAGCGTCGGTATAAATGTCCACTTGGAACGTCTTCAAAGCCGGGTCGGACGCCGAGAACACTTTGTCGGCGCCATGTTGAATCAGCATCTGAGCATCATCACCAGTTGAGACTGCGGCTAAGTAGGTCCCAAGTTGGTCAGCTAGTGCTCTTCCTTTCCCTAGGAGTTCGAGCGCCAATTGTGGTAATTCGGAAAACACCCAGACGCCCTTATTTTCCTGCGCCATGCTAGCTCGCCTTCAAAACTCCCTCTTGGACTAAGGCCTTGACAAGCTTAGGCGCAATCTCCTTGACATCTCCCTGAAGGACGACGCGCTTCCTCTCCCCAACGGAGACAGTGCTCCGGAGAACTTCGACGAGCGAGCCGTTGAAACCAAGCTCCTCCGGTCCTAAGTGCAGGTCCTCTGCCGTCCAAGTGTACATAGGCTTCTTAGACGCAGCCATGATGGCCATGAGTGTTGGAAGTCTTGGCTCATTGATTTCCCTCACCACACTGATTAAGCAAGGGAGCCTCCCCTCCACAGTCTGCCGTTCGTTCTCAAGATCCCTTTCCACAACCACTTTCTCCCCTTCCAGAGTAACCTTGGTGGCGTAAGTTATCTGGGGAAGATTGCACATTTCGGCAATCCTTGGTCCAACCTGGAACGAGAAGAGATCCTCGGAGTATGCGCCGCACAGAACTAGGTCGTAATCAAGGATATTCGTAATGGCGGCGGCCAAAACGTTCGCTGTTGCGTGGGCATCAGAGCCTTCGAAGAGTGGGTCGCTTAGCAAGCAGGCTTCGTCGGCACCCATTGCCAAGGCTTCCCTCAAAGCCTCTTTTGCGTCCGGAGAGCCCATGCTCACGGCCGTGATTTTTCCGCCATGCTTCTCCTTAATCCTGACTGCTTCTTCTATGGCGTTCTTGTCAGTTTCACTAATGACTCGGGGAACACCCTGCGTGATTATGCTCTTGGTGCTCCGGTCCACTTTCAGTTCGGCCGTCTGAAGAACCTGTTTCACAAGCACGATGATGATTACCATCGTCTATCACAGAATGAATTCTTTCCCTCAACCAACACTCGGATTAAAATGTTAAGAAGCTTCGATTTGCTCTGCAACGAGTTCAGCGATATCGTTCACCGCAATGGCGCTTTTTGCACCTAAGGTAACTGATGCGTCCTCGAGCATCGAAGTGCAGAAGGGACAGGCAGTGGCTAGGACATTCGCGTTCGCTTGTTGCGCCTCCTCGAACCTGATTACGCCTACCTTCTTTTTCTGTTCAACTTTGTACCAGAAGTTTGCTCCTCCGGCCCCACAACAGAAGCTGTTTTCATGCGACCTAGCCATCTCCTTCAGCTCAATCCGACCCAGAGAGGACAGGATTTCTCTGGGCGATTCATAGACCCCGTTATACCTTCCGAGGTAGCATGGGTCATGAAACGTGATGGTTCTCTCTGAACCTTGCCTAAGCTTCAACTTGCCAGTTGCAATGAGCTGGGTTATGAACTGTGAATGGTGTACGACCTGGAAATCAGCGCCGAATTCCGGGTATTCGTTCTTGAAAGTGTTGAAACAATGGGGGCACTGAGTGAGAACCAGTTTAACGTTATATTTCTTGAAAATGTCCATGAGCTCTATGGCAGCTTGCTGAAAACGCCCCTCCTCCCCCAATCTGCGAGCCACTTCGCAATTGCATTTCTCCTCGTTTCCAAGCACGGCGAACCGTACGCCTGCTGCTCTCAGAATCTTCACCATCGCTCTGGAAACGTTTTGGTTTCTGGGATCATACGAACCAGAGCAACCAACCCAGTAGAGGACATCGAATTCAGGTTGTTCCTTCACTGTCTTTACGTCGAGACCGTCAGCCCACTTCAGACGGTCCCCTTGCGAGAGGCCGTAGGGGTTCGAAACGTTGTTCAGGTTCGTCAGCAGATCCCTCTTCCCCCGGTCAAGTTTTCCTTCACCGACCAGATGCCTTCGCATATCCACTATTGCATCGACGTGATCGATGAGCACTGGACACTCACTTACGCACGCTCTACAGGTTGTGCACGCCCAGAGCTCTTCCGGGTTCACAACATCGGGCACCACTATTCTGCCACCGTCAGTTCCCCTTTGAGCTAACATCACGTCTCTGAGTTTGAGAATAAGCTGCATCGGCGAAAGCAGCGTCCCGGCTGCAGTCGCGGGACAGGAGTTCGTACACCGTCCGCACGACGTGCATGAATCAAACGAAAGTCTTTGTTGCCAAGAGAAGTCGCTGATGGCTGCAGCTCCCACTTTAACGTCGAAGTTGCCTGACGCCATAACTTGTTTCAATTCAAAGGGCGTGCTGAGTTGACCCTTTGGTCGCGAGCGCTGGAAGAAGGCGTTGAGCGGAGAGGTAATTATGTGGAAGAGTTTCGTGTACGGAATACTCGCAACGGCCGTAAACGCAAGCAGCGCATGAAACCACCATAATCCCCTGTAGAATGGTATAACGCCCTGTGGATCAAACCCGCGGCTTTCCAGAAAAAGCGCTACTTGGTATCCGACGAAAGACCAAGGAGCCCAAGCAGGCTTATCGACCGCAAGTCGGATTCCCTCCATCACATACCCCGTTATCAGAATAACTAACAGAATCGAAAAGATGAAAACATCATCTCGGGATGTCGGCAGATTAGGCGGCCTGGAAAACGTTCGCCTGTAAATCGCGAAGAGAAACCCCGCTATAGCCACAAGGCCGAAGGCATCCAAGAATAGTTCATAGAAGAGGTAGAAGTTGCCAACCAAGATCTGGAAGCCGAAGAAGGTCTCGAATAAGTCGAAATCGAGGAATACCAAAAGTGTGCCAATGAAGAGTACAAATATTCCAGAATAAATGAGAAGATGCATTGCGCCGGGGTACTTTTTCTTCAAAACTTTTCGTTGCATGAAAGCGTTGATTATAGACTTGACAAGTCGCTCTTTCAGATGATCGAAACTCGGCGGCGGGCTTCCCTTGAAGTAGATCCGCAGGCGCCTGTAGATACCATATAGAAACACAACGGCGAAGCCGGAGACAACGATGTACATGAAAAGAGCGGTAAAAACTGGCATGAGGTCGTAGGTCATGCGATGCGGTTCAACCAACTCGCAACCACCTCGTATCGACCGAAGTAATAGTGCTAAAAGAGGTTTCGCGCTTATTGTATGCGCGTTCCCTGAATATCTATTACGTAGGTGCCTACCTACCGCCTTGGAAAACGGTAGTCACGAATGAGGACCATCAAAGTCGTACAGTACGGTTTAGGCCCAATTGGACTTGGAATCGTTGAAGTTCTTCTTGCCCGACCTTGGATTCAGCTAGTAGGTGCAATCGACGTCGACAAGAACAAAGTTGGGAAAGACGTCGGACAATTACTTGACAGCCCCAAAAACACAGGGGTGATAGTAAGCGACAAAGTAGAGGACGTTCTCAAGAAAACGTCTCCTCAAATCGTTACCCATGCAACCTCCTCTTACATGGAGACAATCCACCCACAAATCGTTAAGCTCATCGAGCATGGGGCAAATGTCGTATCGACTGCGGAGGAACTATCCTATCCCTTCATCAAACACCCTGAATTAGCAAAGGAACTCGATGATAAGGCACGGGACAGGAAGACTGTAGTTCTGGGGACAGGCATCAACCCAGGCTTCCTCCTAGACACTTTAGTCGTTGCATTGAGCGGCGTCTGCCAGAAAGTCAATTCAATTCGGGCGGAACGAGTCGTGGATGCTTCCAGGCGCAGGCTCCCTCTTCAAAAAAAGATTGGAGCAGGGCTATCTCCAAGCGAGTTCGAGAAGAAAGTTGCCGAAGGGACAATAAAACATGTGGGGCTGCCAGAGTCAGTTGGGCTCATTGCTCTAGCGATGGGTTGGAAGGTAGGCGAAATTCAAGAAAGGATTACTCCGGTGATAGCTGAAAAAGAAGTCAAGAGCGATTTTATTAAAGTTCCACCCGGTGCCGTGGCAGGTGTTCGCCAAGTCGCCAAAGGAATCCTTGCGGGGCAGGAATTGGTTGTTCTCGATTTGCGAATGTACCTGGGGGCTCAGAACCCACATGATTCAGTCTTGATAGATGGCATTCCCCCAGTTGACATGAGCATACGCGGCGGAGTGCAAGGAGATCGGGCGACGCCCGCGATCATTGTTAATTCGATTCCGAAAATCATGAGCCTGGAACCGGGGCTCAGGACGATGCTGGACCTTCCGCCAATCCCGCCTTGTCAGAATCTGAACGGCGGGGACCGTTCTGTGATGATGAAAACCTTCTAACAGTCATTTCTAGATGATTTACGCGCCCTTGACGAAATTTTCTACGGTTGAGGTCAGATCCCTAATGTCGTCGTCGGTGTGTGCGTAGCTGATTGCCGCGTGCAACATTTCTGGCATGAGCATCAATATCCCGTTCTCAAGCAGATGCCGGAACAGCTTCATCGAGAGCTCGTGGTCGCATTCCGCGTAACTCCTCGCGTCTTTGATCGGATTCTTTCCAGCGGTGTGTATAGCGGTCAGTGAACCGATTCCAGTTGCTTGCGCCGGGAATGCGTTCTGCTCAAAGATTGAGTTGAGGCTGTCGCGGGCTTCGCTTCCTAGGCGGTCGACATGCTCGTACACGGGTGAATGCTCTAGGATATTGATCGTGGCAAGCCCCGCGGCGAGGGTGATCGCGTTTGCGGCGAAAGTACCTCCGTGGTAAGCATAATCAGGTCCGCTATACTTCGTGTGATCCATCCGCTCCATGACTTCACGCAGTCCGCAAACCGCTCCGATCGGGAACCCGCCGCCGATTATCTTGCCCATCACAGTGATATCCGGCTTGACGCCAAAGTATCCTTGAGCTCCGCTCAGGCCAAGCCTGAATCCTGTAATTACCTCATCAAAAATCAGTTGGGCACCAGTATCATCACAGTACTCCCGCAGTCCTGTCAGAAACTCCTTTTCTGCGGGTATCATTCCGCCCGCGCCTAGGACAGGCTCCAGGATTATGCAGGCTAATTTCTCTCGCTTGACAAGCTTGAGGAATCCGTCGAGATTGTTGTAGGGAACTACGATGGTATCTTGTTGTGAGGCTTTTGTAATGCCGCCTGACAGTGGTTTTTCGAATGGTGGCCTCATTGCAATGTGGAGTGGGTCATACGCCCCGTGCCAACAGCCTTCGAACTTGGCGATTTTATTCCTTTTAGTGAAAGTCCTGGCCAAGCGAATCGCGAAGAAGTTTGCCTCGCTGCCGGAGCTTGTGTATCGAACAAGTTCTGCGCTAGGAACATGTTTTGCTATGGTTTCCGAATGCGTTACTTCTAGTTCATGGGCGAGGCCGAAATGCCAGCCAATCTCCGCTTGCGCTTTGATGGCTTGCATTACAGTTGGGTGGGCGTGCCCCAGAATCATTGCGAAATGCGTGCACCAGTAGTCCGTGAATGCGTTTCCGTCTAGGTCAATCAGTTTCGCACCGCGAGCCTCTCTGACGAAAAATGGGTAGGGCTCGAAGTATCTATTCTTGTATGAAACACCAGCGGGCTCAACGCTCTTAGCACGCTCAAACATTTCACGGGACTTTGGAGTCCGTCTGACATACTCCGACCCTTTCAGAACGACATCAGCCAACGCTACCACACATGGGTGTGCATGAATTGAACTAAATTTCAGGCTTCCGATTGACATCTAACTTTGCTTAGACCTTGTAATAACCGCACAGTGACCGCTATGAAGGTTGGCAGATACAACAAAGAAATATCAAAATGAAAACAGGTTGTGTCTCCCTGTTGGTGCTAGATGCAATGTACGGATCAACGTACGTAAGATGTACCTATTGTGGACAGACAATCCCGCGTGTAACTTCAGCCTGTCCGTATTGCCAGCATAAGTTTCTCCTTAAGGGACTCGGACTCTAGCCGTGATTATTGATCGACTAACGTCGCTTTGTTCGACGCTTAACGAGGAACGCTTCCATCGACAGAACTCCTAGCAGAGATAACGCTATGGCCCATGGTAGAATAACAGTTAACCCAACGCTAGGAAGCATTACTCCACCAACCGGGATATGCGACGCCGCTAGCTTAGTAGGTGGCGTGATTGCTGGGCCCCCAAGGTCAGCAACCGTGCCACTTGAATCCGCCGTCAGCGTTAACGTGATTATGGTTCCTGTGGAATCAAGCGAAGCCGATGGGAACTGAGTCCACGCACCGGACTGAAACTTGTAGTAAGAAAACGCGCCAGCAGGCAACGGCGCCGGCAGAGTCAAAGTGACAGTGACTACCTGACCGATAGATAATCCAACTATTGTAAAACTAAACAGTCCCTGAGGGAACGTTAACCCGCTAGGCGGCGGTGTAGAGATGCTACTCAGGCTCACAGCCGAGAAGGATTGAATTCCACCTGAAAGAATCCCAGGACGACTCAGCAAGGTCAGCGTCGCCGAACCCGACCCTGTAGCGTTCAATGGAAGACCGCGTACTCTTTGTATGTGTTGGTGGGTCTTGCAATGCGCACACGAAATCGTCTTCGATTCATGTTCTTTGACTCAGAGTTGGCGTGAATTTCTCTTGCTTTCTCTAAGCTTGTATCCGTCAACTAAACCTGAGTAATTCAGAAAATCACCCTTGACTAGTCGGAGGAGCGCCTCTTCAATTTCCGAAGTGCTGAAACCTTCTTTGATCCCTAGCGCGACAAGGTCTCGTCTCTCGTAGGTATAATCCGGAATTTCAATCAGCTTCAGGATATCATCTTGGCATTTGACAATTCGCTTATCGTCTAACTTGATTCTCGAGCGCTGGGGAGAGGTTATATTGGCTGCTAGTTCGCGGGCAGTTATTCCTAGTTTTCGGGATACGATTTCCGCGAAAATCTTGCTGGCTCCACGAAACGTGAGAACAATTTTCGGCCTAGCTTCCTCCACAAAACGCAATAATTGGTTGAAGTCTGCATGATCGCTCAACTGGAAAAATCTCCCATCCTCGCCCTCAAGCTTACTTCTCCACCCTGAGACGTTTGCGATTTTGAAATCTCCAAATCGAGTCGCGTCAAAGCCCCTTGGAGCAATCACAATGCACTGAGCGGTTTCGATAATGGTTTGCGCTTCAGGAGTCGAAGCATCAGCATACCTTAGTGCTACCCCGTTCTTCTCGTAGATTTTGTTAACACGACCTATTCGCGGGTGAACTATGACAGGCAATTCGGTCCAGGTATTGAAGATTCTTACAATCTCCTGAGCGTTACCGATAGGGTCCGTCATGAAAGTAGGAATCCTCCTCTCTTTAACGCATTCGAGGGCCCATTTCACCATTTGAGCGACAACAGATTCTCGAGGGGGAAGGGCCTGTGAAGGCGAGGCGGATGTAGTTTCAAGGATGAGGAGGTCGCATGGAGCCACCTCCGCGGAATGGGAGAGAAGGGTATCAACAAAATTGATGTGACTCGCATAAACGGCATTGCCTTCCCCGGTAATGATTTCATATTGGGCAGAACCCAGAACGTGTCCCGCGTCATGCGCTTCAACTTCGATGCCGTCCAGCTTCAAACGGCGACCCAAGCGTACCTGCTGCCAGTTTCCGACGCTGCGGCCACTATCGGCCTCGTAGATCTCACGGGTTTCCAGCGTTGAATACTTCTTGTGAATGGGGAACTGATAGCCTCTGGAATGGTCGTAGTGAGCGTGGGTTATGAAAAGGTCGGGGACAGCAGGGTCGCTTTCAAGGGGGTCGAAAAGCATCTTGGCATTTTCATGGCGCACCACGACGCCATTCGACCAGCGGACCACCGTCTTCAAGTTTGCCTTCCCCGCTAAGCAAAGCGCGACGAGAATGAAAACGAGATCGGTTCGCTGTCTTTTCGATTATTTTTCTTGCGCGGCCACAGTTACTTCTTTCTGTTCTTCTATGTATGCGAGCGCATCCATGGCGGCTTTACAGCCCTCGCCGGCCGCTGTTATGGCTTGTCGGTACTTGGGATCATGCACGTCTCCTGCGACGAATACTCCATCAACCGAGGTTTTCGTCCCCTCTCCAGAAATGATGTAGCCCTTCTCGTCCAGCCGTAGTTGCCCTACGAAGATTTTCGTGTTGGGTTGAAATCCGATTGCGACGAAGGCGCCGTCACAGGCGACGATTGATTGTTCACCCGTCTTTAGGTTTCTGACCCTTACGCCTTCGACTTTCTGCTGCCCCAGGATCTCTTCGGTTACTGAGTTCCAGACGAATTTGATCTTGTCGTTGGATAATGCTCTTCTTTGCATTATCTTACTAGCACGCAGCTCCTCACGTCTATGAATGACGACAACTTCAGTCGCGTATTTCGTTAGGAAGAGCGCCTCTTCGATCGCCGTGTCTCCACCGCCAACAACGACGACACCCTTTCCCCTAAAGAAATAGCCGTCACACGTTGCACAACTGGAAACGCCGCGACCACGTAACTTCTCCTCGGAAAGGAGGCCCAGCCATTTGGCGGACGACCCCGTCGCTATAATAACCGCTTTTGAAGTGTGAACCATGCTCCCGACGTTAACCCGGAAAGGCCTATGCGAGAAGTCTACCGATTCAACATCGTCATCGAGCAATTCCACGCCGAAGCGTTCTGCCTGTTTCCTCATTTCCTGCATGAGGCTGGGGCCTTGTATTCCATCCGAGAACCCTGGAAAATTTTCCACGCCACTCGTGAGCATGAGTTGTCCGCCTGACAGGCGGCCGGCAACGACGAGAGTCTTTACCAGTGCGCGGCCAGCATAGATTGCTGCTGTCAAACCCGCGGGGCCGGAACCGATTATGATTACGTCGTACTCTGCCATCTTGCTTCCGAGCATCATTTCGATTCATGAATTATAAGCCCGACCCTTGACCTACCAAAGGCAAATCTGCTTTTCAAGTTCCGCGTTTCGAATTCAGGCTTCGCTCGCGAACTCGCCCCGTTTCACGGTACGCATGGGTGTGCCAATGAATATGACAATAGTATTAGACAGTCTGTTGAAGAGCCTCTGCCTAAGCTTGCGGCACGGTGGGTAACCCCAACCGATTGCGCAATCTAAAGGAAGTAGGAGCGATTTTCCCACGCTTTGTATCGCTGAAGCTCTTAGGCTGGGTCTTCTTCCCTGAAGGTCGGCGAGTCGAATATTCAGCAACAGTTGCCCAATCGACCTTCCGAAGTACCATTCCGAGAGTGCCCAATAGAGAAAGAACGCCAAGACTGAAAGAGGAGACCAAATTGAGATATCAAACCCTGGTAGGCGTGGCAGAAGGATTGTCGGGACCAATTGCAATTCTATGTCTTCGACTCTGAAGTATGCAAGCATCACGTTGATGATGATGTAATCGATGAGCCAGGCGATGAGGCGCCTTCCCCAGTTTGCGAGTACAATTGAACTGGGTTTAGCTTTATTCATGCCTGAACCAGTTCTTCGGGCCTCTCACAGACCGGTATGGCTGCCAAGTTCTCGGTGCCGTTACTTTCGACGTGGAGCGCGGCGATCTCCCATGACCATGGCCATTACGGCTTTCTGGGCGTGCAACCTGTTCTCGGCTTGTTCGAAGTACAGCGAATAACTCTCATTATCGATTACCTCATCGGTAACCTCTTGCCCCCGGTCTGCCGGACCGCAGTGCATGTACTTACCCTTCTTCGTGAGATCCATCATTTCCTGCGTGCATATCCAGTCCTTGAACTTGTCCTGGTAGGTAGTCGCGCCGGTCTTGTCTAAGGAGCCGCTGTGGGGAGGAAAATAGTTCTTCGGCGACCAGGCCTTCGGGTACACAACATCAGCGCCATTGAAGGCCTCCTTCATATCATTCACTACATGGAACCCGCCGCCATACCTATCCGCATTCGCTTTCGCGGCATCAACCACCACGTCTTCCAGCTCGAAACCTTGCGGGTGCGCGAGAACGACATCCATTCCGAGCTGCGTCCCAATCAGCACCTCACTTTGGGGGACAGCGAGCGGTTTCAGCCCGCCCGAGTAGGCGTAGGAAACGACGAGTTTCTTTCCTTTCAATTTTGGAATGGCGTTTCTCATAGCCTGCGCATCGGCCAGCGCCTGGAAGGGATGATACATGTCGTCCTCCATATTCAGCACTGGGATGGTTGCGTACTTGGCAAATTCCTGAACAACCTTGTGGCCCCTGCCTATGTTCCATTTCGCCGCATCGCCGTAAATTCTGATCGCAATCGCGTCGCCATACCTGCTTAGGACGCGGGAAACGTCAGAGATGGCCTCAGTCTGGTAGGCGACCATATCTTCAGGCAGCGCGGGCGTGTAGACGTCTTGCGGGCTGAGAAAGTGGGCGTGCCCGCCGAGCTGATACATTCCGGCCTCGAAGGAATTCCTCGTCCTGAGCGACCGGTTATAGAACATCATGAAGAGGGTTTTTCCAGGTAGGTAGCGATGTTCCTTACGGGAGCGGAATAGTTTCCTCAACAAGTCGGCTGCATCTAGAACTTCCTTGATTTGCTCTTGCGAGAAGTCATTTGTGTCTAGGAAATGCTTACCTTTCCATTTGCCTACGAACGAAACCAAGTCTGTTACCTCATCGTGCCCTCTATCTGCGGTTATTTGAATTAAGCTCTTGGCATCAGAATTTGTGTTCCAGTCTTTGCGTCAATGGCTTCGGTTAGGCTGCCTAGGGTTGCGATTATTGCTCGTTCGCCGCCGCTTTCAACGAATCTTATTGCGGCCTCGACCTTTGGTGCCATACTTCCTTCTTTGAACTGCCCGTCTCGTAGATAATTCTTCAGCTTGCCTGTGGTCGCTTCTCTAATCAATTCCTGTTTCGGCGTTCCATAGTTGATGTATGCGCCTTCCACATCAGTTAGGATGACAAGGATGTTTGCGCCGATTAAGGTTGCTAGGCGTTGCGCCCCCAAGTCTTTATCGATCACGGCCTCCACTCCGACTGCGTGCCCGTCTTCTTCTATAATTGGGATTCCTCCACCGCCACATGCAACAACAACGAAATCAGCATCCACCAGGGCTCTAATGGCGGAGCGCTCTGCAATTATTTTCGGGTCCGGAGAGGGGACCACGCGTCTGTAACCGCGCCCAGCATCCTCCTTGATGATGAACTCCGGCTTCTGCTCTTTCACTTTAGCTGCTTCCTCCTTGGAGTAAAAGGGGCCGATCGGTTTCGTTGGATTCTGAAAAGCTGAGTCATGCTTGTCGACAATGACTCGCGTTATGATCGTGACAACGTACTTGTCGATTCCGCGGGATTTGAGCTCGTTTCTGAGAGCTTGCTGGATCATGTATCCGATGAAACCTTGTGTCTCAGCGCCACATGCATCGAGTGGAAAAGGTGGGACTATGCTCTTAGCGGCCTCGTGCCTTAGAAGCGTGGCACCGACTTGCGGACCGTTCCCGTGCGTCATGACTATTTTGTACCCACGCTGAATCAGGTCCGCGATCTTCCCTACGGTATCCTTTACGTTGCGGTATTGCTCGTCGAAGGACCCCTTCTGCCCTCGCTGAAGAAGAGCGTTTCCGCCGAGAGCGATCACTATGAGTTTATCGTTCAACCTCACTTCATCTCACGATAACGGAGGCTCAAGGTCCCTCTTTACCCCTTATGAACCTTCATGATTTTCCTCGATTCGGAAAGTTCTATTTAGTCCCCAGGATTGTCGTCGAAGCGAACAGAGGAACTTTTGATGCCGAAAGTTGATTTGGCTGGGAGAGACTTAATCACAACACAAGAGTGGTCTGTTGATGAGCTGAGGGCAACGCTCAAACTGGCGCGGGACCTGAAGGCGAAATATCGGCGTGGTCGCGTTCCACCTCTCCTTCGCAATAAGACGTTCTTCATGTTGTTCTATGCACCGTCGACTAGAACTAGGGCTGCCTTTGAGGCTGGAATGACCTATCTTGGCGGACATGCGCAGTACATTGACGTCTCAACAACTCGGCTCGGGTCGGGGGAAGCTGCCAAGGATGTGGCTAAGATGTATGAGAAATATGGCCACGGGTTGGGGATTCGAATTCTAGATTCAGCGATCGATTACGTTTACGGCGCGGGCGTTTCCGTCGTTCGAGAGTACGCCAAGCACGCTGAGATTCCTGTCATAAACATGGCCTGCTGCACCTACCACCCCACGCAGGGGCTTGCTGACCTGATGACCGTTCAGGAAGCGTTGGGTAAGGTGCAGGGTAAGAAGTATGTCATAATGTGGGGGTACGCAAAGAGCTTCCGAGGCAGATGCAGTATACAAGAAGAGGCATTAATCATGCCGCGTTTCGGAATGAACGTCGTTTTGGCTCACCCCCCGGGCTTCGAAATCGACCCAAAGATTGTTGAGACTGCAAAATCAAACGCCATAGAGGCCGGTGGAAGCTTTCAAGTCTCAAACGATTTGAAGTCAGCAATCGAGGGAGCCCATGCGGTCTTCCCTAGAAATTGGGCGTCATATGAATTGCTTCAAGTTGGGGCAAGTAAGTTTGGGAAGGAAAGAGAGATGGAACTGCATGAGAAGTACCGCGATTGGACCTTTAATCAGGATTTGCTCGATAGGATGGATAGAAAAGCTGTCGTGACTCATGTGCTGCCTGTGCTTCGCGGAGAAGAAGCTACCGATCAGGTAATGGATGGCCCCCAGTCGGTTATCTATCCCCAAGCGGAGAATGGCATGTACACCAAAATGGCTGTTCTCGCAGTGACCATGGGCCGCAGGAAAAAGTGAGGATGCCTTTTGGAACTAGAGTTTCAGTACACGATCCAAATCTTGCATTGAGGCGTCAATGATAGGTATCTCTGGCATTCCTTTCGTTGCCACATTTGGATCTTTCAAACCGCTTCCCGTTATCTCCAGCACAACACAATCAGCCCTGTCTATGTTTTCACGTTCTTTGATCAAACCGGCTAGTGATGTTACGCCGGACGGCTCAGCGAAAATTCCTTCGTATTTGGCGAGCTTCCTCTGTGCTTCTAGGATTTCTTCGTTCGAAACTGCAACGGCCGCGCCATGAGAGTTGCGGATGGCAACGAGAGCGGCATCGCCGTCCCAAGGATATGGGTCCATGAGTCCTGTTGCGACGGAGTCGGGCATTTCCCACGGAACTATGTTCTTCGGGTCGACGCCTTGCTCGTAGGCCCGAATTACGGGCGCGCAACCGGCCGATTGGACCGCGGCCATCCTCGGCATTGATTTTATGAAACCTAAGGCCTGAAAGTCAAGGTAGCCTTTCCAGTTTCCCGCCAGTGCACCCCCTGCGCCCACCGGAACGAAGACCCAGTCAGGGACTTCCCAACCGAGCTCTTCAACGACCTCATAGGACATAGTCTTCGGGCCCTCTGCTTGGTACGGGTTCATGGGGCCAAAGCTTGGGCAAGGGTACCAGTTGTTCTGGTCGCAAACAACCTTGAGCATTTTCACAGTTGGGTCCTCCCCTGATTCTGATCCTCGAACCTTGACGACGTGAGCCCCGTACATCGTTAGCTGGGCCAATTTTCCTATGCTCGCCATCTCTGGGACGAAGGTGATGCATCGGAGCCCTGCCTTCGCAGAGTAGGCCGATAACGCTGCAGCAGCGTTACCGCTTGAGGCTGACACGACCGTCTTGTACCCCAGCTCAACAGCTTTCGAAACGCCCACGGTCATCGGCCTGTCTTTGAATGAAGCGGTTGGGTTGCGGGTGTCATCAAGTAGCCAAAGATTGTCCAAGCCGAGTTTCTCACCAAGACGGTGGGTCGGAAGAAGAGGGGCCCCGCCCTCGCCGAGGCTAACAATATTCTTCGGATCTTCAACCGGCAAGAGCTCCCGGTACTTCCAGACTCCTTTCTGCCTTTTCGACAATCCTTCTATGCTGATGGCGTCGCGCAAAGCTTCGTGATCATAGAAGATATCCAAACGGCCATCGTCGTGGTTCACGCATCGAATCGCGCCAGAGCCGGGCTCGTATTCCTTCCCGCAACGAGCGCACTTCATGAGTTTAAGGAATGATCTCATTCAATTATTTCCCAACTCGACTGGTACTTGTCGAGCTGCGTGGCAGTATACTCGTCAAGGGGATGTTCCCTTTCAGGGACTTCTACATGTTTCATTTCGCCGCAAAGTTCGGTTGAGAAATATCTCTGGCCTGTGTCATTCACCATCGTTACAATCGTTTTGTATCCAGGGTGACGCTTGGCGACCTTTATTGTTGCTAGTACATTGCATCCTGAGGATATCCCGCAAAAGATTCCTTCCTCTCTAGCTAGTCTTCTGCCCATTTTTCCCTTACCACTAATGAGCTTCTCGAACGGCCATAATTCTCCGCCAGCACGCCCTAAACTAACGTTTAAGATTCACTGGATTCGGCAGCATCTCGCCTTTCAAGCCCGCAATGAGGTTCTCCGCGGCTATCATCGCCATCTTCGTTCTGGTCGTCACTGATGCGCTCGCAATGTGCGGGGCAATAATAATGTTGTCCAATGTCAGCAGTGGGTGGTCGATAGATATCGGTTCGGGTTCTGTAACGTCCAACGCAGCATACGCGATCTTTCCGTCGCGAAGTGCCTCGTATAATGCCATGTTATCGACGATGGGGCCGCGAGAGGTGTTGATCAGAATACAGTTTCGTTTCATCCTCTTGAATTGTTCGGGGCCAATTAGGTGGTAAGTCTGCGGACTCAGATTCGTATGCAACGTGATAAAATCTGATTCAGCCAAGACTTTTCCTATCTCTACGTATTCTAATCCTAACTCTTTTTCAGTTTGTGGTTGCCTGATCACGTCGTAGTACATGATCTTCATTCCGAAGCCTTTCGCGCGTCTTGCCACGGCCGCGCCGATCCTTCCCATACCAATTATTCCAAGAGTTGAACCATAGACATCTTGGCCCAGTAGAATCATCGGCCCCCACGTCTTCCACTTACCTGCCCTCACGTTTCTGTCTCCTTCAGCAACACGTCGAGCCGCGGCCATCATTAACGCGAATGCGAAATCCGCAGTTGTTTCCGTCAAAACTCCGGGCGTGTTTCCAACTACTATGCCGCGTTTAGTGGCGGCGTCGATGTCTATGTTATCAAAGCCGACTGCGCAGTTGCTTATCACTTTCAGCTTTGGTGCCTTGTCCATAAGCTGTGCGTCTATTTTATCGGTGAGCAGACAAAGCAGCCCGTCCGAACTGATGATGTTCTCAAGGATGGTGTCTCTGGGCGGAGGTAATTCTCCGTCCCATGTTTTGGCGTCGCAATAGGAGTTGATTCGATCCATTGCAGGTTTCGGCAACAATCTTGTAACGTATGCTTTCGGCTTCGTGGATCATTACCCCCTAGATTTATGCTATAGAAGGCTCCAGGCCTTCCTCCAGCTTCTCTTTCCATTCGCAATAACACTCTCAGATGTTTCGCCTGCGACTGGTTTGAGTTCGAATCCAATGACTGGAGAGATTTCCTGCGGAGTTGAGGGTATGTACCCAATGTTTTTCAGCGCTCGCAGGAATTCAACAAGCTGTGCGATGTCATTCTCTCCGCCTTTCAGGCCGAACCTTGGATGCTTATCCCCATATGCGGGATGTCCTAGTGTCTTCACACAGTTGCCAATGTGCACGTGAACTAGATGATCTTTGAGCATGCGCAGCGCATCTGCAGGATTCTCATCCAATAATGGCGCGTGCCCCAGGTCATACATTAATCCGAAGTCGGAGAATTTTCCTCTGACTGCCTTCGAAACCGAAAGCGCCTCCGGCGAAGGGCCTATGAGACTCTTCTTCTCTATAGTGCGATCGAATGTCTCTAAGGTCACGCTCACACCTCTCTCTCTAGCGTATGAGCAGAGTTGCAGGAGCGAATCCGCAAGAAGCCCACGTGCTTCTTCCCGTTTATCCGGGCCCGGATCAGGCCCACTCAAGACAGTGAAACGCTTCGCACCTATCTCCCTCGCCTCGTCGATGAGGGGTAACAGCGTCTTGATAGCTTCGCGTCGTCGTGACTCATCCAGCGAATTAAGGTCCAGTTTTTGGCTGAGAATAGGTGGCTGCGCCCCAAACGCAACACGAGCATGCGACGTCTCGATAACATCAGCAACTTGCCTTCTTACTTGAGGATCATTAATATGAGATACCTCAATCATTGAGAAGAAATCATCATTGACTATTCGAGAGACCGTCTCAACTATTGGCCCCGACCCCGCCATAGTATCGGGAAATATCATGAAGTGAACAATGCTCAGGTCCACCAGAGGTTCCCAGGAATCTTTCATCTATTCACTCACCAGAACTTGAGAGAGGGCTTGTTAATCAGGTGACTTCCTTGTCCGGTACAGCGAGCGCTTTGTCAAGGGCGTCGACGCCTTTGTCTATTTCCTCTGGCGTGATTATCAGTGGTGGGGCAATTATCAGGTAGTTGAGCCACGACATTAGGTATGTCCCATTCTTCATGCATTCCGCGGCGACTCGGTCTACAACCATCGGTTTACCTTGAAGTTTATCTTCACGGGTGTTGAAGGGCAGCTTGGATTTTCGGTTCCGAACAAGCTCGAGTGACCAGAATAGGCCTATCCCGCGGACATCTCCAACGGACGGATGCTTTTCTTGAAGAGCCTTAAGCTGCTTTCCAAGATGTTGACCCATTAGCCGCGCACGCTCAAGAAGGTTCAATCGCTTGTACTCTCCAATTGCAGCAACACCCGGCGCGAGAGTCAGAGGATGGGCTTCGTACGTATGTCCGTGCGCGAAGTAATGGTCCTCGAAGTAGTCGGAAATCTCGCGCGTAGTGGCAGTAACACTGAGCGGAACATAGGCCCCAGTGATACCCTTGGCGGTGGTTAGGATGTCTGGTTTAACCTTCCAGTGATTAACGGCGAACCACTCTCCGGTTCGGCCCCAACCTGACATGACTTCGTCGCAGATCAGCAAAACTCCGTTTTGCTCAGTGATCTCACGTAGACGCGGTAAATATTCGTCAGGAGGAGGAATGACGCCATTGGCCCCCACTACTGGCTCTACGATAACAGCCGCGACGTTCGACTCATGTTTAATCATGTAATCGACATAGTCCGCGCAAACGATACCACAGTCCGGATACTCCAATCCGAATGGACAACGATAACAGTAAGCGTCGGGTCCGAAGATCACACCTTCCATTTTACCGGCAGGTTCGATTGGATAACGACGCGGATCTCCCGTAGCGGCTATCGAACCAGCGGTTGATCCATGGTACGACACATATCGCGAGATTATCTTGTACTTGCCCGTGAATAGCCTCGCAATCTTGAAAGCAGCTTCATTTGCCTCAGTCCCTGAAGTAGCGTAGAAGAACTTCTCGAGTCCAGTTGGCATAACCTCTTTCAGAGCTGATGTCAATCGTGCTCGCGCCTCAGTTGTGAAACCTGGGGCGGCGTAGGGCAGTTTCTTAGCCTGTTCACATATTGCCTCGATCACCGCTTTGTTCCCATGACCTAAATTGCTGCACATCAACTGTGATGAGAAATCCAAGAATCGTTGACCCGATGCATCAGTGAAGTAACACCCTTCTGCACTGACAATCTCTCGAGGAGTCCAACCTTTTTGCGCACGCCACGTTCCATACGTATACTGCTTAGTTACACCTACAACGTCATTTTTGTCAATTACTTGGACCATTAAGCTTCAGTCTCGCGCCTTTCAGGATTGATTTAAGCCTAATAGGATTACTATCCAATTCCTGCGTTAGAATTCTGGACATCGCATAAGAACGAGAATTGGATTACCAAACAATATAGAATCAGCATCCATCGGTGACATTCATGCGAACCTATGCTGAGAGCAGGTGGAGGGAGCTCGGGATTCAAATGGTAGAGGCTTCGGGAGTTTCTTCGGAAGACGCGCGAACAATCACAGATATCCTAGTTTCAGGCAGCCTGAGAGGAATTGACTCTCATGGCGTCCGAGTTCTGCCTCGCTTCACGGAGAAGAGACGCAAGGCGGAGATGAAAGTGCTGAAAGAGATGCCGGCAACTGCGTTGCTTGATGCCGGCGGTGCGTGGGGTCCCGTTTCAGCTAAGAGGGCTATGGCAATCGCAATAGAGAAGGCGAGAAAGATGGGTACTGCCTCCTGTAGCGTTGTCAACGGCGAATGGATCACCAACCTTTTCTATTATTCGATGATGGCACAGGAAAATGACATGATCGGAATTGCATTAGCTCGTGAAGGCCCAGTTTGCGCGCCTTGGGGAGGTACCAAGCCGGTGACCGGTACGAATCCGATGAGCATCGCGATCCCTGCTGGAAAGCGGTCCCCAATAGTTTCGGATTTCGCTACTACAATAGTTGCTGTGGGACATTTGAAGTCACTCCTCTTGGAAGGTAAACCAATACCTCAAGACTGGCTGATCGACAGTCAAGGAAACGCGCTGAAACCAGGTGACCTGAACATGGGAAATATCGATGCAACATTAGAGAAAACATTATCACCATACGCGCTGCTGCCATTCGGCACGTACAAAGGCTACGGAATTAACGTGGCGATAGATGTGCTGGGAGGGGCATTGAATCTGTCGGGAACCGGATCAAGGGCAAAGGGACAAGGAGCACTGATGACAGCCATCAACGTGGAAGCTTTCGTACCCGTCAAAGACTTCAAAGACGAAGTCGACCGACTAATCGAAGAGATCAAATCATCACCACCGAGACCCGGCTTCCAGGAAGTGCTTCTTCCCGGGGAAAGAGAACACACGACGATGGATAAGAGAAGGAAAGAGGGAATCCCCATAGACGAAAAATCTTGGAAGGAAATTGTCGATACATGTCTCAAGCTAGGCATAGATGCAACGAAGATAATGGGTTGACATTCTCAGGCGAAGCCTGCACATCGAATCTTCGTCGCCTTGTTACCCCGTTGCCAGGGACATCTGAAAATCCGCGGCACTGAGTGATGACTCTCGCTGATTTGCGTAACCTTTCCTCTATTTTCAAGAGCTAATCGAGCGACTCTTCGACGCACGGCTATGAATTCTCTCTAACGCATTCGAAAGATGTTTTCTCGTTTCGAACTGTGCGTCTACGCTTAATAAATCGACGACTTCACGTCTCTCTGTCGGCTGAGCCAGATGGACCCCCACACGAAACCGAAGATAATCGTCGAGCCTCCCGGACCGAAGGCAAGAGAAATCATCATGCGCGATGAAAAATTAACGTCTCCTTCCCTGACTAGAACTGCACCACTTGTCGGCGTCAGGTCTGAAGGGGTTTGGGTTGAGGATATTGATGGAAATGTCTACTTAGATTTCGGATCTGGAATTGCGGTCTCCAATGTTGGTCATTCCCACAAGAAGGTTGTCGAAGCCATCAAGAAACAGGCAGATATGTGCGATCACATCAATAGCTGTGACTACTTTACTGTCCCCCAAGTCGAATATGCTGAAAAACTCCTCGCAAGGATACCAGGCAATTTCGCAAAGCGAGTTTTCTTCGGAAATAGCGGGGCTGAAGCGGTGGAATGTGCGATTAAGATCGCAAAATGGCACTCCAAGAAGCCGTACCTGATCTGTTTCATTGGAGGCTTTCACGGACGAACGATGGGCGCTCTATCTCTAACAAGCACGAGTGCTGCTGCCAGAAGATTCTTCTTTCCGATGATGCCTGGTGCCATGCACGTTCCCTACGCATACTGCTATCGATGCTTGTACAAGCAGAATTACCCGGATTGCGGAATGTGGTGCCTAGGCTACATCGAGGATGTGGTATTCAAGAAGCTTATTTCGCCAGACGAGGTTGCAGGGCTCATTGTAGAACCAATCCAAGGCGCAGGAGGCTACATCGTCCCACCAAAGGAATTCCTCCCAGGCCTAAGGAGAATATGTGACAAGAACAGCATAATCATGATCGCAGACGAAGTCCAGACTGGATTTGGTAGGACCGGCAAAATGATTTCTTGTGAGCACTGGAATGTCATACCAGATATCATATTGATGTCCAAAGCTATGGCAGGCGGACTGCCCATGAGTGCGTGTATCTCAAAGGCCGATCTAATGGATTGGGACCCTTCGGCCCACGAAAACACTTTGGGCGGAAACCCGATTGTCGTAGCTGCTGCGCTCGCTGTGCTGGATGTCCTAACAGAAGAGCGGCTGATCGAAAACGCTGAGAAAGTTGGAGACTACATGCTCAAGAGATTCAACGAGATCATGGGTGAATGCAACCTAGTTGGGGACGTAAGAGGGAAGGGCATGATGGTAGGCATTGAACTCGTAAAGGACAGAGAGACGAAGGAATACGCAACCAAGGAAAGAGACGACCTCATCCTTAGGACATTCAAGAGAGGGCTTCTAATTTTGGGAGCAGGCCCATCTAGTATTCGCCTTGCACCACCGTTGATCACGACCACAGACCAAGCTGAAATTGGCATTCAAATATTCGAAGAAGAGCTGAAGGCGGTCTCGAAGTAGTAAAAGGTGAGTCCAGAAGCCTCTCGACCCCTAAACTTCCCGTCTTCATCACAATTATTGAAACGCAAATGGCGCTAGCTCTCCGGCCGCGTTGACGATGCAGAAAGCATAAGTCGTGGGATATTACTCGGGTTGCAACCACGGTGATGATTGTCCAGTTGAATGGGGTTCCAAATTGTTTGGGCCGTTCAACCAGGGAAAACAAATTGGTTTTTGAACGCGGAGGGACGGCGCGCTGATAAACTTAACAGTGAATGAAGTCGGTCTCGAGAGAACGGCGAAGAGATGTCGTGATAGGAACATCATCATCCCTACTTTCTCTCAGCTGAAGAATCCCAGCACCGCGCCCAACAAAATCAAGGAGCAGCTCAAGCACATAGGGCTTTGGGATATAGCGCCCCAGAACTTGTTCAGAATCACATGGAAGAATGAACCCGTACCTAAGGGAGGACTTTTTCGATCCACTCCCAACTACATGGAATTGCCACCCGAGTTGACCGGGGTTGAGGCACGCATAATCGCCTTGGTGGGAAAATGGTTCCCAACGGGATCACACAAAGTTGGAGCATCCTTCGGCTGCCTGGTCCCTCCACTTGTTACCGGTCAATTCGACCCGACCGTGCACAAGGCCGTCTGGCCTAGCACTGGAAACTTCTGTAGGGGAGGAGCTTATGATGCGACTCTTCTAGGCTGTGATAGCATCGCCATCCTCCCCGAGCAAATGTCACAGGAACGATTCCAATGGCTCAAAACGGTCGCGGGGGAGATCATCGCCACACCCGGAAGCGAGAGTAACGTGAAGGAGATTTACGACAAAGTTTGGGAACTCAAGCGCACTCGAAAAGACATCTTCGTGTTCAATCAATTCTCCGAACCCGGAAACTACCTATTCCACTATGACATCACAGGGCATGCAATTGAGGAAGTGATCAAGAAAGAAGCGAAAGGGGGCCGCTTTCGTGGAGTCTGTTTCACCACGGGATCTGCGGGCACAATTGCCTCCGGCGATTACCTCAAACAGGTTTACCCAACTTCGAAAATTGCCGCGGGAGAAGCACTTCAATGCCCAACGCTATTGCTCAACGGCTACGGGGCTCATAGAATTGAAGGAATCGGCGACAAACACGTCCCCCTGATCCACAACGTAAGAAACACTGACTTAGTCGTTGCAATCGATGACAATGACCCGATGAATTTGTTGAGGTTGTTCAACGAACCAGCAGGGCGCGATTATCTAGTGAAACAGATCGGTGTGTCAGGAGAACTCGTCTCCCAGCTTGATCTGCTTGGCATTTCGAGCATAGCCAACGTCCTCATGGCGATCAAGTTCGCAAAGTACTATGAGCTAACGCACAATGACCTCATCGTCACTGTATTCACCGATTCAGCAGAATTATACCAGTCCAGACTACAAGAGGCGCGCAAACAACAAGGCGAATACCACCTACAGCAAGCAATTCGTGATTATAGTCATCATCTAATGGCTTTGAAGACTGACTCAATGATGGAACTTAACCACACTGACCGAAAGAGGGTACATAACCTGAAGTACTTCACGTGGATTGAACAACAAATGATTGACCTCGATGAATTGAATCGCCAGTGGTATGATTATGAACGCTATTGGGGAGAAATACAGGGATTGACGCCAAAGATCGACGAACTGATTACGCAATTCAACGACAGAGTTGGCCTGTTATGAAGCCGGACCCGGACTAGGCCAAGCACGGGAACTGCCCTCGGGGGTTCAAATCCCACTCTCGGCGCCAACTTCTATCTCACCCAATTGCCAGCGCTCGGACTTGTCAAAGAGAAGCGAGAGAATCGTCTCTCGATATGTTACAGTCTCTCAGTATCCTAGTCAAGAGGCCGATGCGTATTTCCTTCATCGGCACGGTAACGAAAGCCCCGTTACGCTGCAGAGTCACATGGCTGCCCTTCTGTCGAACCTTGACGAAACCGAACTTATTGCAATTTTAATGAGTTGTTCACCTTCTCTCTGAGAACAGATAAATGGAGATCTAGCGCCTGTTGGAAATTTCGCTTAGCCTCCCTCAGAGTCTTCCCGACTGAGTAGACGCCGAGAGCTGAGCAGACCACGGCGTAGGTCCCGTTATCCTCCTATAATCTCCGTCTTCACGTCTTTCAGTTTCAAAGCCAAACTGCGACTACTCAAGTAGTGGAATGGCCATGACTCCCATAAGGACTTCAAGTGCTTCCGCGCTCTTTCGCTTTCCTTTCTTTGGACTCCTCAAGCGTTCATTTCATAGTCCATTTTGGGGTGATATCGATCTCAGCCCGCTTGAGAAGCTTAGTTGCGTGTTCATTTGCATCGCGAATGATTTTCTCCTCGTTGAGCGATTTGACAACTCTATTCTCCATAACGATTTTTCCGTCAATTATTGTGGTTTCGACATCTGACCCTTCAGCCGCATACACGAGATGGGAAACTGGGTTGAAGGTGGGTGTCAGGTGGGGCTTCTGCATGTTCACTATGACTAAGTCCGCTTTTTTCCCGGTTTCAATGGAACCGATCTGGTCTTGTAGGCCGAGGGCCTTAGCTCCATTGATAGTCGCCATTTCGAGCACAGTCTCAGCGGTCGTGGCGAGTGGGTCCATTGTTCTCACTTTTTGTAGAAGGGATGCAGTTTTCATTTCTCGAATCATATCGTAGCTATTGTTACTGGGGCCGCCATCGCATCCGATACCGACGTTTACGCCGGCCTGCATCATCTCTGGCACCTTTGCTATCCCTGAAGATAGTTTCATGTTAGACGATGGGCAGTGCGCGACGTTTGCGCCCTTGCGAGCCAAGATTTGCCATTCGTTCTCCGTCAACCACACACCATGCGCGAAGACAACATTCGGCCCAACCAGCCCAACCTCGTCCATAAGTTCCGCGGGCATCTTACCGAATTCCTTCTTCGTGTAACGAACGTCCTCCTGAACCTCACTCAGATGTATCGTGATGCCAGTCCCGAGAAGTCTCGCCCCTTCCGCAATCTGCGCGTATAGCTCGGGAGTGCAACCGCCGAGCGAACGGGCACCGTACCAAACCCTAATCCTGTCATCAGCCTTGCCGTTCCAACGTTTGAAATGGGTTTCAACCTCACGCAGACACGTTTCAGCGTTCTCGATCATTCCAGGGTGCATGATGCTGTTCTCAGACCCATAGCCGGGTAGACCCATCACAGTCTTGGAAAGAATGCCTCGCATTCCAGCCCTATCGACAGCCTCGGCGATTCCATCAAAACCGTAACGAGAGTGAAGCAGACTCTCAAGAAACGTGGTCGTTCCGGATTTGATCATTTCAAGCATGCAAAGCTCGGCGCTCACCTTCCCATCCTGAGCGTCAAAATTACCTTGAAGAGGCCAAACGAACTTCTGAAGCCAATCTATCAGGAAGGTATCGTCCGCGCATCCTCGAAGCAGAGCCTGGGCAAGGTGGACGTGCGTATCAATTAGGCCTGGAAGGACGACCATTCCTTTTGCGTTTATTTCGAACTCCGCTCGCGGCTCCGCTTTGATCTGGTCGGCTTTACCAACTTTGGCGATGCGGTCATTTTCAACTAGGACTGCCCCGTCTCTGATTACCTGTCGATGGTCATCGATCGTTATGATTGTTCCGCCGGAAATCAGAATAGATGCCATGAGGTTCACATCACAGGTTGTGTAACGGGTCGCGGGTGTCGGCTTTAACCAATTCCCTGCACAACATGTGTGACATAGGAACGGAAGGTTGGGACGTGCTCTGAGACGCTCCGTTGTAGCACTTGTTCTATTGATGTCATTAGTTATCGCGGCTTTCTATCCACTCGCTATCATTTGGAATGAGTCAAGAGCTTTGTTGCCTCGCCGTTTGGTGGTGGGTGACAGCTGGACCTACAAGGTCGTCTTTCCCGATTCCAAGAGCTACGAGATGACAGAGTCGGTAAGAGAGATGATTGACTTGAACGGAACGGAGGTTTACCTGCTCCTCCGAGATGATACCCAGCATCTGTCGACGGAGTATCTCTGGATCACGTTAGATTGGCAAGAGATCAAAACGTTTACCCCAAACATCGGAAATCTACTCGCTAACTCCACAACAACCTACACACCACCAGTTCAGCTGTTTCAAGTTCCCTTCCGTGTTGGAGATCAATGGACCGTGAAAAGCGCCGTGCGAACTATCACGAAAGTGAAGAGCACAACAATCGATTCGACTGCTTTGCTTCTAGAGTTGAGAACAACATCGTCGAGGGAAGAAGTCTCGACACCTCTCTGCCAATTTCATGCCTTCAAGGTAACCGTCATGAAGAATGGTACTTTGTTTGAGGCTTTGTGGTTTGACACGGAGTTGGGGCAAGTTGTCTACGGTGAGTTCTATAACGACCATGAGAAGGTCACTCAGACCCTAATCAGCTACGGGTCAAGTACCAACACCACCTGGGCGGCTGCAAACGGATTCCTGCCGCTAACCGCGGAAACGCGGCTGTTCAGCAGAACCGTTGCTGGAAAACTTTCGCAAGTTATATCTAGCTGGAACCAGCCAGCTTCTGTCACGGAGAGTTGAAGATATATCATGAGTCAAGCAAAAAACAACAAAACAATCGCTGCTATAGCAATCGTAGTCATCATCATCGTCGCTGGCGCAGCATACTACCTCACACAGAAACCGGCCGCACCAGCCCCTACGTCTGGGAAGATTGCAATGATTATGCCCGGTCGAACAGACGACCTTGCATGGAACCAAGCAAGCTACACTTCGTTTGAAGACCTACTGACCAGCATGAACGAGGGCATAAACACCTGCGCATGCTGGGTGCAAAACCACCAGGAGAGCGCTCAGATTCAGGCTGATGTCAGAGACTTCGTAAGCAAAGGATACAACCTGATAATCGGTTCCGGTTTCGAGTTCCAGATCCCCATCCAGGAAATTGCTCCACAATACCCCAACGTAAACTTCCTCGTCATCGCAGGATGGAACAACTCACTACCAAACCTCGCCATCGCAGACGTGCGAACGGACCAGACAGGTTACATTCTTGGCTACTTAGCCGGAAAGATGACTGTGTCTAACAAGATTGGGTACATTATGGGTGCGAGGGTCGCTGAACTTGCAAGGTTCGAACCGAACTTTGCGAAAGGTGCCCACGACGCAAACTCCAAGATCATGTACACATATGGACCTCTACCAGGCGGCGGTAATGGCATTCAACCAGGCGGTAGCATTAGTGTCGTCGCAGTAGGCGACTTCCACGACTTGCAGGGTGCCAAATCCGATGCTGAATTGATGGCGAGCCAAGGCGCTGACGTAATCGCGACGATGGGCGACGGCGTCGTACTCGGAACAATTGAAGGCGCAATTGAGAAGAACGTGAGCCTGATCGGTAACGGTGTCGACATAGCAGACAACCCACCTGTTGGCGGTGAGAAGCTGGTCCTAGGGAGCGGTTCTTGGAAATGGGACGCAGTAATGAAACAATGGCTTGCTGATGTAGCCACAGGAAAGACAAACGGGAAGTACTGGGCAAACCTTCAGACGGGAGGGCTAGAAATCGAACTAAACAAGAATAATGTCCCAGCGGCCATTCAACAACAAATCATGACCGTTGCATCGCAAGTTCAAGGCGGCCAAATTCAAACCGACCCACTCGGCCCATTAACGATTGGACCGTCGCTTCAATCGATTCAGACCAGTTACTTCATTGCCATAGGTCTACAGCAGTCACGCGAGTAAACGCCCGCAAGCCCTCTCACAGAGGGCTTCCCTTCCTATTTTTATCCTCCACAACCCACAGAGACAGAGACGTATGGTAGACGAGATAAGTAATGAACCTCCCGCAGTTGTAATGCGGGGTATTGTAAAGAGATTTCCCGGCGGCGTCGTAGCGAATGATATGGTAGATTTTGAGCTTCATGCCGGCGAAATACACGGGCTCCTAGGAGAGAACGGTGCTGGGAAAACCACGCTCATGAACATCCTCTACGGATTTTATCAACCAGACACTGGTTCGATTGAAATTTTCGGTAAACCTGCCACGTTTCGCTCCCCATCCGACGCAATAAAACACGGTATTGGGATGGTACATCAACACTTCAAGCTCGTAAGCGACATGACCGTAGTTGAGAATATTGTTCTGGGATTAAAGTCCCCGAAAGGAATTCTAACGGACCTACCCTCCGCGGAGGCTAGAATCTCAAGCTTGGCAGAAAAACATGGTCTGCATGTCGACCCCCGGGCCCAGATCTGGCAACTCGCTGTGGGAGAACTCCAACGTGTCGAGATACTCAAGGCCTTATACCGTGATGCGAAAATTCTGATTCTAGACGAACCCACTTCCGTTCTTGCTCCCACTGAGGTCAATGATTTCTTTAACTCACTACGCGGATTGAAACAGAGTGGAATCTCCATCGTTCTAATCACTCACAAGCTCGACGAAGTAATGGATGTCACCGACCGCGTCACGGTTCTCAGAAAAGGCCGCAAAGTTGCAACGCAGCCAACTCAAGCGGTGAACAAGGAGAAGCTAGCCCACATGATGGTTGGAGAGGAAATCCCTCCAATAGCCGATAAGACGAGGACTGGCGCGGGAGAAGTTGTTCTAGAAGTAAGACAGCTGTCCGTATATGATGACAGAGGCCTTGAAGCAGTTAAGGGCGTCACCTTCGATGTTCGAAAAGCCGAAATCATCGGCATAGCCGGCGTCTCCGGGAATGGCCAAAGGGAACTTGTTCAGGCAATTGTGGGACTGAGAAAACCCTCTTCAGGATCGTTGAAGTTTGGAGGTAAGGACATCACTGGTAAACCACCTAGAAGGATGATCGACTTGGGGCTTGCCTATGTGCCCGAAAACAGAATCGAGGACGCTAGTATCGCGGACTTTCGTTTAGACGAAAACATGATTCTCAAAGATTTTGACAAACCGCCAATCTGCAATAGGCTCGTGGATAGGATTCCAACGCTACTGAATGACAAAGAGATCACTTGCAGAGGAGAGGAAGCCGTCAAGCAATTCAGCATCATGACGACGGGTATCTCAGCCAAAGCGAGATCTTTGTCTGGAGGAAACCTTCAGAAACTAATTTTGGCAAGAGAACTGTCTGGGCAGCCCTCGCTAATTGTGGTTTCTCAACCGACGCGTGGCCTCGATATAGCTGCAACAGAATTCGTCAGGAGCATATTGGTCCAACAACGCAATCGAGGCGCTGCGGTACTGCTAGTGGATGAGGACTTATCAGAGTTGATCACTCTAAGCGACAGAGTCGCAGTCATGTACAAAGGTCAGATAGTTGGGTTACTCGAACCAGGACAATTCAATCTAGAAGAAATCGGGCTCCTGATGACGGGTGCAAAGAAGATGTCTTTGGCGGCGTGACGCCTTGCTTGGATTCAAAGTCACTCAGCGTCTAGACGTAAGCCGCAGAGCCATGCTGACGGTCACGGTGTTCGCCTACATTGTTTCGCCCCTTGTCGTTCTGTTAGTTCTGGCAGCCGCCGGAAAGAGCCCTATTGTGGCGTTGGACGCTCTCTACAGGGGAACTATAGGGACTCAAGCAGGGTTTGCTGAATCAATTGTACAAGCGACGCCTCTCATGCTCATGGCTGTGGGCCTGGTCATCGCTTTCCGCTGCAAAGTCTGGAATATCGGCGCTGAAGGACAACAAGTCTTCGGCGCTATAGTCGTAACATGGTTTGTACTACTTTTCTTGAAAGCGCCAATGCCTTCCTACGTCATGATTCCCGTCGCCTTAGCACTGTCACTTTTAGGCGGAGGTTTGTTCGCTGGCGTGCCCGCCCTGATGAAGTCGAGACTCGGAATTAACGAGGTCATTACAACGATCATGATGAACTATGTCGCAATCGACGCTCTGAACTGGCTTGTAAGAGGGCCCTTCCAAGACAAAACGATTCCGGGAAGTTACCCTGAGTCACCCATCTTCCCGCAAGAGACGTCTCTACCGATTATTCTACGTCAGTCGAGCTTAAACATCGGCATCGTTGTATCCGTCGTAGCATGTATCTTGGCGTACTATATTCTCTTCAAGACACCCCTCGGATATTCAATACGTGCAGTTGGATTAAACCCGTCAGCCGCTAAGACCAGCGGGATTCCAGTAAAACGTGTGGTCAATTCAGCGATGTTCCTGAGTGGAGCCTTGTGTGGGTTGGGAGGAGGAGTCTACATACTGGGTATCACCCATGAGTTGTTGCCAGAACAAGCATCAGGACTCGGCTACACTGCGGTCGTGGTCTCCCTACTTGGAAACCTGCATCCATTAGGCGTGATCTTCTCATCGATATTCTTTGGAAGCCTTATTTCGGGGATGTCCTCGGTCGAGAGAGCACTTCAAATTCCCCAAACCTTATCATTGCTGTCCCAAGGAGTAATCATAGTTCTAATCCTCATCATCCAAGTTTTCGCTAGGTACGAAATCAGGAGGAGTTAGGAGGTGGGCGTTGTCCTTGATGCTGCAGCAATCTCAGGTCTAATTTCATCAATGCTAGAATTGAGCGTTCCAATGGCCTTCGCAGCACTGGGCGAGGTCATTAGTGAACGAGGTGGCGTGATAAATCTCGGCACAGAAGGAGTCATGCTCGTTGGAGCAATCTCTGCATTCTCAGTTAGTTT